>Ga0180220_1000100_pt1 | contig 155017 bp, 142 predicted proteins | sample eDN5th37CBELigBY_FD_151335 | JGI IMG/M metagenome (GOLD analysis project Ga0180220, IMG submission 151335) | Enriched backyard soil microbial communities from Emeryville, California, USA - eDNA 5th pass 37_C BE-Lig BY (version 2) (version 2) | ecosystem: Environmental > Terrestrial > Soil >... | reverse complement strand
TAGAATATCAAAGAAGTTATCTATGATCTAAAAGTAATGACATGACATTGTATAAAAGTAATATTTGTTAAAAATAATTAAAAATGTAAATTTCAATAGGTAATACATCGCTGAAAAATTTACAAATTTCTAAAATTACCTGGATCAATTTTCTTATTTATTCCTTTTAAAAACCTGATATTACAACATTCGCCTCTTTAAAACAGCCTTTATGAAGAATAAATCTGTCATTAATAAAGTGTTTACATATTATCGTTATACTTTTTATGTAATACATTACAAGGAGGAGATTGAGTTGAAAAAAGCAGTAAATCCTGTTTTATTATTGGCCATTGTAACAATGTTGGTTGCTAGTGTCTTTTCAGGAACATCAAATGTGTTAGCTTCTGAAAAATCTGGACAAGCCACTGAGGTAGATTTAAAGGTAATGACTTATAATTTAAGGTATTTAAATGACAATGATCCCTCACCTCATACCTGGGCAGAAAGAATTCCTGCTATTAAAAAACTCATCCACCAGGAACAACCTGATATTTTTGGTACTCAGGAAGTTTTATATCAACAACTTAAGGATCTTGAAACTAATATAGAAAATTATGACTGGATTGGTTTAGGTCGAGAGGGCGGAAGCAAAGGCGAATACTCAGCTATTTTCTATAATGAAAATCGATATTCTCCTCTAGAGTACGATCACTTCTGGCTATCAGATACACCAGATGTGATTGGATCCAAGACATGGGGGAATAATATTCCGCGTATGGTAACGTGGGCAAAATTTCTTGATAAAAAGAGCAAGGAAAGCTTTTATGTTGTGAATACTCATTTTGACCACCAATCTGCAAATGCTAGAGAGATGAGCGCAAAATTAATAATTGAAAAAATAAAAGAATTTGATGCAGAACTTCCGATTATTTTAACAGGTGATTTTAATACAAGCCCTGATAGTGTTCCACACCAAACACTAACAAGCGAAGATGCATTTGTTGATTTATGGAATACTGCTGAGGTAAGAATCAACGAAAACCTTGGAACCTTTAATGGATTCCATGATGTGACTGGTGGCGGGCCAGAAAGACGAATTGACTGGGTTCTTGGTAAAGGAAACGTATATACACATAGAATTGAGATCTTAAATGATTATAAAAATGGCCAATTCCCTAGTGATCATTATCCAGTTATTGCAGATGTAACTTTGTCATACTAATCCCTATCAAGAGGACTCAATCCACTAAAAGGGTTGAGCCTCTTTTTCTTTTAACTATTTAACACATAAATTTCCGGGTTATGAATCTTTATAGTAGTTCAGATCATTTTCCTAATCGTGTGTGTCTGGACTACAAAAACCGATTCCTCCAAACTCGGTCAGGATGATCGGCTCGCCTTGGCAGTCAAAACCATTGGCATAAATTTTACGTTTAGCCTGCTGTGATGTAAGGATATTTTCTTTCGTTGCTAAAGACACTTTAAATGCCTCGTATTTCCTCATCTCAACCTTGTGCCATGATTATAATTATGAACGGCACAAATATCAGATTGCGTGATTTCCCAGCTATCGTTTGAAATAACAAGACGGGTCGTATCTAATGAATGGATTAAATGATACATGGCAAGCGAACGGTGCTGTTCCTGATTATTCTCACGAACTCTTGGAATCCCCCAGCTTTCGTTTAAAGGAACCCATGCAACAATCGAAGGATGATGATTATAATCTCTTTCAATGATTTCAATCTACTCTCTTGTTAATCTAGCAACTGCAGCTTCGCTATAAGAGGCAGAAGCTGCACATTCCCCCCAGACTAGGAAACCTAATTGGTCTGCCCAAAATAAAAATCTCGGATCCTCAACTTTTTGGTGTTTTCTTCAACCATTAAACCCCATTTCCTTTGCAAGCTCGATATCTTTCTTAAAGTCCGCATCTGACGGTGCAGTTAATAATCCAAATAGAAATAAGAGCCTGATCCCAAAGAATTAGGGTCCAAGACTCTCTATCTTACATGTACTAATTATTTAAATTTCTTTAAAGGGAAAAAATATTACTTCTAATCCTAAGCAATTGTAAAGTTAAACATCGAAGTAGCTGTTTCTGGAAGTTTATAGCTTTGTCACAGTTATTTCCTTGATCACCGTTGTTGCCTTAGTTACCGCTATTGCCTTGGTTACCTCTGTTGCCTTGGTTCCCCTTGTTACCTTTATTGCCTTTATTGCCCTTGTTGCCTTGGTTACTCTTGTCGTCTTGGTCAGCCTTCCACAAATGTTCTTCTACAAAAGCGGCATATAACAGCTGCCATGTTTCCCAGTCGTGTGCAGCAGGTACCTCAAGGTAAGCGTGGTCAATTCCTCTTTCTGTTAGTGCCTTGTCCAAATTTTTTACAGGTTCAAGTCCAAAATCCCAAATGCCAGTGCCGAGCATGACGGAAGGAGTATCTAAATCTGTGTAAGTGTCAATATTGTTCAGTTCATCTCCTGTAACCGCATAACTCCAAATACCAAAATATGCAAAATCGTCTGCATGGTTGAAATACATCCGATTAGTGGTCATTCCACCCATCGACAAACCTGCGTAAGCGCGGCCTTCAGGCGTATCATATACATTATAGTTATCTTCAATATAAGGCATAATATATTTAAACTGGTCTTCTTCTATTTTTTCATAGTCCCACTCAAAGTCCTGATTATTCATGGTTACTACAACAAACGGCTCAGCAGTTCCATCTGCAATCAGATTATCTGTAATATTAGCCACTGCTCCCTCGTTCATCCAACGAAGTTCATTGCCATACTTATCGCCAGACATGCCATGGGACATATAAAGCACTTTGTATGGTTCCTCACGGTTTGGATCGTATCCGTCAGGCAGGTAAACCGCAAGCCCGCGCATATCATTAGCAGCTCCTATATAAGATACAGTTTCCACTGTTCCGATCTTATTGTCTGTGCGTGGAAGCTCTACCGATCGATCTAGAAAGTCCCCTTTTCCCATTGTTTTTGAATTATACGGAACATAGACCATGCTGGACAGGCTAGAAATATTTGTCGCAGTATTGGTTAACGTCGGATTGTTAGGGTCATCCAGTCTTGCAGTTGTACTGCCGTCCGGATTGGTGATGCGGAAATTGTAGACAAAAGCACCGCTGGAAAGAGGAACTTTTGCTCCCCACAAATGATTGCCAAGATTCTCCATGTTTACATATAATGTGGTATCACTATTACCACCAGCAGGGAACATGCCTGCTTTATAATCTTTCGGTTGATATGGGTTTGCAAAACCATCTTCAACTGTGAAATGATAGAAGGTGTCACTATATAGTTCAACCTTTGTTGCCTCTTCAGTTTCATCCTCGTAAATAAACGTTGCATAATAACCGGTCGGAGAAGTAGCATCCGCCTCTACAGTTACACCGGGTTCATAACTAGCATAATCTACTCCAGATGAGTTTGAAGCTAACACAGACATGTTGTTACTAAAGATTAAACATACCATGCATACTATCATTCCTAAACATAATACTTTTTTCATTATCTTACTCCCTTCTCAGATCCTAACTGAAATCGCTTACTTTATCGTCGAAACTTAATGTTTCATGAAACTTATGTTATCAAATAGTAGAAGAGTAGATTGGTTGAAAATGTTGAATTATTTGTTGAATTTTTTGACTACTTCTTTTTATAGTTTTGGGCACATATCCTGTATTTCAAGCAAGGCATCTTTTTTAAGGTAAGTGACCGCTTCAAGTTTAGTCTGTATCAGCAATAGCTTGTTCTAATGCCTCTGCTACATTATCCATTGCTTCTTTTGAGGTAGTTTCTCCGCTTAGAGCTCCGACAACTGCGTCTTTAATATCAGAAGTTACCTTCGATATAACAACCTGATTGCCCCAATCGTTTGCTGCTGCCTCTGGTGTATTTTCTAATTCATTAAAGAAGATTTTAAACATCTCTTTACCAAACTCATAATCTAATTCATTATTATCCTTTCTTGCACTTAAGAATAGTGATTTTTGATTGAATTTTGCATTAGCATCTTTTGATGATAAATATCTAATAAATTCAGCTGTTTCATCTTCTACCCCTGTATTTCTAAAACCCATAATGTAATTTCCGCCTGGAACAGATGAACGAATTACATGTTTTGGAAGATAAGTTACACCCCACTCAAAATTTTCAATATCCTTGAAATTGCTTAATATCCAATTCCCAGATAAGTATGCAGCAGTTGTTCCTGAACGGAAAAGATAATCCGGATATTCTCCACCTAACCAAACAGATTCAGGAATGATTCCATCTTTATGTAGATTGATAAAGTAGTCTAGTGCTGCTATACCTTCCTCATTATTGATGGCTGGTGCAGATAAATCTTCAGTAAAAATACTACCACCGAATTCATAAATTAGCGTTGAATATCGATGAGGTGTTGAATCAACTACTAAACCGTATTTTGCTCCTCCTTTCGCCTTTACCTCTTGAATGGCAGCAGCAAATTCATCCCATGTCCAAACCTCTTCAGGTGATTGAGGAACTGTAACTCCTGATTTTTCAAATAATGTTTTGTTATAAATCAAACCGCTTGCGGAAACATCCATTGGTGTTGCAATAATTTTGTCACCTTTTACATAGTACGGTTTAATAAAGGAAAGAAACTGTGAAGTGAATGCTTCAACTCCCCCTACATATGGAGAAAGATCCAGAGCCTGCTCTGCAAAGATTCCAGTATTCGATATTCGCGTCAAAGCAGGAGGCTGCCCACCCGCAATCATCCTTTTTAATTTTGTTTCAAGATCACTATAGGCAACTTCAATTAATTTGATTTCCACATTTTCATTTTTTTCTTGATAATCTTTTATAACTTCTCGCATGACATCACCTTCAACCCCAGCAGAAAACCAGAGAAAATCCAATGTTACTTTCTCACTAGTTGCTTCATTTTCCCACTTTTTATCGAAAGCACCTCCGGAACATGCGACTACCACAATAAATAGTAATGATGTAATCAATGTTAGGAATGAATTTTTCAATTTACATTTCATTCAAACCCTCTCCTTTTTTGAAAAGTATTTCATTCTTGAATTGATAGGTTAAAGGGTAATTGGTAATTTACCATTCCTCTTTCAAAATAAGCTTCCTGAAAAGGAAAATACATCTGAATTATTGGCATATTACACTGATATGATTAAATTATTTAATTTTCTTATAAGCTGAAGGTGTTGTTTTCATAATTTTCTTAAAGACTTGTCCAAAGTATCTCGAATCCATAAAGCCTACTTTTTTTGAAACTTCATTTGCTTTTAAATCAGTATTATCTAATAGCATTTTGGCAACATGAATCCGTCTATTTGTTAAATAAGTACTTAGATTTTCGTCCGTTTCCTTTTTAAAGGTCCGACTCAAATAGCTGACGCTTATATTTAGTTTTTCAGCAATAAATTGTGCATTTATATCCGGATTACTATATTGCTGTTCTATGATTTGTTTTGCTTGCTCTACTAAACCTAAGTGATTATTATTCATTGTTTTATAGAGATGATGTTTCATCTCTACGCAGACTTCGTACAGGAAAACACGAAGTTCATCAAATGTATGAAATTGTTCAAGCTGCTCATACCCAACTTCCAGTTCAAAATTTTTATCCCATTTTGATACAACAAGGCCAAGTTTAATGAATAACTGTAAGCAATGATTTAATATTAACGTTCTATCAAATGTATATTTAAATATCTCAAATAACTCATTAAATCTATTCAAAATCTCCTCAAGCTCCCATTCTTCAAACTTTTCCACAAAGCTCGCAGATTTTAAGGATAATTGATTATTAATCTGTCCCATTTTTTTTTCATCATAAATATGAAGTTGACCCATCCCAGTGAAATAACTCCTTGACAAAGCCTCCACAGATTGTAAGTAGGAGGAATGTAAGGTATCAGTGGAAGTATAAAGACCTCCCATACCAATCGAAACTGTTAAACGATTCTCAATAGATAAACAATATAAAATACGTTCAGCTGCTTCTTTTAAACGTGCTTCTACTACTTTATTTGGTAAGGTTAGTGATAAAGAAGGCAAAATATGAAGTTGCTGATCATGCGGGATCATTCTTACTTCAATATCACTGTTTAAAAATAGCTTTTTAATAGAATCTTTTATTGCTTGAAAAGAGCCGTTATGATTTAACTCCTCATATAGTTGAAGTGTGATAACAGCACCTTTTCCATGGGTTAGTTTAATATTATCTAATCTTCTAAAATGATGAGTATGTATTTTCCCTTTGACAGTAATGTCGTATAATATTGATTGCTCAATAATCGGCTTGCTCTCTCGAAGCGTTTTTTCCAAATTCTCATAATCTTTCTCTTCATCTCTATGTTGATCAATTTTTTTTACGGCTTTTTTTATTACATAACTGACTTCATCTTTGTCTGTTGGTTTAAGTAAATAATCAAAAACACCATGTTGGAGCGCTTCCTTCGCATAACTAAATTCATCATAACCTGATAAAAGAATCATGATAGTCTTCTTTTGATGTCTATGAACGTACTCAGCCAATTCTAATCCTGTATGACCTGGCATAACAATATCCGACACGACAATATCTGGATTTAGCTCATCTATCAATTTCTTTCCTTCGAAACCATCCGAGGCAATTCCGCAAATCTCACACTTTAGCTCCGCCCAATCTATTTTTTCTGATAAGCCTTTACTTATCAATGGTTCATCATCCAAAATAAGTACTTTATACATGTTATTCCTCCTCCCTTTGCAACGGTAAAATTAACTCAAATAACGTTCCGACGTTTCTATTACTTTCAATCTTCAATCCATTATCTTCACCATATAATAATCGAATCCGGTTCTGTACATTTAATATCCCACTGCCTGTACCTTTCGTTTCAATATTTTTTTCATACTTACCTTCCAAAAGCGCTGTAACAGTACTTTCATCTACACCTGCCCCATTATCAATAACTTGTATATGCAATTTGTTATTTTTGATTGTTCCATTAATAAATATATATCCATTTCCTATTTTCTTTTCTATTCCATGAATCATTGCATTTTCAACGATGGGTTGCAGAATTAATTTGGGTACAACAAATTGTTTAGCCTCTGAATCAATATGAACGGAATAGTGAATTTTATCCTGAAATCTGATACTTTGAATAGCCATATAATCATCAATATAATTCATCTCTTCTTCAAGTCTAATAAACTCACGATTATTTGTTATACTTGTTTTTAGCAATCTACTTAAAGCTGTTGTTATTTTATTCACTTTTTCAGCATCCCCATATTGAGCCATCCAATTAATTGTATCCAATGTATTATAGAGAAAGTGTGGATTAATTTGAGCCCGAAGTGCTCTGAGTTGAGCATCTTTTTCACTAAGCTCCTTCTGATAGATATCTAAGACTAAGGTATTAATTTTCCTCATCATTCTGTTAAAGCTTTCTCCTACTCTACCTAGCTCATCTATGCGGTCGATTTGAACCTGGAGGTTAAAGTTATCCCTTTCCACTTCATCCATTACGGCACTTAATTGATTTATAGGTTTGACGATATAATTGGTGCTGACCCAAATCACAAAAATACCAACTAAAATGGCTATTATCCCTATTAGAAATACCGTTTTGCCAATAAGTACAGGGCCTTCTGAAATTTCATGTAAACTAATTAGTGAAATAATCTTCCACCCTGTTAAGTCAGATAGATAATGATTCATAATCAATTTTCCCGAGTTAGGGACTTCTATGATCGGATTAGATTTAACATAGTTTTGATTTGAACTAGAAATCCATGTTGTAATCGCTTTTAATTCTTTGTCTCCAGTATTCGATAAAACAACATTGTTATATTTATCAAGGATAATAATATGTCTTTCCTCTGTTGGATCAAATTTTTGAATCCTTTCCTGTAAATATGTAGGATCCATTGACATTGTTAGATAACCAATGACATTCATTTTGTCTGATTGTATATCGTAAATCGCCCTATTAGCTGTAATTACAGATTGTTCAACTTCCCATGTAACCTTTCCATTTGGATCATATTTCTTCGAATGCATAGTATTAAAAAAACCAAAGTTTGAATGATTCACACTTCTCCTTAAATTCACCCTAATCCTTTCAGTATCATAAAGGTTGATAAGATCCACTTCATTAAACATGATTGTTTCATCTGTTACTTTCGAGGATAAGCTTTTATTCAATAAGTACTCTTGTTGAATAGTTTCATATTGCGTTTTTAAAAGACTTTGAATGTCATTATTGAATGATACGCCGTCCATAACACGGTTAAAGGATTCTACCAAACTATCAACACTTTTACTTATTTGGGTGACCATGATGGTATTGTATCTGATTGCCTCCTTTACCTGAATTTGTATCGCAATCGTATAAGTTATGATTGCTGTTAATCCAATGATGAGACTTATACTTAAAGCATTCTGGATTAATAATTGAGTTTTCAAATGGCGAAATCTAGGAAATCGTATTAATTTCATATTTTTTACACCGCTTCTTCTAATCATCATTTATTTTTTAAACATAAAAGATTAATAGATTATATTTAGATTTTTCGACATGTTAAATAAATAAACTAAAAAAAGGAGATTCAACAAAAAAACACCTAAAAAGGTCCTTTTTCGTGAATCTCCCTATCTCCGTCACATTTATTAACTTGTGATTAAATTATACTCTAAGAAAAAAAACGGCGTCAAAGCTTTTTATCAATAGTTATCCAATGACTTTGCCGTCCCATCCTCATACTATTAGATTAAGCAGATTTCAAAATCTACAAATATACTATCTACTAATCCAATTTCTTTTAAATAAGAGACTACTTTCTTTTGTGCGGGATGTGACCATAGTTTTTTAAAGAAGCTCGATCCTTTACAATCTGCATGACAATTTCTGGTCCATTCTTTCGGTTTGTATAGACAATATTGGATGTGGGCTCCAATCTTACTTGTTCATAATCTTTTAAAGCTTGTTCTTCATTTGGTTGTTCTATAATTGCTTGCCCTAATGCATCGGCATCAAGGATTGCTTGTGATGCACCGTTGGATCCGATTGGGTACATAGGGTGGTGTGCCGCATCTCCGGGTAAAGTAACTCTCCCAAACGTCCATTGAGGAAGAGGGTCGCGGTCTGCCAATAAAAATTCATAAACAGCTTCTGTTTTTTCTATCAACTCCGGTACGTTCATTCCAACCAAAATCCCATTTAGCAAATTCATGTACAAATTTTTCTTTATCTATTTTCTTGTTCCAGTCGGAAATAGATGGCATTTCCTCTACTGCCAGTTCCGTAATCCAATTCACAAGAGATCGTCCCTTTGCTGCTGTTTCAGGACAAACAGGGTAAGCAACAAATTTTTTATCCTGGTACCAGCATAATCATTGATTTCCCCTATCGTTACTAAGTCATATTTTCAATTATGTTTTTAAAAGGTCGTTAATACACCATTTTTCCAGTTAAACTACTACTTTTTCTTCAAAACTCTTTCCACCGTATATGGGAAAATGAGTAGGGAGTAGCGTATCATTCACATAAAATTAGTGAATGTTCTGCGAAAGATCATTTTCTGGTACCTAACCTCATCTTTTAAGCTGTTCTGGATTAATCACCATATTCAGGATAAAAGCTTTTGTTGTTGTTTTTGTTGTTGTTTTGTTTTTCTTTTTCTTTTTGTTTTTGTCCACGTACCGTCGTACCGTATAACGTCAAGTATCTAATTACAAAACATTTTATGAAATTTGTTCTCCACCTTGGGACACTCTTTAGAAGTAAGATTATGAAAAACGCCTTACCCCTTTTCGTTACAATGGGACGAGACGTTTCTTTGAAAATCTTTTCATCTGAGACATACAATTATGCTATTCTATTTAAAAACAACATCATTCTTCAGGCATCCATATTTTAAAATTCCCGCTCAATGCTAATAAACTAAAAAAGTACAAACAATTGTCATAATAACGGCGATTCCCAGTACGCACAGGTGTGTTCCAAAATAGTTCCACACATTTCTTTGCATTAGGACCCGTTGTAGCTAGTGATGCCATAGCATTTGAAGCTAGTAGCCCGACAGGATGAAGTGATTTTTCCTCAAAGGATTCACCTGAAGTTTTGTAACGCCGATAATCTGCCGGATCTTTATCTGCAAAAAACTGCTGAATTCTTTCATTTATTTCTATCGGAGTTTGTTGATCTTTAAACCATTCATAATCCAATCCAATATTGCAAGCTACTCGGTAAGAATCACTGAAAAAATGTCCGTATCCATTTTCATTATTTGGGGTTCCATCATAATATGCATACTCTGGTGCTAAGCCTGTAACAGGATGACAGGAAATTTTTAGGTATTGTCTACTTGCAACAGCAGCCTCTTTCCAGAATTGTCTATCTTCTGGATATGCCCATAATGAAAACAACTCATAGAAATGTGGTAAATGATAGGATGGATCAGAAAATTCAACATTGGGAATAAACTTGATCAATTTATTTTCAGGGTTCCACATCGGAAAACCTTCTCCATCTTCACCTTTATGAAGACAGGTTCTCAATAAGTCCCTTGCCTGTTGTCCGTAGTGGAAGATACCGTCGCCGTCACCCCAACGATGTGAAGCAAAAAATAAGGCTAAAGCAAAATATTCCTCTCCATCTGGTGCAGGTCCATGAGAACGCTTTGTACCATCTGTGTTACAAGACCAAGCAAAATATCCTGCATTCTCTCCTTCTGTCATATACATATTTTTATATGTCCACTTCCAAAGCCGGTCAAATATATCTTTTTGATCCATTTGAACGGCCATCATCATTCCGTATGACATTCCTTCTGTACGGACATCCAAATTTCCCGTATCAAGCATGTACCCTTCATCATTTTCAACTTGATAATAAATTTGAGTATCAGAATGCTGCTCTGAAAAAAGTTTATTCCATGTATCTTGTACTCTTTCATTAATCACTTCATCAGAATATCCATATTCTCTGAAAACATTTCTGTATGTTCTAATATAAAGTATTGCCGTGTTCACTTTTTATTTCCTCCCACCCAATGTTTGGTTATTATCCAAACAAAGTTTTTTGGGATTTTATCCCTTTATTTCAAGTATACTATCTTTTAAACTACTTATTTCATTTTCCCCTTTATAGTGAACCCAATCAAAGAATGCACATGTTCTACTTTCTTTTCCATTCCCTGTTGCATACAGACCAAGACAGACACCGGTAAATACGCCCCCAAATCCCCCATTTTCCTCTTTGGATAAGTAGGACAGCGGGGATTTCCCAAGACTCTTCCATTCTTTACCTTCTTCTGCATATTGAAAATGATAATCTTGATTATCTGATTTAATGTTTAATTGAATTGTTGAATTTTGAATAATGCAACGTGTCATTTCTTCAGTATGTCCTTGAATCGTTTTTAACGCGACAACTACTTTCTCTCCATTTATTTTTTTAACAGCTATCTCATAATGTGCTTTTTCATTTAATCTAAGAAATAAGCCGGCTTCTTCACCATCATTTTTTGGATTAAACTCAAGCAATGTACTAAATTCCATTTTACTATGTTTTTGTGGTTTACAAATAAATGTGGGAACTCCTTTTTCATTACTTAAATTATCAGGTCCACCAATCAAAGCTAGCCAACCTTTTCGTTCAGATAGGGAGTAGTTTTCCTCACTTTTAGCTCTAAGATGAAACCATGTCAGATCTAGAACATCTTGTTCAAAATCATCTTTATCTATAAAACTTTCCTTAATAGTAGATTCTATAGAGAGCTTCGTTGTTTCCATAACACCTGATACAATGCCCTCATTATTATCAATCATTGGCCACCCATCTTCAGTCCAAGTTATAGGCGCTAAAAACGTTTCTCTTCCCAAAATTGTATATTTTTGATTTACAGGTCTTGTTCCTAAAAATACAGCCCACCAGTTCCCATTTTGATCTTCGACAAAATCGGCATGCCCAATGTTTTGTATTGGATGATCGTTCATTTGATTATGTGTTAAGATAGGCTTATTTAACAGTTCAAAAGGTCCATAAGGTTGGCTACTTTTAGAAATGATTGCTCTGTGATCTTCTCCAGTACCGCCACATGCACATAATAGATAATACAATCCTCTTATTTTATATAGATGAGGGGCTTCGGTCCATTGTCCTCCATCACCATGGGATATAACAACCGGGGAGGTTAAAGCCTCACCGGTACGAACGTCTATTTCATATTGAATAATATGAGACTCGTATCCAGCACCATTTTGAACGGTTACATAGACTTTTCCATCATCATCGAACATTAAAGAAGGATCAATATTTCCATATGGAATTTTAATTGGATCTGACCAAGGTCCTTTAGGATCAGTTGCTGTTACATAAAAATTTCCCGTACCTGAAACATCAGTCGAAATCATATAAAATGTTCCATCATGATATCGTAATGTAGGTGCATACAAACCGCCCGAGCTTCTACTATTTCTTAAGTTAACTTGACTATCTCTCGTTAACACACTACCAATTTGCTTCCAATTAATAAGATCTTTACTATGAAAAATTGGAATAGCAGGAAAATATTCAAAAGAGCTTGTTACTAAGTAAAAATCATCTTCTCCTACTTTCACGATACTTGGATCTGGATAAAAACCAGGTATAACCGGATTTAGATACTTCATTTCTACACTTCCCCTTCTCTAAGAACTTGTAGTTAAATAGAATGATTCATCTAATCTATAATAATCAAAATCCACAAAACCACCAGGTATTTTTGTTGCATAGTTAAATAAAGCAAAACGATATCCTACAAAATGATCTAATTTATATTTCATTTGAAGCGTATTCCCTATTGAATCCCACTTCTCCCCATCAAAACTATAGTAAAAATAAGCTTTATCAACCTGATTTCGATAATCTAAATAAATTTTAAAATACACTCTATTTTGGTTGAGGGGAATACTAGCTATTTCTTTTCCATCTCCTGAACTATTATTTACCATAACAATAAAGTAAGCATCTCCTGATTTTCGTACACCAACAAACCCATAGTCCTTTTGAAAGGCGGCAAAACCGGCAAGATCTCCATCATTCATATTGTTTATTTCCAACGCTACCTTTGCTGAACATTCCGGCCCCAATGTTCGTTGTGTAAGTGTATTCCTTGCCTCTTCTATATTTTTGCAGGTGTTTCCTGTAGTAAGTCGCAAAAAACCTGGGCGTTCTGTAAGTGACCAAAGGCTGTGATCGGGATTGTGATTCCACTGCCATACTAATTTTAGAAGCTTATGATCGTCTCCTTCAGGTAAATCTTTTGAAGAAGATGTTGTCAGGTCAAATTCATCAGAATCCACCACATAATGTTTACCGTTCACTCGTCCATCTTGGCTCAGCGCTCTATTCAAACAGGTATCTTGTTCTCCGAAAATCGGCCATTCATTTTCCCACGTAACAGGGATAAGATATGGTATCCGTCCAAGTGCACCACTATCTTGAAATAACATGCCATACCATTCTCCATTTATTGTGTCGATGATCCCACCCTGAGCAATCCCTCTATTGTTAAAAGCAATTCGACCTTCATATTCTCCATCTATCTTGTCTGAACGATGAACTAGTTGAGTTCGATTTCCATTTTTGGGCCATGTAATAGTAAAGACATAGTACATTCCATTTATTTTTTGGATATGTGCTCCCTCCGCGGGTAAACCAACTTCCTCCTTTGTACTGGCAACAAAACTCGCCTGAGGGATGATTACTTTAGTAAGTCCTCCTTCTTTAATGGCTGTAGCATCAGCTGTCAGTTCGATCACTTTAATATCATGATTACCGTAAACCATATACACATGACCATCATCATCAAATAATAAAGACATATCATGATAGTATTCATCTAGTACGGAAGATGTCCATGGGCCATTTTCAATATCATTTGTTTGATAGATATAGGTTTTACCTGTTGCCAAGGAACCAAATGTTACATAAAAGGTGTCATGATGATAGCGGATACAGCTTGCCCAGGAGCCTTTTCCATATTCGTTTTTCCCGCTGCTAAGCGTTTGTTCTTCATCATCTGCCAGGATATCGTATACATAATTCACAATTTCCCAGTTTAATAGATCATAGGATTTCATAATTGGAACGCCAGGATTATAATACATAGTCGTGCTTGTCATATAGTAAACATCATTTACCCTGATCACATCTGGATCAGGGATATCTGTCCATATAATAGGATTCTTAAAAATCCGATCTTCTCGTTTACTGGGTATAGTAACATTAGAATAATTTTCTTCACACACGATAAAACATCCCCTCGAAATTCTTTTACCACTTATCTTTTAATCACTTTCCAAAAAGATTCTTTAGGTTGATGATGTTCATTAAATAATAATGGCCAATTTTTTCTTCCGCGAACAGGAAAATGGTCGAGCCATGTATAATCATCTGCTGCTCCCCAGAAGGTAACAGATGTAATGACGTCCGAATACTCTCTTAAAAGTTCAAAAAAGCTGTTGTAGCGATCGGTTTGTTTAGCCACCATTTCTTCTGTAGGGACTTTTACATCTGTTCGTTTATCATCAGAACCGAAGACAGAAACATCCATTTCTGTTATATGAATTTGTAATCCTAAAGATGCATATCGCTCTATAGCAGTTCTAATTTGGTCCAAAGTAGGACTATATATATTCCAATGAGCCTGTAAACCAATTCCGTGAATTGGTACTCCTCTTTCTACTAATCCCTTTGTCAATGAGTAAATTTTTTCTCTTTTTTCTGGATTTGACTCATTATAATCGTTATAAAACAACGATGCATTAGGGTCTGCCAAATGGGCATATTCAAAGGCTTTATCGATAAAATCTTCCCCAACAATGTCTTTCCATTTAGAATCTCTTAACAAATTAGCTCCAGAATCGGAAACAGCTTCATTTACAACATCCCAACTATAAATTTGCCCTTTATATCTTTCCATTACGGTAGAAATATGAGCTTTCATCCGTTCTAAAAGGGTGTTTCTATCAACAAGGCTTCCATTTTTATTCGTAAAGATCCAATCAGGTGTTTGATTGTGCCAAACAAGAGTATGTCCCCTGACTTTTTTTCCAAATTCATTGGCAAACGATAGAAGCTGGTCTGCTTTATCAAACGTAAAAGTTCCCTCTTCCGGTTGCAAGCTTTCAAACTTCATTTCGTTTTCTGCCGTAAGACTATTAAAATGTTTAATAACCAAGTATTTTTGAGAATGCAGAGTTAAGGGATTTACGGCTGCTCCAATAAGAAAATAATCTTCATATACTTTGTATAGGGATGGTACTTCTCTTTGATCTTTATGTGTTGTCATCCGTCTCTCTCCTTCAAAAATAGTAGAAAACCAATTTAATATTCTACAAACTTTATCTGATTTATTTCACTGCCCCTAATGTCATACCCTTAACAAAGTATTTTTGTAAAAACGGGTACACACAAATAATCGGAAGACTTGCTACTATGGTCATAGTAGCCTGAATAGACTTAGGGGTAACAGCTTGGACAGCACGCTCACCACTTGCTTGAGCAGTATTCCAATCTCCATTTGAAGTTGCTGTATTTTGAAGAATCTTCATTAACTCATATTGCAAGGTCGTTAAATTCTCGTTACTTGAGTTATACAAAAATACGTCAAACCATTGGTTCCATTGGCCAACAGCAACAAATAATGCTACTGTAGCTAAAACCGGTAAAGAAAGAGGCAACACAATTTGAAAGAACACTCTAAAATCCCCTGCACCGTCAATTCGCGCTTGTTCAAAGAGACTTTTAGGAAGACCTTCTATAAAAGAACGCATAATGATAAGATTGAATGCACTTATTAAACCCGGTAAAATATACACCCAAAACGTTCCGATTAAATGCAAATCTCTCATTAAAAGGTAACCCGGAATTAACCCTCCATTAAAATACATCGTCATAATAAATATGATGGTTACTGACTTTTTAAAAACAAATTTTTCTTGAGCGATTGCATAGGCCACCATTGCTGTACATAATAATCCAACCCCTGTCCCAACAACTGTTCTAGCAACAGAAACCAAAATGGCCTGAATAATCGATGCTTGACTAAATACATATTCATAGTTTCGCCAAGTAAACTCTCTTGGCCATAAATAGATTCCGCCTTTCACAGAATCTGTTGCAGCATTTAAAGAAAGGGCAATTTGATTTAGAAAAGGGTACAGCATAATAACACTAAGTAAAATCATGAACATAATATTTAACGTATCAAAGACTACATCTTCTCTCGTTCTCATCAAACTATTTCTTTTTCTTGCTCTTAACATTCTTATCACCCTCCTAGTATAAACCGCCTTGACCCATTTTTTTCGAGAATGAGTTAGCTGCCATCAAGAATATCAAGCTAATAACTGTTTTAAATACTCCCGCTGCTGTTGCCAATGAAAAGTTGAACATTGAAATACCATAGTTGATGACAAATACATCAATATTCTCTGAGAACTCTATGTTTTGCCCATTACCTAATAAGTATTGGGGTTCAAATCCAGCTTCAATAATATATCCAATATTCATAATTAAAAGGATGACAATGACCTGCTTCATTCCAGGAAGGGTAATATATCTAATCCTTTGTAGACGTGAAGCACCATCAATTTTTGCTGCTTCATATTGTTCTTGGTCAATCATTGATATGGCTGCTAAATAAATGATCGTATTCCACCCTACATTTTTCCATACCTCAGATGCTCCTAAAATTCCCCAGAAATACTCACCTTTTCCTAACCAAAGGATTTCCTTGTCAATGATATTCAGCCCCATCAGTATTTCGTTAATGATTCCATCAATAGACAATACAGAGGAAACAAGTGCAGCTGCTACAACCCAAGAAAGGAAATGAGGTAAATAGCTAATTGTTTGAACAACCCGTTTGAATTTAAGATTCGTTAATTCATTAATTAATAGAGCTAACCCAATCGCTGTAACAAAGCCTAAAACTAAATTAATCAAACTCTGGGCCAAAGTATTTCTGAGTACACCTAAGAAACGATCATCTGTAAAAAGAAAGATGAAATGTTTAAAGCCTACCCATTCTTGTTCTGTGAACGAACGAGCAGGTTTAAAATCCTGAAATGCCATTGTCCATCCCCAAACAGGGAAATATTTAAAAATAAATACCCAAACAACAAAAGGTAAAGTCATTAATAATAATGCCTTTTGACTGCGACATTTTTTTATAAATGCTTTCATGCCCTTTTCCTGGTTTAGTTGCACAATTGGAGATATATGTGCTTTCACTTTTGATTGTGTTTGCATAATTAGACCTCCTCTTCCTAATTGATAACCGGACAATGAAGAAGGCTGAACTTCTATCTATAGATCATTCAGCCTTTTCATTAAGATTCTTATCTACCTGCCCATTAGCTCAGCTTCTTTTTTAACAGATGCTTCAATTACATCCTCATAAGCTTCATAAGGCAATTTTTCGAACTCTTCTTTAAATTTATTCCACTCTTTTTCAAAGGCAGCCGGATCTGCAAGTATGATATCAGGGTATGACCTTTTGATTAGATCACGGGATTGTTGATCATATAACTGTGCTTCAGAACCAGTTTCGATCACTGCATCCCAGAACGGGAACCATGGTGCCGGATCCGGCTCAGTGAATATGTCAGTAAATGTTTCAATGTTATAGGCTTCTAAGAACTCTTTGTCCACTTCATCATAAGCAAGTTGGGCAACTTCAGGTTGAACAGCTGGATCAACAGAGTTGCCGTCATCAAATGTACCGCTCATGATTGGCCAGTACCAACCTAATGCGCTAAATCCAAATTCATTTCTAAATTCTTCTTTACTCACTAAATCAATTTGTTCCTGAGTTCGATAATAACGGCCTTCTTCATTTACTTCATACGTTTCTCCCTCAATTCCCCATGTAATCAACTTTTGAGAATCAATCTTTGCCATGTGATCTAAAAACTTAATAATCCTAACCTGGTCTTCTTCAGACGTACCTGTCGTTAGTCCCATCCCTGGAGAAGTTACATAAGATTCCGGATTTAAATATTGATCTTTGATTCCTTCCTCGAAAACAATAGGAAAGCCCATATAATCATTATAAGGATCATCATCTTGCTCAAGTGTATCTAATGCTGTACCTGATTCCCAACGCGGTCCAAACCATCCAACAACACGCCCTGAAGAAATTTTAGCAAGATATTCATCATAGTTTTGTGTAAAGGCTTCTCTATCAAATAGTCCTTTATCATTTATTTCATTTAATAATTTAAGCCATCTCTTTGTAATATCTTGATGATGATAAACAGATACTTCCAATGTTTCATCATTAACGATTATTCCTTCTTGTTCACCTGATAAAAAGGCCGGGGGGTCAAAAAGCTGTCCCACATGCCAATCGTATTGTAATAATGTATATGGAATGGTATCTGCTCCATTAGTTTTTGGGTGGGCTTTTGCATATTTTTCAACGATCTCAAAAAACTCATCTATCGTTTTTGGATGCGGATAACCTTGTTCTTTTAATGCTTCACGTTTAATCCAAAATGCACTTTGTCCAACATTTGGAGGCTTAATATATCCATTTGATACACCAGATGGAAGAATATAAATGTTTCCATCCTCTTGTTTCATTTTTTCCCATATTGGATCATACAATTTTCTAAGGTTTGGAGCATGCTCCTCAATAAGATCATTAAGTGGTACAAATCCTCCTGCATCAATGACATCATTTGTCGCGTTTTGAGCATTTAGTAGTTCCGGATATTCTCCACTAGCAATCATTGTCCCTATTTTCTGGTTACTATCTCCTACGATATGTTCAATGTCAAAGTTAACTCCGGTTGCTTCCTCAAACATCTTTCCAATTTTGGTATCAGCTGTATTAACGTCTTTACCAGTTGAAGATGCATTAAAGAATTTGTAAGTAAAAACTTCTCCTTCTTCTTGTCCAGCACTTTCTTTGTTTGTGCAAGCCGTTACGACGGACAACACTAGCATAAGACTCAAAAACAAAACTAGAGATTTCCTCTTTACCACTTTGACTCCCCCTTTTTAATGATTACTTATTGCTTCACCTCAATGTTGTAAGCACTTTCATTATAACTTAGGCACTTTTTATTAGTGACCTGACAAAGTATAGTTTTTACTTTGCAAACTTTAGTGATCTTTTGAAATGGTAGTTTTCGCCTTCGTTTTTTGGGTTAAAATTAGTTCGTTCCATTGCGCTCCAGACACTCGCTTTCCGCGGGGAGGAAGCTGAGCCTCCTCGGCTTCGCCTGTGGGGTCTCATCCTTTCCTCATTTCCCGCAGGAGTCGAGTGTCTTCCGCTCCATTCCACTATAGAGTTAAATAATAGGTTTCAAAAGTTAACAATCTCTAGTAAAACAGCCCCCTTTAATATAAAGAAAAACCAATGTACACCGAAAAAGAATTCGACACACATTGGTTTTGGTTTTTCTATTAACGACGTGAAAGAAAGGAAAAATTAATTTTTGTATTCAAAAAATGGAAATATAATTTTCACTGTTGTTCCTACACCTTTTGTGCTTATTATGTTAAATTCAAACTGATTAGAGTAATGTAATTTTAAACGATAGTAAACATTTTTTATTCCTACATGTTCACCAATGTTTGCAACCTCATTTAAGGATTGCATGACCCTTTCATATTCCTCCTCTTCCATTCCCTGACCATTATCATTTATTACACAGACTAATGTATCACCAATACGCTTGATTGAAATGGTGATCATCCCTTTTCCTTTTATCGGTTCAATACCATGGATACTAGCATTTTCAACAAATGGGATGAGTGACATGTTTGGTATAAGGCACTTTGCAGCTTCCGGGTCTATATCAATTTGGTATTGCATTTTATCATCGAATCGGTAATGTTGTATTTCTAAGAAACATTTAATTAAATAAATTTCTTCATCTACTGTAACCCAATCTTTTCCCCAAATAAATGATTTCCTTAGCATCTTAGCAATATTTTCAATAATTTTTGCTGTTTCATCTTCTTTTTTTAAAAGGCTTCTCATACGAATTGTTTCTAGAACATTAAACAAGAAATGCGGATTTATTTGACTTTGCAAGGCGCTTAGCTGTGCCTGCTTTCGTTGTAATTCTAAATCCTTTTTTTGAATATCTGCAACATACACTTCATTTATGAGTCTCTTAATTTTAGATGCCATCCTGTTAAATGCATGTGTAAGTTCACCAATTTCGTCCTGATCGTCCACTCCATCTATCAGCTCGAAGTTTTGATCTTCCACCTTCCTCATATGCCTTAAAATCCGTAAGATTCGCAAATGGAGTGAGCTTGTTATATAAATGATAAATAGGGATGGAAAAATTAAATTAATAAGTGCTAAATAAAGGATAAAATTTCGTGATTTTTTAATATCCTCAAGTAAAACATGTTCTTGGGTAACAGCTACCACTTTCCATTTATTCAAATAAGGAAGACTATATGACTCTTCGAAAATAACTTTATCATCAGGTAATGAAACTGACTTGTACGGATATTTCCTTTCAGACCATTCAATCTTTGGATTTGTCGTGTATTCGATTGTACCCTTTTCATTCAATAAATATAGTTCTCCCGGAAACGTAACATCATGAAAAATACGATACATTAATCCTGATTCAAGATTAATCTCCAGTATTTTTTGGGTAGAATTTTGTGAAACAAAATAATCCATTTCCCTTATTAAACTAAACATATCGTGTTTCCCTGAATCCCCGACGGTACGTATTAAAACTGGATAGGAGCTTCTAATTAACTCTGATTCTTTATACCACGTAGAATCCTTGACAAGTGTATCAATTTTATTGATTCCTCCTGCATAAACGACGGTATCATTATCTGTGTATAATTTAATCGAATGAACAGATGGGTAAAGTGACACTTCTTTGCTAATATCTCCAAAATAATCATGATAGGCATGGATAAAGTCTATTGTTGTCTTATATTTCGTTTCTAAAAGATTGTAGAGTTCATAGTCAGTGTATATCATAGAGGAAATTCCTACAGCATCATCTATGGCTGTTTGAAAATCATTCGCTATTTGTTTCACAGAAAGAGACATGTCATTCATTTTCTGTGTTCTAACATTATTTGTCGTAACATGATAATACGCGATATGGGTTAATGTGATTGGAATAAAAACAGTACATATATAAATAATGAGCAGTTTATTTCTTAAACTTAGGTTATTAAACTTGTATATTCTCATGGGAACTCCATCTCGTTCATTTTCCTCTATAATTTTTTTCGATATTGAGTTGGGGTCATACCAGTGGTTTTCTCAAATTGAGTAACAAAATAATCTGAATTAGAAAACCCGACATTTTCAGCTACCTGATAAATTCGCATATCCGTTTGTCTAAGCTTTTTCTTCGCTTCACAGATACGGACTTGCAAAAGATAATCCTTAAAATACAATCCATATGTTTTTTTAAATAACTGTCCCATGTAGACTGGATTCATAAAAAATTGATTAGCTATACTCTTCAATGTAAGGTCTTCTCTGTAGTGTGTATCAACATATTTTTTTATTCTACGTATATTTAGTTTTCCAGAATCTTTATTCAATTGATTTAACAGTGTGGCTGCCTCTAATATAAAGTCCAAGAACATCTCCTTTATGATTTGCAAAGTACGAGGAAGGTTGTCCCAATTCAACATGACCTGGAGGGAAGTTAGATGTTTTTCATCCCCTTCCATCGCCTGTATCGTTTTCACCACTTCGTGAACCACCCGATTAATGGATGTCCTTACTGCATCTTTCGCGAACGCTTTTTCCTGAAATTGCTCGAACATTTTATCAATTGTTTTTTTTATGTTAGAGATTTGATTTTCTTCTATGTGCTCCATTAGTGTTTGATACAAGGCGTGATCAAGTTCTATATAATTAACGTTGGACACTTTTGTTTTGCCAAATATAATAGGATTTTCTAAATTCTCCAAATATTTAAATTGCAAAGCTTTTATCGCAGTTTCATATGTATCCTTGATATCATTAGGATCATCTACAATTTTTCCAACATAAATGGAAACATCCGTATTCAAACAGTTCATGATCTGAGTCTTTATTACTTCTGAGAAATGAAAAATATTTCCTTTAAATTGTTGTATTTCCTCGCTTTTGACAAGTATGCCGATACGATTATTGCCATGCTCACGAAACAAGGTAGTAGAATGCAGATCTTCATCATGAATCGTTCTGCTTATGATCTCACGTATCTTAGTCGCGTTTACAAACATATTATTTATCTCAATGATTATATAAGCCATTCCTGTTGTTTGGTTGATATTCAACTTTTTCATACATTCATGACGATGTTCTTCTTCTAGTTCTCCAGTTATTAATTCATTAAAAGCAGTAGTAGCAAGAATATTGTTTCTATTGCGATCTACCTGTAATTTTTTCGTATGCTTCTCCGCAACCTTTTTCAGTGTTTCTTCAATCTCATCTTTATCAACTGGTTTTAATATGAAATCATGCACACTATACTTAACAGCTCTTTGAGCATACTTAAAATCACTATACCCAGTAATAATAATAAAGTTAGGAGGAGATTTCTTTGACTCTACTATCTGCTTTATCAACTCGAGGCCGTCTAACACCGGCATCTTGATATCAGTAATGACTAGATCGGGATTATTCAACTGGATATACTCCAAGGCATCTTCTCCATTATCTGCTTCTGCACAAACTTCAAAGCCACAGCCTTCCCAATCAATGAGACTAATCAATCCTTTGCGAACAAATCGATCATCATCTACTAAGAACACTTTATAAGCCATAGCCATTTCCCTCCAATCATTTGAAGCATACAACAAATAATGCACACTATAAATATAACGCTTTCATTTTATCATTAAAAGCATTCCAGTTTCACTTTGTAGACTTAGCTGATTGCTGCTTATCTTCTAATCTGCGAAATCCGATTAACGCACACCCGATTATAATTAGAGCTATTGTGCTGGTCATTATTAATGGGATCAACCCTGGTATAAAAACTAGCAGAAAATAAAGGAGGCCTAACCCTATTACGATCAGGATGGTAATGGCAGGACTAAGGATCCCGATTAAAAAAGCATGTTTAAAATAGTGATGGAGTTTTAAATCGTAATGTACGTATACTGGGATAATATATAATAAAGAAATAAAATATATTATACTTATAAAAATAAACCCTGTTTGAAACACATAATATGATGATCCGGTCATATTTTGAATAGATAAGAAATCAAGATATAGTAAATAACCGACTATTGAGTAGATTAAGCCGATCACATTAGACTTAAAAAATTCTCTCTTATAAGTTAAAGCAAACATCTTCAAAATTTGTTTTCCAGTGGTATCCTTTAGCAGTAAATGACGAATAACCGTAAACATCGCCACTGTGGCTGGGAAAACACCAAAGATAATGAGCCCGGCCAGTACACTTCCGATCCACAGCAGATTAATATAAGCCAGCCACATAATCCATTCTAACAAAAGATAAAACTTCGTTATATTGAGAACTTTCCCCATTTGTTAATGCTCCCTTCACCTTGATTATAATAGACTTTTAACTAACATACTTATATGGAAAAATAAACTATATTCAACTCACCATTACCACCCATTTTTCAATCATTAGTTCAATATTAAGAAACATGACGAGCATATAGAAAAGAAGAAGGCTGATAGCTTAGTTCAACCTTCTTACCTCATTAAATTAAACATAATGTAGAACACTTCTCTATAAATGAATTTCACATCATATTTTTGTCAGAGCAAGTATTCAAAAACCTGTTAGAGTTGTAAGCACTTACATTATAACTTTTAACTTATTAATCAATTACCCTACAAAGTATAGATTTTACTTTGAAAAACTTAGGTCCCGCTCGAATATAATCAAAAAATCTCTATTATGAGATCTTTCTCTAAAGGAAATTCTATTATTAATTGCTCAATACCCTGAGCAAACGTTGGATTCATCTATTGAAGAAGTTCTTCGTATACTCTCCAACACAATCTTTCATATAGGATGTAAATTCTAGCGAATCAGCATTAATTCCGCTTCCATTACTCCCTTAAATAACATAACCTATTGCTTAACATATAGGGTATAAATCCCATTTCTTTCCGTAGGAAAAGAAATCATTCCGTCACCTTCATGTATCTTACTAACATTGTCACCATTTGTATCCGTTAATGCATATGGTCCTGTCCAATTTATTTTGCATTCATTTCCACTTAAAGAATGAATGACAGCTGTTTCTATTGAACCATTCTCCCAATATAAATCTACTTCAAATCCACCTCTCGCTATTATTCCCTTAACAAACCCTTTGTTCCACTTTTCAGGGATAGCAGGAAGGAACTGTAGTGTTCCAGTATGGCTTTGTAAAAGCATTTCAGCAATTCCAGCAGTACCACCAAAATTCCCGTCAATTTGAAAAGGCGGATGATTATCCAATAGGTTTGGAAGGGTAGAGTGTTTCAGCATTTCTAAAATATTTGAATAAGCAAGTTCCCCTTCACAGAGCCTTGCCCACATATTGATAATCCATGCACGACTCCACCCTGTATGCCCACCGCCATTCGCAAGTCTTCTTTCTAAAGTAGTTTTCGCTGCCTTGGCAAGATCTGGGGTCTCCTTTACAGTAATTTGTTTCCCTGGATGCAGGGCAAATAAATGTGATATATGTCGATGGCCTGGCTCAGCCTCCTCATAATCCTCCATCCACTCTTGGATTTGCCCATACTTACCTATTTTCGTTTCTGGTAAACGCTTTAAAACCTCAGCCAATTGTCCTCTAAATGGTACATCCTTTCCCAGAATTTCACTTGCTTCAATGGACGCAAGAAATAGTTCCCTCAGGATCTGACTGTCCATGGATGGTCCAATACACAATGTTCCATTTTCACCATTAGGAAGAATATAAGTATTTTCTGGTGAAACAGAAGGACTTGTAACAAGATATCCTTCATCAGTTTCCACTAAAAAATCCAAAAAAAATTCCACCGACTCTTTTATCGTCTCATAACTCTTTTCAAGGAAGTCATTGTCATATGTAAATTGATAATGTTCCCATAAATGGAGGCATAGCCAGGCTGCACCCATTTGCCAGTAGGTTGCCGGAGGGTAGATATCCTGTGGAGCTGTATCTCCCCAAATATCTGTATTATGATGTGCCACAAAACCTCTGCATCCATACATGACCTTTGCAGTATGTCTGCCGTTAACACGCATGCGTTCAATTAAATCAAATAATGGCTCATGACATTCTGAAAGATTACAAACTTCAGCTGGCCAATAATTCATTTGTGCATTAATATTTATCGTATATTTACTATCCCAAGGCGGCCTCATTTTGTCGTTCCATATTCCCTGCAGGTTTGCTGGAAGCGTACCAGGTCTACTACTGGAAATTAGTAAATAACGACCAAACTGAAAATATAACTCTATCAACTTATGATCTTCAAAACCGTTTTTGACCCTGTTGAGCCTTTCATCTATTGGCAATTGGAGGATTTCTTCATTCAAATCATTATTCAAACTAATTTCCATTCGTTTAAAATAAGCTGAATAATCCTCAATATGACTTAGCTTCAATTGTTCGTAAGATTTCATCGCTGCTTGATCAATCTTTTTAAAGCATTCTTCTTCTGGATTAGCATGACGAAAGGTCGATTCAGCTGCTAATAATAATAAGACTGTATCAGCATCATTTACAATTAGGTGCTCTCCAATCGTTTCTACCGTTCCTCCCTCTGCAAAGGCAGATAAGACAACAGAAAAATCAGATCCACCGTCCCCCCCACAATTCCCTTTCATGACTATACTATTATTTCTTTTTGAAGATAAACTCTCAACATATCGATTCTGTTCTCTTGAAAGTCTAGCAGTAAATGAAATCGATTCTTTTTCACTTGATGTAACACGAATCACTGTTACTTGATCAGGGTAGCTTGAAAAAATTTCTCTTTTAAAGCTGGTTTGATTCAAAGTATAATCAACCGATACCATCGCTTTTTCTAAACCTAGCTTCCTTGTATATTCTTCCACCCTTTCATGACCAAAATGAAGAAACAAATCACCTAGAGTCATATAATGTCTTTGTGTTTCAGGTGTTCCCGATAATGCATATTTTGCTAATTTTTCAGCTTCACTTAATCTTCCTTCCTTAAGCAATGCTCTAATTTTGGGCAGGTTATCCAATGCATCCGGATTGTTTCTATCTCTGAATCCTCCATACCAGATTGATTCCTCATTTAACTGAATTTGTTCTACTGAGGTTTTACCAAATATCATTGCACCTAATCGGCCATTCCCAACAGGCAATGCCTCATTCCATGTCTTTGCAGGCTTATGAAATAAAATCATATGATTTTTCAAAACAGGTTTCCCCCTTATTATTTTAGTGAATAAAATCGAGAACAGTTTTCACCTAATATCTGACTCTCGTAACCAGAAGCGAATTGTTTAACATAATCTAATACAATTTCCATAACCGCTTCATAGGAATCACTAACGGTGCATACTGGCCAATCAGATCCTATCATGACTCTTTCCGGTCCAAATGCATGAAATACAATATCAAGATAGGCTTTAAAATCCTCTTTTCTCCAATTCTTCCAATCTGCCTCTGTTACCATTCCAGATACTTTCACATAAACATTTTTGTATTCTGCCAGTTTTGTAAGGTTTTCCTTCCAAAATGAAATCTCTTTATTTTTTATATCTGGTTTGCCAATATGATCTAAAACAAATAACTGCTCCGGAAATTTTTCTATAAGTTGGAGAGCATAAGGAATATGCTTTGGAAAAAGTAGAAGATCATACGTTAAGTTAAAATCCTTTAGCACACTGATGCCTCTTTGAAATTCTTCTCTCAGCATAAATTGATCGTCAGCTTCATCATGGATCACATGACGAACACCTTTTAAAAAAGGATTGTTCGCAAATTGCTTAAGTTGTTTTGTTATATCAGGTGAACATAGGTCCACCCATCCTACAACACCTTTGATAAAATCAAATTTTTGGGCTAATTCTAAAAGCCATTTTGTCTCTTCTAAGCTTTGTCTAGCTTGAACAACGATAGAGCCATCAAAATGAATAGATGTTAAACGCGCCTTCAAGTCTTCTGGTAAAAAGTCTCTTTTTAATTCAGACATATCATCATCGATCCAGTCAAATTCCTTTTCATTATATAGCCAAAAATGTTGATGTGCGTCAATTTTCATCAATCAAAAGATCCCTCACTTTTGCTTATTATTCATATTCAATTACTGCCTTTATTACTTTTTCCTAAGGAGCTAGCAAATGCTCGAATTCTTTCGTTATTCCATTAATGAACACCGATGTGTAATTAAGTTCTTTAAGATAATGCTTGATGATTTTATAACTTACCAATCCTCGCCTCTTCCACTAGGCCATGTCTTATTATGGATCGGTTCAAGAATAGCAAGAACCTCATTTAGAAACTCTAAATCAATCGGATTATTTGCCCATTCGATATTCTTTTTAATATTCTCTACACTTGCTGTACTTACTAAAGTTGTTGGTACTTTTCCATTCGCTACCGAGTATTGAATAGCAAGCTTTGATATGTCTTCGCCATGTTGTTTACAAAATTGAGCTGCTTTGCTACATACATCTTTTATTTCTTGTGATGCCGGATGCCATTCCGGTACCAATCGATTGCTTAGTAATCCCATCGATAGGGGGGATGCGTTCATCAAGCCGACCTGATTTTTTTCTAAAAGAGGGAGTATATCTAATAGAGAATTGTCATTCAATGTGTAATGACAGTAGGAAAGGATGACATCAAGATCGGTTTCGATAAGTATTTTTTCAAATATGGATAACGGTAAACCCGATACACCAAAAAAGCGAATTTTCCCTTCTTTTTTTAGTTGTTTGAGGGCAGGGATTGACTCCTCTATGATCTGTTCATAAGAAGCAAATTCGATGTCATGCAAAAGCAAAATATCTAAATAGTCCGTCGATAACCTTTTTAGGCTTTCTTCTACACTTGACATCATTCTATTCTTTGAAAAATCAAATTCATGCTCTCCATATCTTCCTGCTTTTGTGGAAAGAATGAATTTCTCTCTCGGAATATCCTTCAGTGCTTTTCCAAGTACAGTTTCTGCCTTCGTTAACCCATAATAGGGTGAAACATCAATTAAATTCATTCCAAATTCAACCGCTGTTTGAACTGTTGCTATTCCCTCTTCCTCATCAATATTTCTAAAAACAGAACCTAAAGATGAAGCGCCATAACTAAGAACAGGAACGTCCAGCCCTGTTCTTCCAAGTTTTCTATATTTCATATGCCCCTCCCAAATAATTTAATTTTCGCATTGCGTGGACACAAGGGAAAACCAACCCTTTGTATCACACATCATAGGTCATCTTCAATTTGTACAATTCAAAATATCTTTTTTAAAACGATTATAAAAATCAAGCATAACAGGTTAGAACCGATGAAGAGACCTCCATCGGCTTTTTATTCAATTGTTCAGTTAAATAAATCGGAACTTTCTATAAACTAGAAGTGTCATAAGCTTCTTGCATAATCTCTAGATAACGTTTTAGATTTAATTGTTCAAATCCCTTCACGTATGAATCCCATTCTTTATCTAAATCTTTTGTGCCTGTTATAAACTGAAGTGAATTCTGCTCAATATAATCCACAATATTTGTCTGAATCATTGCAGCTTCATCCGCGACAGCAGGGTCAATCCAAATGGCCCAATGCGGGAAAACCTCAGAAGGCTCTTTCCCCTCATATAAATGTGTTGCTTCCTGTAATCTGCGCTCATACCCTTCTGCTGTATAAATATCAGTTGCTTGGACTAACCCATCTCTAAAGTCTCTTGGATGATAAAATTGCACCATGGATGTCCAATTATCATTACGTGGTTCTTCACCTTCTTCAAGCTGAATCTGTGCAAGTAAAGGTTCAACACTTTCCTCAATCGCTACTTCTCCTTCTTTAGGTTCTCTCCAGCTTACATCCTTTTCACCATAGAAACTGCGAATCTGTCCTTCCTCTGTAAACATATAGTCTACTAGCTTAATAGCCGCAATCTGCGCTTCCTCACTTGCCTTATTTGTTATAACAAATGCCCCTCCAGGAGTACTTGGGAAGTTATATGTTGCATATTCAGAATTTGGTCCTTTAAGTGGAGCTAGTGCATCGTAATCTTTAGAATATTCTTCATCCGTTACAAACATTCCAGGGTGCATCGCAGTTGATGCTCCAACAATTTGAATGTCGGCATTATTACCTAATTTTTGGTGCGCCTCAATATTCTGTGAAAAGGCACCCTTGTCAATTAATCCTTCTTCATATAAGGACTTTATATAGGTTAATCCTTCCTTCCATTCTTCTTTATTTGCTGCTAAATCAACCTTTCCATTTTCCAAAAGCAACCTTGATCTTGAATCATCATAAATAAAGCCATTCATTAAATAGGGAATAATAGACGATTCAATAAGGGCTGGAGAACCACTCATTGGAACTTCATCCTGTTTTCCATTTCCGTTTGGATCTTGAGTTTTAAACGCTGTTAAGACATCTTTAAATTCTTCAGTTGTCGTTGGCATATCTAAATTTAACTTTTCTAGCCAGTCCGTATTAATCCAAAGTTTGTTCCCATAAGAGCAATGGAAGCACTCATTTAAATGTGGCAATCCATAAATATTTCCGTCAGGAGCTGTTACCATTGATGCATAATAAGGGTGGTTTTCTAACACCTCTTTTATATTTGGAGCATACTCATCTATTAAATCATTTAATGGAAGTACTACACCTTGTTTTCCATAACGTAATAAATCTGTTTGAGAAAACTGATCCACCCAAGGAACTAAGAAAAAGACTTCAGGGTAATCACCACTCGCTAGCGCTATATTTCTTACTTCACTTGCAGAAGTAGCGTCATAAGTGGTTACTTGCCACTCTAAATCCATATTAAATTTCTCTTCAGCAAATTTAGTGAAGGAATTTGTTTCTAAATCTGTTTCAGCATTTTGCGGTCCAAAAACCTTAATCTTAACAGGACCATCTTGTTGAGACACTTCTGTTTTTTCATTTGAACTACAACCAACTAAAGCAAGACTTACAACAAGCAAAAATGATAAAAAGTATAGCATCGTCTTTTTCATTGTAACCTTCCCCTTTTCATTAAATTGAATGACAATATCAAAATCTGAATACATATATTTACTCCACATCCCCCCTTTCAACAATAACAATTAACAGGCATTATCCTTTAACTGAACCAATCATCATACCTTTAACAAAGTGACGCTGAACAAATGGATAAATGAGCATAACAGGTAAACTCGCAGCAACAATTAAGGAGTATTTCATTAAATCAGCTAGCTGCTGTCTTTCCATCATTTCAGATGCTTCTATCCCACCTGTGCCTGTATTCAAGATAATAATATTTCTAAGTACCAACTGGAGTGGATGTAGATCTGGATTCTTTAAATAAATCAAGGCGTCAAAGTATGCGTTCCACTGACCTACTGCATACATTAAAACAAGAACGGCTATAATGGGCTTGGCCAATGGCAGGACAACTGACCAAAGGAAACGTATATCACTACATCCATCCATTTCACTTGCTTCTACTAATTCATCAGGTATGGAAGTTTGAAAAAATGTACGTGCAATAATAACCTGCCAAACTGCAATAGCGTTAGGAATCAAGAGAGCCCATCTTGTATCTACCATTCCTAATGATTGCACAACTAGATAAGTAGGAATCAATCCGCCATAAAAGAGCATTGTAAATACGATAAAAAACATAAGAAAATTCCGACCAAAGAATGTCCTTCTCGAAAGCGGATAGGCAATCAACACCGTCAATGTCACGCTGATTAAAGTACCAAATAGAGTATAAAATAAAGAATTCATATAACCAGTTAAGATCTGGACATTACTAAATAGGACTTCATAACCTTTAAACGACAGGTCAACCGGCCATAACCATACCTTCCCAGAAGAAACGGCTTGAGGACTGCTTATTGATGCACTAACAATATAAATAAGTGGATAAAGTACCGCCACTAATAAAATTGATAGAAAAAGGTAAACTCCTGTTAGAAAAATTCGATCAGCAACAGATTCTTTTATTTTGTTTTTACGACCAAACATTATCTTGTCCCCCTTATTACCACAAACCATTTTTGGAAATTTTCTTCGACGCTGCATTAACAACCACAAGTAAGATTAAATTAATCACTGAATTGAACAGACCTACGGCTGTTGCAAAGCTAAAGTTGGCATTTAACAAACCAATTTTATAAACATATGTTGAAATAACTTCAGATGTAGATAAATTAAGAGGATTTTGTAATAAAAAGACTTTTTCAAACCCTAGTGCCATAATGTTCCCCACACTGAGAATGAGAATAATAGTTGCAACAGGCATGATGCTCGGTATATCAATATAGATGATTTTTTGAAGTCTTGTCGCCCCATCAACCCTCGCAGCTTCATATTGGGATGGATCAACACCTGAGAGCGCTGCCAAGTAAATGATGGCTGAATAACCTGCATGCTGCCATACATCCGACCAAACATAGATGTCTCTAAACATGCTAGGCATACCAAGAAAGTCGATTGATTCAAGATTTAATAGTGAAAACAATTGGTTCACGATTCCAAGTCTAGGAGAAAACATTAATGTTAACATGGAAACAATGATAACAGTAGAAATGAAATATGGTGCATATGTAACCATTTGAACCGTCTTTTTAAATACTCCATTTCTGATTTCATTTAAACATAGAGCCAATATGATCGGGATAGGAAACCCTACTGCTAACGCATATAAACTAAGATAAAAAGTATTTTTTATTAGCACCCAAAATTGTGGATTGTTAAAAAACATTTCAAAGTGCTTAAATCCAACCCATTCACTTCCCCATATTCCTTTCACTACACTATAATCTTTAAAGGCAATTATTGAATTTAGCATTGGGATATACTTAAAAATAATAAAATATAAAACTGGTGGAATAATTAGTAGATAAAGTTGCCAATGCCTCTTTATTGACTTTTTAGCATTAGCCAAAATTGTTGACTTAACCTGTACTGCATTCGAGTTAGGTGAAGTCTTATTTGCTATCTCGACTTTCAATTCAACCACTCCAATCCTCTTTTTTGTAAACGCTACCAAAAAATAAAAAGCTATTAAGTTGATAAGAATGTAACATGAGTGTGGTCTACTTAATAGGTACAATTGAAAAGCACTAGGACAATTAATGATTAATTGATCATCATGCACATTCAAAAACCCATTTTCAAAAAGCTATCGAAGAGATATGGCACTTTAAAATAGAAGGCTTTCTTTGCCATCTTTAAATAGTTCATGTATCCTCAAAAGTACTTTCTTTAGATTCAAAAAAACCATTTTCTAAATCAATTACCAGCACACAAAACACTTGAAAATTAGTTACAGGAAAATCTAATACCGTCAAGGTACAATTGATTTTTATCAGTACATTTTGTTTGTACTTCATACTTCTTAAGGTAAAGCAAGATTTAGATCACTTATACTTACACTGTTAGCACTATACAAAGGAAATAGTGGTTCATTTACTTGACTTCATTCTCATTTCAATTTGTCCCGTGATTTCGATTAGTTCACGGTTACATGCACAAAACAACAATAACCTTGAAGCGCAACAAAAAAACAAATAGAAAATGATCTATTTGTTCAAAGAAGAAAATGTACTTATTTGAATGTAAAGTTGAACAATTTTTCAATGTGGTTCAAGAGCTGGCTTGTCTATAACCTTTCGGTGTGACATGTAAGACCCTCTTAAAAGCCCTTCGAAATGAATGGGCAGAATTATAGCCAACTTCACTTGATATCTCCTCTATTGTCATATCGGTCTCTAGGAGCAACTTTGAAGCCTTATTAATACGGATTTTTTCAAGATAATCTGATACATATTCACCTAGTTTTTCTTTAAAGAGCTGGGAAACAAATTTTTCAGGAAAACCTACCTTTTCCGAAATTCGATATAATGATAAATCTGGATCATGATATTGATCTTCTAAAAAATCAATAATTAACTTAATTACCTGATCATTTGATTCCTTTTTTCTTTTATTAACCAAGCTACAGTATTCATCAGCTATCGATTCAAATTCCTTCCAAACATGATTTATTCCAAGATTTAAATGAACTTGTAAAACTCTATTCACCAATTTGATCGAATTCTCGGAGCTTTGAGAAGTAGCCGAGTAACAAGCCTTTATCAGCGTGGATTTTATTTCTTCCAGTAATTGTTCCACAATCTTTGGTGATAGTTCTCTATCACCAAAATTCTCTTGAAAAATTTGTGTCATTATTTGTTTTATATCGTATGCTTCCCCTGTTTTCATCGCATTTATCAGTCGAAGTTCAAGATCCATTGGATAATAATACATACTTGTTTCTCTAGCCATATCTTGATACCAAAGTATCTCACTCTTTCTTATTTCAGCGAAGGTGGAATCTAATGCCTGCTTCGCTTCGGAATAAGAACGATTTATTTCTTTAAAATTTTGAAATGGTTTCCCTACATAGGCTGATATAGATATACGATAAGAATTAGCTACTGATGAACTAAGTTCTTTTAAAAGATGTTTTAACTCATCCGAGGCATTTATTTTATTTTCACGATTATCAGTTAAGATCATAACAATCTTATCTAAATTTAAATCCGTCATAATAATGGAGGGTTCTAGTTCTTTAATCGTTCGTTTAATGAGGAAACGGGATGCACTTAACTCATTATGAATTTCTTTATTCTCCATATCACCATAACCATTTATTTTTAAAATACATACATATCCAAACTCTCCTCTAAAGAGCACATTTAATTGTTCTGCCCTTTCAATCATACCTTCTTGATAATAAAATTCTCCACTTAGTAAACTTTTTATAAAGGAATCCTTCAATATATCTTTATGGTTCGTTATTTCTCTCTTTAAAAGTTTGTTATTAGATATTAACTTCGAAATATTACCATGTAAAAAGTCAAACTCATTATGATGTTTAGAAGTATCCGGACCAATTTGCTCTCTAACAACATCTATTAAGTTGTGGATTGGTGTACTATCACGGTAAGCAAGAATTAAACAGAGTAACATCCCTATGATAAGCGTGCTAAATGTAACAACCAAAGTTATTTGTTTGATAGCCTCCGCTTTTTCCATTAATCCTTCTTTAGGTATACCTGCAACATAATTCCATCCATTGAGATCAGACTGTATAGATAATAACATCGTTTCATCTTCTATTACTTCGTTAATTGAGCCTGTATCTTTTGTATACTTTTTGACAATTTCTTTAGCATGAGATTCATTAATACCCATTATTGTAATTAGATTTCCTTCTTTATCAGTGATAAAGGCCCAGCCTCCATACTGCTTAGATATTCCTTCTAATAGTACATTTATTTTCCGCTGATCTATTGTCAAAACTGCTGTACCTAATGGTTGATTAAAACTATTGAAAGGAAGAGATTGAAGATATGTAATGACAGAAAGCTCCTTATTCTTACTCGTATATGAGCGAAGCGGGAGTATTTCGCCTTGATAATTTCCATGCAAAATAGTATTTTTCCAATGGACGAAGGAGAGATCATTATAATGGTAAGTTTCATAGAAGTGGTCAACTCTAAAAAAAACGGCACCCTCTTTTAGTACAGCATCATAATTTTTTAAATAAATATAAAAATCCTCTAAAAAATCGTTCGAATGAGTATATTTTGAAATAAAACGTGAGGTTTCTCTTAAGCTATAAATATCAATCGCATTAGATTCTGTTCTTGCCGTTAAATGTTGATTAAAATCCTCTAAAGCAATCTGTCTTGTAAATCTTTCAATCTCCATGATTCTGCTCTCTAAAATTTCTTTACTCTTGTTTAAAATCAATTTGCTCGTATCAATGGAGCTTGTCTTTGCAACATCAATTGACACTTGGTACGATATAAATCCGGTAATAAGTGGAAATATAAGAATAATAACATAAGATAATAAGAATCTTCTAAATACTTTGGTTGTTTTTGTTTTCAAGTACAAAGCCCCCCTTCCAAAAAGACAACGCTTTCATTTTGTGTGTATTTAAAAGAGGAATCACCATCCTGCCCCAACATTAAAAAGCTATCCTACCTTCATCTTATCACTTTTTTCTAATTATAAAAATAAAATTTAAGACCTAATCCTTTCTGCACTAAGGATAAAATTTCGTTTAATAGAAAAAAGTGTATGAGCTCCTTCGTATATTGGAGATCTTCCGGAACAATTGGCAGCACTAAACGTACAAATATTAATACTCAACTTTTAACTATCGGAGCAGCAGTTTCTCGAAAGAGAGGGAACATATTTATCAAGCTTCAATGCCAGTGAGTTAACCATCGATAAGATCGTTGCAATGTGTGCGAGTTAATTGAAGCACATGGCTTCCAAAATTCGAAAGAGGTAAACAATATAGTAATTCATATTAATATTACTAGTATCATTAGGTATACGCATTACTGTCCAAAACGAATCAAGAACAAAAAAAGATCCAATCCTTTTTCTACCGAGGATTTGGCTCTTCTTTGTTTGATGATAATCCGTGAGGGATTCGATCGCACCCTACCATGTCAATAATGGGTGGGGAAAAACATAGGTAAATGTAATAAAACTGAGTTAAATAAGTATTAGTCCATTTATTTGAGCTCATACCTTACAAAAGCAATTTGTTTGCTATCTTTAGACCAAGAATTCACATTAATAGTACCTTGACCCCCAAACAGCTTTAGGAGCAAGCGGGAATCACCACCGGTACTTGACATTATTCGCAACTCAACGTCTTTATTAGCTGGGTGATCTCCAGGTTCGACATCCCCTTTACGATAAGAAATATACACTACTTTTTCACCATTTGGAGATACATGAGGAAACCAATTATTGCTTTCTTCAAATGTCATTTGTGTCTGTTCACTGCCATCAGCATTCATGCGCCATATTTGCATTAACCCAGAGCGTGTTGAATTAAACCAGATATGCTTACCGTCAGGAGAATATTCTGGACCATCATCAAGTCCCGGGAGGTCAGTTAACTGCTTTTCCACCCCACCGCTTGATGGGATTGTATAGATATCATACTGCCCGTTCCGTTCAGCACAGTAAGCCAATGTACTACCATCAGGTGACCAGCCGTGCAAATAGGATGGTGCCATAGGCGTAATGAGAGTCGGATTCCCCCCCTTCATCGGGAAAATATAAATGCGCGATTGACGGTCTTCCAAAGTATGATGACTAACCGCAATATGAGATTCGTCTGGAGACAAGACATGATCGTTGTTACAAAAAGTAGCAAATCCCGAATCTAGAACATTCGATTTGAGAGTAGTGATGTCAAAGGAGTAAATATAACCCCCACTGTTATAAATAAGCTTGCCATCACGAGTCCAATTTGGCGCTTCTATAACTTGATCAAATGTTGCCAACGTTCTTTTTACACCAGTTTCTACATTTAAGATTTCAAGAAAACTTTTTGTGTTTTCCCGTACCGGAAAATTAAATGGTTCTTTCAGTGTATTCATCCGTTTTTCTCCTTCTTTTTTAATTTTCACACCGTGGTATATGCTACTCGTTGAATTCTTAACAACATTGCTCCAGGTATTTTAAACGATACTAATAATCTCTTAAAACTAAAACCCAAATCTTTTAAATTGGACTTTTGACTATTGATTTTTATGCAAAAGCATACAATTTAGAGTACAATGGCCATTTATATTAGTGAAATATTATATAGTAAGTAAAGTTATTGTAAGTATCTTAAAAAATTTTCAGTACTATAAATATTTTCCTTACTTTATTAAAATAAAATTAGGTAATCAATAATACGATAATGTGGTTAACCTGTATTTTTAAATTACCTATTTTATTCAATTGTGAATGAAGAAAGGAATTTAACTTAGTCATAGACATATGAGGTGGAAATAAAGAAAATGCCTTATTTTTTCACATTGAATAAGATTTATATGTCACTACATGTAACTGACGCTTAATCTAGTACTCTATTACAAGAATAAGGAGATTATAATGATGAAAACAATTAAACTTGGAAACAGCATATTAGAAGTGCCAGCCGTTGCTGTCGGGTGTATGCGTATTAATTCACTTAAAAAAAATGAAGCTGAGAAATTTGTTCAAACAGCACTGGAATTAGGCGCTAACTTCTTCGACCATGCTGATATTTACGGTGGTGGAGAGTGTGAAGAAATTTTTGCAGATGCGATTCATATGAATGATGATATTCGTGAAAAAATCTTTCTTCAATCGAAGTGTGGTATACGAAAAGGAATGTTCGATTTTTCAAAAGAACATATATTAGAATCTGTTGACGGAATTCTAAAACGATTAAATACAGATTACCTAGATGTTCTTCTTCTTCACCGTCCAGATACATTAGTTGAGCCAGAAGAAGTGGCAGAGGCTTTTGATACACTTGAAAGTTCAGGCAAAGTGCGTTATTTCGGTGTTTCCAACCAAAACCCAATGCAAATTGAACTCCTAAAAAAATCAGTTAAACAAACGATTGTGGCAAATCAGCTTCAATTAAGTATTACGAACGCAAACATGATCTCAAATGGTTTTAATGTGAACATGGAGAATGATTCTGCTATAAATAGAGATGGCAGCATTCTAGATTACTGCAGACTACACGATATCACGATTCAGCCTTGGTCTCCTTTTCAATATGGATTTTTTGAAGGTGTATTCCTTGGAAACGACAAATTTCCGGAATTGAATGAAAAGATTAATGAAATCGCCAACAAATATGAAGTTAGCAATACTACTATTGCAATCGCATGGCTATTACGCCATCCGGCAAATATGCAACCAGTCATCGGCACGATGAATATAAACAGGTTAAAAGATTGCTGTAATGCAAGCGACATACATCTTTCGCGTGAGGAATGGTATGATATCTTTCGTGCAGCAGGCAATGTACTGCCTTAATCATCTATTTATTAATTTTTACATAGGTATGAATAGACTAAACAAAGCACCCCTTAATTCTTGACTATGGCGGGTGCTTTGTTTTATAAACACATCTTCATTTAAGAATCTTGCCTTTAAAGTAATTGATGACTGTAATATTCAATTTTGTTCTGTAAATCCCCCGTATAACTTCATTAGACTTCTTACTTTATTTTATTGTCCTTTGTATATATTACCTTATTCCAGCATTCCTTGCTCCAATAATATCGTGTTTTCATCTCTACTCATTATCGTTATTGAAAACCTTCCAATCATTTCACCATACATTATAATCGGACAAATTCAAATTGAGCTTGAGCCAATTTCCTCATCTCTTTAGTCTCTTATAGGACTCCATGGTAAGCATTTTCAATTATTGCTTTTATATCTGTTGCTTTAGTTAATCTTGGATTAATTAAAACGTTTCCACTTCTCATCGAGTCTTCGACAAGCTTTGGTAATTTATCTAAAGTGACTCCCAATTCTTTAATATTTAAAGGAATATTTAATTGTTTATTTAAGTGAATCACAGCATCAATGGCTGATTCTGCCGCTTGTTGAACAGTTAACTGACTTGTATCCACACCTAACGCTCGTGCGATATTAGCCATTTTTTCAGGGCAAGCTGGTAAATTAAATTTCAATACGAATGGTAATAATGTGGCATTAGCTATACCGTGGGGGATATTAAAAACACCGCCAAGCGTATGTGATATGGCATGAACATTCCCTAAACGAGATTGAGAAAAGGCTGCACCGGCCAACATTGAAGCCACGAGCATATTCTCACGGCTGGAAAGATCACTTCCAACGAAATAAGCTTTTTCTATATTTTTCGCTATCATCTCAATCGCATAAAGGGAAAATGCTTCACTTGCAGGATTTGTCGTTTTTGATGTATACGATTCAATCGCATGAGTGAGCGCATCCATTCCAGTTGCAGCAGTAATATCACTTGGTAGATTAATAGTTAATTGAGCGTCAAGAAATGCATAAGTTGGAAAAAGAAATGGACTAATGACAGCTGCTTTAAAATGAGTTTTCGTATTTGTTACAATTGTAGAAGCTGTCACTTCACTTCCTGTTCCAGCTGTAGTAGGGATTACTGTTAATGGAAGACCAGGATTTGATATCTTGCCAACTCCCTCGTAGTCTAAAATATCACCTGTATTACCGGCCATTATCGCAATTGCCTTAGCAGTATCAATGCTACTACCCCCTCCAACAGCTAAAACACTATTCGGGTTATATTCCTTTAAAAGTTGAACCCCTAACATAATATTCTCGGAAGTTGGGTTAGGAACGACCTCATCGAATGTCTTATAAGAAATCGACGACTTATGTAAAGAGCTTTCAATTGATTCTAAAACACCAGCATTTTTTACTCCCTTGTCCGTCACTAAAAATACTTTTTCATGACCCATTGATTGAAGAAAACTACCAATACTATTGGATATCCCTCTTCCCACTTTTACCGTAGTGGGAATAAAAAAGTTAAAATTCATATTAAACCGCTCCTTGATCATCAATTGGTCAACCAAAATGAACAGAAAAGGCAGGCTTCTACTGCCTCTTATTAAATTCTTCAATCTCTTCAATTAACCTTCGAGTTGCATCCTCCATATGTTCCCTCATGGCTTTTTCAGATGCCGCTACATCTTTCTGAGATACTGCTAAATAGATATTTAAATGATCTTGATAAGAAAAATCTGTATCGGTAACCTTACTCATTACAAGTTTTATCCAAGTTCTTAGAAGTGTTTGAATACTCATAAATATACTCTTAAAAACTGAGTTCTTAGACATTTCTACCAGTTTTAAATGGAAAGCAATATCGAGTTCAACAAAATCTTCTACTGATGAATCTTTAAGCTTTTTTAAAATAGCCTCTAACTCCTTAATTTCTTCTTCGGTGCAACGCTCGGCAGCAAATTTCACAATGGAGATTTCTACTTCTTTCCTCGCTTCAATAATATCCATTATATGCTTTTCACCTAAAAGCAATCCCCATTCAATTGACTCTAGTAAGAACCCTGAATTTGCTTTTGTAAGATATGTGCCGTCTCCTTGTCTAACTTCAAGGATCCCTAATACATTAAGCACTTTAATCGTTTCTCTAATAGATGATCGGCCAACATCTAGTGCTTCTTGTAGTTGGCGTTCAGTAGGCAATTTTTCTCCTGGTTGAATACTTCCGGAAAAAATATAGTCTAATAATTTTCTCGTCAATTCTAACACGATTGAATTTTTCTTTATTGGTTCAAACTGAAATGTATTTGTCTGCATTGTTCAATTCCTTCTCTCATTTATCGATACCAAGACTCTAAATGATTACCCATAGAATATGAAAAGCATCGTAACCAAAGGTAGTCAAAGAGGTGATACCCCTTTAGAAATGTTATTTATGGTGATAGTTAAAAAAGGAAAGGAACCACTTTTCCAAAAGATAAAAAGTGGCTCTAGAAATTAAAATTGGCAAACAAATTATTTCTTATTTTGAGCATTGTAATTCTTTACATACTCATCATAAACCGCCTGTCCTCCCTGCGCCATGTACTGATCAACCAATGTTTTGTACAGGCTGTCTACTTCTGATGGATTAGCAGCAATTAATTTTGCAAGCATCTGAGCAGAGAGATTCTTAAGCGAGGCATTGTATTTTGCATCGGCAGAATTCGGTGTTGAATAGTAGTAAGGAGGATAGTAATCCACAGACCCCACCTTTAATGCATTCTCTACTTCTTTTTCAAAACCTGGATATCCTGCAGAAACAGCTGCAACGTTCTTCTCTGGATCACCTAGCTCGATACCGTTTGAAAGGATATCATAGTCAAGGTTGTTTGCAACAGTCATCATCTTCTCACCTGAATTTGTCGTTCCTGTCTGTACTGGAACACCATTGACCATGTTGTAATCTTCGCCTTCCTTACCATTCTGAAGGAAAAGGGTTACCTCCGGGTCAGCCATCCAGTTAAGATATTGTATTGCAAGGTCAACATTTTTACTTGCTTTCGGTATAAGTATATACATACCATTAGGAGCGTAACCTGCCTTCGGATGATTTCCTGCATCATTCACCCAAGGATCAATAGGCACAAGTTCTGCACCAGGGACGTTCTTTTTAAGATTGGTAAGGGTACCAGGAGCTGTCCTGTACGGACCATCCCAGTTCGTGGTAAATGCTCCAACTTTCCCATTGGAAACATCTGCATCTAACTGTTTTGCATCTTTGTCCGTAGCGAAACCTTGGCTAATCAATCCTTCATTATACATCTTGTTCATATATTGAACAGCTTGTTTAAATCCTGGTAAATTCCAGTTGTCCTGGTAACCTGGACTTGTCTGAAGTGTAGCAAACTCTTTTTCAGACAGATCAGATGGTTTAAAGGCTTCTGGTATATAACCTAACCCTGGATATGCAGGTTGAAGTGCATATCCATAAGGAATAACACCGCTTACATTTCCGGGATTCTTCTCTTTGAATGCAACCATAGTGTTATAGAACTCTTCTGGTGTAGTAGGAACAGGTAGACCTAGTTTATCGAGCCAGTCTTTACGGATAAATGTATTCATTCCCAGGAGTACAGTTCTCTTACCTGGTATTGCATACTGTTTACCGTTAAACTTACCATACTTTAATAAATCTTCCCCAAGATAATTTGTGAGGGTAGATCCATGCTCCTTAAGAGCTGAATCAAGTTCTGCCAATCCACCTTGTTGTGCATAATTATAAACAACACCCTGGTTGTAAGTGAAGACGATATCAGGTGCCTCACCTGCTGCCATCAATACATTTAACTTGTCTACCTCCTGTGTTCTAGGAACTGGAACAAACTTAACTGTTGCATTATACTTCTTGCCGAAAGTTTCGTTGATATACTTTGTCCAGTAGTTATTATTCAAATCTGGCTGTCCAGGTTTACCTCTGTCAAAAACTTCAACAGTTAAAGTTCGATGTTCTGTTGTATCCTCGGTTGTACCACTTTGTTTGCCACTTGATTCGTTACTCTGACAACCGACCAAAGCAGTAGCAAGTGCCAGCGCAGTCAAAGAAGCAAAGAAAGACCTTAGTTTCTTTACCTTCATAAAAAATCCTCTCCCTTTGTAAATTTTAATTTTTTATATAAATTTGCGAATAGATTAAAATAACCAATTTCACAAACCCATATTAACCTTTAGTTGCACCAAGAGTAATCCCGGATACAAAGTATTTCTGGAGCCAAGGGTACACTAGAAGAATTGGAACTGTACCAAACATAATACTGGCTGCTTTCAGTCCCTCTGAAGGAAGATTTAAGTTAACATTCTCTCCAGCCATTTGTTGTGATATATTGATCACATTGTACAGCTTAAGCTGTATTGTATATAGATTTTCGTCTGTAATATAGAAAAGAGCGTCCTGAAAATAATTCCATCTGAATACCGCGTATAATAAAGCAATTGTGGCAAGTGCCGGCTTGGAAAGAGGCAGCATGATCTGAAGCAGTACCTGCAGATCATTGCATCCATCAAGGTAGGCAGCTTCCTCAAGGCTTTCCGGCAAGTTCTCAAAAAACGATTTCAAGATAATCATATTGAATACGCTCATCATACCCGGTAGAACCAGAGCATATGGGGTGTTCAAAAGATTTAGGTCCTTTACAAGCATATAATCCGGAATCAAACCACCGCTAAAATACATGGTAAACACCATCACTAACAATATAACTTTTCTGCCCTTGAGCCTTTTTCTACTCAACGCGTACGCTGCCAAAACGGTGACCGTCAATGCAAGGAGAGCATATACCAGGACCAGAATGACAGTGTAAAACAATGAGTACAACATACCGGCGTCAGTAAATACAACTTTATAGGCTTCTATATTAAAGTCTATAGGGTATATAGTAACTAACTGGGATATAATCGCCCTATTGGAACTAAGTGAAGCCGAAAGCACATATAGAAAAGGAACTAGGCATACAAACACTGCTATTAAAACAATAAATGCTGCTGTATAGTCAAAAACTCTATTTCTTAATTTTTGTGACATTGTAAGTCCCCCCTTACCATATTCCTTTCCCGCCTAATTTCTTAGTAATAAAATTGGAAGCTAACAGAAATATTAAGCAAATTACGGATTGGAACAGACCCACAGCTGCACCAATTGAAAAATTTGCCGATTGAATACCTACACGGTAAACATAGGTACTGATAACGTCACCATAATCCATAACAAGGTTGTTTTGCAGCGTGAATGGACGGTCGAAATTAATGGCCATAATATTACCGAGCTGCAAGATTAGAAGGATCGCAATGGTCGGTCTAATACCCGGCAGAGTAATATGCCAAATTTTTCTTAGCCTTCCTGCCCCATCCACGTCAGCAGCCTCATATAGCTCTTTGTCAATTCCTGTCATAGCAGCAAGATACAAAATTGTCCCCCACCCTGCACTCTGCCATACTCCAACTAAAGAATAAGTTCCAATCCATGCAAATTTATCTGTTAGAAACGGTAAAGCCTCGCCACCCATACGGGTAATTAATGAGTTAATCATTCCTGTAGGTGAAAGCAACTGAGAAACAATCCCTCCGATAATAACCCAGGAAAGGAAATGCGGCATATACAGTATTGTCTGACTTATCTTCTTAAACCTTTTAAATACCAGTTCATTTATTAGGATAGCTAATATAATTGGTGCCGGAAATCCTACAATTAAATCCAAGCCGTTAAGCACCAATGTGTTTCTAACAACCTGATAAAATTGCGGCGATGCAAATATTTCCTTGAATGTTGCAAAATTATTCCATTGACTCCCGCTCAAACCCGAAAACATGTTGTAATCCTTAAAGGCTATCTGTATACCATACATGGAGCCATATTTAAATAACAATATATAGGCCACAGGGATAATCAACATGAGATAGAGTACAATATCGCGCTTAATATAATAAAGGAATCCCTTCTTCTTTTGCAGAGGCGTTACTATGGTATTCTTTTTATTCAGAGCAAGATCATTTTCCATTCCTTTCATAAACTACAACCTCCGTTCTACTAAATAGAATCGTTTCCTTAATTTACTCGAGAATGAACGACATTTGGCGCATTCCCTGTTCAAAAGCACACTTGATTATGTAATCCATCTGCCATTCGTAGTTATTGTATTAGGTCACTAAGTGTAGAGACTTCCATTCATGAGAATGAAGCTCTTAATTGGAATATAGACAGAATTGCGGAGTTCAGCATCAAGGTATAATCCTTAAAGAACGAATTTTGTGTTGATTCACGCTATTATTTTTCTACAGCTTTTTTAGCAGTTTCGAAGTTTCATTAGTTGCATTTTAATCATACTAGTATGCTAGTATGGTTAAGTAGAGAGCTCTAATTACTTCCTAGATCACGATTGAAGATTCCCTTCTGCTATTTTTCCGTTTATTTCTCTAGTGAAAAATGTTATGAGTTTGTTTTTATTTTTTGAACTGATGTTTCAATAACTTCGGCCTCTTCTTGGGCTATAATGCATAACTCTGCCGCCTTGAATGCATGAGCTTGCGTCATTGCATGTTCAGTTCCGTTTAAACAATCGAGAATAAATTCACCGAAGTACGGAAATCCGACCTTTCCTGTTACCTGCATATGCTTTTCACCTTCATGGTTGACTAAATATACATGATCAGAGGTGCTCTCTCTGCCGATATCTATATATTTCCGAATCTCTATATATCCTTCTGTTCCTAAAATCACTACTCGTCCATCTCCCCATGTTCCAAGTCCATCAGGTGTAAGCCAGTCTACACGAAAATAGAAGGTAGCCCCATTATCGGCTACAAGAGTGGCATCACCAAAATCCTGGAAAGATGGATAGTCTTTAAACTTGTAATTTGCCACTTTACTATGAAGGACTGTTGCATCTTTTGCACCTGAATAAAACAAAAATTGCTCGATCTGATGGCTTCCAATATCACATAAAATTCCACCAAAAGATTCAGGATCAAAAAACCAGTCTGGGCGGCTGTTCACGTTCGCTCGATGGGGACCAGTTCCAATTACTTGGACCACTCTTCCTATAGCGCCTTCTTCTATAAGCTGTCCTGCAAACACAGCACTTTCGACGTGGAGACGTTCACTATAGTAAATCCCCCATTTCAGTCCTGTCTCAGCTGTTTTTTGCTGAGCTTTTCTTAGTTGTTCTCTTTTTGTGAATGCTGGTTTGTCGACAAAGTAGTGTTTACCATGCTCCAGTACCTTCAAGCCTAAAGGACCTCGATCCGAAGGAATACAAGCACTTGCTATCAACTTAATTTCAGGATTTTCAAGAATTTCTTCTCCTGATGATGCTGCCTTAACTCCAGGATATTTTTCACAAAAGGCTTTTACCTTCTTAGGATCTGGATCATATACATGGGTTAATTCCCCTCCTGCTTCAATTAATCCATTACACATCCCATATATATGACCATGATCCAACCCAATGGCTGCGAAAAGAAATTCTCCCTCTTTCACTACTTTAGAAACATGACCTTTCGGTGCGTAATTCATTCCATCCATTTTATCCATTTGGTTTCCTCCGCATCTTTTCAAATTAAAACAATTTTTATAGACTTATAGAGTTAGTTCCGAAGTTTTCAATGGCTTTTGTTTTTTCATAGAACTTAACTGATTGTTTTAACACCCCCTCTCTAGTATAAAAAGGACTATCCTCCTTTAATGGCAGTTTCACTGTTTTTCCAAAGCTTGCCGATTCATAAATCGCTGTAATTAATTCAAGTGTTTTTCTGCCTTGATATCCATCAATCATAACTTCTTCATTATTTTCAATTGCTGTTAACACATTGTGAATCTGTCCAGGATGTCCTTCATATGGAATATCCGGAAGTGCATCGTAGGCACGTTGAATTTCTTCTTCTAATTGAGTATCTTCCTCAGGAAACCCATTTTCTTTGGATTTTGATGCTTTTAATTTCCAAGGTGATGAAATTCGGGCATTTTTCCCTTGAAAAATTAATTGCTGTTCCTCACCATGATGGACGACAGAACTTGTAATCTGTGCCAAACACCCGCTATTGTATCGTCCAATAGCAATCGAGATGTCTTCTACTTCCGCATTATCATGAGAGGTATTACTCATAACAGCCGTTATTTCAGATGGCATCCCATTCATCCATTGGAATATATCGATATGATGAACAGCATGATTCAATGTGGGACCGCCGCCTTCTTTTTCCCAAGTTCCTCGCCACCATAAATCATAATAGCAGTGACCTCTCCACCAAAAGGAATCCACCTGTACGTGTACAATTGGCCCAATCAAATCTTGTTCCAGTATGTGTTTTAACTTCATCATTGGGTTAAGGAAACGGTTCTGAGCCACAACCGATAAGATTTTGCCGTTTCTGTCAGCCGCAGCATTCATAGCATCACATTCTTCCAATGAAGAAGCCATTGGTTTCTCCACCAAAACATGTTTACCTGCATCTAAGAAATCAATGGCTATTTGAGCATGTGTGTATGGGGGGGTACAAACGGAAACCAAATCAATATCCTTCCGATCCAGCAATTCCTTGTAATCTTTAACCGTTACAGCTTCGAGATTATATTCGTTGACAAGTTCAGCTGCCTTTTCCTGATAAATATCTGATATGGCTACAATTCTACATTTCTCTGGAAATTCCAAATATCCCTTAATATGTGCGGGCGAAATAGCTCCTGCCCCAATAATCGCTACATTAATCAATTTTCTGCCTCCTTAAAGATATTTTCCAATGGTCGTAGACCCTAAGACTTAATCAAAATAATTAGGGTACTTTTCCTTTAAAACCCTTTTTTCTATTCCCACTAACTGCAAATGCTCTGTAATCACCTTCTCTACAGAATCTGCGTCTCTACTCTTAATAAGGTTAAAAATCTGTTCATGCTGATAAATAATAAAATCCCATTCCATCCCTGAGGATGTACGCAAAGTTCTTAATCTTTTAAAGTGGGTGTTCATCTGCTGCAAAACTACCCATGTTTTGCTTTTCTTACAGCCGTCAAAAAGGATTTGATGAAATTGATCGTCTAATTCATAAAGTCTAGTAAAATTTTTCTTAGCATCGAATAATTTCTGCATGGCAATATTGGTTTCTAATTGGATAAAATAATCCTCAGGAAAATGTTCACAAGCAAGTCGAGCAATTCCTCTTTCAATGTTTTCCCTCATAAACCTAGCTTCTTCCACCTGTTCTAGATTAATCCTTGATACAAACGTTCCTCTTTGAGGATAGATTTCCAATAACCCTTCTTGCGCTAGCTTTTGAAAAGCTTCCCTAACTGGTGTTCTGCTTACTTGTAATATTTCACTTATTTCCTTTTCAGAAATCTTTCTTCCAGGCTCGAGTTCTAATTTTAAGATTTGGGTCTTTATTGCCGTATAAACATGATCCCTGATAGACCCTTTATTATTTATTTTTGTTTCCGATAATAAATTCATGCTTCACCTCCAATAGACCACCTATTCATATAACTTGCGCGTATGTATACTACCACACCAGCTGATAGCTAGTAATGCGCCCTTTATTACTCTTAAATAATTGATAACGCTTACAAATAATCGTGAAAAAATCACTCTTGAACCACACTAGTATAGTTAAAATACTAGTACACCAAGAATTATATAATGATTTCCCAAATATTCCAATGAGAATTTTGAATATTTTTAATATTCTACACAAAAAGTGAAAATCTCCAAAAATTCGAGAATATTCTATTTAACATGTTTACAAAAAACGCATAACAGCTCCTCCGACAAATAGAGGCAGTTTTCACTTTTTTAGATACACTACAAATTGTACTAATGCTAAATTAAAAATGTTAATGGAGAGCTTGAAAATGAAAATTAATTAGAGTAAATTGGCTCGGACATGGGAGTTGATCGGAGGACGATTGATAAATACCTTAATGGCTACGAGCCGAAAATATCCGTTAACGGACATTTTAGTAAAATAAAATAAGCTCCAAACCCTTATCTAGCAAGGGTTTGGAGCTTTTCAATTCGATGATCCGAGAGGGATTCGAACCCCCGACCCCTACCCTGTCAAGGTAGTGTTCTCCCACTGAACTATCGGATCAATATTTGATTTTATGTAACACTTAAAGCTACATATTCTATTATATTCAGTTAATCACTTTAAGTCAATACCTCTTCTCTATCACTGTTCGACTTATTTCCCAGAAAATATTTGAATCATGTCAAAATGGGAGTGGCGATATGACAAACCTCTTCCATTTTGACACGATTCTCATCATTCCTTTTCAAATTTAAACCTTTTTGCTTCTATTGAATGCCTTTTTCTTCAAAATACTTAGCTGCACCTGGATGTAGTTCCAGGTTTCCTAGTCCTTCAAGAGCTGTTTCAGGTGTGATAAATTCGCCCTTAGCATGTGTGATTTTATCTGTGTTTTCGAATAAGGATTTTGTCATCTCATAAACTAGTTCCTCATCTAAGTCGTCAGTAACTACTAACATCGCTTTTACTGCTACTGTATTTACATCTGCTTCAATATTATATGTTCCTGCCGCAACGGTATCTTTCGCATAGTATGGATACTGATCAATTAACGCTTGGATTTTGTCATCCTCTAGCGGGACAATTACGATATCATTTTGAGCTGACAATGCTTCTACTGCTCCTGTTGGAGTTCCAGCTGTAATAAATGCTGCATCAATTGTGCCTGCTTGAATACCATCAGTTGATTCATCAAATGATAGATTTTGCGGTTTGATATCTTTATCTGTTAAACCGTGAACCTCTAATACTTGCATCGCATTAATATAAGCTCCGGATCCAGGTGCTCCTACTGAAACAGCTTTGCCCTTTAAGTCTTCAACTGATGTAATGCCGCTATCTTTCGTTGTGACAAGCTGAACTGTTTCCGGATACAAAGATCCGATTGCCTGAATATTGTCAATGGCGTTTCCTTCAAACATTTCTAGTCCATCAATTGCGTATGCCGCAATATCTGTTTGTGAAAAGGCGATTTCTGCTTCACCCGCCCTTAAGGTTTCCATGTTCTCAGCTGATGCACCTGATGTTTGTGGTGTAATGTTGGCATTTGTGTTGTCTGTGATGATTTTCCCAATTTGGCCCCCGAGAGGATAGTACGTTCCACCTGTACCTCCTGTTAGTAGGCTTAAATCTTGCTTTTCACCTGAATTGCTTTCGGTTTCTGTCGTGCCTTCTTCCCCATTTGCATTCCCAGAATCAGTTCCGCTGCTACAAGCAGCAAGGACCATCATGAACGAAAGGACGAAGATAAACAACAAGCTATGGCGCGTTTTTTTCATCTCTGTTCCCCCTTTTATAAAATTGAGTTAAAGCGCAAGCTCTCTTTTATATATGATGGAATGATGCTGTACATGCATATGAATCTCAATCCTTTTTCCTATTTATCCCACTTTGAAGGAAAGCTAGCTCTCTAATATTTCGATGTAGTATCTTATTCCTAATACAAGAACTCTATAGTTTGTAACGAATATCAAGCTTATTATTTGGTAAACCTCCTCCCTCTTTAATTATATAAATACAAAATAGAACTGACCCTAAAAGAGTCAGCTCTATCCTTTAAACATTCACATTTTCACTTTTCTTTACAGCCGGAACCTTCTCCAGAGCTGCATCGAAATCCTTAATCAAATCTTCAACTTTTTCTAATCCTACACTTAACCTCAGCAACCCATCAGAAATACCTCGTTTTTCCCGTTCTGCTGGCGGCATTGCTGCATGTGACATTTTCGCTGGATACGAAAGGATCGATTCAACCGCACCTAAGCTTACCGCAAAAACTGGGAGCTGAACATTCTCAACTAAAGTCCTTACAGCATCCCCATCTGCTAATTTAAATGATAACACTGCTCCTGGCCCGTCTGCTTGATATCGCTGTGTATCATGCCCTGGATGGAAGCTTAATCCAGGGTAGTACACCTCTTCTACTTTTGGATGCTCTGATAAAAACTCGGCGATCTTCAACGCTGATGCTTGTGATTGCTGCAGGCGAACATGTAGTGTTTTTAAGCCTCTAAGGACTAACCACGCATCCTGTACGCCAAGTACTGCTCCAAATGCATTTTGCAACTTATATAAACGATCTCCCAATTCCGGGTCCTTAACTACAGCAAGACCTGCTAGGACATCACTATGACCTGCCAGAAATTTCGTTGCACTGTGAAGCACAACATCTACACCTAGCTCCAATGGTCTTTGAAGCTCTGGTGTTAAAAACGTGTTATCCAAAAAGGTTAAGCAATCATTTGCTTTTGCTAAATTCACGATGCCTTGAATATCTGTTACCTTTAGCAATGGATTTGAAGGTGTTTCCATATAGATGACCTTCGTGTTTGGTCTGATCTCAGATGCAACCTGATGAAGATCTGTCATATCTACAAACGTATGCTCAATACCAAAACGAGTTAAAACATCTGTAATAATACGAAATGTTCCCCCATACACATCCTCTGTCACCAATACGTGATCACCTTGTGATAATAATAAGAATGCGGTAGAAATAGCAGCCATTCCTGAAGAAAACGCTAAGCCTCTTGATCCGCCTTCAAGCTCTGCAATAGCTTGCTCTAATGCTTCCCGCGTTGGGTTTCCTGACCGTGCATAATCATACTTTCCAAATTCATCAATATTAAATTGATGAAAGGTTGAGGAATGGTGGATGGGCACACTTACCGATCCTGTGCTGCGATCCACTTTCGATTCATTATGAAGTAATTTTGTTTGAAATGACCAATCATGATTGCTCAACTGTTACCGCTCCCTTCATTGCCTTAAATGCTTGTGTTAAGTCCTCAATAATATCCTCAGCATGCTCAACACCTACTGAAAAACGCAACAATCTGTTACAGACACCATTTGCAATTCGAATGTCCTCCGGGATATCCATGTGAGTTTGAGTAGCTGGATACGTAATGAAGCTTTCAATACCACCTAAGCTTTCTGCAAACGTAATAGTTTTCAAGTTTTTCAGGAAAGCATTTACCCATGTTTCATCTTGTAAACGGAATGAAAGCATGCCGCCTTTTCCCGGATACAAAACATCTAGGACATCTGGATGCTCCTCTAAAAACTGTGCAACCTGCCCGGCATTTTGTTGATGCTGTCTCATACGAAGGGATAATGTTTTCATTCCTCTCATTAATAACCATGAATCAAATGGTGATAAAACCGCTCCGATTGCATTTTGATGCTGGAAGAACTCTTCACTTAATTCTTGACCTTTTGTCACAACTAAGCCAGCAAGAACGTCGTTATGTCCGCCTAAATATTTTGTTGCACTATGAATGACAATATCCGCTCCATCTAAAATAGGTGTTTGAAGCACTGGAGTGTAGAATGTATTATCAACAATAACTAAAATTTCATGTTTTTTGGCAATAGCTACTAATTCCTTAATATCTGCTTCCTGCATTAATGGATTTGTTGGTGTTTCAATGAATAGAGCTTTTGTCTTATCATTAATCCGTTTTTCCGTTTCTGCAGGATTTGTGAAATCATCATACTGGAAAGATAATCCGTACTTTCTCCACTCTCTTTCAAACAAACGGTATGTTCCCCCATATAAATCAGAGGATACGATTAATTCGTCGCCACTTTGGAATAAAGCCATGATCGTTTGAATTGCTGCCATACCTGAACTAAAAGCAAATCCTCGATCTCCATGCTCTAAATCAGCAATCGCTTGCTCTACAAGTAATCGAGTCGGATTTCCTGTACGTATATAGTCAAACCCTGTCGATTCTCCAATCCCAGCATGGCGATAAGCTGTTGAAAAATAAACTGGTGGATTAACAGTACCTGTTACTTTTTCACTTCGATTTCCAATTTGCGCTAATTTCGTTTCGATTCGTTTGCTCATGTTTGTGTCACTCCTAAAGTTTGAATTATTGATTATGGACATGAGAGAAAGCGTTCTGAGGCAAAATAAAAAGTCTTCCTCGTTAAGAAGAAGACTTTGCTGTTATTTAAAGTTCGCTTCTTCTTATCTCTCAAGCATAAAGCTGGTGTGGCTTGCTGGATTTAGCACCTTGGCACTCGTGGAAGATCTTAAATAGGAATTTGTTAACTTAATATTTACTTATTAACTAGAAGCTACATAAATTGTATATGGGCTTTTTAAAAGCACTCAAGTGCTTGCGGCTTGCGATGCAAGCCAGCGACAGATGATGGAAAATGCTTCGAACAAACAAAACCGCTTTGTTCGCTTCATTTTCCATCATCTGTCGGTGCTTTTAAAAACCAACTTTAGGTATCTTCTATGAAAGAAAATATCAATTACCTGATCTTCATTCGTTTTGAACCGGTTGCTGAGGCTTCATAGGGCCAGTCCCTCTGCCTCTCTTGATAAGAAATATATGAAATTTTTAGGTTTACTTTTTTTACTACTTTACATGATTCAAGTATAGAATGCAATATAATTATTGTAATAGTTTGACTTGTTTAATCAATTTTAATTGTAAAATAAGTATAACTTTAATTGATACACGAAAAAAAACCGACATATTGTCGGCTTTTTCTCTACTTCGTTTTCTCATCAAAATAATTCACAGAATACATAGAACCTTCCGCAACCATTGTATTATCTTCTATATCATATGGATCTGGATGGCCAGCTTTTTCTACGACCGCTTTTTTTCTAGACAAAAGTATTTTCGCTTTATTTTTTATTCGTTGTATTCCATAGTTCATCTTTTCTTTTCTCTTTTTATCCTTCAATAAATATGAAGTAACACCTATTGTTGATAGTGCAACACCGGATAAAACCACTTTCCTTTTTAAAAAGGTTTGTTTGTTCATTTGTGATTCTCCTCCCACTTTTTATTTAATAGGTTTACTAGATACATTCCCTTGTCCCAATTTTTTAAACCTTTTTCCCCCTGCTTCTACATGCATTTTTAAGGATGAATCCCTGTCATCGTGTTAAAATAGTAAGGGGTTTCAAACAAATATGTTAAAGAGTATCATCAAGGAGGAGAATTATGAGTAAACAAACAGGTATCATAAAGGAACGTTCCTTTTATTCAGCTTCGCTAGAGGAAGAAATGACATTACTTATTTATCTTCCTGAAAACTTTTCTCCTTTGTACAAGTATAGTTTATTAATCGCACAAGACGGCCAAGATTATTTTAAGTTGGGCCGTGTTGGCAGACAAATTGAAGCACTCATGAAAGAAGAAGAAATTGAGGATGTTATTGTTGTTGGAATACCATACAACAATGTAGATGATCGAAGAGATAAATATCATCCAAATGGTGTAAAGGTTAAACAATACATACGGTTTCTCGCCCATGAGTTAGTTCCATATCTGGATCAAGAATTTCCAACCTACCAAATCGGCTATGGCCGTGCTCTTATCGGCGATTCTTTAGGAGCAACAGTATCGTTGCTTACAGGGTTAACATATCCAAATATCTTTGGTAAGCTTGTTTTGCAATCACCGTATGTAAATGATGACGTAATTGACATCGCAGAAAATTTCACTTCAACTACACGCCCGATTATCTATCATCAAATAGGTAAAAAAGAAACAGCCGTAAAAACGACTGATGGAGAGATCGTTGATTTTGTCACACCTAACCGCAAGCTTGCAAAGGTAATAGAGAAGAAAGGATTCTCTTATACATATGAAGAATTTGATGGCGATCATACGTGGAAGTATTGGCAGCCTTCATTGACGCCCATTTTCAAACACATATTTGAGTAATTTCAGGAAGAACGCTACGTACATATGTTTATTTTTAAAAATTTGTTATACTAACATTAAAATGATTCGTTTGGAGGGAATGACATGAAATACGGAATTGCCCTTTTTCCATCAAAAAAGCTACAAGACTTAGCTAATTCCTATCGCAAAAGATATGACACTCACTATGCTTTAGTACCGCCGCATTTAACATTAAAAACACCATTTGAGGCAGAAGACAATGAAATAGAAGTCGTTGCCAAAGAGTTACGCGAGATTGCAGAAGCAACAAAACCATTGCACATATCTATTAAAAAAGTAAGCTCATTTTCACCAGTGAATAATGTTATTTATTTTAAGGTGGAACCAACTGACGAGCTAAAATCCCTTCATGAAAAATTACATACAGGATCACTGGCTGGTCAACCAGAATATGCATTTGTACCACATATTACAATCGGACAAAACTTATCAGATGATGAGCATTCTGATGTTCTAGGCAGTCTCAAAATGCTTGATATTCATCATGAAGAAGTTATTGATCGTTTTCACCTATTATATCAATTAGAAAACGGCTCCTGGACTGTCCATGAAACATTTTTATTAGGAAAGGAAAACGAATAATTGAACATACAACACGTGACAACAAAAGAACAACTAGAAGATGCATTTTTTGTTAGAAATACTGTTTTTGTAGATGAACAGCAAGTACCTGCAGAAGAAGAAATCGATCAATTTGAGAATGAAGCTGAACATGTTGTTTTATATGATGACAGACAGAACCCTGTTGGTGCCGGACGCGTTCGTATCGTCGATGGCATTGGAAAGCTTGAAAGAATTTGTGTTCTATCAACAAGCCGTAAAAATGGTGCAGGTCGAATAATTGTTGAAAAACTAGAGGAACTTGCAACTCAACAAGGTGTTAGCAGGCTAAAGCTAAATGCACAAACACACGCGATTCCCTTCTATGAAAAATTAGGCTATGAGGTTGTGTCAGACGAATTTATGGATGCAGGTATCCCACATGTTACGATGATTAAGGAAAGCGCAAGCGCCTTAAACAGCCTCGGGCAATAAGACGATTTAGAATAGAAGGCGTTCTTTGCCTTCAATTCTAAATTGGCTTATGACCTCGAGGGGCTAGGCGCTGGAGCTGGATGTCGAAGTGTTATCCATAATTCAAGAAATTTATAATTTACAATGTAGAAAAAAGCTAACCTATCTATGGTTAGCTTTTCTTCGTTACAAGTTTTTTTCGATCCTTTAATCCCGGCGGCTGCTCAAGCCAATTATGTTTAATCATGATATCCGCCCCGCTTTTTGCATATTCAGCAATTTCTATCGATAACCGCTCATAATCAACCGCTAAATCTGCTCGTTGGCTTGCCCCGGCTGCCGCAGAATAGTTTCCTATACCTGCAGCACTAAGTAACGATATTTGAAACATCATAAATTTATCTGAGTATGTTTGTGATGTTGACTCAGTTACACAAACGTCAGGAGAACCAGGAGCGATTATATCACTTTCTGATAATTTGTCTGTAAAGATCTTTACATGTTTTTTTGAAATTTCGCTTCCTTTTAACATATATTGTTGGATTTCCTTGTTTTGAGATGTCTGTCCAAAGCTCAGACATAATTTATTGCCAATTGAATTGGTTTGAATATTCATATAAAGATGAGAAATTTCAACAGCATTTAATGGTCTTTTTTCCGAAAAAGGATTTAATCCCCGAAGATATTTTTTTGAATCCACAAAATCATTGTCCTCAGGTACTTCTATGTATGGTGCTTGCACAAAAAAGCCTTTAGACATTGCCATTTCTAAGGTAGAATTATATAAATTTGCCGCTCCTTGCAAACATTTTGTAAAGAAAAGTCTAATATCTTCTCGGAAACACATGGCTAAAAATCCTGAATATCCAAGCATAGCGACCTTTGACATGTGATTTACATAAATTAATGTAAAGGTGTCAGAGTATAATTTAGGTGCATTTGTATAAACATCTTCATCCGAAAATCCTATTGGTTTCGCAAAACCTTGCTGCTGAAAAAATTCAACTAAAAAATTGATGTTATTTTGGGCCATTTGATAGGATTGCTGGACTTCTGCTTTTATTTCTTGATCGTCCAGGTTTGAGAGCATATGTGTTAACATGGACTTCACCATACTCTCGTTCAAATAGGTCGTCCAAAGAGCTGTGATCTCAGTTGAGGTCAGTGTATTATAGCCTGCCGACACTTATATCCCCCCTTCATTAGATGATGATTTTTTAATTATTCTTTACTAACTTTCCTTTTTTATTACATTAATCTCTCTCCTAATTCTCATTGTATAAAAAACATGATGTCGCTAAAGATACTATATATGGACTTGTGTGACGGAGGGATTGGACATGCATTTTGGACAAATAACAATTGAACTGTGCTTTGGGTTTATTGCTCTTTTTGCCATCACAAGAATATTAGGCAAAACACAAATCACACAAATCACTACCTTTGACTTTATCTCGGCTCTTGTTTTAGGAGAATTAGTTGGGAATGCAGTTTTTGATGATCAAATTGGCATAGGTGAAATTATTTATGCTGTTGTGGTTTGGGGAATTTTAATTTTTACATTAGAAATGATTACACAAAAATTCAGCAAAACTAGAGGCTTTCTTGAAGGAAGTCCAACTATTATTATAAGAGATGGCCAAATATTAAGAGAAAATTTAAAAAAGTGTAAGCTCGACATTAATCAGTTGCAACATTTAATCCGATCAAAGGGTGTTTTTTCTATTCGTGAGCTTGAGTATGCTGTTCTGGAAACGGATGGTACAGTTAGCGTTCTAAAAAAAGCAGAATATGAAAACCCTACAAAATCAGATCTTCAAGTTAATCAAGAAAAAGTGTATATTCCGATCACACTCATTAGTGATGGCAAAGTATTAAAAGAAAACTTAATAGAAGCCGGTTTCAACTACACATGGCTTAATGAGCAATTAAAGCAACAGAATATTTTTCGAACTGAGGAAGTTCTCTATGCAGAGTGGCAAAAAGGAAAAGGATTGCACGTCCAATCTTTTTAGAAAAGCCAAAAGGACTGTTTCAACAATAGACAGTCCTTTTTAACAGATAAGAAAGTATAAAATTTTGTACTTAGTTTTAGTAGTAGCTCCGAAGCACAGGATGTGCAAGTGCAGTCGTCGCAACAGGATGTTGCGGTTTTAGACTGTCAGCGCCTATCACCTATCAAACTTCAGATCATCACCCTACGATAAGTCAACATCGGTTCGGTTCGGTTCGCTTACCGTGTTCCCTAAATCTTTAGTCGATGCTCCTCTTAGTTTGTACGGCGATGACCAAGGCGCTTGCGCTTTTTATTGCTTTGGTTTTATCTTTAAACAATAATTTTCTATTTCTAGCTGTACCTTGTTCTCTCTAACAAGCATTGTCACATAGGCAGTAACAGCTGTTCGAAATAAAAGCCAAGAAGAAACCTTTACATTCCTAATATTCCATTTCATACATATTTGGCTAACCAGCTGTTCATGGGAAATGCCTTCCTTAAATTCATATACAAGCTTTTCTATCGATTTCTTAATCGAAACATGATAAGCAATATTTCGTTCAACCGTTTCTTGAAAATGTTCCTCAAACATACCATGTCCCGGTACAGCACCAGCACACGTAATGGTTTTAAGAATTTCAAGAGATTCGATTGTATCCTGTCCATCAATGATATATGGGATTTTGTGCTTCTCTAGCTGTTCAACCCCAAAATACGAATCAGCAGCAAAAAGAATTCCATCAATCAATAAGCCAAACTGATTAATGCTGTGTCCAGGAAGAGCGATGCATTGAAAAGCGGTTGTTCCAAAAGGATAAACCCCTTCTTTCACCACTTCATCAATCTTGATCGGTTTCCCTTCCAAAAATTTATTTCTCATTTCTGGCAGCGGCTTATTTCCTTGAAATAAATAAAGAGGCTCTAAAATTGGATTTTGCAGTATGGCCGACTCTAATTGAGGTGCGTATGTATAAATCTTTTCAACTGATTGGAGATATTCAGCACCACCATAATGGTCAGCATGTGCATGTGTAACGAATAAATGAGTAATCGGCAATTGCAGTAAGTGTAATTGCTTGATCACTTTTTTTATTGTTTGCTTGTCAATTCCAGCATCAATTAACAATCCATTGTCTTCATTTTTTACATACCCTATATTTACAGCGCCTTGAAAATAGTAACAGCTCTCATTTAGTTGGTGCAAATTCATGTTTTCCCCTCATATTTAACGTTTTTATACGTATTCGTTAAAGAGCTGCCCTTTTCCTGTATACACTGATGAATAGTGATTATTTTTCATTTTTTCCTTTAATATATCTGCAAATTTATTTGTTTCCGTTTTTGTATTTTCTCTGAGATGTTGTTGGTTTAGTTTAATTGAAGATGTTGGCAAAACATGTGCATAATGTTGCTGAACAGAGACAGACCGATTGACATATTGAGTGTATGTATCATGTTGTATTGGCAGGATATATCCCATTATTATCACCTCGTATTCTTTATTTCTCTATATTTTTGAATGATGAAACTATTTTCTTTCACTTTTCGTTCGGTTCTCATTCTGTTATCATAGTCCTTGTCGCTTAATTGAATGAACGTTAACTGAATTTTTATATACATACGATCAAAAAACCTATTTTATGGGAGGAGGACAACTATGAATTCAGCAAAAATGAAGGAATCAATTATCTCCTTAGCACAATTACCTCAACAAGAATTCCAGAGAATATATGAAGAAAGCTTAAAAGAAGCTGTTATTTGCAGGTGCTGTGAAAAGCCAGTGAAGCTATATTTAGGAATAAACCATCCTCCCTATTTTTATCACTCCAATCAAAAGCTGAATGAAGCATGTCAGAAGCAATTTAAGGTGGATTTTCCTGTTCAATTAGAGCCAGCTGTGGAGGTAAAGACAACAGAGAATTTCTCCGAACAAAATGGTTTTCGAATTCCAAAGTCAAGAAGCATTGCTACAGTTGACAAACCAGAAGAAAATGAATGGCGCGAACCAAAAACCCTTAAAGGGAGATCTCCATTTGTCATAAAAGTGAAAGCTCCTACGTCACTTTTAGGCATTCCTTTAGATATGGAACAAAAGGAAGCCGTCATAACAACAGAAGGACCTTTGCTTATTTTGGCTGGTGCTGGCAGTGGAAAAACACGTGTTTTGACAACAAGAGCCTTATACATGATCGAGGAAAAAAAGATCTCCCCTACATCAATGATGCTTGTCACATTTACTGCAAAAGCAGCTAAAGAAATGCAGCAACGGCTACTTGCAAATTCTTCTATACAAGCTTCAAAACTTAACCAATTGGTTATTGGAACTTTTCATAGCATCTTTTATAAAATTCTTCTTCATCATGACCGGGAAAAGTGGAATAGCGGGCGCCTTTTAAAATGGGATTGGCAAAAAGAGAGCTATTTAAAAGCTTCATGCAGAGAATTGGGAATTGATGAAAAGGATTTTCCTTTTGATCAAGCGATTCAGCAAATCGGTTACTGGAAAAATACAATGCAGTCACCCAATGATATCCACCCTGCTGATGATTGGGAGAAAACAGCTCTTACTCTTTATCGAGAGTATGAAGAGCAAAAACAGCAGCGGGGCCAATTTGATTTTGATGATATGCTAGTAAAATGCTATGAACTATTAAAGGAACACCCGACTATATTAACGGCTTATCAAAATCGATTTCAGTATTTTTTAATTGATGAATTTCAAGATATTAATCCAGTTCAATATAAGCTTATTAAGCTACTATCTAGTCATACTAACAATTTATGCGGTGTTGGTGATGATGATCAAACAATTTATAGTTTTAGAGGCAGTCAGCCGTCATTTATTTTAAATTTTAAAGAGGAATACCCTTCAGCAAAGGTGATTACCCTTTCTGCAAATTATCGTTCAGACCATCAAATTGTCTCAACAGCAAATGATGTGATATCCAAAAACAAACATCGGCTTAGTAAGCAAATGATCGCTCAATATGAATCGTCACACACGCCTATTGCTTTTTTTCCATATGATGAGGAGGAAGAGGCAACGATGATTCTTCAAGATATGAAGGAAAAAATTGAGGCCGGAGCAAAACCTGAAGAGTTTGCTGTTTTATATCGCACCCATACAGGTGGACGAGCTGTGTTTGAACGATTTATTCAATCAAGTATTCCTTTTATGGTTGAACAAGGTCAATCTTCCTTTTATGAAAGAAAAATGGTAAGGGGGATCTTATCCTATCTTCGCCTTAGCATGAATGCTGATGATAGCTCAGCCATAACCGAGTTGATTCGCGCACTATTTTTAAAACAATCTGTCATAAATGATGTAAAAGCTCTATCTATCCTACATGACTGCTCACTTGTTGAAGCCCTGCTTCATGTTAATGGGCTACCTAATTTCCAAAAAGCCAAGCTTAAGAAAGTCATTCCAAGAATCAACTCTCTTAAAACCGAAAAACCAGTTGCCGCTCTGTCAATCATCGAGAAGGATATGGGCTTTATCGATTATTTAAAAAAGCAAGGGAATGAAGGAAATGCCATGGAAAAAGGCTCTGATGATCTCAATGAGTTAAAGGTTGTGGCAAAGAAATTTGTAACTGTACATGATTTTCTCCAGCATGTCGATCATATGATTGAGACTCAGCAATCCATAAAAACGGTGAAGATGGAATCAGGGGTCCAGCTTATGACCATTCATCGCTCAAAAGGCCTTGAGTTTAAGCATGTATATGTACTAGGTGTTGTAGATGGATCTTTACCGCATGATTTTGCATTGGAGTCTGCTCGAAAGGAAAAGTTTGAACATCTTGAGGAAGAAAGAAGATTGCTTTATGTAGCGATGACACGAGCCAAAGAACATTTATATTTATCTGTTCTTTCGTATCGAAGAGGCCGGAAGGCGGCAGCTTCGAGGTTTATACGCGGAATGATGAACTAAAGTGGCAAATTTCATCTTTATTACTTAGTTTCGTACGGGTTACTCTGAGTTAACGTACTCAATTTTTGCAGGTTTCACGAGTTTTTTGCAACTTTTAAACTATTTTTATAGGTTTGACTCACATTCTTGCAAATTCTAAGTCTTTTTTGCAAATATGAGCTATTTTTTTGCAAAGCAGAACAAATTAAATTCGCAACATTCTGTTGCACAGACAGCATTTGCACGTCCTGTGCTTCTGAGCTGGATGTCGTGCGCTTATCCATTTTATAAATTCCTAAGCAACTAGAAAGGGATCTGACTACCAAAGTCAGACCCCTTCTTTTTCTTTATTTTTTATTCATCATTTTCGCAATTGTATTAAAATCTAATTTTTCGTTCCCATTAACAATTGATTGTACAATTTTATCTTCCATTTGCTTGTTAACTGGTTTATTGGCAATCTTAGAAACTCGTTGAATGACGCTTCGTACAGTTTTTTCATCTTTAAAGTTTGCACCTTGTAATGAGTTAGCTAATGCGAAAATATCATTCATGTTCACACCAGTTTTACCTTCAAGATTTTTAAAGAATTTGCTATCCATTTTCCCGCCTCCTTAATTCATGATATATCGTATGGTATTTCACATAAAATGTGATAAAAAAGTCATCTTTTTAATTAAGTGAAACTTCCATCAGTGTGGGATTTCTTCATCCCACACTGATGGTTAAGTTGAACCAACCCGCCCTTTGCGGCCAGTTATCCCCTAAACTCAGAAGTTTAAGGCGGGGGTCTTACTGCCCGGTAAGAGTGGGATAAAATCAAAGGTTTTCCACTGAACATCTTAAACATCTTAAAAAGACGAAAGTACGAGCAGTCAATCTTGCTCGTACTTAGTTCGTCAATAAAGCTTCATATTATTAGTTATAAAAAGAAGCACCAACAATGATTAAAAGGATGAATAATACTACGATTAATACGAAAGAACTTCCGTAGTATCCACCACCATAACCATAGTTACCTCCACCATAGCCGTAACCCATGTGCTAAGCACCTCCTCTACCCTAACTTCACTATAATCTATGTAGAGAATGAGGAAACGGTGTGGACGAATATACAGTGTGCATTCGTTAATTTTTCCTAGTTTTTGCTTCCACCCATTTTTCATATTCTATTGCGATGATTTCCATTCGGTGTTCAAAGTCTGCAGCCGCTTGGTCTAACGTATCCAATTGATGTTTTATGTCTAACAAATTTCTGTCTTCTCCAGCTTGGATATGATCATGCTTTCTCATGGTTGAATTTAGCCAACCTTCAAAAATAAACTCTAAAATACTCATATGTTCTCCCCAGTTTCTGACTTTTTCAATTCATCATCATAATAGTCTGCATACAAATTTCCATTAGAATCGATTTGACCGAGAAATACATCTTTCACACTTCGTTTTTTCTCTTGAAGCTTACTCTTTATCCAATCAATTGTATATCCCCCCTCATAGATCGTTTTTTCTAAGAAATGTCCATCCATGATAACGGTTAAAGGTGTTTTCAATTTTACCCCGTTTCCGAAAAAGTCTTCCCATTTTGTTGGCTGCTTTTCTTTTTTTAATAAAACACTTAACTCTCCATTAGTCTCTAAAATGGCAAATTCTACATCTGATACTTGAAAAATGTTTTTCTTGCGAAGCTGTTCAAGCAGCTCATCTGCGCTATATTTTTCATGCTTTAAATTTTCTTCTAATATTTTGCCATCCTGTATAAAAGTTGTCGCTTTTCCCTCAACAATGTCTCGAAACTTCTTGCTTTTAAGTGAAACATACGAGATCACAAGAGGAAATAACGTCCATATTAAAATTGAAACTACTCCGTTTATGATATTTAATTCAACATCCATTGTAATGGTTCCCGCAATATCACCAACTGTAATGCCAGCGATGTATTCAAAAAAAGATAGTTTGGATAATTGTTTTTTCCCTAATAACTTGGTAATTAAAAATAATCCAATGATAATACAAAATGAACGAATAACCACTTCAATCCAATTCGGCATTTTTCTTTCACCCTTCTTGTGGAATAAATGCTGAATATAGTATGTGTTATACCTGCGAAAATATGTTTTCGTACATTTTATTGCCTTTATAAGAAGTATTGGGAGTGAGTGATTTCCGCTGCAGGAAACTCGCTTTCCGTGGGGCGTGCGCTGAGCCTCCTCGACGCCAGCGTCTGCGGGGTCTCACCTGTCCCGCTTCTCCCACAGGAGTCTCGCACCTTTCGCTCCAATCAACCTAAATAGTGTTGTACAAAGGAACTTACATCAATAACCTTTTAGAAAAAAGCCAAAGAAAAAGAGACTACCGTTTACAAAGGTAGTCTCACCATTCAAACAATAATAAGCTGGTTGGAATCACACTCGTTTATTTTTCTTTCCACAGCCACAGCCAGTCTTTTTTACCTTTTTAGGTCTTGACACAGAAATCGCTTGATTTGAGTTAGTCGGTCTACCGGAAGGATTCAAATTTGCCTTTTTCATGATTATCCCACCTTCCTAACGAATTAATAAAGCTTACAGACGTTATATGAATGAAAAACTGATTGTTTTTAACGTCTACATGATTTCAGCTTCTATATCTCATCTTATGTGAAAATATTATTTTGTTTCTATGTGATTCGCCTATTCTACTAATTTACCTACGATAGATTCAATAATTCCAGCAAGCCCTGCTATAGCTAAGATCACAATTAATGGTTCAGCACCTAATGGCCAGATCCTCCATATTCCATATAAAAATGCCGTACACCAAACTCCTGTACACCAATAGCAGCTTAATAATTCACCAATCCATGCCCGCATCCCTTTACCTTTGATCTCAATATAAATTTCGGTTTCACCGTTTTCTTTTACCTCTTCAACCTCGTGATGGAAAGGACTACGAATAAAGCCTGTAATATTATCAAAAACCATTAACCGCGTTAACCGAAAAGATGCAAAAGCCAAAATCAGTAATTCTACCCAAGTGATCATCCTCTCCCACCTTTCTATAGATAATCCTTATACATTATGAATAGATTTTTCATTTATGAACTCGGACAAGATAAAAATTTTGTACCTAGGACATATCTCTAAATGATTCATTTGTCCGCTGGCATTTATAAGAAAAATGGGTGCAAAACCTGTATGTTTGACTCATTCAAAAGCTAGTGAATCTGCATTATATACAATTAAAAGGGAACACAACTAACCTCACGATTTCTTTCCTTCCCAAGCGTCCCATCTTAACGGTGAATGGGTTGTGTCCCCTTCTTACCTCTTATCGAAGAAAGGAGTGAATTTGGATGTCAACTAGATGGTCTGCGTTAGATGATTGCAAATGCAAACATGAAAATACAACTCAAGATGCTGTTCAAGTAAGTGATACTGTTCAAGTTTCAGAAGAATTTATTCACATTAAAGATTCCTGCAACATTGATATTAAATCAACAGACACACAAGTTGCTGTTTCATTACAGGCAGCGATTCAAGTAGCGATTGCATTAGTTATTAACTTAACAATTGCTGATAGTAGCCGCGCTGAACAAGTGACTCAGGATTTGTTACAAAACTCTGTTATCAGGCAAGCGAATAAACAAAAAGTATTCATCGAGAACTCTCGTGATGTGACGATTACGACAAGTGATACAGATGTAGCCATTTCTCTCCAGGTTCTTATTCAAATTTTACTAGCATTGCTAGTATCAATTGATATCCTATAAAACTTACTAAGATAAATAAGAGAATATTTATGGGGAAGGGGTAGCTATATGCTATTTCCCCTATCCATTTATATATTGGAGGTGAACAACATTGTCTAATGATAAATTAGATCTTAAGGAAATCTCACAAACGATGATGCAGCTTTTTGTACAGGATGTATTAAGCAAAAACAATATTTCAAATGAAACTAAGAAAAAATTAACTGACGAGCAAAAAGAACAACTAAAAAAAGTAGTTGCAGATCTTCAGGCACAAGTTGATGAATTTGTTAAAGGAGCTAAGGCAAAAGAAGAAAAAACGGAAAAAATCGAGGAAGCGCCAAAAAACATGACACTACGTGAAATATTAAAAAATAAGAAGAAAGACAATTAAACTAAAAATGGGTATAAATACCAAGATGTTTGTCTTATACAAAATAGATTTTCAAACATTTAATAATAGTACATCGAAAGGAGGAATATTTAAATGCAAGCAAAACCTTATCAATGGGTAGCATTAGACCGCAATTCTTGTCATCCAACAAGCTGTAATTTTTCTAATGAGGTGGCTGGAGCTAACGTTCGTAACTTTGGTGACGACGATGCTACAGTTTCACAAGTAGCAAACCAAGTAAGTGAAACAGAGCAATTTTCTTCTGAAACAATTATCGTAAAAGATTCTTGTGACATCGATATTCATTCAACAGATACTCAAGTAGCCGTTTCATTACAGGTAGCACTTCAAGTTGCAATCGCACTTGTTATTAACCTAACAATTGCTGATAGCGCTCGAGCAGAGCAAGTAACTCAACAATTACTGCAGGAAGCTGATATTAGACAAACTAACAAACAAAAACTAGTAATCGAAAACTCAAAAGATGTAAAAGTAACAACAACTGACACTGATGTTGCGATCTCCTTACAAGTTCTTCTTCAAATCTTAATTGCACTAGTGGTTAACATCGACATTTTCTAATAATAGAAAGCAGGCTCGCCCTGCTTTTTTTCTATACAAGTGTCCGGTTCAGATTACATATTCTGTTTAATAAAGCAGCTCGCATTTATATCTTCCTGCCCTTAAACAGACAAGTTTTACCATCTTTTTTTCATATATTCACCTAAATTCTTTCTGTATGAATCAAACAATATAGACGATAACCCACACCAACTAGTCATTTCCCACATAGTCTGTTAAGGACTAAAGTCAATAAATTATAAATTAAGGAGATGACTATTAATGGGTTGCAAAGATAAAAGAGACAGAGATAACAATTGCGTATGTGAAGCGGTAGAACAAATTTTAGCTGAGCAAGAAGCAGTAGAAGAAATTACATGCCCAACTAGCTGCTTCAGCAATTTATTAGGCCCTGTCACTGGTCCACAAAGAGACACAATTCCTTTCATCCTTTATGGAAAAAAAGGTGAGCTCTTTAAAGCATTCGGTAATGTTGGTGGATTCACAGGAGACATGACTTGCTTCCAAACAATCTTCTTCCGTGTTGAAGCTGTTGAAGATTGCTGTGCAACACTATCATTATTACGTCCTGTTGACGTTGATGGTAACACGTTAAGTGTATGTAATCCTTGTGACGAAGATTTCTTTGGTCTTGAAAAAACAGACTTCTGTATCGAAGTAGACCTTGATTGCTTCTGTGCTATCCAATGCCTATCACCAGAATTAGTGGACCGAGTTGCAGATGAAAGAAGAAAACACCACAAATAATAAAAACTAATCAAAGACTGCTGAATCACCGGCAGTCTTTTCTTTATCTATTCATGTGAAAAATATTACATAGCTTATTAAATTTGTCGCGATCTTTAAATATAGGCTTTTTCCCTAGAACTTATTACTTTCATCATTCTTATACTATTAATAAGAATGAATGGTGGGAGGGATATCGAAAATGAAACATAAAGATGCCTTTAACTGTGTATGTGATGCGGTCGAAAATATAATGAACCAACAGGAAGCTGTCGAGGAAACAATATGCCCGACTAGCTGCTACTCAAACCTATTAAACCCTGTCAAAACCCTTGGAGATACAATACCTTTTCTTCTCTTAAATGAAAAAGGTGAGCCATTTAAAGCTTTTGGTCATGTTGGCGGGGAATGTTTTGAAACAAACTTTTTCAGAGTCGAAAAAATTCATCATTGCTGTGCAACACTAAGACTACTACTTCCACTGAATTGTCATGGATATGCAGCTCATGAAATTTGTGATGTAAAAGAGCTTGTGAAAACTAGAAATTGTGTAGAAGTTGACCTTAGCTGCTTCTGTGCAATTCAATGCTTATCACCTCGCTTACTTGCTGGATAGCAGAAACTTTTTATATACTTTCTGATAGAAAAAAGTTAGACACATCGTGCCTAACTTTTTTTACTTAAGTACATTAAAACCCTAATAAATTAATTTCTTTAATTTGATTCATTTGTACATCAATTGGCTTAGGATGTGTTAAGGAACGGATCGTCACAATATCATTTTCTTCTGTCATAATCACTCCGCGGTAGGTTTCTTCAACTGTTATGATTTGACAAAGTGTTCTAGGCATATTTTTTGGTAAATTTTTAAAAAACTCGATCTTTTCTTGAACATTCATTTGTGTAATTGGTTTTCTTTGCTTTCGATACTCCTTGACTGTAGGCTCTTCATCTACCTGCTCTTCTTGCTGAATGGCGACAGCCGTACTAACAGCCTCTCGCTCATGAACATCTTCTACTACTTCCTCTATCGCCTGATTCACAATCTCTTCAGCTTTCTTCGGTCTTTCCATCACTTTCTGTTTAGCCTTTTTCACAACATGAGACTGCATATTCACATGAACACCATCTGAGTCAGGTTGAACAATATACATAAGGGGCTTCATTTTGTAGTTTTGCTTGTTGGTCATTCGTTTCCCTCCTATAGCATAAGTCTACACACTCAACATGTTATGCGAGAGTACTAGGTAATGTGCCTATTTTCTGCAGGCTTCTTATGGTTGATTCTACATTAAAAAGAAAAAGCGACTTAACCAAACGGCTAAGTCGCTTTACTTACTAATAAGGAATCAACAAAAAAGTTATGCTAAGATGTGGTATCCGGAGTCAACGTGAAGGTTTTCTCCAGTCATTCCTCTTGATAAATCACTGAATAGGAATAATGCAGTATCTCCAACTTCCTCTGGTGTTGTTGTACGGCGAAGTGGAGAACGCTCTTCAATATCTTTTAAGATCGAGTTAAAGTCACTAATACCTTTTGCTGAAAGTGTACGGATTGGACCAGCGGAAATTGAGTTCACGCGAATGCCATCTTTTCCGAGGTCACTTGCTAAGTATCTTACACTTGCTTCTAAAGAAGCTTTTGCTACACCCATAACATTGTAGTTTGGAAGGACACGCTCTCCTCCAAGATATGTTAACGTTACAATGCTTCCGCCTTCTGATAATAAACCTCTTGCTTCTTTAGCAACTGCAGTTAATGAATAGGAGCTAATGTTTTGAGCAAGCAGGAAGCCGTCGCGTGTTGTGTTTAAATATTCACCTTGAAGCTCTTCTTTATGAGCAAACGCGATACAGTGCGCGATCCCGTGAATCACACCAACTTGTTCCTTAATTGTTTCAAAGCATGTTTTGATTTCTTCATCACTTGTAATATCACAAGGTAAAACAAGTGAATCATTACCCTCTAAAGATTCAGCTAAATCGCGAACAGATTTTTCAAGTCTTTCACCAGCATATGTAAAAATTAATCGTGCACCAGCATTATGTAAAGAACGTGCTATTCCCCATGCAATACTGCGCTTATTGGCTACTCCCATTACGACAATATTACGTCCTTTTAATGATAAATTCATGTACATCCTCCTTAAAATTAATACATGTTATTAGTACCTGGTTATAATTATATCATTGATTTCGAAAAAGTGCTATTTCATAATTTTGTTTTCATTTAATTAAACAAAATGCTAGCTTCAGTGCTTTCGATAAATTCACTATCATTTCTCCCCTACAAAAAAACTGACTCCATAATATAATGGCAACTAATACATAGTTTGCCCCGTCTTATCAGGAGTCAGTCTAATTGAATGAAATTTTTAATCTGCTATCCAACGTATCTGTGATAAATCTTTTTTGCTTCAGAGATATCCTTAGTTCCATGAATTAAAGCTCGGCCATCTTTAAAAAGGACAATTCGATGCTGACCGAATGTAAATGACATTAAAAACGGGTTTTCTAAAAACGCATCCGCTAGCGGCTTCACTCTTTCGGCCACTTGTTCAAATGCAAATTGCTTTGTTTCACTCGGTCTAATTTGGACAGTATCTCTCCCACAAAGAACGGCAGCCTTTGTTTCCAATTCAGCTGTTAAATAAGGATAAACTGGATTAGACCCGCATGTCGGACAAGCATTATTTTTTAAACGATCCATGTTGATTGACGAATATTGATTTTTCCACAAATCAAAGGATACTAGCTTTCCTCGTCTATTTTCTTCGTCTCCTACGAGAAGCTTTAACGCTTCAGCTGTTTGATGGGAAGCAACCATGCTGACAATTGGCGAAATGACTCCGACTGTATCACATGTCATCCCATCAAACGGAATATGCTTTAATAAACAGTGTAAGCAAGGTGTTTCATGCGGAATTATGGTAAAAGATAAGCCATAGCTTCCAACACAACCACCATAAATCCATGGAATCGTATGTTTCAATGAAACATCATTGATCAACAACCTTGTTTCAAAATTATCAGTGGCATCTACGATAAGATCCACACCTTCTGCGAATTCTTCAATATTGGCAGATGTCACATCTTCCACAAATGCTTGAACTTCCACTTCTGAATTTATTTTTTTTAGATGAAGCTTTGCCGCAACAGCTTTAGGAATACGATTTTGAGCATCAGCCTCTACATAAAGCTGTTGACGTTGCAAATTACTCCATTCCACATAATCACGATCAACAATCGTTAATTTCCCAATTCCAGCTCGAGCAATCATCTCTGCGTTTGCAGTTCCCAATGCACCTGCACCTACAACCAAGATATGTTTCTTCTGTATTTGCTCTTGACCTTTCTCTCCAATCGGAGAGAATAAGATTTGTCTTGAATAGCGTTCCATTAAGTCGTAATCATTCCTTCTGTTGGACTACTTGCAATTGCATAGTCTTTTTTAGCTATTCTACCAGCTTCATACCCTAATCTGCCAGCTTCAATAGCCAGCTTCATCGCAACAGCCATTTTCACCGGATCCTTAGCAGCTGAAACAGCTGTATTTAAAAGGACACCATCTGCCCCAAGCTCCATAGCCTGTGCAGCATCAGCAGGAGAGCCAATCCCAGCATCGATGATAACAGGAACCTTTGATTGTTCAATAATAAATGATAGATTAAGAGGATTTAATATTCCTTGACCAGAACCAATTGGTGAAGCACCAGGCATAATGGCATGAACACCTAATTCTTCTAATCTTCTTGCCAGCACGACATCGTCTGAAGTATAAGGTAAAACAATAAATCCTTCTTCTAACAGCATTTCGCTCGCTTTTAATGTCTCAACAGGATCTGGAAGTAATGAACGGTCACAACCGATAACCTCTACTTTGATCATGTCACATAATCCTGATGCCTTTGCAAGCTTTGCAATTCTCACAGCCTCTTCAGCTGTTTTTGCGCCAGCCGTATTGGGTAAAAGTGTATATTTAGACACATCCAGCTGCTCTAGAAAATTTGGCTGCGATTCTTCAAAAATATTCATTCGGCGAACGGCAAACGTTAAGATCTCTGCTTCTGACTGAGCAACAGCCTCTTTTTGAATCTCAAAGGACGGGTATTTTCCGGTCCCCAATAATAATCTTGATTGAAATACTTTATCAGCAATTTTTAACATACAATCATCCTCCTCCTACAAAATGAACTAATTCAATTTCATCCCCATGTTGAATCGGTGTTGATTCATATTGATCCTTTAAAATAATTTCCCGGTTATGCTCAACAATGACTAAACGATTTTCTAACTGATAAAAAGCTAATAACTGTTGTACATTCTTAACTTCCTCATTCAACTCAATTAATTCCCCATTAAGCTTTATGCTCATATCATCACCTCACAAATTGTGGTATATTTCGCGTTATGGAAAAAGCGCTCACATAGTTTTCATCCAGCTTTCTCTTTAATATAAGGTCCTTAATCATCGTCCCTGTTTTAGGAGCAAGGAGAATCCCATTTCGATAATGTCCTGTGGCAAACAGGATGTTGTCATCTTCAGGATGCACACCAATATAAGGTTTCCCATCATCTGACTGCGGTCTTAGTCCAGCCCAAGTGCTTAGTAGCTGTGCAGAAGATATGCTCGGCACAAGAGGGGTAATCTTTTCAATTAAAGATTGAATGCCCCCTAGAGACGGTGTCGTGCTCCAATTGTTTTCAACCATTGTTGCACCAACAACAAATCTTCCATCACCTTTAGGAACAATGTAGCAGTGATCATAAAAAATGGTCTTTTCCAAATGCAAATCATTACTTTTTACTGCAAGACATTCTCCTTTAACAGGCTTCATTCCATTAGGTAAACCTAGTTGCTTAAAGAAGTAACCGCTCCAGACGCCATTTGCTATGACTACTTTATTGCAGATATAGTCCTCTTGTGGTGTACAAAGTACATATTCTGTTGCTGATGTTTTTTTGATGGAATGAACAGCAGCATTCTCAATAAAAGTTGCACCAAGTAAACTGGCTGACTTGGTAAAAGCCTCACAAACATGTAAAGGTGAGACATGGCCATCCTCAGGAATATGAAGCGCTCCTTCAATACCGCTTGATATGAACGGTTCGTAATTTAAAACTGTTTCCTTTGTGTGCCATTCCAGTCCCTCATGATGTTGTGCCACTTGTTTTAAAGAAGCTGCTTCTTCTGAAGTAAATGCGATCTTGTACATCCCTTTATCGACTAGTTGAATATGTATCTGTGAAAGTTCAGAAAGCTCTTCTTGCAAACTATGGTATTGTCGTTGACTTTCTTTCGCAAACTGAAAAAAAGCATCATTCTGTTCGAGTTCAGAATTAGCACCAAGCATGCCTGCTGCAGCACTTGTAGCACCAGACCCGCCTTTGTCACGATCCAATACAAGAACAGAAACACCTTCTTTTGCCAATTGGTAGGCAATCGATTGACCAATGATTCCTCCACCAACAATTCCTACGTCATAGTGTTTGCTCATTGTATCTCACCTCCACTGCTCTCGCTTTTAATTTCATCAACGCTTGCTTTGGGTGGTTACTTCCCATCACATAAGACATGACCGCTACTCCATTAACATTTGTTTGTCTAATTCTTTCAATTGTATCTGGAGTAATACCTCCTATGGCGATAACAGGTATGTTGACGTTGTTACAGATCTTCTCTAGCTGCTCAACACCTCGCGGCAATAGATCTGCCTTAGAGGATGTTTCAAAGATATGCCCGTATAATAAATAATCTGCCCCGTCTCTCTCACTAAGAATGGCTTCCTCTAACGAATGAACAGATCTTCCAATTCTAAATGAAGGACTGAATTTTTTTACTTCCTGAATCGAAAAGCCGTGGCTTGGTAAATGGAGATTAGGGATGTCATGTAAAATTGCAACATCCATTCGATCATTAATCACGAGCTTTTCTTTTGGTATACCTTTGGCCGCTAAAGCTGAAACAAGCCTCATGATCTCTGCAGCTGATTTTGTTTTCTCACGAACATGAATATAATCAACTTCACTGTGTATCATAGACAATCGCTTTATCAGTTCTTCAATACTCTGCTTGCCATCTGTAATGACATGAAATTCCACTTTTATTCACCTAAATTCTTTGACAAATAAAAAAACCACTTTTCCATAGAAAAGTGGTTTTACATACACATATATATATCATGCTGTAATCCACTTCCCTACGCTGGTATGAACCAGATCAGGTTTTAAGGGTCTTAAAGAAGCACTTTAATCTCAGCCCATTTTATAGGGCTCCCCTAGCGGTTATTTGTCAATATTCAGTTATTATCTACTTATTATCATACCAAATGTATGCAAACTTTCAAGAACAATTCTTTCACAAACAGAATTTATACTAGTTCAAGCTCCTGTTTTAGCTCGTTCACATATTCTCGTGACCCAGTCACAATAAGACGGTCTCCAAGTTTAAGATCTGTATCACCATGAGGAACAATGGAATCTTTCCCTCTAAAAATTCTTACGAAAATAATATCACCTGTAAACGGGAAATTACGTAATAAAATATTATCGTATTTTGGATTATTTAAATTAATTTGATAAAGGGTTGTTTCCTGATTCGTTAGAATTCTCATGACACTTGGTGCTTCAATGAGAGCACGGAGTACCGTATTTGTCGATAAAAGTGTTGAAAAGATGTCAATTCCTTCATCCTTTAACTTACTTGCTAAATCTGGTGAACCAACACTTGCAATCACTCGATCAACCTGTTCCTCTTTTGCAAACAAGGCAATGTCAGCATTTTTCTGTTCATCACCAGTTGCAACAACGATCATATCTACATCAAATGCATTCTGCTCTTTTAAAGCATCAACCTGAAATTCACTAATTTCCTTGATTTCGAATAGTGATTCCGCTATTTGCTGATCAATTTTATCTTGTTGAATATGATAAACAGTTGTTTCATAAAGGTCATGATTTAATTCTCTTGTAACAGGTAATGTCATTTGATTAGCACCAATAAACGACACCTTAATTTTAGAAGGCCCGCCTTCATTTTTAGGGAAGAGCTTTTTAAAGAAAATTGGTGTCACAATACTAGTAATGACCGCAACTAAAATCAAGGCACCGGACATTTCAGATGTGATGATCTTCATTCTTTCCCCAATTGTTGCTGCTGCAATAACTAAAGATAATGTTGATGTTAAAAGGAATCCTGATGCTAATGTTGTTTTCATATCATACCATTTTTTCAAATATAAAATTGGGACAATTTTAGAAATTAACAGAGCAATAAACAATAAAGGAATTAAAATAAAAATCTTTGGATCTTTAAATAATGCCCATATATCTAAATCGACTCCTACCATCACGAAGAAAATCGGGATAAGAAAACCATACCCAAAGGAATCAAGCTTTTGTACCATTTCTTTATTAGGAGATAGAAGTGATACTAATACCCCTGCTAAAAAGGCTCCAAGAATATTTTCGGCACCAATCGTCTCAGATATTGCCACTAATAAAATGATTAAAGTGAAAACAGCCCGAGTCCCAATTTGAATCGTTCCCTTTGACATCGTTTCGATAAAGGAACGGTTCATAAATGTTTTCCCTAAGAAATAGAGAGCTACACCAGCACCAAATAATACTAATAGCAGCAATGTATTGTTTTCTCCTCCTCCATAAATAGAGGCAAAAACAGCAAGTAAAATCATTGTTACTAAATCTGCAATAACAGCGACTAGCAAAATAATTTGACCAATATTAGATTTCATAATCCCAGCATCTTTTAAGGTTGGGACAACAACACCTAGTGAAATTGTTGAGATAATCAATGTCATTAAGAAGGCATTGTCCATTAATCCGATCCATACAAACATATAGGAAAGGAGTAGTGATAAGGCAAAAATCCCCACAAAAACAATCGTTGATACTAAGAAAGTATTTGGAGCATTTTTACCTGAAGGAAGTTTTTCTTTCTTCTTTCCACTTGCAAATGCTGTAAAGTCGATTTCCAGCCCGCTAAGGAACATAAGAAAGATAAAACCTAGCATTGATAATGTCTCCAGCCACATATCCTGGTGAACAATATCAAAACCGCTTTTTCCAATGAATAATCCGACAATGATCTCAGCCACCACAACAGGCATAAAATTAATCTTTAAACGGTGAAGTAAAATTGGGGTTAAAAATGCTGCGAGTATAACAATAACTAATGAAGTTACAGACGCTCCATGCATTCTATCCCTCCTTTTTTATTTTTTCGTTTGTCTTTGCTAAAACGTATTGTTCATTTTAAAAATCTTTGACTGGAAGGATGAAGGCATTTACGAATAGTAAACGCCTTTAACCTAAGAACTACAACAGTTTAACGAATACCGAAATGTTTACAGTCTTAAATCTATAGTTCATATCATATACAACTTTAATTTTTTATTGTAACAATATGCTCGGGTCAGCTATTAGATTAAATATTGCATAAACAATGTTGCCATTCCAAAATAAATTAAAATACTAATAATATCATTAATGGTTGTAATAAACGGACCTGATGCAACAGCAGGATCTACCTTTAATTTGTGCATAATTAAAGGAATAAATGCTCCAGAAATTGTCGCCACTGTCAGTGTGGCCAAAATAGACATGCCTACTAAAATCCCCAGAAATAAAGTTCCTTTCCAAATAAACACGGTAAGAGCCACAACAATTCCGCATATCGCCCCTGTTATGAGTCCGGTACCAGCTTCCTTTACAATCATTTTGCTTAAACTATGATCCTCTGAATCTCCTAAAGAAATTCTTCTTACAGCAACCGCCAATGCTTGTGTACCGGTATTTCCAGCCATTCCTGCAATTAAAGGAATAAAAACAGCTAAGATGGCTACTTTTTCTAAGGTTTCTTCAAAACGGCCAATTAAACTCGCTGTAAACATTCCAAGGAATAAAAGGATAATTAACCATGGCAGCCTCTTTTTTGCTGCTGAAAAAGGACTTCGATCAGCTGAATCAACATCTGAAACAGCGGCCAATTTTGAATAGTCATCACTCGCCTCTTCATCAATGACGTCAACGATATCATCAACAGTGATGATTCCTAATAGATGATTTTGAAAATCAACAACAGGTAGAGCTAAAAAGTTATAGTCCTTCATTTTTCTTGCTACTTCTTCTTGATCCTCAGCAACACTTACAGAATACACACGCTCGTTCATAATCTCAGAAATCATTATATCTGGTTCACTTATTATAAGATCTCTTAAAGATATAACTCCAACCAGCTTCTCTTCTTCATCAATAACAAACACATAATAAATGGTTTCTGCATTTGGTGCTTCCTGCTTTAATATTTGCATTGCAGAATGTACCGTTTGATGAGCATGAATCGAAATATACTCCGTTGTCATAATACTTCCAGCTGTATATTCTTCATAATGAAGCAATTCCCGGATTTCTTCAGCTGCTTCATTGTCCATGATGGTTAAATAGCTTGCAACCTGATCTTTATTTAATTCATTCAAAACGTCAACAGCATCATCTGCATACATCTGGGCAAGCATCTGAGCAGCAAATGTTGGATCCATTTCAGATAAATATGTTTCATATTGACCATCTTCATCTTCAATGTTCTCAAACACAGCTGCCATTTCTTCTGGAGAAAGATATTGGTATACTGTACTTCGTTGATCAGAATCAAGCTTAATAAATAGACTCGCTTGATCATATGGATGTTGTTCTAAAAATACGGAACGAAATTCATCCATATTTTTATCTGTTAAACTTGTTAGAAGTGCTTCCTCTTCAAGCTCTACTTGTTCTTTCACTTCTGACATAAGTTTTCCTCCTCTCCTTTGGATAAATTATCTATAAAGTGAGACTTTCATCAGTGGAAGGTTTCTTTCATCCCCTACTGATGGGTAGCGAAATTTATCACGCTCAAAACGCCACATCCTGTGTCTTCGCCTGACTTGGCCATCCTGTCCTTCGTCGGATCTTTACGGGCAGTTATCTCCTATTTATCCTCTTTATTTCTCTCAAATCTTTAAATAGGAGTCTGACTGCCCGTTAAGAATGGGGAAAATGGAAAAACTTTCATGATTTCGACAAAAAGTTAAGCATTTCTACATATTGTGCTTTTACTCATAATAACTATAATATTCTATATGTGTTTAATGAATCAATAAGTTGAAGAGTATTTACAAAAATGAAACATATTTGAAAATCGAAAGCGCCTCGTTCAGCTCCGACAAGCATAGGCCACAGTTCAAGCACTTTATATTTTCCTAGCAAATACGTAAACGAAATTGCTTTGATCAAATTAAATTTTCAAAATCGATTCTTTGCAAATCGTTCACAATCCTTTAAGATTGTAAATGATACAATGAAGATGGACCGTTTTTCAAGTTAAAAGATTTTAGAAAGGGATCGACTATGACAAATGATAAATCCCCTCAACAACAAATAGATTATACGTTAATTTTTATATTATTTTTGTTAGCGATTGTCAGTACAATCGCTATTAATAGTGCTGAGACAACCTTACCTGCAACATTACAAAGCATCAATTTTTCGATGAAACAAATTCAATGGTATATCATTGGTTCAGTAGCCATTGTTGTGACAATGCTCATCGATTATGATCGTTTTAGACATTTTGCATGGTATTTATATGGTTTTGGTCTACTGCTATTACTTGGTTTAGAGATTTTACCTGAAGGGATTGTTCAAACAATTAAAGGTGCAACATCCTGGTATAAACTTGGACCATTAGGTAATTTTCAGCCATCAGAATTAATGAAAATTATCATTATTATTGTCTTGAGTAAGGTTGTTGCTGACCACCGCGAGACTTATCCACAAAATACAGTCACAGATGATTTTCTGCTTATAGGAAAAATTGCAGCAGTTGCTGGACCACCTATACTTTTGTTAATTCGTCAACCAGATATGGGAATGACAATGGTATTTTGTGTGATAATTGCTTCTTTACTGTTAATTTCAGGAATTAAATGGCGAATTATTTTGCCAGCGGTCATTACTTTTGTTGTCGGAACTGCAACATTTCTTATTTTATTTTTTAAGTATCCGGATATCCTTTTAAAATACATTCTTGGTGGTCAATCTTATCAATTGGATCGGTTTTATGGCTGGTTAAATCCTTATGAATATTCAGGAGAACAGGGCTTCCAGCTTGTAAAATCACTACTGGCGATTGGATCAGGAGAATTACATGGAAAAGGATATAATAACTTAGAAGTTTATTTGCCTGAGGCACATACTGACTTTATCTTTGCGATTATTGCTGAGCAATTTGGATTTATTGGCGGAAGTATTGTTGTATCATTATTCTTTTTGCTCATATACCGTATGATTCATATCTCTTTAGAAAGTAATGATCCATTTGGCAGTTACCTCTGTACAGGGGTTATTGGAATGATTACTTTCCAAGTATTTCAAAACATCGGCATGACAATCGGTCTTCTTCCTATCACGGGATTACCATTACCATTTGTTAGCTATGGCGGTAGTTCACTGGCAACATATATGGTGGCAATAGGGATTGTCCTAAACGTTCGCTCCCGTACAAGAAAATACATGTTTGACTAAAAAAGTGGTACTCTATTTTTAGAGTACCATTTTTCATATCCCCATAGCTTTAGCTATCAATAGATGACAGAGGTGACTGCACATGAAAATTGATGTCATAGGTGATATACATGGATGTTATACAGAATTTGAGGAGTTAACGAGGAAACTGGGCTATGAATGGGAATCTGGTATACCAGTCCATCCAGATGGAAGAAAACTATCATTTGTTGGAGATTTAACAGATCGCGGACCAAATTCTATTCAGGTCATCAATGTGGTTTACCAGCTTGTAAAAGAAAATCATGCCCACTATTCACCAGGCAATCACTGTAATAAGCTTTATCGCTTTTTTTTAGGTAACAAAGTACAAATTACTCACGGACTTGAGACCACTGTTGCAGAATATGAACAGTTACCTCCCGAGAAACAAGCTGATGTTAAAGCGAAATTTATATGGCTTTATGAATCTTCCCATCTATATCAAATTCTCGATAACGGCAAATTAATCGTTGCACACGCAGGTATTCGTGAGGATTATATAGGTAAGAACACCAACGCAGTCAAAACGTTTGTCTTATATGGAGATATCAGCGGCAAGAAAAATCCCGACGGAACTCCTGAGCGCCGTGATTGGGCCCAGCATTATCAGGGTAAGCCAATGATTGTATATGGTCATACCCCGATAAAGGAACCAAGGCGTGTTAACCGTACCATAAATATTGACACAGGCGCTGTATTTGGTAATAAACTCACTTCATTTCGTTACCCTGAGGATCAAGTTATTTCTGTTCCATCCAGTCTTCCATATGATGAAACAAGATTTAGGGAAATATGAAGAATAAAAGCGCAAGCGCCTTGTCCAGCCCCGACAAGCATAAGACGATTTGGAATAGAAGGTGTTCTTTACCTTCAATTCCAAATTGGCTTATGACCTCGAGGGGCTAGGCGCTGGAGCTGGACACCTATACTAAGTACAAAACTTATAAATTCTGATAGTAGAACAAAAGCGCAAGCGACTTGATCAGCCCAGGGCAAATAAGATGATTTAGAATAGAAGGCGTTCTTTGCCTTCAATTCTAAATTGTCTAGACCCTAGAGGCAGTACTTACGCGCCGTCTGTCGCTGTATCGGCACTTGCACATTTTGGATGCCGAAGCGCTTATCCACATTTGATGCATTTTATAATTTCCAAAGCAATAAAAACAGCCCCACTATCATCACGTAGTAGGGCTAAGTAATTTGATCATATCCTCAGGCATTTCCGCCTTAAACTTTAGCTGCTTTTCTAACAAAGGATGCCAAAATGTCAGTTGTGAGCTATGAAGAGCCTGTCTCTTAATCTCTTTTTCATTTCCGCCGTAAAGTTGATCACCGCATAAGGGATGCCCGATCGAAGACATATGAACACGGATTTGGTGGGTTCTCCCCGTTTCAAGTACAAGCCTTACTAATGTTTTGTCATTTAATCTTTGAACTACCTGATAATGAGTAACAGCTTCCTGACCATCAATACAAACTTCTCTCTCAATAATGCTGTCTTTTTTCCGTCCAATCGGACTTGATATCGTTCCACAATCCAGCTTTATCACACCATGCACAAACGCCAGGTAGATTCGATGGATTTCCTTATTTTTTTGTTGAGCAGAGAATAAAGAATGGGCAAAACGGTGTTTCGCAACAAGCATAAGTCCTGATGTATCTTTGTCCAATCGGTTCACAATGTGAATGGTAGATGGAATGTTGTGTTTTTCATAATAATGAATCAATCCGTTTGCTAAAGTTCTTCTGATGTGTTCCCGAGATGGGATGGATGGAACAAATGGCGGTTTGTTAATGACTAAACAATGTTGATCCTCATAAACGATATCAAATGGTACTTCATCTGCATGTAAGCCTGAGCCTCTTTCCTCTTCAGGAAAAATAACTGTTAGAACATCTCCTTCTTTTAGCTTATGTCTAACTGTCACATGCTCAGCGTTTACTAAAATGTCCCCGCCATTAAATTTAATATCTGTTAATGCACGCTTAGAGATTTTCTTTGCTTTCACAAAGTCAAAAACAAGCATGCCAGCTTCTTCCTTCTCTATAATCCATTCAAGATGAAACGCTCTGTTCATTATTTTTCCGTATCTCCAACAAATGAATCCCTGACTCGCTTCCAAAATGGAAACGGCTTAAATCGGGCAAATCTCACATTTTCATTCGCAACTCTACATTGAATAGACTTAACATCTTTATGTAACAATGTTAAATGGTCAATTGTAATTTGAAAATCCACATCGTTTACCGGTTTTAACATACATGTATGATGCTCAGGCAAAATGAGCGGTGATCCAATTGTTCGAAAGACTCTGTTATTAATGGAAGCCATTTCTGCCAACTGAATGGCGCGTAATGAGGGGTGTAAAATCGCTCCGCCTAGTGCTTTATTATAAGCTGTACTCCCGGAAGGCGTTGAAATGCATAGTCCGTCACCTCTAAAAGTTTCAAACATTTGTCCTTTAATTTCAACGTTCATGACAAGCGTTCCTTCAATACTTTTTACCGTACACTCATTTAGCGCCAAATATCTAGCCTCTCGTCCACCATCATTATGACGGATAATAACCTCTAATATGGGATATTCAACGACCTGATACGGCGTTTTTGCAATGGCTATCACAAGCTTTTCAATCTCATCCGGAACCCAATCTGCATAAAAACCTAAGTGACCAGTATGCACTCCGATGAAGGCGGTTTTGTCTAGTCTGCTTCTGTAGCGATGAAATGCATATAAAAGAGTCCCATCACCTCCAACTGATATAACAATGTCCGGACAATCTTCATCATATTCAAGTTGAAAATCAAGCAAGTAGGTTTTCATCTTTTGCATGATTGAGTTTGAAATTGGATCACCCTTTGATGAAATAGCAAATTTCATAGTTACTACCCCTTTATTGTATTTATTTTCATAATAAGGCTAGTGTGCATTATTTTTTATCCGTCTTCCTTGAGAAAATAGCTTGTGCTTCTTGGATTTCCCCTCTAATCTGCGACATTTCTTCATCTAGTGAATACGCTGCTTCTGCTGCCCGTTTTAAACGAACTTTTATGTTATCCGGGATGTTTCCACTGTATTTATAGTTTAATGAATGTTCAATAGTTGCCCAAAAATTCATCGATAACGTTCGTATTTGAATTTCGACCAATAGCTTCTTTTCTCCTGCAATTGTCTGCACCGGGTATCTTGCAACAAGATGAAACGACCTGTAGCCGCTATCTTTTTGATTTGTAATATAATCTCGTTCCTCAATGATTTCCAGGTCATTTCGGCTCTTTAACATATTGACGACAAATCGAATATCATCGACAAACTGACACATCATCCTTATGCCTGCAATATCTTGAAGACCTTCTTCTAAATCTTCCATTGATATATTTTTCCGTTTGGCTTTATCTAAAATACTAGCAATAGGCTTCACACGACCAGTGACAAACTCTATCGGAGAATGAGAATGCTCCAGCTCATATTGTGATCGAATTCCTCTTAATTTTACCTTTAGTTCCTCTACTGCTTGGTTATAAGGAGCCAAAAATGATTTCCATTGTTGAGCTTCCACCTATGTATCCCCCTTACGCAACCGCCTGTTGTCCCTAACATATTAGGATAGTGAAAAAAGTTCTACTACCTTACTCTCCATTTCATCTCCATAATTTGCATTATCTTTAATATTTTCTAATAGATAACGTAATTCTTCTTTTAAATTTTCAAGCTCAATTTGTTGATCATTTATTTTCATATCGACTCTATACTCTTTGTCCAAAGCTTCTTTTAATTGCGGCCAAATTTGGTAAGGAAGGCTCGCATAGACAAACTCGTCCTTCGATTCTAATATATAAATAAAAGCCAAATGATCAGAATCAACAAGCATCTGTCCTTGAGCCTTTAAATCGCTTTGCTCTAATTCAGCTGAAATTTCTGCCGGCTCCAAAATTAATGTACTATTTTCTACTTTTGTTTCAACTAATTCAATTCTAGTATTCATATGTATCTCCTTCCATTACAATCCAAGATTATTTTACCATATTAAAAAGTCTCATGATAACATTGCGGACTATTTAAATTCGTTAGATAATAGGAAAAGCGGAAGCGCCCGTTCAGCGACGTATGAACTGGAGCACTCCGTAAGAGCTAAAGCGAGACTTCCATTAGAGGGCGTTTATTTCCTCTAATGGATAGCGAGACTTATCCGACTTTTACGTATAATCCACTCTATTTCCTGTTAAGGTCGGGAAAAGGAAACACGAAGAGCGATAGAGATTAGATGCTGACTTATCGCAAGGAGGAGTGTGAAGTTCACTTGTCGCTGGGCGCTGGAGCTAGACACAAAAACTAGGCAAGTACCTTTCATTAAGTTTATTCCTTCGAAAAGCGGAAAAGCCTGTTTGAAACTTTTAATTAGTGAGGTCAAACCCATATGTCACAAGAAATAGAAATAGAATTTAAAAACCTATTAACAAAAGATGAATTTATTAAAATAAAAGAAACTTTCCAATTGAAAGATGAACAATTTTTTCTACAAGAAAATCATTACTTTGATACACCAGAATTTTCATTAAAAGAGCTTGGAGCTGCTCTTCGAATTAGAAAGAAACAGAATCAATTTATTTTGACATTAAAGGAACCGGCTGAGGTTGGCTTGCTGGAAACTCATCAAATGATTTCAGAAGAAACAGCCCAAAACATGTTAAAAACCGGAGAATTCGACGGTGGCCAGGTTACCGAGCGCTTAATTAGCCTAGGAATTGATAAAAAAGATATGACTTATTTCGGTACATTAGCGACATTACGTGCAGAAAAAAATTATCAAAATGGTTTATTAGTAATCGATCATAGCCGATATTTAAATAAAGAGGACTTTGAACTTGAATTTGAAGTAACAGATGAACAAGAAGGTAAAAGAGTTTTCCATGACCTTTTAAAGGAACTAAACATTCCAATTCGAGAAACAAAAAATAAAATCCGCCGATTTTATGAGCAAAAATATAGTGAGATGAGGTAAGATTTTTGGATGTTAAAATGAAGTATTATAAAACAATGCTTGAACTTCAGGCACTTCAAAGTTTCAATCAATCTCCAAATCAACCGAGTGAATCAACCTTTGAAACCAATTTCCAAGAGTTATTAAAATCGTTTATTTCCGCGACAACTAGTAAAGATGAAGCCGTGAAGACAGATGTAGCACCAGCATTATCTGCTCTGCCAAATTTAGTGATGAACTCTCCTGTTTTAGATCAATTGACTTCTGCTAGTCAATCTACGGCTCCAATGCAGGCAAACACAATTGATGATATCATCACTGAGGCTGCTGAAAAGTATGGAGTAGATGAAAAATTAATTCGTGCTGTCATTAAACAAGAATCCGGTTTTAACCCTACTGCTAAAAGCCATGCCGGAGCAATGGGGTTGATGCAACTTATGCCAGCAACGGCAAAATCACTTGGTGTTCATAACCCATTTGATGCTGCACAAAATGTTGAAGGTGGAACAAAATATTTAAAGCAAATGTTATCAAGATATAACGGAAATGTTTCACTTGCCCTAGCAGCGTACAACGCCGGGCCTGGAAACGTTGATAAATATGGTGGTATTCCCCCATTTAAAGAAACACAAAACTATGTAAGAAAAATCACTTCAACATATCAGGTATAGAATACTTGGCCGAAGACCATCACAAAAATGGTCTTTTTTTCTATTTTTTCTCATTAAGACAACTGTCCTTTCAGCCTCGTTTTCATATAGTGAAACTTCCATCATTGGTTTTTTTCATCTCCCAATGATGGTTAGTAGAACCAATCGTACCTTTACAGGCAGTTATCCCCCACCTTCCTTCTTTGTAAATCCAGAAGCTTTAGGTGAGGGGCTTACTGCCCATTAAGATTGATAAAATAATGGTAAATATCTCATTTGAGAGCGGTTTGTTTGAGATATAGAAGCACGCTTGTTAAAATGTACTTATTAGAAAAACTTGGCTTATCGCCAAGTCCTATGACGAAAGCCATAGTTTATCTTATACTATCATCCATAAAATTTTTATACTTTCTGATAGTACATCGAAAACGAAAAACTTCCTATGATAAATTCATTTTTATATGAGAATCTTAGTATTTGAGTAGGTTATTTAGCACATCGAAAAGGAGAAATCAACATGACGAATCAACATTTAACACCTTATGATGCTATTGGAGAAGAAACTCTCTCGCGGCTTGTTGATACCTTTTATGCAAAAGTAGAAAAACACCCGCTTTTGGCTCCTATATTTCCCGACGATCTAACGGAAACAGCTCGTAAACAAAAGCAATTTCTGACACAATACTTAGGTGGGCCTCAACTCTATACAGAAGAACATGGCCATCCGATGTTAAGAGCAAGACACCTGCCCTTTGAAATCACACCATCAAGAGCAAAGGCTTGGATAAGCTGTATGGAGTCTGCAATGAAAGAAACTGGCTTGGAAGGAGAAATAAAGGATTTTCTCCTTCATCGGCTACAGCTTACAGCTCAGCATATGGTCAATACCTTTGAAGCGGAAGAAGAAAGCAACATTCAGAAAGAAGGCACAAACAATGACGGAACAACATGAGAAACAGAACGTATCCCTCTTCTTCTCCCATTGTCATGGACATCCAGATAAGCCAATTGAAATCTACATGTTTGTTGATCCTCTTTGTCCCGAATGTTGGGCATTAGAGCCAATCATCAAAAAGCTGCAAATCGAATATGGCCGTCTTTTCACGCTTAAATATATCATTAGCGGCCGTCTAGCAACATTAAATCTTACAAAGAGAAAAAGCCCTGAAAAGCTTGCCCAAGCTTGGGAAAAAACGGCATGTCGTACAGGAATGTCATGTGATGGTAAAGTATGGATGGAAAACCCGTTGTCAACTCCATATCGAGCATCACTTGCCATTAAGTCAGCTGAATTGCAAGGAAGAAAAGCAGGACTCCGCTACTTACGAAAACTGCAGGAGCTTTTATTTATTGAAAGTCAAAATGTTTCAGATGAAGAGATCTTAGTAGATATCGCAAAAAATGTTGGTCTTGATGTGACAGAATTTCGTAAAGACCTTCACTCTGAGAGTGCAGCAAAAGCATTACAATGTGATCTAAAAATCACATCTGAAATGGACGTTCAGGAAATCCCCACTCTTGCCTTTTTTAGTGAAGAAGTAGAACAAGAAGGATTAAAAATTACTGGAATGTATTCTTACGATATGTATGTCCAGCTCCTAGAGGAAATGGTTGGTGACGTGATAAAGCCTTCACACACTCCTCCATTAGAAATTTTCTTACAGCATTACCAATTTGTTGCTTCATCTGAGATTGCAATGGTTTATAATATGACGTTACATGAGGTAGATAAAGAGCTTAAAAAGTTAGTCCTTTCTCAGACAGTTGAAAAAGTTCAAGCAAAGCACGGAACATTTTGGAGATATATCGACATTAAGTAGGGAATGACTTGAGTCATTCCCTTACTTCGTTCCTAGAAAGAAAATCAGGAAATGATTTCATTTTGGAAGGATTTTCCTTCGGCAATAGTCAATCAATTCCATGTGATTTATTTCAGAGGATTTTCAACATCAAATCCTTGAAATCTCCACATTCATGATCATCTTTCAACACAAAAAACACAAAGTAAAAAGACCCTATACAACGTACAGGGTCTTTTTTATATGTCTTAACGACAACAAAGGGGATGGGAGAAATTTTTCACGGTCAAACAAAGGGGTAAATGTTTGTTTGTGATTAATTTCACATCTATAATATATCAAAATGTGTCGACATTTGACAAGTGCGCTAGCTCCATTTCACAAAAAATTCACATTCAAATATTGTAGACGGCATCCGTGCTTTACGTCATGACCCGTCTCAAATTACATGGATAAAAAAGGACTGACGAGCATACCCATTAGTAAACAACCGCCTTAGAAAGGAGAAATCTATGAAGCGTAGATGGATTGTGTTGCTGATCTGTTTAACAGTTGGATTAATATTTGTTAATTTGTTAGGATTCATGAACCTTGTCCCTCTTTATATCACATCACCCTTACTATTTATCGCGATCTTTTTAACGCTTTATTTTATCAATCATCGAAAAACCTTTAGAGGATTTTAAAAGATTGGCAATGCACTACCTATGAGATCATCATAAACATGAAAACCTTATAATTTATTTAGATATATAAATAGTTATTTGAACTTCCCCTTAATTATTTACTCTACTTAAGGAGGACATTTTCATCTAATACTAGAAATCATTATAGATAACGACAAGAAGGTGATATGGATGGAAATGAATTCCTTAAAGAAAATAGCAGCCGAAAAAGCTGTCGAGTTTATTAAAGATGATATGGTCATCGGCCTGGGGTCAGGTTCAACGGTTTATTGGTTCCTAAAAAGATTGGGAGAAGCGGTAGAGAAAGGGTTAAGAATAAAAGGAATCCCCTCATCTCGCCGTACAGAAGGTTGGGCAAAAGAATTTGGTATCCCGCTAACAACTTTTTCAGAAGTACAACAATTAGACATAGCTGTTGACGGTGCAGATGAAGTAGACTCCCAATTAAATCTTATAAAAGGTGGCGGAGGATCACTTTTAAGAGAGAAAATTGTTGACGCGGCGAGTAAAGAACTAATCATTATCGTCGATCATTCAAAGATCGTAACGGAATTGGGGAGTTTTCCGCTTCCTGTAGAAGTTGTTCAATTTGGTTGGGAAGTGACTGCACAGAAAATAGCTGCATTAGGTTGTACGCCTGAAATAAGGATGAGAGATGGTGCAGCTTTTGTCTCAGATAACGGAAACTACATATTAGATTGTCAATTCGAATCGATCTCAACTCCCCATGAAATACATCAACAATTGAAGCAAATAATCGGGGTCGTAGAAACAGGTCTCTTTATCGACATGACAGATAAAGTAATTGTTTCTGGAGAAAATAACGAAGTAACTTTATTAGAAATATAATGCATAAAGAGAGGTTAAAAACAACCTCTCCTTTTAATGTTGATGATTTAAATCTTTAATAGATCTTCACGTAAAGGAGTAAAAACATCGAGAATGATACACTCCTCTAATACTTTTACACGATGAGGTACATCAGAAGGAATAAATTGTGAATCTCCTTTGCTTAGCACTCTTTTTTTACCATTCACCTCAAATTCAACCTTTCCATCTTCAATATAGCTTAGCTGTTCTTGAGGATGTTGATCGATTTCTCCGTGAAATCCTTCTTGTAGCTCGACTCTTACTAACATTAAGGATCCATCTGAATTTAGTATATTTCTCTTAACCATATTAAGCTTCCTCTCTGTCTTAGGCTTTATCTATTAAAATAGCTGTGGATTAATTAACTTCGGTAAGTAGAAAGCAACCTCTGGGAAAAACGCTACAAATAATAATACAATTAACACGATTAATATATATGGCAGAACAGCAACTAAAGACCGTTCAATGGATAATTCCCCGATCTTGGCTGATAAAAGCAAGCATAGACCATATGGTGGTGTAATTAAACCGATTGCTAATGTGATGACAACGATAATTCCTAAATGAATTGGATCAATCCCAAAATGTGTTGCCGCAGGGAGAATTACAGGTACAAATAAGATCATCGCAGGTATGGCATCCATAAACGTTCCAACAAATAAAAAGAATGCAATAATAATGATGATAAATAACCATTTTGTTCCGATACTATTAATAAAGAAATCTTGTGCAAGTACTGATAGTTGGTAGTAACTCATAAGTTCACCTAATGCACTGGCTGCTGCTAATGCGAATAAAGATAAAGAGCTTAATGCTAACGTGTCAGTTAATATTTTCGGTAAATCTTTTACTTTAATTGTTTTGTAGACAAACATACTAATTAACAGTGTATATAAGGATGCTACTGCTGCTGCTTCTGTTGCTGTGAAGAAACCAGAAATGATTCCTCCAATAATTATGATTGGAGTGAATAACGCTGGCAGTGTTTCAAGGACTAATTTAAAAAACTTTTTAATCGTTGCTCTTTCATATCTTGGATACCCCTTTTTAATTGCCATGAAGTACACAAATGCCATCATTCCAAGTCCTATTAATATTCCTGGAACAATTCCTCCAAGAAATAAAGCCCCAACTGAAGCATTTGTCAAACCAGCAAAAATAATCATTGGAATACTTGGTGGAATAATTACCCCAACTGTTGATGAGGCAGCCGTAACACCAACAGCGGTCTCGGTGTCATATCCTTTTTTCTTCATATTCGGGATAAGGATTTTTCCGACACCAGCAGTATCAGCCTGAGCAGCCCCGGATACTCCTGCAAAAATCATTGATACTAATATGTTGGCATGTGCTAACCCCCCTCTAATCGGTCCAACAATTGTAAGAGCCAGGTCTATTAACTTTTGCGAAATTTTCCCTGAATTCATTAAATTTGCTGCCAGAATAAATAATGGTACAGCAAGTAGTACAAAGGAATCGATTCCATTTAACATTTTTACAGGAACCGTTACCTCTGGAATATATGGGACATTCAAGATTCCAAGTAGAGCCACAATACCAATAACAAACGCGATAGGTACACCGATAAACATCAAGATAAGAAATAAACCGATTAATAAGATCGCAATCATTCTGCTACCTCCTTACTATTCAACCTTTTCACATTTGAAATTAGGTGTGAAAGCGAATAGATAAACATGGTGATTCCCATAATCGGAATTGCAATCCAAACATACCCCATCTTTAACATCGGTAAGGACACCCAATTATAGCTCCAGAAATTTTGCACAGCTTGAATACCGTAATAAAAGATTGCAAGGTTAAAGCTAAGCAACACACTGTCTATAACTAAATATAAATAGTTTTTTGATTTGCCATTTAATTTTTGTGCTAAAAAATCAAAGCTAAAATGCTCTCTCCTATTTAACATGACTGCAGCTCCCATAAAAACTGCCCATATAAATGAGTAATTTGCCACTTCTTCTGTCCAAATAACTGGTATTCCTAAATACCTTGTTACAATTTGAGTGATGATAGCGCCAAAAAAGATAACTAAACATATAACCCCGACTGTTAGCTGTGTTTTCTCAAGTAACTTTATAAACTTACTCATTTTGTCTTCCCCCATATTAAAGGTTAGAAGGAAAGGACACGTAAAGTGTCCTTCACCTTATTATTTTAATTCCTGAATTTGCTTAAGTAAGTCCTCTGCTCCCATTTCCTTTGCTGCCTTTTCCTGAAGTGGCTGGGCAATTTCTATAAATGGAGCTGTGTCAATTTCATTTACTTCAGCACCTTCAGCAATTGCCTTTTCTTTATATTCCGCTTCTTGATCATAAAGAGCTTTTCGTTCTGCTTCTACCGATGCTTTAGCAGCCTCTAAAATAATCTCTTGTTGTTCTTTAGAATAAGAATCAAACTTCTTTCCATTTACTAATAAGAATCGAGTCGTATAATCATGCCCAGTTTCCGTAATATACTTTCCATTAACTGTTTTATGGTGATTCTGCTGAACGAAATAAGGATACGCATTTTCAGAAGAATCTACTACCTTCTGTTGAAGGGCTTGATATAACTCCCCCCATGCAAGAGATGTAGGAATAGCCCCAACCTTTTTCCAATAATCAGCAACAACACCGGATGTTTGTGTTCGAATCGTCAATCCATTAATATCTTCAATAGATTGTAGTGGTTGCTTTCCATAATAATGTCTTACACCTGCAGACCAGTAGCCAATTAATTTAAAGTCATTATTTGATTTCTCATTCACAAGCTGAGCAATTTTGTCCCCAACTTCTCCATCAACTGTTTTTTCCCAATGTTCATAGCTATCAAAAAGGTATGGTAAGGCAAGTAAGTCAACTTCCTTAATTCCAGTTTGTGTCATAAAACCAGGTGATACTAATACTATATCTGCCCCGCCAAGTTTAAGTTTTTCGACTAACTCAGATTCTTCCGTACCTATTGTTCCCGCGTGAACTTCTACCTCAATCTGTCCATTTGACTTTTCCTCAGCTACTTCTTTAAACTTTAAAAGACCTGTTTGATATGGATTATCAGGAGATGTTTGATTATGTGCTGCGACTATTTTTATTTTATCTGCAGATCCTTCAGCCTCACTATTTCCAGTTTTTTGACCACACGCTGTTAGGAATACTGACAAAGCCAATAATAATACCAATGATAATGCAGTTAATTTTTTCATTGTTATTCCCCTTTTTGTTTAGTTGTTTACGCTTACAACAATATGCATTTGTTGCTTCTTTTTACTCAAGGTTTGTATGTCGTTTTGTCATCTCTTTGTATACTGTTTCTTGCTGGTCTGTTTCCAAAGTTGAAATGATAATCGAATCAAGCAATAGGTGCACTGATTGGTCAAATTGATTGCCAAGTGGCTGAATGGTTTTCGGTTCATGGCTTTTGCGGTATTTAGTCGCTGCAGGAATGGTTAAAATCCCATCACTCACAGAAGCAATTTTTGACTCATTGTTTGTTGTTACAAGAAAAACCTTAGCCCCTATTTGCTTTGCTTTTGAAGCAAATTGATAAATCCCACCTGTTGAGCCAGACCCTGAAATTGCTACCATTAAATCGCCTGCTTCAATGCTTGGTGTAATCGTTTCGCCAACGACGAATACTGAGTATCCTCCATGCATTAATCTCATCGCAAATGCCTTCCCCATCAATCCTGAACGTCCTTCGCCATATACAAAAATCCGTTTCGCTTTTTTTAGTTCATTTGATAACTGGATTGCTTCTTCTTCTTTTACTTGTGATAGCACATTAGTTATTTCCTCTGCTACTGTAAGAATGATTGATTTCATTTAATTTCATCATTCCTTTCATAAGTTTGGCTGCTTCTGATCGATTTTCCGCTTGTGTAATACCACTCCCAACAATAATTGTATCCGGTTGCTGAGCCAATAGGTCTGGTAGTGATTGCAACGTAATGCCACCTGCTACCGCTACTTCGAAATTCGGGTGATTTTTTATTAATTGAAATAGGTCTGTTTGAAATTCTCCTTCTTGCTGCATATCTTTCCCAAAATGTAAGCTTACGAGATTCACTCCTAATTCCTTTAACTCAGTCATTCGGTTTTCGTCCGTGATGCCAAGTAGATCAATCATAATCTGTTTATCGAATTGATTTGCTATTTCAATAGTATCTGAGATTGTTTGATTGGCAGAAAAGGCCATAACTGTTGTGATATCAGCACCTGCTTCAAATGCTTGAATTGCTTCATATTTCCCTGCATCACAGGTTTTCATATCAGCTACAATCAATTTAGAAGGATATGATGCCTTTACCTCCCGAATGATTGCCATTCCATATTCTTTAATAATCCCTGTACCAATTTCAATCCAATCGATATGTTCATGTGTTTCCGCTAAAACTTGCATACATTGTTCCTTTGTTAACCTATCAAGAGCTAGTTGCAGATTCATATCATTCCCCCACTTCTAACTATCTTTCTATTAATTCTTTTTCTCCTAACCTCACAAGCACTTCATCTAAATATGGCAATCCTTCATTATCACCTGAAACACTAACAACCATTGAGCCAATTGCATTTGCAAATTCTAATGTTTTCTCCAATGTCCAATTGTGTAATACTCCATAAATAAACCCTGAATCAAATCCATCTCCAGCACCGACGGTATCAACAACCTTCTTTGGCTTTAATGGCGATGCTTTTATAATTTGACCATTGTAGGAACCAATTGCCCCAAGCTCCCCCAACTTAATAGCCACATATGAGATACCATAGGTGTGGCACTTCTCAATGATTTCCTGTGGCTCCTTTGTGCCTAAAAGAATTTCCGCTTCCTCAGTTCCAGTTAAGAAAATATCCACATATGGAAGAAACTCTCTTAAATGATAACTCGCATCTTCCTTACTCCATAATTTCAAGCGAATATTCGGATCAAATGAGATAAGCACTCCATGCTTCTTTGCTTCGATCATGGCATGTTTAATTAACTCAACATTTTTCTCTTGGTCTATTGCCGGAAACACTCCTGTTACATGAAGAAGTCGTATGTTTTTAAACAGTTCTTCCTTAAGGGTTTCAATGGTTAATGCAGTGGTAGGTGATTGTTGTCGATAATAAAATGTCCTTCCACTTCCATCTTCCATGATTTCTTTAAAGTTTAATGAAGTAGAGTAGCCTTCAACTAGCTCTACCTCTGACACATCTATTCCTTCACCTCGAACGAAGTTATAAATAAATCGACCAAATTCATCCTGGCCTAAACGGCTAACCCAGCGCGTTTTTAACCCTAAGCGAGAGCAACCAATGGCGAAATTTAATTCAGCCCCACCAACTTTTCTGTCAAATGATGAAACAAACCTTAAAGGTCCGTTAGCTGATGGATTAAAGGTAATCATTGCATCTCCGATTGTCATAACATCAAGCACAGTCATTCCTCCTTTTATCCCTTAGCAAGACTTTCGAATGATGAGTTCCGGTTCGAATCTTTTGATCTCTTCATTTTCATTTCCTTCTTGATTTCTTATTTTTTGAAGCAAAACATTAGCGGCTTCAGCCCCCATCTTAAATGTTGGCTGTGCAACAGTTGTTAAAGAGGGATTATAAAAACTAGCAAACGAAACATCATCAATGCCAATCAAAGCTAAATCTGATGGAATTTCCATATTGTTTTCTTTTATATACTTCAAAATTTCCATTAAGGCCATATCATTTCCAGCCAGGATTGCCTGAGGTGGAGCTTCAAGGGAAAGCATTGCTTTAAGCGCCATTTGAATCTGATTAACCTCAACACTTTGAATATACTCATTTTGGATGGTTAAGCCATTTTTTAGGAGTGTGTTTTTAAATCCATTAATCCTTTCAATTCTCGTTGTGACATTACGGACAGACGTTGTAATCATCCCAATTCTTTTATATCCTTGATCAATAAAATGCTGAACAGCTAAACTTGCTGCTTTTTCGTTATCAAGCATGATAGAAGGAATCGCTAGTTCCGGAACATTCCGATCCATAAAAACAATTGGATACTCTTCTCGTACTAGACTTTTGTACATATCTACATTCTCTGCTGTAGGAAAGATAATTAACCCATCTACTTGCTTTGCACGAAGCATATCAATATAGCGCTTCTCTTTTTCTGAATCATCATCTGCATTACAGACAATAATATGAAAATCTTGTTCATGACAAGTATCTTCAATAGCTCGAATCACCTGGGTTGAAAACGCATGCAAAATATTTGCTACAATTACACCGATTGTTGATGTGGATTTTTGTTTTAAACTTCTTGCAATAATGTTTGGTTTGTATCCTAGTTTGTTAATTGCTTCTTCAATTCGTATTTTTGTTTCATCACTCATATAGTCGTATCTTTTATTTAAGAACTGTGAAACTGTACTTTTAGATACATTCGCTTGTTTTGCGACATCTGCCATTGTTACTTTTTTCATTTTGTTCTCCTACTCGTTTCTTACTAAACCGATTTACTAAACCGGTTTATGGATAGTATAAAGTAATTGTAAGCGTTTTACAACCCGTTATTTGAAAATTTTTTAAAGAAAAAAGGAATGTGCGTTATGTGCACATTCCTTTTTGAGTGTTATCTTTCTTAACTATTCACCTTAGCTAATAGCTCTTCCATTTCATTTAATTTTTCTTCAAACACTTTACATGCTTCTTCAATTGGTGCTGATGAGGTCATATCAACACCTGCTTTTTTAAGGACTTCAATTGGATAATCTGAGCTTCCTGCTTTTAAGAACTCTAAATAGCGGTCTACTGCAGGCTGGCCTTCCTCAAGTATTTGATTGCTTAATGCTGTTGCTGCACTATAGCCTGTTGCATATTGATAGACATAGTAGTTGTAATAAAAGTGAGGAATTCTTGCCCATTCTAAGCCAATTTCCTCATCAACCACAATATCTTCACCAAAGTATTTTTTATTTAAGTCATAGTATGTTTTCGTTAATAATTCAGGTGTTAAAGGCTCTCCAGCCTGTGCTTTTTGGTGAATAATATGTTCAAACTCAGCAAACATTGTTTGACGGAAAACAGTCCCTCTAAATCCTTCTAGGAAGTGATTTAGTAAGTAAAGACGTTTCTTTTCGTCATCGATTGTATTTAATAAATAATGATTTAACAAGGCTTCATTACAAGTTGAAGCTACTTCTGCAACAAAAATTGAGTAGTTTCCATATGGATACGGTTGAGTTTTACGTGTGTAATAACTGTGTACTGAATGTCCAAACTCATGAGCAAGAGTAAATAAGTTGTTTACATTATCCTGCCAATTCATTAAAATATAAGGATTTGTTCCATATGCACCTGAAGAATAGGCACCACTGCGCTTTCCTTTATTTTCGTGAACATCCACCCAACGGTTTTCAAAGCCTTCTTCTAGGATTGAAATATAATCCTCACCTAACGGTTCAAGACCTTTTAAGATATAATCCTTTGCTTCATCATATGTTACTTCCATTTTTACATCTTTAATGAGCGGAGTGTAGAGGTCATACATATGAACTTCATCAAGCTTTAATACTTCTTTGCGAAGTTTCACATAGCGTTGAAGCAAATCCAAATGATTATGAATCGTATTAACTAAGTTTTCGTACACTTCCTCTGGAATATTGTCACTGCTAAGTGCTGCTTGTCTCGCTGATTCGTAGTTTCTTACCTTTGCACTAAAGTTATCCTTTTTGACTGTTCCACTTAGTGTACTAGCAAATGTGTTCTTAAACTCATCATATTTGCTATAAACTGCTTTAAATGCTTCTTCGCGTACTCTTCGGTCCTCACTTTCTAAAAAGCGGATATAACGACCGTGTGTGATTTCAACTTCTTCTCCATTTTCATCTTTAATAGTTGGAAAAGTTAAATCCGCATTATTCAGCATGCCAAATGTATTGCTTGAAGAATCTAAAACCTCTGAAGCTTCTGCTAATAATTCTTCCTTTTCCGCAGATAAAACATGTGGACGTTGGCGATTAATTTCATCTAATGCATGCTCATAAAGCTTAAGCTCTTCTTTCTCTTCTAAAAATTGCTTAATTTTTGCTTCGTCAATTGAAAGAATTTCCGGTACAATATATGAGCTAATACTTGAAGCCTGTGTGTATAAATTTCGAGCACGATCATTTAGCGCCTGATATTTTGAGTTTGTTGTGTCCTGATCATATCTCATGTGTGCATATGTATAAAGTTTTCCTAACCGCTCCATTACTTCATCTTGATAAGAAAGTGCTTCATAAAGAGAAGTAGCACTCTCACCTAGCTTTCCTTTAAAATCAGCTAATTTAGGCAGTGCTTTTTGCACTTCATTATACTCTTTCTCCCATGCATCATCTGTAGGAAAAATATCCTCTAATCTCCAAGTATCTTCTACTTTGATGTCATTTCTAGAAGGTAATTTTTTTACCGCTGCTTGCTCTGACATATCATTTCCCCCTTTAACGTTAATAGCCAATGCGGAGCTCGTGTTCATCGAACACATAAGTATTATAGCTGCTAGTAGATTTAAGAATTTGCACTTGTTCATTTCCAACCCTCCCAAAGACCTTTCTCCGCAGAAGCCAATTAAAATTCATTCCTAATATAGTCGAAAGGAGTTTCGGTTGGATTAAATACCTTACTATTTCTATCTTCACCCCGTATAGCTTCTTTTGTCAAATAGTAAGTAGCTGCTCCAACACCTAACATTGAAGCCATCAATACTACTGGATTACTTTTTCTTTTCATATTAAACATATGCCCACCTCTTTATGTTAATATCCTCCTTTTAATTTGTTCAAAAAATAAATTACTATTCATATTCGCCCTTTATAGGGAATTTATTATTTTTGCATCTTCTTTAAGTAACTCCTCGATTTGATTTGTCCATCTTATTTCTTTTACTTTTCTTAGATTTTCTTTTTCTTCAAACACAATAATAGATAAATCAGCCAGCTTCATAAGATATGTATCAATTGCAGAAATAAAGGAAACTGAATTAGTTAGCGAACGCGTCGTAATGAAGCCCTCGTTCATTTTCATCGAAAAATCGTGATATACATTGTGAATACTAAATAAAGTTTGTAAAGGGAGAGAATGAATAAATAAGAGGATCCATCCCTGCCACACATAGACAGGAGAATCAAAAATGTAATTATCAACTAAAGGAAGGAATGCATAGGAAGGTAAATATGATAGCGGAAGCTTTTGTGTCTGATAAAGATAGGTATGAAATCGAGAGGTTTGTTTCGATTGAAAGCCAGGTGCACTGAGACGAAATTTTCTTATTTTTTGAATCCACTCCTTTTGCCAAATGGTTTTATTTTGTATCGGAACTTTCATTACCTCCTGAAGGGATGTTGAAGGTAATGCGTAGTGTTTATGTTCAGAAATAACAAATCGTGAGGAAAATGGAAGGATATTATATAAAACGATCATCGTCCTTGCATCAGGACAATATGAAAATAGATATGGAGCTGTATTTTCTTTTTTTATAATAAAATTCCATTGGAAAGGAGATAGTTGATAGGAACGTGCTCCTACTCTAGTTAAGGTCTTGGCCCCTAAAATCCATAAATAAGGAATTCCCTCCTGTTGGTACTGCTTGGACCTATTTTTCAAGGATCTTGCATCAATTGTTGAACATTGATATTCAATGGCGATTCTTTTTTGATGGTACTCAATTAATAGATCCGGACGCTGCTTTGTTTGTTGTAAATATGGCTCAAGTTTCACTGACTCAATCACGTGCTGTCTTTGAAACCATTGATACAAATCAAGCTTTCCCCTCATATGATAGTCACTTTCATGACTTCCTTTGACTGTAGGACATTCCCCATATTTTTTATGAGCAAAATGTGCTGAAATAATGGTACCGATTCTTAGTTCTAATTCTTGCTTACAAGCCGGGCAGATAAAACTTGTTTCCTCCCTTAGCTTTATTAACCTCTGCCTAGACCACTTTTTTTCGGCTACATTTATCATGATTCCTTTTTGATCAATCGCGACAAACAAATTTTCCCCTCCTTTTTCTTTTCATTATCCACAAGAAAATGGAATTGACAAATCACTAAAATTTAATTTTCTAGTGATGCTTAAAAAATAAACACCTATTTTAGACAACCAGTTTTCACTGATCGTTTAAATTAGGTGTTATAAAAGTGGTGACATAAGCCTTGCTCCAGATTCAAAAAGCTTTACAGGGAGTGAGCGCTTTGAAAACTGTTCTAAAATAATCTCTCTAGAATGGTTAATATCATTCATATATGCATCTACAAGTTTTTGTGTACTACCTGTTCGATAAAGAAAAGCATTTACTTCAAAGTTTAAGTGAAAACTTCTCATATCCATATTTGCTGTACCGATCGATGCTAGTTCATAATCAACAATGATTATTTTACTATGTAAAAATCCTTTTTCGTATTCATACACTTTTACTCCTGCTTCTAATAGTTCGGGAAAATATGACCTTGAGGCATAATAAACAACTTTTTTATCTGGCCGTTTAGGGACAAGAAGTCTTACGTCAATTCCACTCAATGCAGCAACTTTTAATGCAGTAAGGATATCTTCATCAGGAACAAAATAAGGAGATGCGATCCAAATTGATTCTTTTGCAGAAATAATCATCGAAAAAAATAAGTTTTTAATAACATCCCATTTATTATCTGGACCACTCGCGATTAACTGCACTCCGCCAGTTTCCTCCAGTGTCTCTGGTTTTGATGAAAAATACATATGTGGCAAAAGCCTTTTGTCCGTCATATAGTACCAATCTTGCAAAAAAATCATTTGTAACGTTCGGACTGCTTCACCTTTTATAAGCAGATGTGTATCACGCCAATATCCAAAATAGGAATTCTTCCCTAAATATTCGTCTCCTACATTTAAGCCCCCAACAAAGCCGACTTCTCCATCAATTACAACGATCTTTCTATGGTTGCGAAAATTAATTTTATTGTTTAAAAACGGAATTCGGACCGGTAAAAACGGAACCATTTCAATTCTTGATTTTCCTAATTCTTTAATATATTCTTTCGATAATTTCCAACATCCAACAGCATCATAAAGAAATCTAATCTCTACTCCTTCTTTTGCCTTTTCAATTAGAACATTCTTTAATTCCTGCCCAACCTGATCATCTCTCACAATGTAATATTCAAGATGGATATGATGTTTTGCTTTTTTTATTTCTTGAAAAATATGTTCAAAGGTCTCAATTCCATCTGTTAATGCTTTCGTTTTCGTAGAAAATGAAATCGGACTATGTCCCAATCGATGAGCAAGCTTAAACAATAATTGCTGATGGTCTCCCATATGATCAATCTTTTCTTGATATGTACTTTGATTCCCTTCTATTTCTAAAAATGCTTTTTCATCTAAAAGTGCTTTTTTTTCAAACAAACGTCTCTTTTTAATATTTCTGCCAAAGAGTAAATAAAAAAAGAATCCTATTAACGGAAACCCTCCAAGTACAACAAGCCATGTGATCGTATGTGAGGGATGTCTATTCTCTAAGAAAATAACAATACAGATAAAAATTATAGACAATGTAAAAAGGACACTGACAGAGCCAACAATCCAATCTCCCCAAAAGTTTTTTGTAATAAGGATAATGGAAGCAATTAGTGTGATAAATAGTAGTAATCGGAATGTAAATTTCATTGACTTTCACCTGTCTTATTTTTTATCTTACTTCCCTTTCATTAAGAAAACGAAACCTTTATCTATGTTACTGTCTGTCATCCCCTTTACAGTTCTCACTATTTTATTACTTAACTTCATTTTTTAACCCTTAAAATCGAAAATAAATAAGAAAAGCGCAAGCGCCTTGGTCAGCCTCGGGCAAAAGACGATTTAGAATAGAAGGTGTTCTTTGCCTTCAATTCTAAATTGGCAGACCCTAGAGGCAATCTAAAATCGCGACGTCAATCTCCACGATTGCATTTGCACGTCCTGGGCTTCGGGGCTGGACGATAAAAAAAACCGATTCATAAAAATCGGTTTTTTCTTATTAATGATCTATTTAGGAGAAATGCTTTCTTATCACAGTTAAAGCATGATCTTTTGCAATGTTTTGGCCATATTCCTCAAGTCGATGAATCGTCACTCGGGATTCTTGTCCATATTCAAGTAGAATACTTAAAGTGTTCTCAATTTCTTCATCACTTACCTCATCATCAAACTCGATATATAAATAATACTGTTGGTCGAGCGTGTATAAATGATTCGTCATTCCATTTAATAGCGAATATTTAGACAAGGAAATGATATGTTCAAGATCACTAAATTTTAATACAAACTGAAGCTGTTGCTCCATCTCTTCCATGTGATCATCTTGTGAATCACTTGATTTATTAAAATGCTGATCCAATAAGGATTCTATATTTTCATCTATTGGTAATTCTTTAAGCTTTTCATCGGAAATTGGGAGTTCAAGCTTTTGTCCGTCTTTTGACACTTGCGCTTTCGTCACAATGACTTCTAACCCTTTATCAAGTGCCTGAACTTGAATCCAAAGAGGACCTTCAACCATAAACTCTTCTTCTTCATGGACTTCATCCATCATTTCCCAAAAAAGCTCTTCACTTCGATCACGATTATACCATATTTCGTCACGATCAAAACCACGCTCTTCTATATCCAAATACGAAATATAAAATTTTACAGTATTCTCGTTAATGCGTTCGATTTCCATTACTCAACCTTCCCTTCTATATAAGATGTTGAAGGGACAACCCCCCTCAGGGTAGTTGTACTTTACTACACTTTGCCCAAAATTTCAACTATTTAACCGTAAGCAAAGTAAAGTGCCTTTATTCTCCATTGAAAGAGAGATATTTAACACTTATGTTCAAAACCTTCAATATTGAAAGAATCTTGTACTCCTATTTTATGATAAAAAGTCTTTAAAGGAAATAAAAAAACTCTGAATTTACAAAAACAGTTATTTTACCTATATGAATCTTCAAGCATATCTTATGAATGCCTTCATATAATTGTACGAGCACTTAAAAGCGCAACACCTTGATTAGCCTAGGGCAAATAAACGATTTGGAATAGATGACGTTTTTTCCTTCAATTCCAAATTGGCTTGTAACTCGAGGCAGTCTAAAATCGGGAATTCCTGTCGTTCAGACTGCACTTGCACATCCTAACCATCGGAGCTAGACACTAAACTAAGTAAAAACTTTTATACAATTTTAAATTCCAAAAAGCTGAAAAGAGGGTATAAAAGATGGAACAAGATTTTCTGTTATCACTTCTCATGATCATAGGAATTGACCTAGTACTTGGAGCAGACAACGCTGTTGTTATTGCTATGGCATGTCGCAACCTGCCCGATATTCAGCGTAACAAAGCCATTATCATGGGAACCATGCTTGCAATTGTCTTTCGAATTTTTATTACTTTCATTGCCGTCTATTTATTAAAAATACCATTCCTACAGCTTATAGGCGGTGTTTTCCTTCTCTATATTGCTTACCATCTCATTGTCGGGAAAGAAGAAGACACAACAAAAATCAAAAGTCATCATTCATTATGGAAAGCAATTAAGACAATTGTTATAGCTGATTTATTAATGGGATTTGATAATGTCCTTGCAGTAGCTGGAGCAGCACAGGGGCATATGATATTAGTAGCGCTAGGACTGCTTATATCTATACCTATTATCATTTGGGGAAGTAAAATCATACTTGTATTACTTACGAAGTATCCATTTTTGATCTATCTTGGCGGCGGATTACTGGCCTTTACATCAGGAAAAATGATCATCGAAGAACCTAATTTACAAAACCTGTATAGCTCTTATCCTATGATAGAGCAAAGTATCCCGTACTTAACGGTATCTTTTATTTTGCTAGCAGGTCTTATTTATCAGCAATTTTTTTTAAGAAAAGAATAGCTATAAAGTCAAACTTCCATTAGTGGGGGGTTCTTCATCCCTCACTAATGGTTAGTTGAAACAATTCGGACCTTTAAGGGAAGGTACCCTCCCCCACCTTCTATAACTCAGAAGCTTGAGGCGGGGTCTTACTGCCCGTTAAAAGCGGATAAAATAAACAAAGAGGTATTTCTAAAAGATTCAAATGATTAGGATCTTAAATAGAAATTACCTCTTCTTATATTTAATTAACTAAACGTTGTGCTTCTTGTAATTGATACGTTCGAACACGACGTGGAAGGAAACGTCGAATTTCATCTTCATTGTAGCCTACCTGCAGTCTTTTCTCGTCAATGATAATAGGACGACGAAGCAGACCAGGATTTTCTCGAATGAGAGTATATAGATCTTGCAAAGGCAATGTTTCCAAGTTAATATTTAACTTTTGGAAAATTTTAGAGCGCGTTGAAATAATTTCATCTGTTCCATCTTCCGTCATTCGAAGGATCTCTTTAATTTCTTGAATGGTTAAAGGCTCAGAAAAAATATTTCTTTCAACATATGCAATATCATGTTCCTCTAACCATGCTTTAGCTTTACGACAAGAAGTACAACTTGGTGATGTATACAATGTAACCATTGACTTTCACTCCTCTAAATATAGAATGAGTAACAAATTTATATCTTTCTAAAATTAAAATTAATTTAATTAAGAACCAATAAATTGATTATACTATAAAAAAGTAAGTATGCATATAGAAAATACATTAAAAGTATGACAAAACCATTACAATCTTGAAAACTCTAGAATGTATATGTAAACAGTGACTTTTTTCGGATTAAGATTCATCTTATTCATCAAAAAAAGTCACTGTCCTGATTCTCAATTAAGTTAACTCATCGAAAATATTTTGGTTGCTTTTATCATTATTCATTATTAAAACTTCATGAACAGGCTGATAGGATTCACCATATAGTTCCTTGTCTTTAAATGTATGAATAAGGGTATAAGTTTGCTGCATTGCCTCAAAAATTTCCTCTTCGGATTCATTATTGGGAGCCCAATATAATATCTCCAGCTTGTTTACTTCATTTGTTGCAAGAGAACGTCTCTCATACCCAATTGATTCAGCATGTATAAATCCTTGTTTTTGATAAAATTTCAAGCGTTTCTCTGAATCAGAATCTTCATAATTGACAGGCTCAACCTCAAGAATAATTGGTTTGTTTTTATCTTTTAGCTTGTTTATTAATTTGCTGCCTAGTCCTTCTCCCCGAGCATCCTTCGAAACAAAGAGGTAATCAATAAAGATAAAATCAGGAAGTTCTGCGTACATTAATACATGATTTTTCCCTTCATCCTTATGATAGATATCTTTCTTTTCTTGAAGCAATGCTTCCATATGCTCCTTTGACTTCATTTCTTCAATGGGAAAATACTGATTTAATTTCTCATACCAGTTCATTCATCTGCTCCTATCACAATTTAATAACTTCTCCCATGCTTATATATACCCTTTTAAACAATTATTAAACATTCTCCCTACAGGAACATTTGTTCTTATTCTATTCTAACACAAAATGCTTAGTCTTGTCTTGAAGTATTAATAAAAATACTCTTCTCTAAAATGTTTGTTGTTTTTAAATAGGTTCTTTGTACACAAACTTTTCGGTTGATTACGGCGGAAAGTGAACATCCTGGAGCGGAAATTAACTAATTTCGAATACTAGTTACAAAACAAAAAAGTTTATAAATAATCAACCTTTATAAATAATCAACCAAAATAAAAAGAGACTACACAACGGTAATCTCTTTTTCAAATTGATTAAACATATTCTTTTTTATATTTCTCAAATTCCGCTTGAGAACACATAACAAAATGTCCTGGTTTTACTTCTCTGAATTCAACTTCTTCATCCGGTTGATAATTATGCTGACTAGGATTATAAGTTTTTCTTACACGAGTACGCTCATAATCCGGGTCCGGAAGTGGAATAGCTGATAATAATGATTGTGTATATGGATGAATTGGGTTGTTGTAGAGCTCTTCCGCACTAGCTAATTCTACAAGCTTACCAAAGTACATAACTCCGATACGATCACTAATATATTTCACCATTGATAAATCATGGGCAATAAATAAGTATGTTAAACCTTTTTCCTTTTGAAGCTTTTTCATTAGGTTAACAACCTGTGCTTGAATCGATACATCTAATGCTGAGATTGGTTCATCAGCGATAATAAACTCAGGGTCAACGGCAAGTGCACGAGCAATTCCAATACGTTGTCGCTGTCCGCCACTAAATTCATGAGGATAACGGTTTGCGTGCTCTTTATTTAAACCAACAGTTTCAAGTAATTCAATTACTCTGTCCATTCGTTCTTTTTTCGATTTTGCAAGCCCATGAATGTCAATACCTTCAGCAATAATATCTGAAACCTTCATTCTTGGGTTTAAAGAAGCTTGTGGATCCTGAAAGATCATTTGCATTTTTCGGTTAAATTCCTTTAATTGCGCACGGGACTTTTTGCCATGCACATTTACTCCATTGAATAAAACCTCACCATCAGTAGCATCATACAATCGGATAATTGTTCGACCAGTTGTCGATTTCCCACAACCTGATTCTCCAACCAGTCCTAATGTTTCCCCTTTAAATATATCAAAAGTAACATTGTCTACTGCTTTTACTTCATTAGGCTTGCCAATGTTAAAATATTGTTTTAAGTTCTTAATTTCTAATAATTTTTCTGTCGTTCCCATTTTAGTTTCCCCCTTTTCCATCAGGGAATTGACGTTGGCGTCGTTTTACTGCTAAAGGCGGTTCAACCTTTGGCGCATCTGGATGAAGTAACCATGTGGCAGCATAATGTGTATCAGACACTTTAAACATAGGAGGTTGCTCCTCCAGGTCAATTTGCATCGCATACTCATTACGTGGCGCAAATGCATCACCCTTTGGCGGGTGTAATAAATCAGGTGGTGTACCTGGAATCGCGTATAGTTCCTCTTCATCAGTATCAAGACTTGGCATTGAACTAATTAATCCCCAAGTGTATGGATGCTGTGGATTGTAAAAAACTTCATCAACTGTTCCCGTTTCAACAATTTTTCCACCATACATAACAGCCACACGATCAGCAACATTTGCCACAACACCTAAGTCATGAGTGATAAAAATAATGGATGTATTAATTTTTTGCTGTAATTCCTTCATTAATTCCAGAATTTGAGCTTGTATTGTAACATCTAATGCAGTAGTAGGCTCATCAGCGATCAGAACCTTCGGATTACATGCAAGAGCAATCGCGATGACGACCCTTTGTCTCATTCCGCCAGAGAATTGATGTGGGTATTGATTAAAGCGTTCTTCAGGTCTAGGTATCCCAACAAGCCTTAAAATATCAATTGCACGTTCCTTCGCTGCTGCTTTACTTAGTTTTTGATGCTTAATAATCGGTTCCATAATCTGTTTTCCAATTTTCATTGTTGGATTCAACGATGTCATTGGATCCTGGAAAATCATCGAAATATCTTTCCCGCGAATTTTTTGCATATTTTTATTTGATTCTTTTGCTAAATCTTTACCTTCAAAAAGAATCTCACCTTGTTTAATATCGGAATTTGCTTCAGGAAGCAAACGCATAATCGCTTTGGTTGTAACTGATTTTCCTGAACCAGATTCACCTACGATTGCTAATGTCTCCCCTTTATACAAATCAAAGTTAACTCCACGAATTGCCTGCACTTCTCCAGCAAACGTATGGAATGAAATGTGCAAGTCTTTCACTTCTAAGATTTTATCCATTTTCGGGTTCACCTACCTTTTCTAGTCACGCATTTTCGGATCTAAAGCATCACGCAGTCCATCCGCAATCATATTAAAACAAATCATAATTAAACTGATAACTATTGCTGGTATGATCATCTGATAAGGATATAGCTGAAGAACTTTAAATCCATCATCAATGAGTGTACCTAATGAAGCCAATGGCGGCTGTAACCCCAATCCAATGAAACTTAAAAAGGCTTCAAAAAAGATCGCACTTGGAATTGTAAACATTGTGTTGATAATAATAACACCAGCTAAATTTGGTAATAGATGCTTCGAGATAATCTTTCCATTTGAAAGTCCTAATGTTCTAGCTGCTAAAACATATTCCTGTTGTTTTAATTTCATTACCTGAGCACGAACAACCCTCGCCATACCGACCCAACCTGTTATGGTTAAGGCGATTGTAATCGATAAAATCCCTGGATCCAACACAATAATCATGAGGATAACAACAACAAGGTTAGGAATACCTACTAATATTTCTGTAATACGCTGCATAACATTATCTGTGCGGCCGCCAACAAATCCGGAAATAGCTCCGTATAATACACCAATGACCATATCAATAACAGCTGCTAATACTGCAATATATAAAGATACTTGTGTACCTTTCCATACACGTGTAAATAAATCACGACCAAGACTATCTGTACCTAACCAGTAATATTCGTCTACATTTTTTTGCTCATATGCATTATAAACATCACCGTTTTTTCTAGTTAAAGTTCCATCAAATGGTAACCAACTGACATTCTCTAAACCTTGAATTCTTGGAGGCAGGTTTGAATGTTTAAGATTTTGTTCATCAATGCCATACCCATTTAAATGTGGACCAACAAGAGCCATAATAGTTAGTATCGCTAAAACAATTAAGCTAACAATTGCTCCTTTGTTTTTCCTAACTCTTAACCATGCATCTTGCCAATAATTAAGGCTTGGCTTGGAAATCTCTTCACTTTTCGCCGAATCAATATGAGCGGGTTTAAACCTATCTTTTGAAATTTTTTCATGAGCCATTATTTTTTACCTCCCGCTAAACGAATCCGCGGATCAATGATTCCATACAGTAAATCTACAATTAAGATAACGACAACAAATAGAACTGCAAATAGGATTGTTGTACCCATAATAACAGGATAGTCGTTTACTGTAATTGATTTTACGAATTGCTCACCTAATCCCGGGATACCAAATATTTTTTCAATAACCAGGGAACCAGTCATTAAACTTACAACTAATGGTCCTAATACTGTTACTACTGGAATTAACGCATTCCTTAGCGCGTGCTTAAATGCAATTTCAAACCAGCTTGCACCTTTAGCTTTAGCAAGAGTAATATAATCTGATTCTAAAACCTCTACCATTTCAGTTCTAACAAACCTTGCCGCTGTTGCAATCGGGAACATTGCTAACGCAACTGTAGGCAAAACTGTATATTCTGGTCCTTTCCAGAAAGCAACTGGAAACCAACCTAATTTTACAGCAATGTAATATTGCAAAAGTCCCGCAAAAACAAATGAAGGGATTGACTTACCAAGTACAGCTAAAAATGTTGCACTATAATCAACCCACGTATTTTGTCGTAATGCTGCAATTACGCCTAAAATAATACCAAAAAATGTTCCGAAAAGAATTGCCTGAAATCCAAGTGTTGCTGACGGACCGATGCTATCCATTAAAATTTCAGTAACACCTACGTTATTGAATTGAAAGGAAACACCTAAATCACCTTTCAGCAAATTCACCATATAGTTCATATATTGCACCGGAACCGGTTCATCAAGACCATATTTGTCTTTCATAATTGTAAGTTGTGTCTCTGATAATTTACCAGCATTTGTAAAAGGCGTACCTGGGATTATTTTCATGAGGAAAAAAGTAAACGTGGCAATTAAAAAGAGTGTAATGACCATATAAATAACACGTTGAGTTAAGTATTTCGCCATATGACTGCACCTCCTAAATAAATTAAATATTCTACAAAGTTCGACAATTTCCCAACAAGGGAAAAGAGAGAGTATATCAACATTCAATATACTCTCTCTTTACATCAACTATCACTATAATCAAAAAGCACAAATTAAATCAATACTTATTTTACAGATGCCCATTTGTAGCTATATTCTGGTCCTACTAAGTGGTAAGTAAATCCTTCAACATTCTCGTTTACTAACACGTTAGAAGAACGTTGATACATAGGTGCAATCGCAGCATCTTCTTCAAGTAAGATTCTTTCAGCTTCAGCAAGAGCTTCATAACGCTCTACAGGTTTTTGTGCTAAAGTTGTTTGAGCATCTTTTATTAACTGATCATACTTTTCATTAGAGTAATCCATTTTGTTGTTTCCTCCGCCAGTTAACCATAGGTCAGAGAAAGTCATTGGGTCTAAATAGTCAGGACCCCAACCAGCCATTTGGATATCATAATCCTGAGAATTTTCACGATCTAAACGAACGCTAAATGGCACACTTTCAACTTTCAGTGTAAGTCCAGGAAGATTTGTTTCTAATTGGTTTTTAACATATTCAGCAATTTTCTTAGCGTTTTCAGTATCATCACCTAAGTATCTGATTTCAACTTTATCTGTACCAAGTGTTGCTAAACCTTTTTCCCATGATGCTTTTGCTGCATCTACATCATATGGCAACAATTCGTTTCCATTAATTTCACGGAAATCTTTTCCAGTTTCTTCATTCTTAACAAATTCTTGAGGAACAGCATAGTTTGCAACAATTGAACCGTTGTTTAATACGCTGTTAACAAAATCTTCTTTGTTAACTGCTTGTGCAATTGCTTTACGAATATCTGGGTTTTTTAGAGCATCATTTTCTTTTTGGTTAAATTTCAACCAGAAGATTGTAGGCTCTAACCATTTAACCATTCTATCATCGCCTTCATATTGAGGAACGATGTCAGAAGAAAGTTTTCCTGTTATATCTGCTTCACCAGTTTCAAATGCGTTTGCAGCTGCTTGAGAGTCTTTTAATACATTCCATTGAACTGTTTCTAGCTTAACAGTGTCTGCATCCCAATAATCTTTGTTTTTAGTGTAAGTCCATTCAGATGCAGTGCTTCCGCCCCAGTCAGATAAAACGAATGGTCCGTTATATACCAGGTTTTCAGCTGTTTTTGCGTAGTTTTCACCTTGTTCTTCAACAAATTTTTGGTTTTGTGGATAGAACGTTGGGAACGCCATTAATGATTTGAAATATGGAATTGGTCTTTCTAATGTTACTTCAAGTGTTTTATCATCGATTGCTTTAACACCTAATGTGTTAAGATCGTATTCTTTTTTCTCAGCACCAGCTGCAGAGATTTCAGCAGCTCCTTTGATCTTGCCATCCATCATATATGGACCATACGGTGATGCGTTTGCAGGATCAATTGCACGTTGCCATGCATAAACGAAATCATGTGCAGTAACCGGGTCACCATTAGACCATTTTGCATCTCTGATTTTAAATGTATAAACTGTACCATCTTCACTAACTTCTGGTTCACCCTCTGCCATACCTTCAACAACTTCTTGGTTTGGGTCTAGACGGTATAAACCTTCCATTACGTTATTCATTGTAGTGAAACTTACAGTATCTTGAGCCATTACACTATCCATTGAAGGAATTGCTTGTGACTCAAGTGCAGTAATTTTTTGCTCTGCTGCACCTTCATCTCCGCCTGCTTCTGTCTCTTTACCAGTATCTCCGCCGCCATTACATGCAGCTAAGAACATACTTAGTACAAGCGTTAATGCTAAAAGTAGAAAATATTTCGACTTTTTCACAAATTTGACCTCCCTTTTTTTTTGAACAAGTTTTCTTTACACGGATTATTATACAAGTATTCAGTAAATTGTGCATTTATTTTTTTAATAAAGTTTACACAAATGCAATAATATTAAAGAAATCTATACAAAAAATAGGTAAAAAGACCTATGTATTTCATTAGAATCTTCATAATCTTTCCACTAGTTTTTTTCATAATACTTTAACGCGTTGAATTGGAAAGGGTTACAAAATCTTACATGGTTTTTTTGTAAAAAGTGTAGAAAATTGACGAATCAACCTATATATTCTATACATTTTTAACGAATAAATATTTCTACAATAACTTCACTTTTTTTTTCCTCATCCTTTCATCTGATATAATAGATGTTAATGAATTTTAACAAGAAAAGAGTGAAAGAATTTGAGCAATAAACGATCTGTTACACTTATTATTGTGTCTCTATGTTTAACAATCTTACTTTCTTTTATCATTTACCAAAAATTAACTATTTTATCATTTGTAAATATTTCATTCTTTTTTGCCATTGGTCTATTGTTTATTTCCTTCTTTACCATCACAGTAAAAGGTGGATTTTTTGATGGAATAACATATGGATTTAGAAGAATGTTCGTCTCTAAAGGAAAAGAGCTCTCAAAACAAGAGGTTGAAGAAATGATTCCAGTATCAGAGCTGTTAACATTTGATCATTCGCCTTTTTTATCTAGTGGATTAGTCATGACAGCTATTGTTGTAATTGGAACCTTTCTTTATTATCTATTTTGATCTATAAAGATTTGCAAATGCCTTCATGATTTCATATAATAAGAAAAAATAGTCGGCTATGATGAAGAGTAGTACATATATGGCGCATTTTTTAGAGAGCCTGTGGATGGTGGAAACAGGTAATGACCGATATGGAATGGACTTCTGAGCTTCTGTGCAGAAATTAGTACGTGCAGACGTAATCTTGCGTTAAAGATCTAAGTGATTTCTTCTGGAAATAATTAGGGTGGCACCGCGGTCCATCGTCCCTACTTTTGGGACGAGTGGGCCTTTTTGCGTTTATTTAAATAAATTACTTACTTTTAGGAGGACATGATGAAAACAATTTTTTCAGGAATACAACCAAGCGGTTCAGTTACATTAGGAAATTATATTGGAGCATTAAAGCAGTTTGTCGATTTACAAGATGAGTACAATTGCTATTTTTGTATCGTTGACCAACATGCTATTACGGTTCCTCAAGATCGCTTAGCATTAAGAAAAAATATTAGAAGTCTTGCAGCCTTATATCTAGCTGTAGGATTAGATCCTGAGAAGGTAACATTGTTCATTCAATCAGAGGTACCTGCACACGCACAAGCAGGATGGATGTTACAATGTGTTTCTTATATCGGAGAATTAGAAAGAATGACCCAGTTCAAGGATAAATCACATGGAAAAGAAGCTGTTTCTGCGGGGTTACTCACATATCCGCCGCTAATGGCAGCTGATATCCTCCTTTATAACACGGACCTGGTACCAGTAGGTGAAGATCAAAAGCAACATTTAGAATTAACAAGGGATTTAGCGGAACGTTTTAATAAAAAATATAACGATGTTCTAACGATACCTGAGGTTCGTATTCCAAAGGTTGGAGCACGAATAATGTCTCTTGTAGATCCTACAAAAAAAATGAGTAAATCTGATGCCAATCAAAAAGCATTTATTACGCTTTTAGATGAACCTAAGCAAATTGAAAAGAAAATCAAAAGTGCTGTAACAGATTCTGAAGGAATTGTGAAATATGACAAGGAAAATAAACCCGGAATTTCAAACTTGCTATCCATATATTCCATCTTAACAAATGAACCGGTCGACCAAATTGAAGCTAGGTACGAGGGAAAAGGATACGGCGAATTCAAAACTGATGTGGCTGATGTTGTTGTAAATGCCCTAAAACCAATCCAAGAAAAGTACTATCAGCTAATGGAGTCAGATGAGTTAGATCAAATCCTTGATAAAGGTGCAGAAAAAGCGAATGCAGTCGCAAGCAGAACATTAAAGAAAATGGAAAACGCGATGGGACTCGGCCGTAAGCGTAAATAACACGCTCCTGATTAGTCACTTCTGAGCTGCATCCGTGCTCGAGTTTGCAAGTTGGATATTATTTTTGCAAATCTGTCCGTTTTTTTGCAAACCAAAACGATGTGCTAAATGCACATCGTTTTTTTTTACTAAGTAGCTTGTCCAAATCAATTAACCTTTGATTCATGCTCCATGTCCCAAAGCTTTTCAAAAAAAGGTTGTCCTTTTATAAGGCGTTCACATAACTGAACATGCTTTGGCGACCAGCCGTCCAACGTTTCTTCATAAAGTTGCTTCCACACTTCATCAAATTCTCTTTGTTGAATATCCTCATACTTTGTAGGGTTCCATTCTGTATACCAATACTTAACTTCAGCAGCATTCTTCGTTGCCAGCAACTGATCGAGGGCCATAAATAAAAGTTGCTTTAATTGACGTTCTTTTCTTGTTAGGCCTCTCATATATTGTGGTGCTAAAGACAAAATATGATATTCCTTATTTGTTTCTTCACTCAATACTTCTGTGGAATACTTTTCTGGCTCAATTTCTTTTACCATTTCAAACACTAATTGCTCTTGCCTTGGAATAATTCGACTTTTCCGAATTGGAATCGTATAGCCGATTGTATCAACTGCAAGAATTCCAATTCCATCTGTCACAACAAAACAATAATCAAGCTGGATTCTCTCATGATTCTTACGAATATAAGCCTTTTGAAAAATATCTTTTAATAGACCAGGTGGTAACTCCGATAAGTTGTTTTCTATGTAGTCGAATAGCATGGAATCTACCTTTAATAAAGGAACCTGATCAAGGAGTTCAACACTGTCATCCTTTCTCCATTCATGAAAATGACAGACATTGTATCCATTCTCTTCACCTTCAAACCAATTTACCCAAACATCATGAAGAAATAACATATAAAAACCCCTCACTTCAGTACCATTTGTCAAACAGTATAGGCAAATTTTAGAGAATTTATTCCAATCCAAGAAGAATATGCATTGTTTTTTCTAAGGTTTTTTGAGTATGTCCTACCACATTTTATGAATGATCATTATAGATTATGAAGTATTCTTTTTCCCCTGATAATGTTTCATTATTTTCTCTGTTGACATACCTAATAACTGCTTTGTCTTTATTCCTGTATCGTCCATAATAGTTTTCACAATATGGTACCCTACAGAATAACCAAGCATATTGGGATAAAAACCGGTTCCAAACATTAATTGGGTAAACTTTGCATGTTCTCTTTTCATCTCTTTTTGAGGCAAAATGATACGCTGATAGAACCTTTCACATTGATCCGCTCCATATAACTTCGTCCAATTCGACACAGCCTCCTCTCCAAGAAGTTCCCGGACCGCATTCTCGGCCAAACCTTCCATAATGATTGTATCTATAATCGTGAATTCTTCTTCAGATTTTGTAACGGCTGCTAGACGGCAAACATGATGATACTCATGTAAAAATAAAGACTTAATATCGTCTTTATCTACATTTTTGGAAAGAAACAGAAATAACTTATTATGAAACGCAATACCAGATCTCCCCCGGTATTCTCTCTCAATTTTTCGGTTGGTTTGATCAATTGGAAAAATAAAGATTGGTACATCTGGACCTTTCCATTCGAGCTTGAATTTCTTTTCTAGTTTACTGATATAGCTAAATATTTGGCTATTTATCATGTATTCGATCCACTGATCGACATTCGATAAATGTTTGTACATTCCAAATGAATGAAGATAGGAGGCAATTTCTCTTTTACTCATTTTGTGGAAATAAGGAATCAATTTTTCGCAAATTTTTAATTGATCCGGTGTTTTCTTTAACCAATCAATTGTATTAATTAAACTCATGTTCTCATCTCTCCTTCATATGTAGTCTATGATTTGAAGAAGGAACTGTTCTTCATGAGAGACGAAAAATAAAAACCCGACATAAACATGTCGGGTCCCTTAATTAAGCATCAAACTTCTTGAAAATAATTGTTGCATTATGCCCGCCAAATCCTAGAGAGTTACTTAATGCAGCTCTTACTTCTTGTTTACGAGCTTTATTTGGTACATAGTCTAAGTCACATTCTGGATCTGGAGTTTGCAAATTAATCGTTGGCGGTATGATTCCTTCCTTAATAGCTAAAACACTAAAAATAGCTTCTACTCCGCCAGCTGCACCTAATAGATGCCCTGTCATAGATTTAGTAGAACTTATCGCCAATTTATGCGCATGTTCACCGAATACTTCTTTTATTGCTAGAGTTTCGAACTTATCATTATAAGGAGTACTTGTACCATGAGCATTAATATAATCAATATCAGCAACAGTAAGGCCGCTTCGTTCAACAGCTTGCTTCATTGCTCTTGATCCGCCTTCACCATTTGGTGCAGGTGCTGTAATATGATAAGCATCACCTGTTGCACCATATCCAACGATTTCAGCATATATTTTTGCTCCACGAGCTAAAGCATGCTCTAATTCTTCAAGAACAAGAATTCCAGCTCCCTCTCCCATTACAAATCCGTCACGATCCTGGTCAAATGGACGGCTAGCTGTTTTAGGGTCCGGATTTGTTGATAATGCTTTATTTGCTGTAAATCCTGCAAATGACATTTCTGTTAAAGGCGCTTCTGCTCCACCGGTAATCATGACATCCGCTTCTCCTCGTTCAATAACACGATAAGCATCACCAATTGAGTTTGTTCCTGTTGCACAAGCTGTTACCGTACAAGAGTTAAAGCCCTTTGCTCCTAAAGCAATAGATACCTGACCTGTTGCCATATCTGGAATAAGCATTGGTACAAAGAATGGACTTACTCTTCTTGGACCTTTTTCTAGAAGGGTTTTATATTGTTGTTCGAATGTCTCCATTCCCCCAATACCAGAACCGATCCAAACTCCAACACGAGGAGCGATTTCATCAGTAATTTCCAGATTTGCATCTTTCACAGCCATGAAAGATGCTGCAACCGCATATTGTGTGAAGCGGTCCATCTTTCTTGCTTCCTTTTTATCCATAAATTGCTCAACATCAAAGTCTTTAAGCTCTGCAGCTACTTTTGCGGCATACGGCTCTGAATCAATTCTAGTAATTGGCCCAACACCTGATACCCCGTTTATCGCATTTTGCCAAGTTGTTTCAACATCATTTCCAATCGGAGTTAATGCACCCAATCCTGTTACTACCACTCGCTTTTTTTCCATGATGATTCACCTCATTCTGTTAGATTATCTGAATTTATATAATTATTAGTTTGTGTGTCCAGTACAAACGCCTAGCCTCGGAGGGATTAGACAATTTAGAATTGGAAGATAGAGACCACCTTATTTCCCGTCTGATCAAGTCTAAGATTATCGACCCCAACGAAGAGCAATAGCTCCCCAAGTTAGGCCACCGCCAAAACCGACCATAACAATTAAGTCACCATCTTTAATCTTTCCTGCTTCTACTTCTTCTACTAAAGAAATCGGAATCGATGCTGCGGATGTATTTCCGTATTTATGAACTGTTTTAGACATTTTTTCAACTGGCAGCTCTAAACGCTCTCTTGCAGCTTCCATGATTCGAATGTTTGCTTGGTGCGGAATTAAGAAGTCCACATCTTCTTTTGTTAAGCCAGCCTTTTCTAGCACATTCACACTGGATTCTCCCATTTGTCTAACAGCAAACTTAAACACTTCACGTCCATTCATGATGATGTATTCGTCCTGATACAGATGCTTTCCACCTGTACCGTCTGCTCCTAGTTCAAAGGATAAAATTCCTTTTCCTTCACTTACAGGACCAATCACAGCTGCTCCAGCACCGTCTCCAAAAAGAACAGCGGTATTACGATCATCCCAGTCAGTAATTTTTGAAAGCTTCTCAACACCAACTACTAAAACATTTTTGTAAGCGCCAGTCTCAACAAATTGTTTAGCTGTGATCATTCCATACATAAACCCTGCACATGCTGCGCTAATATCCATTGCAGCTGCTTTTTTTGCCCCTAATTTTTCTTGCAGCATACATGAAACAGAAGGGAACGGCTGATCTGGAGTAACTGTTGCGACTAAAATTAAATCCAAGTCCTCCGCAGCAATGCCTGCATCCTTTAGAGCTTTTTCTGAAGCAAAAACAGCCATATGTGATGTATCGATTGAATCATCTGCTATGCGGCGCTCTTCTATTCCAGTTCTCGTTCTAATCCATTCATCAGATGTATCCATGATTTTTTCTAAATCTTTATTTGTGACAACTTTTTCAGGTGTATAACGACCAATACCTATAATTCCAGCGTTCATTTATACAGCTCCTTTTTATATACTTATAATCCACTCAATTTGCCGTCTATTGAATTATTTATGATTCATTGTATTTTTTATATCAATTATTATGACTTGGTACTAATTTTATCTTATTCACTTTTTTTTTTCAATATTAATGTTTTAGTACACATGTCTAGAACTTGCTGCCCTTACATTCATAAACTAGTGATAGATATGTATCGCCTGATATCTTTCTTTAAAGGAGGTGTAAAATATGACGTCTCATGAAAAAGAAAATGAAGAACAGATCGAAATAGAGGCACAAGCAGATGATACGGAAAAAGAAATTGAAACTAATGCTCCTTCATACGACCGTTTTACACAGCTCATGTTCGGAAATAGGGTTCCCCAAAGATATAGAGAACAAAACAATTTGCAAGAAAAACAAGCGGAAGAACAAAGCAATGAGGTGAATTACTTTACGTTAATGGAGCAGATTGACGATATTATGGCTTCATTAGAAAATCTTAAACCTGTTTTAAAAGAATTCGGACCTATTGTTGATTATATTAAGAAGAAAATTAAACCATGAACAAAAGTGCAAGTACCATGAACAGCCTAGGGCAAAAAAGATGATTTAGAATAGAAGGCGTTCTTTGCCTTCAATTCTAAATTGCTAGACCCTAGAGACAGTTACAAACGCGACGTCCTGTCGCAGTAACTGCACTTGCACGTCCTGTGCTTCGAAGCTGGATGCCGACCACTTATCTACGGTACAAGAATTTATCAATTCCTAAGCAACAAAAAAGCTACCAAATGGTAGCTTTGGTAGCTTTTTATTGTGCATCTTTCTTCCCTAGCTCATATGCTTCACCCATTACTTTTGTAAATAGTTCAAGCATTGGTTGGATTGTTTCCATTGATAGATCAATTCCAGATCCTTCTAGCTTTTGCTTTGCTTCAGGTAAATATTTCATAGCAATTTGCATAAATTCCATTGTTTTGGGATGTTGTTCCATTTCACTCACTCCTGCTTTTTAATAAGTTATTTTTGTCGCAAACTTTGTTACTTTACAGTTGATTTACGCACAAGGATGCTCGCTCTCCGTAAGCAGGCAGTGAGATCCTTTGTACTCAGCACCTGCGAATCTCAATTGTCCCGCTCTTCCTCAGAAGTCTAGCATATCCGTTCTACTCAACAAAAACAGTTTTTGCAGCTTAATAAGGTCATTATAACTGATTAGGTAAAAGCCCGCTTTCTTTATACTCTTCGATGGAATTCTTAATCTTTGATTGGAATTCTTTATCGACAAGGGGACTGAATTTTCCTAATGAGATCACTCCATCTTTAAAATCATAATAGAGTTCTCCATTTTCTAATTTGCCCTTATTAAAATCCTTTGCGACAACTTCGTATAATGTGTCAACATGTTGAACAGTACTTGTTAACACCGTGCCTTTTCCCAGGTCGGATTGATCGGACACAAAGCCGATCGCATATAACCCTTCTTCTTTTAACTTTTCAATAACAGCTATATTATATCCATCACCTGCTACATAGACAATGTCTACTCCATCTGCAATCATTTCATTAAGTAGAGATAAGGCAATCTCCGTATTATTCCAATCTTGTACATATTGGATATCTACTTCCACGTTTTCATTTTGATAATAAGCACCCTCAAAAAAACCATCAACTTCAGGCTGCCATTCAAAAGCCGCTAAAACCGCAACCTTATTAGTAGTTGTCATTTCTCCAGCTACCATCCCGCCAAAAAAACCCATTGCATTAGAATCAAAATTCAAACTTGTGACATTTTCACCATTGGCTTTCCCATTAAAAAGAACAAAATGAATGTCCGGGTATTCACTACTTATCTCATTAAAATAATTTGCATATTCACTTCCATGTCCAAAAATGAGATTTACACCATTGTTATCAAATTCTTCGATTGCTTCACGTATACTTGTTTCATCATTCATCCCTTCTTTATAATATACGTCAACATCTAATTCCGATTGAATTTTTAACAATCCTTTGTAGCCTTTCGTTCCCCAAACCTTATCATTAATTGTTTCTGGAACAAGTAAACCAACCTTTTCGAGCTTCCCCGAAGTGACAGGTTGTCCACAACCAAAAAGCGAAAGAAGAATAATAAGAACAAAACCTAGCTTTAAGTACATGGGCAACCACTTCCTTGTATGCTTTTTCCTTCGCTTTTATTTTAGCCTTTCCTGATTTATTTGTTCAAGCAATAATCATCAAAGTCCATAAATCTCCCGGTATGCTTTTATACAGGAAAACTGCTCGAATAACCCTTTCTCGATCGTTGTTTGATTCGTAATCGAGTGTCTAATCGACTTATCATTTGCTTTTTCTATCGCATTCATTTTTAACTCAACTGAAAATGATTCAATCTTCTCTTCCTTCAGTTCACTTAGAAACGAATACACTTTTCCATGGTCGGAATTTGTAATTAATTTAGCCAATGTTTCTACAGCATCCTTAATGAATATGATTGGTTCCTCAATGATCAGAGTTCTTTTCTCACCTGTTAAAAAAGAGGCTAAATGCTGATGGATTGGTTCTTCGGGTGGCTGAAACGGCCCAAAAAGTCTTGGAAGCTTAAAAATAGAATAAAGTTTCAATGTTTTAAGATGCTGATGATCATCATCTAGTTGATTTGCCGCGGAAGTTACATAAAAATAATTAGTCTCCGTTTCAGCTGCCTTCTCAACCGATTTCTCAAAGCAACATTGATCTTGAATATGACCAGCTTCTTTACAATAAATCACATGGGTATATTCTTCATTTCTCCACTCATCTTCGAGAGAAAATTCTTGAAATAGAGCATTTCTACCAATAAGCATCATTCTTTCCTCAAGAAGAAGTTCGCTCATTTTCGTTGAAGGTTTTAAAAAGATTGCTCCTACCTCTATTCCCTCTTCAAGAAACTTTTCACAAAGCGCAAACCCAATATGTGACTGTGCCCCAAACACCATCACGCGCATATTTTGATTTCCCTCCTTTTGGACGATATCATACAATATGCAAATAAACCTTAAATTAGTATAAAAAAGCCTAGGTTGCTAATTTCTCCTTACCTGGCAACCTAAGCATTATCACATTATAGGACCTTTTCATTTTCTTTATAAAACCTTATGATGGATTGATTTATTCGATACGGATTCTCACCTAGATGATAAATTAATTGAACAGGATGACCAGCTTTATTTCGTAGTTCCTCATATTTTTTACTATGATCTTCAGGAGCATAGGATGTGTTATTCATTCTTTGCCATATTCTCACAGGCAAGTAGGAACTTTCATTGTAAAGTGTAGGAAGGTTTAAAGATGGTACGATTTTTTGATCAACACCATATGCTAACGAGATCTCCTTTATTAATCTCTTATAAAAGAATTTATGCTCTTTTTCATTTTCAAGATGGGCTTGGAGGTCAAGGCAAGGATTCATCATGGCGACAGAACGTATCTTTTCAGGTATTTGTTGCATTAATTGTAACCCTGTTAACCCACCCATTCCATCGACTAAAAGGTGGATACGCTGATTTAAAATTTCTTTTTTCATAACTAAGTGATAAAGCTGTTTTGCCATTGTGACTGAATAAGGACTCCCCCAATGGTTTCCATAAAGATTAGAATGAAAGAGTGTATATCCCTGCTTCATTAAATCTGATATAAGCTGATTTCTTCCATAATGTTGATGCCAAAAGCTGGAGTTTTCATCAACAAAGTCAGATCGATCACCAATGATTAATATTCCAAACCCATTCGGTTTAAATGGTAAATGAATTACATTCCATTCTGTCTCAATCTGAAAAAAGCGTTCCGTAATCGTCATCACTTGCCCACCACCTTTCTCTACTGTGTCATTTTATTTCTATATAATGTATGTCTAACTTTTTAAAAAGAATGGGACTGTATCACGTTTCTTGTAAATATAGACACATCTAAGTGAAAGATTTCTTTCTTTTTCCCAATATTTAACTTAAATAATCACCTTAAAATTCCTTTAGTTTTATTATTTCATGCTGGATATGGAGAGTTTATGAACAATTTAAAAAGGTTCTTTTAATCCTGAAATATTTTGTGATAATATATAATAAGAATTCGTCTGGAAATTGAGGTGAATGGTTTGCGTTTCTTTTGGACATTTTTTTGGGGATTTTTATTAATTCATATGGCGTCATATGTTATTAATAATATGACAGGTGGTCATTACGACTTTATGGCTTCTACCGTTTTATCTGTGATTGCAATCGTTGTCATTTTCCTTATTGCTGAGGCTATTCCTAATGAGCCTGCTGCAAAGCACGATCATCATTAGAAAAGCGTAAACGTCTGCTAGGGCAAATAAGACGATTGGAATAGAAGGTGTTCTTTGCCTTCTATTCTAAATTGGCTAGATCCTAGAGTCAGTCAGCGCTGGAGCTAAGACTTTTTAAAAACAGGATCATTTTTCCCATACATTCTCAATAAATTTGATGATAGTATTAAAATGATTCGACTAAAAAACAAAAAAACCTACTTTTAACAGTAGGTTTTTTTGTTTCATCATCTATTATGGCTTACGCTTATATGTCCATTGACGGTTATGATTTGCTGTTTCTGGGAAACGGTCTCCTGCTTTTAATTTAATTTGACCTGGATTTTTAACATTATCCCCAGTTTCACCTATTTCTACATAAATTCCATTATTCGGTGCTTTTTGTCCTACACGAAAACGATGTTGTTGTCCCATTGTTAACCTCCTCTCATTACATTACTATTAGTATCTCCAGACGGACTATTTTCATGACTGTTTTTAAGGTCTTTACAGGATACCAATCGTATAGTTAAATGGAAAAGGGTTGTAAAAATACATACGGAGGATGAAATATTGGATATTTATTTAATTGTAAAATATATGATTTTAGGGCTTTTTCAAGGATTTACAGAACCAATTCCAATCTCTTCAAGTGGCCATTTAGTATTTGCTCAGCATTTTCTTGGGTTAGAAATTGAGGGGCTATCCTTTGAGTTGCTTGTTAATGCTGCATCACTAATTGCCGTATTAATCATTTATCGAAAAGATTTGGTTCGATTAACTGTTAACGGAGTTCGCTATATTTCTACAAAAGATAAACAATCAAAGAGCGATTTTCGATTTATTATTTATCTCATTATTGCTACAATTCCGGCAGGTGTCATTGTTGTACTGTTCGACGATATCATTTCAGAGCACCTTAAACATATCCGAGTAACGGCCATCACCCTCATTATTACCGGTCTCGCATTATGGATGATTCGTAACCTGCGCGGTCGTAAAAATGATGGGGATTTAACAATAAAAGATGCACTCATCGTTGGGTTTGCCCAAGCAGTAGCGTTAATCCCTGGAATTAGCCGTTCTGGTGCAACAATTGTTGCTGCGATGGCACTAGGAATGAAGCAAGAAACAGCTTTAAGATTCTCGTTTCTTTTATTTATTCCAGTAAGCTTTGGCGGGATGATTTTAAGCATCACTGACTTAATGAGTGATCCTAACATGGACACACTGCTCATTCCATATATTATTGCTTTTATTGCCTCACTCATTACCTCGTATTTTTCTTTAAAATGGTTTATGAATATTATGGCAAAAGGAAATTTAAAATATTTCTCTTTTTACTGTTTTATCGTTGGGATCTTAGTGTTTCTTTTTGCTTAAAACGGAACGCGGGGACAGGTTCCTCGTCCCAATGGGACAGGGAACCTGTCCCCGCGTCTCTTTATGAAAGTAATTTTTTTAGTAATGCCTTTTGAACATGAAGTCTGTTTTCTGCTTGTTCAAAAACAGCTGAGTGTTCACCGTCAATAATCGATGCTGTTACTTCCTCTTCACGATGAGCAGGTAAGCAGTGTAAGAAATGATAATCATCTTTAGCATGTTGTACAAGTTGGTCATTCACTTGAAAATCTTTAAATGCAACCAAACGCTCTTGCTGTTCACTTTCTTGCCCCATGCTTGCCCAAACATCTGTATAGATGATATCAGCATCTTTAACTGCCTCAATTGGATCATAAGTAATTGTTATCATTGCACCTGTTTCTTCTGCAAGCTTTTGAGCTTTTGCTACAACCTCCGCATTCGGTTCATAGCCCTTTGGACATCCTAATGAGAAGTCCATTCCTACTTTTGCTGCTGCAATCATTAATGAATGTGCAACATTATTTCCATCTCCTAAGTATGCCGTTTTCACACCTTCAAACGTTCCTTTTAGACGATAAATGGTCTTTAAGTCTGCAAGTGCCTGACATGGATGGAAGAGATCAGTTAATCCATTGATAACAGGGATGCTTGCATGTTTAGCTAATTCTTCAATTTTATCATGACCAAATGTACGAATCATAATAGCATCAACATAACCAGACAATACTTTAGCTGTATCTGATACAGGTTCACCTCTACCTAATTGTAGATCTTGACTACTTAAAAATAGGGCATGACCTCCTAATTGAAGCATTCCTGCTTCAAAAGATACACGTGTTCTTGTAGACGATTTTTCAAAAATCATCGCAAGTGTTTTTCCTTGTAGTACAGGTTGAAGTGGATTTTCTTCTAAATCAAAAGCTTCTTTTATTATTGCAAGAATTTCCTCTTTGCTATAATCAAGAAGGGTTAAAAAATCACGTTTTTTAACAGCCGTTTTATTTTTCACATTAATACTCATCCCAATCACTACCTTCCCTAGCTCATCAATCTTATTGGTTCTTCACCAATGATTTCGTATATTCCTGAATTGAGGATACCTTATCATCAGCTGATGAAACAGCCTCTAAACAAGCGTAAAATGTTGCAAGATTTGTAAATAATAGCATGCCTTTTTCAATCGCCTGTTGACGTGCTAATTTCGCTTCATTGCTGTCAATTAATGAAACGAAAATACCTTTTTCACCCTCAACCCATGCTTCAAAATGATCTGTTACAACGTCAAGTCCTGCTTCTTTAGTTGTTTTTTCTGCTTTTTCATTTTTCACATCGAAAAAGACACTACATACATTTTCTAGATCCTTCTTGAAAATTTTTCGGTAAACAGTCTCTAAACTATTGCCAACACACATCCCTTCACCAGTAGCCTTCATTTCAGGCCCTAGTGTAATATCGACATCATGTAAAGCATGGCTAGAGAACACTGGGTATTTCACAGCAACCATATTATTAGGCTCAGAAGGTGTGATGTCTAGTTCCGTAATTTTTTTACCACACAATAAGTGAGTAGCATGCTTAATAATAGAGATTCCTGTTACTTTACTAATGATTGGCGCTGTTCTACTTGCCCGCGGATTTACTTCAAGAATATAAATGGTGCCGCCATTCACTAAAAATTGAATATTCATGATCCCACGGTAATTTAGTCTTTTCACTAATGAGCGTGCATACTTTGCAATTACCTGTTTATTTTCATCTGTCAGGTGCTGAGAAGGAAGAATGGCTAAGCTATCTCCTGAATGAACACCGGCAGGCTCAACATGCTCAATATAAGTTGGAATAAATGCATCGTGGCCGTCTGAGATAAGATCAATTTCTCCCTCAAGCCCTTGAACGAACTGATCAATCAGAACCGGATAGATCATATTTGTATTTTCTGCAAGCAACTTCTCTAATGTTTCTTCATTATGAACAACGACCATGCCTTTTCCACCGATTACGTATGATGGTCTTAGCAGCATTGGGAAACCTATTTCTTTTGCCCCTTTTAATGCTTCCTCTGCATTGTTCGCTGTTAATCCAGCTGCATGAGGGATCGATAATTCATCTAATAAGTGATAGAACTTGTCACGATCCTCTAGCCAATCCAGTGTCTCAGTATCTGTTCCTAGCAGTTTTACACCAGCAGATTCTAATTGTTCAGCTAGATTAATGGCTGTCTGTCCACCATATTGGACAATGACAGAATCAATTCCCTCGGAATCAACGATATTTAATACATGTTCAAGCGTGATTGGCTCAAAGTACAGTCTGTCTGCTGTTTCAAAGTCAGTACTAACTGTTTCCGGGTTATTATTAATCATAATGGCTTCATAGCCTAATTGCTTTAGAGCCTTAATTCCATGGACAGCACTATAGTCGAATTCAATTCCTTGACCGATACGAATTGGTCCTGACCCAATAATTAGGATTTTCTTGTTGTCCAATAATTCCGGCTGCTCATTTTCTCCAAAGTATGTTGAGTAAAAATAGTTTGTACGAGCTTCAAATTCAGCTGCACATGTATCAACATATTTATAGGAAGCCTTTACGCCTGCATTAAGTCTTGCTTTTCTCACTTCTGCTTCAGGTGCATGTAGTAAGAATGCAATTGTTTTATCTGAAAATCCTTTTTCCTTTACCTTCACAATAAATTCATCATCAAGTGTTGAGAGGTTTTTTTCTTGAATTTGCTTTTCTAAATCAATGATATGTTGGAAGATCGAAAGGAAATAAATATCCATTTCTGTTTGATGATGGATTTCCTGGATCGAGACCCCTTTTCTTAGCAGCTCCATCACAGCAAAAAAGCGACGATCATCTGTTTTATTCATTAACGTCTTTAACTCATCAAGAGATAAAGATTTTAGTTCTGGTAAATGTGTGCCGATATTGTCTAGCTCTAATGAGTCACAAGCCTTTTGAATAGCTGCTTCAAGATTTCGCTCGATCGCCATAACTTCGCCTGTTGCCTTCATTTTTGTTCCAAGCTTACGATCTGCTTTATTAAACTTGTCAAAAGGCCATCTTGGGAATTTGACGACAACATAATCAAGAGCTGGCTCAAAGCTGGCATACGTACTCATCGTTAACGGATTTTTTAGTTCCTCTAATGTATATCCTACTGCAAGCTTTGCAGCAATTTTAGCAATTGGATAACCAGTAGCCTTTGATGCTAAAGCAGATGACCTGCTGACCCGTGGATTTACTTCAATTACGTAGTATTGCTTGCTTTTTGGATCTAAAGCTAACTGAATGTTACATCCACCGATCACACCAAGAGCTGAAACGATCTTAACTGCTGCGCTTCTTAGCATATGGTAATCCTGGTCTGTTAACGTTTGTGATGGCGCAACAACGATTGAGTCTCCTGTATGAACCCCAACCGGGTCAATGTTTTCCATATTACATACAGAAATACAAGTCCCTTTATGATCTCGAATCATTTCATATTCTACTTCTTTAAATCCTGCAATGCTTTTTTCAATCAAACATTGGGTAATCGGACTTGCTTGCAGCCCACTTCTTACAAGCTTTTTAAACTCTTCAAGATTTGAGGCAATTCCTCCGCCTTTACCACCCAGTGTATAGGCAGGTCGTATAATGATTGGAAAACCTATTTTCTTAGAAAATTCAAGTGCTTCCTCTAATGTGGTGACAATTGAACTCTCTGGAATTGGTTCATTTAAATCATACATCAATTGGCGGAATTCGTTACGGTCTTCTCCTTTACGGATCGATTCGATTGAAGTTCCAAGCAATTGAACACCATATTTTTCTAAAACACCTGCTTCATGAAGCTCCATTGCCAGGTTAAGCCCTGTTTGGCCACCCAAAGATGCGAGTAAGCCATCTGGTTTTTCTTTGTCGATAATCTTTGTTAAACTTTCAACTGTCAAAGGTTCAAAATACAAAACATCTGAAAACTCCTCATCCGTCATGATGGTTGCCGGATTGTTATTAACAAGAACAACTTGATAACCTTCTTCTTTTAAGGCAAGGCAGCCTTGTGTTCCTGCATAATCAAATTCTGCAGCCTGCCCAATCACGATTGGACCGGAACCGATGACAACGATTTTCTTGATAGATTGATTTTTAGGCATAAAGTATATCTCCTTTTGCAACTGCGACTAACTCTAAAAATTCATCGAAGATCCATTCACTATCAGAAGGTCCTGGATGTGCCTCAGGATGAAATTGTGCTGTTAAAATTGGTAAACTCACGTGGGATAACCCTTCAATAGAATCATCATTTATATGATAAAAACGCATAGACAAGTCTGTGTTGTTTAAACTCTCTTTTATAACAACATAGCTATGGTTTTGAGAAGTCATGAATACTTTGTTTGTTTTTGTATCAAAAACTGGCTGGTTTGCTCCTCTATGTCCAAATAGCAATTTTGTCGTTTTGGCACCGAAAGAAAGAGCAATCAATTGATGTCCTAAACAAATCCCTAATGTTGGGTAAGCAGATACAATCTCTTTAATTTGAGTAAAGTAGCTTGATAATTGTTCAGGATCTCCAGGTCCATTTGATAATAAGACACCGTCAGGATTTAACTTAGCTACTTGGTCCATCATTTTAAAAGGGACGGTTGTTACTTTGCAGCCTCTATTTAATAAAGATGTAAGAATTGATTTCTTATATCCAAAGTCTACTAAAGCAATATGCTTCTCCCCATTTCCATAGGTTTCAAGCTTATCTGACACCACTTCAAATACTCCGTCCTCGAAAATGGCACATGGCTTGTGATCTAAAGTTGATTTTTCTGTGATCGTAGCAGCCATAGATCCATGTTTTCGGATTTTTTTCACGACTGCACGTGTATCGATGTGATGAATAATTGGAATGTTCCATTTTTGTAAATATTCTTTAAAGCTGTACTGTGCCTCATAATGAGAGTATTGTGATGTACACTCATATATCACAACCGCTTTAACCTGCGGCTTTTTACTTTCATCATCACTTATATTTACACCGTAATTCCCAATCAATGGGTACGTAAATACAACAATTTGGTTTTTATAAGAAGGATCAGTTAACACTTCCTGATATCCTGTCATTCCTGTAAAGAATACGATCTCTCCGTTTATATTCTCAGAAGACCCGTGCTCTAATTCTCCTGTATAGACTGAACCATCCTCTAAATGGAGATATCCTTTCATCTGCTTACACCTCGTTTGTCTTTAATTCTTCTTTATTCATCAATGGATAATTATTAAATAACAAGTATTTTTATTCAATCATTTGTAAAAAAAATGCTCAAATTAATGAGCTCCTACTGAATAGTCCACCGCTTGAAAAACTTCTTCAATCGTTTTAACAGCTGTATCAATCTCTTCATAAGACACTGTTAATGGCGGGAGTAAACGGATGACATTAGGACCAGCTGGCAGAACAAGCAGCTTGTGATTCCTTAGTTGATCAATTAATTGAGAGACTTGTTCTTTACATTCAATCCCAATTAACAATCCCTTTCCGCGAACTTCATTTACTAGTGGATGCTTTCCTACTAAACTATTCAGCTTCCCTATTAAATAGTTACTTTTTTCTTCAACTTCTTTTAAAAATTCTTCCTCAAAAATTGTCTCTAATGTAACTTTTGCTGCAGCCATTGCAATTGGATTACCTCCAAAGGTAGACCCATGGCTTCCAGCTTGAAATGTTTTAATGAGAGATTTTTGACCAATCATCGCTCCAACTGGTAACCCGCTGCCAAGACCTTTAGCAGACGTAATAATGTCAGGCTTAACTTTATAATGTTGATAACCAAATGGTTTTCCGGTTCTCCCGATTCCTGTTTGAACTTCATCTATAATAAGTAATGCACCGATCTTCTTACATGTTTCTGTTATTTTTTGAATAAATTCCTTCTCAGCCGGAATGACGCCGCCTTCACCTTGAACAACTTCAAGCATAATTGCTGCTACATCATTTCCTAGCTCATCTAATGCTTCAACATTATTATATGGCAGGTATTGAAACTTCTCGAGTAAAGGTCCAAAGCCTTGTTGAATTTTTTCCTGCCCAGTTGCTGACATTGTTGCAAAAGTTCTGCCATGGAATGATTGTAAAAACGTAACAATCTTTGTTTTACCAGTATGCTTCCTCGCCAGCTTAATGGCTGCTTCATTCGCTTCAGCTCCACTATTACAGAAAAATACTGCATCTCCGTCACTTGTTTCTACGAGAAGCTTTGCCACTTCTTCTTGAATTGGCTGATGAAATAAATTGGACATATGCCAAAATTTTGTTAGTTGTTCCTGAACAGCATTTGTCACTTCCTCATTTGCATGACCAAGGTTACAAACCGCAATTCCAGAAATAAAGTCTAAATACTTTATATCATTTACATCGGTAACCCAAGAACCCTTTGCTTCTTTAATTGTTACGTCCCAGCGGGCATATGTTGGAAATAAATAACTCATGATGACAGGACCTCCTTTTCACTCACAATTTTGGTTCCCTTAAAAGCATCATTTTCAATAAATGCTTGTTGTCCACTTACAATCATAACTTCCTGGCAAATATCTGAAAGAGTTGCTAAAGCTGATTCAACCTTTGGTATCATTCCGCCTGTAATGACTTCACTTTTGATCAGTTCGTTGATTTGAATCGGTGTTACGGTCTCAATGACTTGCTTTTCTTGATCTAAAATACCTGGTACATCTGTTACAAATAGAAATTTTTCTGCTCCTACAGCATTCGCGATAGCTGCAGCTGCTAAATCGGCATTCACGTTAAGGGTTTGGTGTGTGACAGTGCTCGCAAGTGGCGCTACAACTGGGATATAGCCATTATCCATTAACAAATCTACAGCAGCAGTGTTAACAGATGTTACTTTTCCAACCATCCCCAGGTGTTCCTGGTCCAAGAAGTCCGCTTGCAAAAGATGATCATCAGTTCCGGACAATCCAATAGATTTTAATCCCTTTTGCTTTAATAGGTTTGTTAGTTGCTTGTTTATTTTCCCTGCTAACACCATTTCCGCAACCTCAAGTACCTCTTCCGTTGTTTTACGTTGACCATTGTAGAATTCTGTTTCAATTTTTAAAGCCTTTAGCATATTTGTGATATCCGGTCCGCCACCGTGGACGATCATCACTCTCCAATTTGAAGAAATCAATGCTTTCAAACTATGAAAAAATGACTCTGACAATTGATGAACAGTACTTCCGCCACATTTCAATACAACTGTTTTCGACATAACAATCTCCCTTACGTTCTATAGCTTGCGTTGATTTTCACGTAATCATATGTTAAATCACAGCCCCAGGCTTTTCCTGTTTCATCTCCAACACCGAGGTTAACTGTAATTTTCACCTGTTCCTGCTTTAAGTAAGTTGAGGCCGCTTCCTCTGAGAATGATTGTGGACGATTATCGGTAAATAAACAAATATCCTCTAAGTAAATATCAATTTTCTCAGGCTCCACCTGTGCTTCACTATATCCTACTGCACAAATAATTCTTCCCCAGTTTGCATCAGCTCCGTAAACAGCTGTTTTAACCAGGCTTGATCCCACAATCTTCTTCGCAACAATATTCGCTTCTTGTTTTGTTTTCGCTCCCGTTACTTCTACTTCGATTAGTTTTGTTGCTCCTTCACCATCTTTAGCAATTTGCTTTGCTAACTCTTCGCTAACTAGTTGAAATGCTGCTTTAAAATCATTCCATCCAGGATGATTTTCATTTAACAGCTCATTTTCAGCCTGGCCATTTGCCATTACTAAAACCATATCATTTGTTGAGGTATCACCATCAACTGTAATTTGATTATACGTTTTATCTGTTGTTTTACTTAAAAGTGCTTGAAGTGATGCAGAATCAATTTTTGCATCTGTTGTAACAAAAGAAAGCATCGTTGCCATGTTTGGATGAATCATCCCGGAACCTTTCGCCGCCCCGCCAATGGTAACAGTTTTCCCATCAATTTCAACTTGGTAGCACGATGTTTTCATGACCAAATCTGTCGTTAAAATTGCCGTTTGAAAGGCTTCAGCCGCTTCATGTGTTGCTTTAGGTTTTAGCTGCTCAATTCCAGCCCGGATTTTATCCATTTTCAAAAATTCCCCGATCACACCTGTTGAAGCAACCGCCACATATTGAGGTTTTATATTAAACAAACCTGCAGTTCTTTCTCTCATCTCATATGCATCTTTTAAACCTTGTTCTCCTGTACACGCATTAGCATTCGCACTATTAACAACAATCGCTTGAAGCAATCCTTCTTGGGCAATGCTTTCTTGCGTTACTTTTAGTGGAGCTGCTTGGAAATGACTTTGAGTATAAACCGCTGCACAATTTGCTGGTACCTCACTATAAATGACACCTAAGTCATTTCTTGAATACCTTAGTCCAGCATGAACACCGTCAGCGGAAAATCCCTTTGGTGTCACAACAGATCCATTTTCAATTTTCGTAATGGCAGATGTTTCTTTTGCTTGTAGCACTTCTTTTTCCTCCCTGGTTGTCATGATCAAAACTCTTTTACAATGACGTTGGCTTAGTCAATCTGTCCTCTAGCCTGACCATTCCATTTCATCTGCAAAGTAGTCTTTATGGATAAATAGGTGCAAAATACAAGCCGGTTGTTTCCTCATATCCGTTCATTAGGTTGAAATTTTGGACCGCTTGACCTGCTGCACCTTTCATTAAATTATCAATCACTGAAACAATTGTGATTCTGCCTGTTCGTTCATCAAGTTTTAAACCGATATCACAAAAATTGGAACCGTACACTTCCTTCGTTGAAGGAAATACATTTTGCTCTCGGATACGAACAAAAGGCGATTCAGCATAAAAGCTTTTATATAAATCTAGTAATTTTTCTGTTGTATATGATTTTTCTACACTTGCATAAATTGTTGCCATTATTCCACGTGTCATTGGAATTAAATGAGTTGAGAATGAAATAGCACCAACAGCTTCATTTAAAGAGTGAAGTGCTTGCTCAACTTCCGGAACATGCTGATGTTCATGAACCTTATATATTTTCATATTTTCATTTACTTCAGAAAAATGTGTAGTTTGTGATGCATTGCGCCCTGCACCGGATACTCCAGTTTTAGCATCTACAATAATCGATTGCACATCGACGACTTTGTTTTGGACAACAGGAGCCAGACCTAAAATTGTAGCTGTTGGAAAGCAGCCTGGATTTGCAAGAATATTTGCGTTCACAATTTCTTCTTTATTAAGTTCAGACAGCCCGTATACAGCATTTTCTAAAACATCATCAGATACACAAGGTCGTTTATACCAGTGCTCATAAGCTAATCTATCTTTTAATCGCAAGTCACCTGAAAGATCAATAATCCTAACATTTGATCCGAGAAATTGAGGTGTTAAGTTCCTCGAAACTCCTGGCGGTGTTGCAAGAAACAAAAACTGGATTTCATTTTTTATTTCATCAATATTGATATCTCTTAATAGATGATCGCTTAATTGATGGAGATGCGGGAACGAGTTGCTATATGGAACATCCATTTCTGAAGATGAATAAAGGATACATTCTTCTACATGTGGATGATTGGATAATATACGATATAATTCGACTCCACCATATCCTGTGGCTCCGATAATTCCGACTTTCACCAAATCACCTTCTCTTAAATTACTAAATTATTTCTCAATTATAAATATGTATAAAAATAAAATCAAGTGTATAAATACTATTTTTGCAAATTTTTCAAAAAAATCTTGATAACGAAAGAGAAATCAGGCAACAACAGGGATGACCATGACATTATATATATACATTTAATTGCATAAAAAATTTGAAAATTGAATAGTGATAACAAAATGCAGGATTTTAGTATCTAAGGACAATAAAAAAGAGTAACTCCTTATACATTGATACTTCCCTATAACCTCCAGGTTGATTTGTATCATTTGTATATGAGTTACTCTTACTTGTTTTTATTGAATACCTAATGCGATTTTTGCAATTCTTGACATTCTATCTTTTGACCACGGCGGACTCCACACGATATTTACTTCTGAACTTTTCACTTCTGGTATATCTTGAAGAGCTACTTTGATTTGTTCAACAATCGTCGCTGCAAGAGGACATCCCATTGAAGTAAGGGTCATCGTTACAATTGTATGTCCCTCTTCATCCATTTCCACATCGTAAACTAAACCAAGATTGACAATGTCTACACCAAGTTCCGGGTCGACAACCGTTTCTAATGCGCCATAAATATTATCTTTTAATAATTCATCCATTTCTTAAACACTCCTTTCCTTATTTAAGTTATTTCGTACTTTGAGTATAGTAAATGTATCCTGTCAAAGAAAGTATTCTGCTTTTCTTATCCATTATAGATACTTTTCAAACCACTCAACTAATGCTAAAACACCTTCTCTTGATACTTTATGATCTGCTAATTGATCTACAATAAACCGAAGTTTTTCTGGCTCATTTTCATACATTGGGACAATATCCTTATAAAATTGATACGTTGGAGCAAACGGGACAACTTGGTCGCGCTCACCATGCCAAAAAAGCAATGGTCGATGATGAAGCTTTTCTTTTTGAAGACTTAAATCATAGGACGCTAGTAATGAGAGCTGCTCCTCAATCTCTTCAGGAGAAAGTGGTATTTCCACACCACTTTGCTTTAATGCATCAAGCTGCCTGTTCAATAATTCTGTATAACAAGGACTTCCCATTAAGCTAACAGCTGCTTTTATCCAATCGTATTGGGTAAGTGAACCTAGAGTCGTTATCCCACCCATTGACGTCCCGGCAAGGCCAATTCGCTTTGAATCAATCCATTGTTTTTGCTCAAAGTACTCCTTAATTTTATTTACTTCGCTTATTTCATTTAAAACGATTTTCCAAAATCGAAATGATAATTCTTTCTTAGTATGTTGCTCACTTCTTTCACCATGATACAACGCCTCTGGTAATGCAACCCTAAAGCCTTTTTCAGCTAAATAATAGGCAAAATGAAGATTATTTTCCTTGGCACTCGTAAAACCGTGAATAAACATGACGAAAGGTGTTTTTATATCTCTTAACGACTCTTTCACAACATGTAATGTCGGAATTCCCTCTATATGTAATTTTTCTACAATAATCAAACAAAAGCGCCTCCCTAGTTATTTTCCCACTAAATTAGTGTAACATGTAGACATAAAACTTGGAAAAAAGATACACTAATAAAGAAAAGCGGAAGCGACCGGTTAGCGACGTATGAACTGGAGCAACAAAATTTTTTGTAAAAAGGAGACGTTATGGATACAAAACCTTATTTAATCGCTTTAGATTTAGATGGGACACTTTTAAAAGATGATAAGACCATTTCAGCTTATAACAAAGACATTATTAAAAAAGCTAAGGAAGCTGGTCATATTGTTTGTATCGCAACAGGAAGACCATTCCGTTCAAGCTCCATTTACTATGAAGAATTAGAATTAACTACACCAATCGTTAACTTTAATGGTGCATATGTTCATCATCCTAAAGACCAAGATTGGGGAACTTATCATACTACACTTGATTTAGAAGTAGTGAAAGAAATTATTAATGTCGCCGAAGAGCATAATCTACATAATGTATTAGCTGAGATTGTTGATGATGTGTACTTCCATTATCATGATGAAAAGCTAATTGATGTTTTTAGCATGGGACATCCAGATATAAAGATTGGAGATTTACGTAAAAACCTAGGTGAAGACGTAACAAGTATCCTCATTCATGCAGCTGAAGAAGATGTTGAAAAAATAAGAACTTATTTATCAGATGTTCATGCTGAAGTCGTCGACCATAGAAGATGGGCTGCACCTTGGCATGTGATTGAGATTATTCGAGCAGGTATGAATAAAGCGATTGGATTACAAAAAATTGCTTCCTACTATAATATCCCCCAAGATCGTATTATCGCCTTTGGTGATGAAGATAATGATCTAGAAATGCTCCAATACGCAGGGCATGGAGTTGCAATGGGAAATGCAATTGATGAGCTAAAAAAAGTAGCAAATAAAAAAACAAAAACAAATGAAGAAGATGGTATCGCTCATTACTTAAAAGAAGTTTTATCCCTTTAAAGTGACCAAAATCTCAAACAAAATAGATACATATTGCCATTTATATTATTTGTTGTATCGCACAAAATAATCTTGACGTAAGCAAAATAGCGTCAACATCCTAAAGGGGGGCTTTTTCAATGGGTAAACGTAACAAATCAAAACGTTTTGTACAACAAGGCAAAGATACAGTTACTAAGCACGATGAGAGGTTCCCTTACCATTCAACACTATCTGAATCAGAACAAAAGATGAGTAAAACTGACGACAGCATGCTTGGAGGTTTTTAAATGAGCAACCAATTATTCCAACAAGCACGTGAAGCTGTCGCCTATGCAAATTCAGTTGCTTCAGGCTCAGTGCAGGGTGATAAAAATAATGCAGTTATGAAAGCAAAAAACGCCCTATCATCAGCATTTACAAATAGTACAGATGCTGAGAGAGCGCAATTAAGAGAGTTTCAACAAATGATTGACTCTATATAAGCTTCAGTTTATATGGACTGACCTTCATTCTAATTGTCTGAAGGGACAGTCCATTCCTTTTCTATTGTGAGATTTTCGGACTTATGAGATAAAATAGAAACCTTTGCCTTATATTGTCCGGGAGACAAGTTTTCATGCTGCCATGTTTCTTCCCACTCCATACTTTCCCCAGCCTTGATTAAGGCCGATTCGAGTGCTTGTGAAAACATCTTTCCCTTTGAATAGGTATACACTTCCTCATCTTTATCATTCGTTACGATAATTTCATATTTTTGACCGCTATGGAATTCCAGCTTCTTCAACTGATCTGATTGATTTGTTAAGGAAATGACAAATTGGGTTTCTTTTGTTAATGGCATAACATAAAAATCTAACTTCAACTCATTACTCATGACTTCTTGCACCTCCACCTCTTGATCTATCTCTTCTGCATTGCCTTTGTTTTCAACAGAACAACCAGAAAGAACCGACAATATCAACATAAAAAACATGAATGAATATCTCATTTCATACCTATTCCTTTCTAAAGAAGCCAAAAATCCCTGTTGTTTGAACAATATTGGTAAATGCATTCGGATCTTCTTCCTTAATAATTTTTTCAAGGTCATATAGTTCATATCTTGTAATAACAATAATAAGCATATCTTTTGGTTCATTCGTAAATGCACCCTTTGCAGGGATCATCGTTATCCCTCTAACCAAACGAGAATGAATGGCTTTTTTTAATGAATCAGCCTTTTTTGTAACGATCATAGCCGTTAATTTCGCATGTCTTGTATGAATGGCATCAATGACCCTTGTTGACACATAAAGAGCTACAAGTGTATACAACGCTTTTTCCCATCCATATAATAAACCAGCTGTAAGAATGATGATCGAATTAAATAAAAAGAAATATGTCCCAACCGGCTTATCTTTCATTCTGGAAAGGATCATGGCAATAATATCCAAACCACCTGTTGAGGCTCCATATTTCAAGGTAATTCCAACCCCAACAGCAACAATTACACCGCCAAACACAGCATTTAATAAAATATCCTCTGAAAATGAATGCAAAGGAACAATTCCTAAAAAAAACGTTGTTGCTGCAACACTTAAGAAGCTATATAGAGTAAAGGACTTACCTACTTTTAACCATCCTAAAATGGCAACGGGTATATTCAAGAGTAATAATAACACACCAGTAGAAATAAAAAATGGTGAATACTCCTCTAGTATACTGGAAAGAAGCTGCGCTATTCCTGTAAAACCACTTGCATATACATTTGCAGGAATTAAAAACATATTCAATCCAACAGCATTTAAAAAAGCACCAATGATGACAACGATGATCTTCATCGTTTCATTTTTAAGCATCTATTTTCCTCCTATTTGTATGTGTCTCTAATTACTGATCTAAAAAACAGAAAGAACATAATTATCTACTTGCTCTAGTTTTTCCCAACTTTGCAGCATTTGAATACAAAGATTGTTTTTTACCCCTGGAATGATAAAGCGAGACTTTCATCAGTGGGTTTTATCTTTATACCCCACTGATGGTGTGCTGAGACTTATCACGCTCAAAACGCCACATCCTGTCCTTCGTCGAATCTTGACGGGCAGTTATCCCCCACCTATCTTCTTTGTTTTTCTAGAATCTTGAGATAGGGTTTTACTGCCCGTTAAGAATGGGATAAACTAAACATAAATAGCCTGTTTTACACATAACGGCAATTGACCCATATTTTGAGTTTAATGAGGTGTTAAAATGAATGTTCACATTTTAGCTGACAGTGCTTCAGATTTACCAATTGAGTTTTTCGAAGATCATTCTGTGACATTTCTCCCTTTAAGTGTTGATATCGAAGGGAAACAGCTAGAGGATCAAAAGGAAATTAAGCCAAAAGAAATCTATGATTCCATGCGAGCTGGAACAGTAGTGAAGACCTCACAAATTTCACCTTCTTTATTTAAAGATGTATTTACAGACCTTGCTAAAAAAGGGACTCCTAGCTTATATGTTTGTTTTTCTTCAGAGCTTTCTGGAACGTTTCAAACGGCCATGATGATTCGAAATGAAGTTTTAGAGGAATTTCCGGATTTTGAATTATCTATTATCGATTCAAAATGTGCCTCATTAGGTTGCGGTTTAGCAGTCAAATACGCAGTTGACCTCGCTGGCAGCGGAAAACCACTTTCTGAAATAGAATCAGCTGTAAGAAATTATTGCCAAAAGGTTGAGCATATTTTTACTGTTGATAACTTAGACTACTTAGCCCGTGGCGGGAGAATAAGCAAAACATCTGCATTTGTCGGTGGTTTATTAAATATCAAGCCTCTCCTCCATGTTGAAGATGGAAAACTTGTTCCGCTGGAAAAGATCAGAGGTCGTAAAAAAGTATACAGAAGAATCATTGAAATCATGAAGGAACGCGGTGTGAACCTCGAAAATCAAACAATCGCCATTAGCCATGGTGATGATGTGGAAGCAGCAAATGAAATAAAGGCAATGATTCAAGAGGCATTTTCACCAAAAGAGGTTTATGTGAATCTTGTTGGTGCAGTAATTGGCGCCCATTCCGGACCCGGAACACTCGCGATTTTCTTTTTAAATGATGAGGTATAACACATAGGAGTATTTTTGTTTGGGAATGATAAGCTTACATTCGTTTGAAAGGAGCTTCATCATGCCACATACTAGTGATAATGATAAAAAGGCAAAAGACAACAATGCTAAGCGCCATGAGAAAAATATGATGCGTGAAAAAAATCGCCAAAAGGGCGAAAGACAATATTCTAAAAAAACTGATCATATCTAATAGTGCAAGGCGCTAAGCATTCGCCTGGAGCTAGACACCGAAACTAAGTACAAAACTTATAAATGCTGTGCTAGCGCCTTTGGATGCCGAAGCGCTTACCACAGTTCTTACAATTTATAGTTTTCCAAACAGGTAAAAAAGGGTGATTCTTAGAACCGCCCTTTTTGCCTTATTTTAATTTAAAATAATTCATCGTTGACTGCAGGTCATCTGTAAGCTTTCTTAAAGTTTCAACCTTATCGACGATTTTTTCAAAAGCAGAAAGCTGCTCTGTCGTAGAGGCGGAAATTTCTTCATTTCCTGCTGCTGTTTCTTCCACCACCGCACTAATACTTTCCACACTATTTAAAACCTGTTCACCAAACTGTTTAGAGATATTCATTCCATCTACTAAAGAAGCAAGTCTTGTCATCATTTCATCTACTCGATTTTCGATCTTTCTAAATGCTTCAGTTGTTGTATTCATAGACTGTTGCTGATCATTTGCAATAGATACCCCAGTTTGAACGGCTTGTCTAATATCAGAGATGCCTTCTTTAATTTTAGCAACCATATCAAAGATATGCTTTGTTGAATTAGTTGCTTCCTCAGCTAATTTTCGAACCTCGTCTGCTACAACCGCAAATCCTTTTCCAGCCTCTCCAGCTCGTGCGGCTTCAATCGCTGCGTTTAGGGCTAACAAGTTTGTTTGATCAGCTATGCCAGAAACGGTTTTGGCCATATCCTCAATTTCAGTTGTATATTCCGCAAATGTCTTCGTTGCTGCATCTATTTGTTGACTTGTTTGCTGATTTTTCACCATCAATGTACGCTGAACTTCAATGGCCCCTTGTCCATCAGTAATTACTGATACAACCTCTGTTCCAAATGAAACCGATTCTTCCGATGTACGCACATTTTCCTTAAATTTATTGTCCATTTTTTCAATTAATGTCACAGCATCTTGTAAATCATTAGATATGCTTTGCGTACCAATTGACATTTCATTTGTAGAAATCGCAACTTGGTTTGTTATCGCTGTTAACCCCTTATTTTCTGCTTCTAAATCTTTTGCGAAGCTTTCCACATTTTTACTCGCTGTTTCAATTGAGAATAATAATTCTTTTAATTGCTCTACCATTTGAGTAAAGGAGATATTTAATGATCCTAATTCATCTTTGCCTTTATATGCAATAGTTTCAACAATAAGATTACCTGAAGCAATTTGTTTTGCATTGTTAGATAGTTGCTTTAGCGGACGAGTAATTGAGTTTGTGATCTTTATTGTGATGAACGTTGATAATCCGATTAAAACAATAATCCCGACAATAGATGAAATGATCACAAACGAAATTTGATTTGCTAATTTTTTTTGTAAAATCGAATATTGTTCATTCGCATATTCGTTTAATAGATGAATATCATTCATTACTCCATTCAAGCGGATAGACTGTCGCTTCGCTTCTGGACCAGCCTTGTCTTCTAACGCAGAATTTGCTTCAATTTCCCACTGCTCATATTTTGATGTAGCCTTTTTTAATGCTTCTACACTTTTTTCATGTATGACTTCCTTTTCAATTTCCGAAAAAAGAGTATGACTTTTCGTTATATTTAATAAAACTTCTTCTTTTTGCGCATCTGTTCCTGTCACAGAAAAGTTGTCTAACCCCTGTTTTGTTGCATTCAACTCAGCTTGAAGCTTTTGAATATTTAATAAAGTGGTGACCTCACCTTGGTTAGATGATTGAATGGAAAGCATATTAAAAATAATGAACGCAATCATAAAAATAGCAATGATCAGTACACTAATTGAGTTAAATAGTATTTTTTTCTTAATCGTCATGTTATCCTCCTAGCTGCCACTTGATAGTTTCGTTTTCCATTCTTCAATTATGTCTTGTTGTTCTTGAGTATATGGAAGTACTCTTAGAGGAGCTAGTCCTATTCCATTGTCCTCTATCCCTAACTCAATATGTCCTGTTTGCACTTTCCCATCTTTCATAAGCTGCTCTGCTAATTGATACATAGCCACATCAACATTTTTTAACATCGAAGTCACAACTGCCTTTTCTGCGTAAAAGTATTGATCACTGTCGACCCCAATTGCGAATACTTTGTTAGCTTGAGCTTCTTTTAACACACCAACACCAGTAAACCCGGCTGCAGCATATAATACATCAGCATCGTTCTGAATCATTTCGCGAGCTAACTTAGCTCCTAATTGATCATTCCCAAAGTCACCTGCATATTTAACATCAACATTTATTGATGGATTAATTGATTTAGCACCTTCTACAAACCCGTTTTCGAATTTATTAATGAGAGGTACATCATCACCGCCAATAAACCCTAATTTATTGGATTTAGTCGTTAATGCAGCAACAACTCCAGCTAAAAAGCTGCCTTGATCTTCCTTGAAGGTAATGGATGTAACATTTTTAAGCTCTGAAACTGCATCTATTAAAATAAATTGCTGCTCCGGATATTTTTGTGCAACCTTTTCAAGATCTTCCTGCACCATAAAACCAAGACCGACAATGATATCGTGATCCGCTTCTACCAGCTCTGTTAAACCATTTTCATAAGTTTCTGATTCCTTTAATTCCCGATAATCAAATCTTATTCCAAGCTCATCTCTCGCTTTTATTAGTCCATTAAATGCTGCATCACTAAAAGATTGATCCCCTAGACCGACATCAGACAGCATAATGCCAATCTTCACCTTTTCATCCACCGCACTAGCTGCTTCTTCCTGTGAGCAACCGGCTAAAATGAGAATAAATAAAAACCCCGCCATCGTTGCTATTTTCTTGATGATCATATTAAAACCTCGCTTTAAAACAATTTTTATGCCATTACTTGTATCGACAATAAAAGGTGATTTTTAAGGGATTTTACATAAAAAAAATGGTTTTCACATTTTGAAAATGTGAAAACCATTCCATTCGTTATTCGTTGTTTCCCTCTTTTTTAAAGTACGTCCAACCTTCTTTTTGGTATACACGGTCATTTTTCATCAAAAGACCTAAAGCCCTTTTAAAAGCACCCTTACTTAAATTGAACCGCTCTTTAATATCCTCAGGATCGCTTTTGTCCGTGTAAGGCATTGCACCATTTCTCTGTTGCATATAAGCATAAATTCTCTCGGCATCACTACTTTGTGCCTCATGTTTTCGAGGAAGAAGAGAAACATTAATTGTTCCGTCCTCTTTCACATCAATGACTCTTCCGGTAACAGTCTCACCTAATCTTGGCTCAACCTCACGTTGTGAAGAATGGATAAACCCTTTATATCCCTCTTCTGTTAAAATAAATGATCCTGCTACAATCATTCGGTAAACCGTTCCTTGTACCTCTTTATTAAATAAAGAGCGGTCTGCCTTTTTCATAAGAGGCTCAACAATTTCTTCTGTTGCTAATCGGGCAAAAAATTTCCCGTTTTTCGATACCTTTAATGTGCAATAAAGCTTGTCCCCTACATTCGGCCAAACCTCTCTTAAAAAAGGAAGATGATCTTTTGCAACTAGAGCATCTTTACTTAGCCCAATGTTCACAAACGCTCCCATATCTTCGACAATGTCAACAACCTCTACCCAAGCATATGTATCTTCTGTAATGTATGGTTTTTTCATTGTTGCATAAAGTCGATCTTGAGCATCAACTCCGAAGAAGACCTCAACTTCTTCTCCCTCTTCCACTTCACCGATCACTTCATTATTATGCAAAAGCACTCTCTCTTTTCCATCTGTAAGAAAATAACCGAAATCCACCTTTTCATCTATTGTTAATGTTGCAAATGTACCTGGGATCATAAATGTATCCTCTCTTTCTTTAAAAAATAGGGTTCCCCCACTAACTTTTTCGCTATTTAACAAGTATTAAGGTGGTTGATTTCCGCTACAGGATGCTCATCTTAAGTGGGCGTGCAGTGAGAATCCTCATTGCAAAGCGCCTGTGGAGTCTCACCTGTCACGCTACTCCCCTGATTTGCTCCAGCGCCTAGCCCCGAAGCACAGGACGTGCAAGTGCAGATACAGCGACAGACGTCGCGTAAGTAACTGCCTCGAGGTCATAAGCCACTCTTGAATGAAAGACAAAGGAACGTCTTCTATTTAAGAGCGTCTTATTTGCCCTATGCTAAACAGGCCCTTCCGCATTTCTAAACAGGAGTCTCGCACCTTTCGCTCCAATCAACCTAAACGTTTTTGTTTAAATAACTACTGAAAACAACAACCTTATAGAATGAAACCTAAAAGTCTAGAAAACCTTTCAAGATTTCATACTTTGTCACTTCAAAAGTTGTGATCGTTGTTTTATTTTACTATAATCAACCTATATTATATACGTAATGGAGGATAAATATGGCGAAAGATAGTTCATTTGATATTGTATCAAAGATTGAGTTTCCAGAAGTGACGAATGCGATTAACATCGCAATGAAGGAAATCGCTACAAGATATGACTTTAAAGGCAGCAAAAGCACGATCTCATTAGAAAAAGAAGAGCTTGTTCTTGTTTCTGATGATGAGTATAAGCTTGAACAATTAAAGGATGTTCTTATTTCAAAACTAATTAAACGAAATGTTCCAATCAAAAATATTTCTTATAAAAAGGTTGAGAACGCTTCAGGCGGAACTGTTCGTCAAAGAGCTGAACTCGTTTCAGGCATTGATAAAGACAATGCTAAGAAGATTAATAGCATTATTAAGGACAGCGGCTTAAAAGTAAAAACGCAAATCCAAGACGATCAAATTCGTGTAACAGGTAAAAGTCGTGACGATCTACAAAAGGTTATTGCAGCAATAAGAGAAGCTGACCTACCAATTGATGTTCAATTTATTAATTATCGATAACTTTAATAGCAGGGCTAGTCCTTTCAAGTCCAGCCCTGCTCATTGATCCAACCAAATATCCACATGTATAAATTCCTTTTCCATTCATATTTTTATAAAGTGAAACGATCATCAGGAGAGTCTTACTGCCCGTAAAGAGCGGGATAAAGGTTCCGATACACTAAATACTTCCAGTTCATCCAATTAAAAATACACCTCATACAAGTGAAATTTGCCAAATTGCTATTTTACTATTGATATTTTTCGCAATATTAGATAAATTAGTTGTAATACTTTTTAATGCGTTAAAGTTCATACGATAATTTCATATCTTATCAAGAGAAGCTGAGGGACTGGCCCTATGAAGCTTCAGCAACCGGTCCATAACGAGTGAAGTCCAGTGGACATTGATTGACTAAATTAAATCGTGACCCTAAGTTATTTTCTTTTAGCACAGAAAAATAAATTAAAATGATTCGAACAAAGCTCCTTTGTTTGTTCGAGGCATTTTAACTTATTTTTCCAAGGCTTGTACTGCAAGCCCAGCAGGCGAAAGCTTGCCGTGCTAAAAGAAAATACACACCACATTTTTAGAAGTGTTTTATTCTAAAACCCGTCAATCAATTCTCCACACCCTACCAAGACTTCTGCGAGTGCCAAGGTGCTAATTCCAGCTAAGCATGTAAGATGCTTGAAAGATAAGGAGAAGCTAAAAATCATCCAGCCTTCTCTTGAGAAGGCTTTTTTTATTTTCCTTACAGAACCATATCTACCATTTATATAGATCGGAGGCTTTACTCAATGAGTTTTTTAGAAGATTTAAAAAGTAAAATTTTAATTGGCGATGGTGCGATGGGTACCATGCTTTATGCACATGGTGTTGATCGTTGTTTTGAGGAATTGAATATATCCAAGCCTGAGGATGTACTTGCTGTTCATCAAGCCTATATAGAAGCTGGCGCAAACTTGATTCAAACAAACACATATGGCGCTAATGACATAAAGCTCTCTCGATATGGATTAGAGGATGAAATTAGGCAAATTAATAAAAAAGCTGTAGAAATCGCCAAAAAAGCTGCAAATTCATCCACATATGTTTTCGGAACGATTGGCGGGGTTAGATCCTTTAAAAAGAGTGCCCATAGTATCGAAGAAATTAAACGAAACTTTAGAGAGCAGCTATACCTCCTTCTTAATGAGAATGTTGATGGCCTGCTTCTTGAAACCTATTATGATATGGAAGAAATGAAGACTGTTCTTCAAATTGCCCGCAAGGAAACAAACAAGCCAATTATTGCGAATGTTTCCCTACATGAAGCTGGCGTCTTGCAAGATGGAACATCACTAAAGGATGGATTTACGATTTTGGAGGATCTTGGAGCAAATGTTGTAGGATTAAACTGCCGCTTAGGTCCTTATCATATGATTCAATCGTTAGAAGAGGTTCCGATTCCAGAGCAAGCCTATCTATCCGTTTTTCCAAACAGCAGTTTACCTGCATTAAACGAAGGGCGTCTTGTCTATGAATCTGATGAAACCTATTTCAGAGAAAGTGCTTTGAAATTTAGAGATCAAGGTGTGAGATTAATAGGCGGATGCTGCGGAACAACACCTAAGCATATTAAAGCAATGGCTGAAGCTGTTTCGAACCTAGCACCTATTACAACTAAACAGGTAAAGGTAGCTGCATCATCGCAACTAAATGTTCGTGAAAATCTTATTGATTCTCCAACACCTCTTGAGGAAATTGTTCAGGAAAGACGTTCCATTATAGTCGAATTAGATCCGCCTAAAAAACTAGGCATGGAAAAATTCCTTGAAGGTGCAGGAGCACTTCATGACGCAGGAATCGATGCATTAACTCTTGCAGATAATTCATTAGCTTCACCAAGAATCAGTAATCTGGCTGCCGGAATTTTAGCAAAAGAAAAAACTGGAGCAAGAACCTTAATTCATATTACATGTCGCGATCGAAACTTAATCGGTCTTCAATCCCATCTCATGGGCTTACACTCTTTAGGTATGTCAGATGTATTAGCCATCACAGGTGATCCATCAAAAATCGGTGATTTTCCAGGGGCAACCTCTGTTTATGATGTATCATCCTTTGATTTAATCAGTCTAATCAAACAGTTCAATAACGGTGTATCCTATTCAGGAAAACCGCTTGGACAAAAAACGAATTTCTCTGTAGCTGCCGCGTTTAACCCTAATGTTCGACACTTAGATAAAGCAGTTGTCAGACTTGAAAAGAAAATTGCTCATGGTGCTGATTATTTTATATCTCAGCCATTATATTCAAATCAGCAAATTATCGATGTATATGAAGCAACTCGCAATCTCCAAGCTCCGATCTATATCGGAATTATGCCATTAACGTCTAGCCGGAATGCCGAATTTATTCATAACGAAATCCCTGGTATTAAGCTGTCAGATTCTATTCGTGAAAAAATGGCTTCAGCAGGATCAGACAAAGAGCAGGCGCGCCAAGAAGGCCTTGCTATTGCAAAAGATTTAATTGACACAGCCTTCGATCTATTTAATGGAATTTATTTAATTACACCATTTTTACAATACGACCTTACAGTGGAGTTAACAAATTACATCCATGAAAAGGAAAAACAGCGAGCTGAAAGGAAGATTACACATGTGTAGCATCAAAAAAGAGCTAGAAAAACGAATACTTGTACTAGATGGTGCGATGGGTACAATGATTCAAGCAGCAAACCTGTCCCCCGAAGATTTTGGCGGAGAAGATTATGATGGGTGTAATGAGTATCTAACATTGACTTCACCAAAAACAATTGAAGCCATTCATGAAGCTTACCTGGAAGCTGGTTCAGATATTATTTCAACAAACACTTTTGGTGCTACAAGTCTCGTGTTAGATGAATATGATCTTGGTCGCTTGGCATTAGAATTAAATATTGAATCAGCTAAAATTGCCAAACGTGCAGCGGAAAAATATTCAACACCTGAAAAGCCTAGGTTCGTAGCCGGAGCAATGGGACCGACAACAAAAACTCTTTCTGTTACAGGTGGAACAACCTTCGATACATTAGTTGAGAACTATGAGGAACAAGCAAGAGGATTAATCATTGGAGGAGCTGATTTGCTCCTTCTTGAAACAAGCCAAGATATGTTAAATGTAAAAGCCGGCTTTTTAGGAATTCAACAAGCATTTGAAAATACAGGTAAGGAGCTTCCCCTAATGGTTTCAGGAACAATTGAACCAATGGGAACGACTTTAGCTGGGCAGGATATCGAGGCATTCTATATATCACTTGAACATATGAAGCCGATTTCTGTTGGACTAAACTGTGCAACTGGACCCGAATTTATGACAGACCATATCCGTACCCTATCAGGATTAGCTAATACGGCAGTTAGCTGCTACCCAAATGCCGGCTTACCTGATGAAGAAGGAAATTATCATGAATCACCTGAATCATTAGCTAAAAAACTAGTCGCATTTGCTGAGCAAGGCTGGCTGAACTTAGTTGGCGGGTGCTGTGGTACAACACCTGAACATATACGTGCTATTACAGAGGCTGTTTCAACCATTTCCCCTCGCAAAATCGAAGAAGTTTCAATCGGTCATACAGTCTCTGGAATCGATGCCCTTCTCTATGAAGAAGGAATGCGTCCATTATTCGTTGGAGAACGTACCAATGTTATTGGTTCACGCAAATTTAAACGTCTGATTGCAGAAGGCAAAATCGAAGAGGCATCCGAAATTGCAAGAGCACAAGTAAAAAACGGCGCCCATGTTATTGATATCTGTTTAGCTGACCCTGACAGAGATGAGCTTGAGGATATGGAAGCTTTCATTAAAGAGGTTGTAAAAAAAGTAAAGGCGCCACTTGTTATTGATTCAACAGATGAAAAAGTCATTGAACGAGCACTGAAATATTCTCAAGGTAAAGCCATTATCAACTCGATTAACCTTGAGGATGGCGAAGAACGTTTTGACGCTATTGTTCCCCTTGTTAAAAAGTACGGCGGCGCATTAGTCGTTGGAACAATTGATGAAGTTGGTATGGCCTTAACAGCTGAAAAGAAACTTGAGGTAGCGATTCGCTCTCATGACCTTCTCGTCAAAAAACATGGACTAAAAGCAAGTGATTTAATTTTTGATCCGCTCGTTTTCCCAGTTGGAACTGGAGATGAGCAATATATCGGTTCAGCAAATGAGACTGTTCGCGGTATCCAGCTTATCAAGGAAAAACTCCCTGAATGTTTAACCATTCTAGGTGTTAGTAATGTTTCGTTCGGCCTTCCTCCAGTTGGACGTGAAGTATTGAATGCTGTTTACTTGTATCACTGTACACAGGCCGGACTTGATTATGCGATTGTAAACACAGAAAAATTAGAGAGATTTGCTTCGATTCCTAAAGAAGAAATTCAAATGGCTGAAGATCTTTTATTTAATACAACAGATGAATCATTAGCCAAATTCACGGCTTTCTATCGCGGTAAGAAAAAAGAAGACAAAAAACCCGTTCAAAACCTGACCTTAGAGGAAAGGTTAGCAAACTATATCGTAGAAGGAACAAAAGAAGGTCTTATTCCAGACCTAGAGTTAGCTCTTAAGAAATATCCAGAGCCGCTTGATATCATTAATGGACCATTAATGGAGGGTATGGCAGAAGTTGGGGTTTTATTCAATGATAATCAATTAATCGTTGCAGAGGTTCTCCAAAGTGCTGAGGTCATGAAAGCTTCTGTTTCCTACCTAGAGCAGTTCATGGAAAAACGCGATGATAGCGGAAAAGGAAAAATCCTTCTTGCAACTGTTAAAGGTGATGTTCACGATATCGGTAAAAACCTTGTTGATATTATTTTAAGCAATAATGGCTATAAAGTTGTTGATCTCGGCATAAAGGTAACTCCACAAACATTAATTCAAGCTGTAAAAGACGAGAAACCAGATCTTATCGGTTTGTCCGGCTTACTTGTTAAATCAGCACAGCAAATGGTGATCACTGCCCAGGACTTACACAAAGCGAACTGTCATTTACCAATTTTAGTTGGCGGTGCTGCTTTATCCAGAAAATTCACGAGAATGAAAATTGCTCCTGAGTACAACGGACCAGTTGTCTATGCAAAGGATGCGATGGATGGATTATCTTTAGCAAATCAATTACGTACATCACCTGAATTATTTGCTGCCAAGGAAGCTGCAGTAGCTGAAGAGGCAAAACCGAAGACAGCACAAGCACAAGCTGTTACAGAATTACTAATCAAGCGCGGAAATGTGAGTGAAGCACCTATTTTTACACCGGTTGATACTAAGCGTCATATTATTAAGGATATTAACCTTACCCAAATCATTCCTTATGTAAATATGCAAATGCTTATCGGACATCATCTAGGGTTAAAAGGAAAAATTAAAGAGCTCGTACAAAAGAAGGATCCTAAAGCCGTCGAGCTTGTAGAGCTTATCCAGGAGCTATTAAAGGATGGCGCCAAGCAAAAATGGTTCAAACCAGCAGCGGTATATCAGTTCTTTCCATCCTACAGTGAAGGAAATAAACTCCATATAGTAGATCCTGAAAATACAGATCGAATTTTACAAACATTTGATTTCCCAAGACAGGAAAAGCTGCCGCATCGCTGTATTTCTGATTATGTTCGTCCAAAACAAGAAGATGGCTTCGACTATGTTGCCATGTTTGCTGTGACAGCAGGAAGTCAAATCCGTGAACTCGCTCAAGGATTTAAAGAACAAGGTGATTACTTAAAGAGTCATGCTGTTCAGGCACTAGCTTTAGAGCTTGCAGAAGGATTAGCTGAACGTACACATCAACTCATCCGTGACCGCTGGGGCTTCCCTGATGCACCAGATTTCACAATGGACCAACGATTTTCGGCAAAATACCAAGGTCAGCGCTATTCCTTTGGTTATCCGGCATGTCCTGATCTTGAAGATCAAGAAAAGCTATTTAATCTTATTCGTCCAGAGGACATCGGTATTCAATTAACAGAAGGCTTCATGATGGAGCCTGAAGCATCTGTTACAGCGATCGTTGTTGCTCATCCAGATGCAAAATATTTTAATGTCATGTAATATATGAGCCCTAAAACAGTGTTTTAGGGCTTTTCTGTCTGTAAACTTATGCCTGGCCTCCCCTTTTCGTCAATAATCTATCAACTTTAAAGGAATTTCTATCAGCTTTCTTGGATAATCTTTCAACTTTGATCAGTAATCTCTCAACTTTCCTCATGAATCTATCATTCGACACAATTCAACATCGAAGCTACCCACATCAAAACAGGACTATCTATCGACAAAATCTCATCCTTTTGACTGACTTCCTTCCCAAACAAATGCGATATAATTTCTCATGTATCCAAGACAATATCGTTGACATGATGATCAATATTATTTAGAATGCACATTAGTATGTATAGCAACTTCTCTTAGTCAAAATAAATCAATTTGAGATTTTCCAAAAGTTACTATACTAACAAATAGTAAACTAGCAACTTAGTTGCTGCTCATCAAGAAAATGGAGGGAAAAAATATGTCAAACGTATTATTTATTAAAGCAAACTCACGTCCTGCAGAACAGGCTGTAAGTGTTCAGTTATATGATGCATTTTTACACACTTACAAAGAAACACATAAAGAAGATACCATTACAGAGCTTGATTTATTCCAAGAAAACCTTCCTTATTATGGAGTAGATGCGATTAATGGAATGTTTAAGCGCGCAAAAGGAATGGAATTAACAGCTGAAGAAGAAAAAGCAGCAAATTTAGTGCAAAAGTACTTAGATCAATTCGTTGCCGCTGACAAGGTCGTTTTCGCATTCCCACTTTGGAATTTCACAGTTCCAGCTGTTTTACACACTTACATGGATTATTTATCACAAGCTGGTACAACATTCAAATATACACCTGAAGGTCCTGTAGGCTTACTTTCAGAGAAAAAAGTGGCTCTTTTAAACGCTCGTGGCGGAGTTTATTCAGAAGGTCCTGCTGCATCTGTAGAAATGTCTGTTAACTATGTTAAAAATGTATTAGCATTCTGGGGCATTACGAATACGGCTGATGTGATTATTGAAGGTCATAATCAATTCCCAGATCGTGCAAGTGAGATCATTGAAGAAGGTATCAAAAAAGCTACTGAATTAGCAAGCAAGTTTTAATAATAAACATTAAGAGCGAGTGTCATCACTCGCTTTTTTATTTTCCCCAATAACCTCTCTCTTTCTATTTTCCATACTGCTGGAAATCTCTAAAAAATTCCCCATGAAATTGACAATAAAGTCAGTTATCACTAAACTTATTTTAAACGTTATCAATATTTAGAATGTATTAGGAGTCTATCTAAAATGACACTTACGTTAAACGACTTTATTAGTATTTATATCCATCAAACCGACTTAGAGCTTACAGGATATATAAAAAATAAATTATCCCCCTTTAATATAGCTCCAGAACAAAATTTAATTATGATGTTACTTTGGGAAAAAGATGGCCTTAGTCAAAATGAGATCGCAGGAAAATTAAATAAAGATAAAACAAATATTGCCAGGATGGCCTTTGGACTTGAGCAAAAGGGTTTTGTAAAAAGATTAAATTGCCCAAAGGATCGCCGTGTTCAACGCTTATATTTAACAAAACAAGGTGAGGAACTAAGTGAACATATTATCCCCATTGCTATGGAGTTCAATAAGGTTCTATGCCAAAACATTACCACTGAAGAACTGAATCATGTCAGACAAATTTTAGGTAAGATGAGAACAAATTTAAGACAATCATAATGAAGAAGCCCTCAAATGGGGCTTCTTTTTTATGTTTAAAATTTTGCAAAAAGCCTCGTTAGTTTAAGCACCTCTTTTCTTGGGAATAGAAATACTACTCCATGAACATACTTTTTCATTTTTTTCACATAATAGGTAAACGATGAAACTTCAGGAGGTATAAACAATGAGTAATAATCAAAATCAACAAAAACAAACATTGCCGCCACAGCATCAGGATGTTCAGCCTGGCCATGAGGATTTAATGAATCCAAAACCTGCATTCGATGATCAAACGTATACCGGAAGCGGAAAATTGAAAAATAAAGTAGCTGTTATAACTGGCGGAGATAGTGGGATTGGAAGAGCTGTCGCTGTATTTTTTGCAAAAGAAGGAGCTAATGTGGTTATTTCCTATTTAAATGAGCAAAAAGATGCAGAAGAAACAAAACAGTATGTAGAAGCAGCAGGACAAAAATGCTTGCTGATTCCTGGAGATATCGGTGATGAATCTGTATGTCAGCAAGTTGTAGCAAAAACAGTTGAGACATTTGGACAAATCGATATTATAGTCAACAATGCTGCTGAGCAGCACCCTCAAAAAGGAATTGAAGATATTACGAGTGAACAACTCGAACGTACATTTAGAACAAATATCTTCTCATTTTTCTATTTAACAAAGGCTGCTCTCCCCCATTTAAAACAGGGAAGTGCGATCATCAATACTTCTTCGGTAACAGCTTATGCTGGAAATGAGCAATTACTTGATTATTCAGCAACCAAAGGTGCTATTACAACATTTACTCGCTCATTAGCCCTTAATCTCGCTGGCAAAGGAATTCGTGTGAATGCAGTTGCTCCTGGTCCGATATGGACCCCTCTCATTCCATCTACTTTTCCAGCAGATCAAGTGGCTACTTTCGGAGCAAATACACCAATGAAGCGACCTGGACAACCCGAGGAACTTGCACCTGCATATGTCTTTTTAGCCAGTGATGATTCTTCTTATATGTCAGGGCAAACACTTCATGTTAATGGCGGGAAAATCGTTAATGGGTAAAATGAAGGGACTGTCAATTGTGACAGTCCCTATTTTAAATTTGGTTTCTTTTTACCTCTCTTATAAGCCAGTATTAGAAATAAAATAAACAATGTTGGAACAATAATAAAGACACTGATAAATGGTATGTTTAGCCCTGTCTTTTCTTTTATTTCATACACCTCGGCTATTTCGCGATCTATGATGAATTCGTATTCGTTATTTTCTTCCTCAAAAGTATCACCAGTTAGCAAGCCTTCAAGTTTTTTATCCTCTGCTATTTCAGAGGCTGATATTTTCACTTTTTGAGTTTCAGTCGTATTATTAATGGCTACGATAAGAGATTCATCTTGATATGATCGTTTAAAAACAATCATGCCATCCTTCTCATATAAAACCTGATAGTCGCCATATGTTAGAGCAGGAAACGTTTTTCTAACAATGGACAACTTTCCAAGATAATCAATCAATTCCTCATCTGATTGAAAGTTCATTAAAGGACGATTTGTTGGTGGTTCTCCCCCATCAACCGCAATTTCAGAACCATAATAGACAATTGGTGTTCCAGGAATGGTGTACATATATGAGAAAACCATTTTCAATCGAACACCTGGATGTTGATTATTTTCAATTGCATGTCTTGTAAAGCGAACCGTGTTATCACTATCCACATATGTACTTAGTAAAGGTGAAGATTTGGCCACGATATCTGTCATTGGTTGAAAAGGCTGATCGACATGAGCAAACACGCTTGCCGATTTTTCATAAAAGGAATGATTGAGAATGGAATCAAATCCGCTTTCAATATAAGAGGACATGATCTTTGAATCATCAGAGTCTATCGAACCTACTAGGTAATAATCCTCGTTTAGCTCTTTCATATTTTGGTGAAAATCTTTCCAAACATTCTGATCAATACTGTCTGCTTTGTCAACATAATACCCATCCACGCCTGTTTCTTTCATCCACCATGCTGCTGATTGGGACATGTTTGGATCAATTTCACCATAGTCTAATAATATGTTCATCTCTAGTTTATGTGCTTCTTCGACAAGGCGCTTTACATCTTCCACTGTCCCGGCATGCTCATCGATGGTTTTTACTTCGCTAGATGTATTTTCTTCGTTAAAAATTGGTGATAGAATCATTGAGGTGAATCCCATTTTATGGATATACTCGATTTTTTTTATAATCCCTTCAATATCCCCTCCATGATAGGCTGTTGGATCTTCAAAATCGAGATCATCCCCATCATTTTTAGGGTTTCCATTATTAAAACGATCAACGACTACATAATAAGCAATTTCATCCTGCCAAGCCTTTTCTCCTTTTTCAGCTGCACTTACCGGGAATGCACTAAAAAGAAGAAACAGAATAAGCAAAGGTTTTATAGCTTGTCTAAACATTTGTTCCGTTCCTCCTATACTCTATATCTCTACGTTCTTAAGAGTATCTCTTTCCTCCATATACCGTCAAATTTTATTTTGCTTTTTACCCCTATACATTTTCTAGAGATATGAATATCCTTTTTTATAATTGGAAAAAGCTTAGGTAGTACACATTCTATTAAGGTAAAGGAGTTATCATGCTGAAAGAAGCTATCTACCATCGTCCGAAAGACCAGTTTGCTTATCCTGATCGTAATGGGTCTTTTCACATTCAACTTCGTACAAAGCATCAAGACGTTGAATCTGTCACACTCGTATATGGAGATCCTTTTGAATTTGATCAAGGTCACTGGAAGTATACCTCTGTACGAATGAAGCAAAGCGGAACAGATGGATTATTTGATTATTGGGTAACCGCCATTTTCCCGCCACAAAAGCGCCTACGATACGCGTTTTACTTAAAAAGCTCTGATGAAGAACTCTTTTTTACAGAAAAGGAATTTTCCGATCATGTTCATCATGATTTTTCAGCTTATTTTTGCTTGCCTTACCACCATAGTTCAGACGCTCACAATGCACCTGAGTGGGTAAAAGACACCGTTTGGTATCAGATCTTTCCTGATCGATTTGCAAATGGAAATCCCTTGAACGATCCTCCAACAACATTACCATGGAATAGCATAAAACCTACCACAGATTCTATTTTTGGCGGAGATTTACAAGGAGTCATTCAGCATCTTGATTATTTAGTGGACTTAGGGATAAATGGAATTTACTTTACACCACTCTTTAAAGCCAATTCAAATCATAAATATGACACGGTGAATTATTTGGAAATAGATCCACAGTTTGGAAGCTTACAGGATATGAAGGAGGTTGTCGCCCAGTGCCACGCAAGAGGAATTCGTGTAATGCTTGATGCTGTTTTTAATCATTGTGGACTGGACTTTCCTCCTTTTCAGGATGTGCTTGAAAATGGTGAGGCCTCACAATACAAAGATTGGTTTCATATAAGCTTTACCCCATCTGGTGACATCCACTATGAAACCTTCTCCTTTGAGAAATCAATGCCAAAGTTAAATACTCAGCATCCGGAGGTGCGAAAGTATTTGTTTGAAGTTGGGGAATATTGGATAAAAGAGTGCCACATTGATGGCTGGAGGTTAGATGTGGCGAACGAGATTGACCATCAATTTTGGAAAGATTTTCGTCAAGCAATGAAAGCCATTCATCCTGAGGTGTATCTTGTTGGAGAGGTATGGCATGATGCTATGCCATGGCTTGAAGGGGATCAATTTGATGCTGTTATGAACTATCCATTGGCAAATCTGCTTCATCAATTTTTCGCATATGATGTTATCAATGCACAGCATTTCACTTTTGCATTACAAAAATTCTTACATCAATATCCAAAGCCTGTCTATCATTCATTATTTAACATGGTTGGAAGCCATGATACACCTAGAATATTAAATCTAGCAAAGATGAATAAGCAAAAAGTAAAGCTTTTATCCGTTTTTCAATTTTGCTTCTTCGGTTCCCCTTCTATTTATTATGGGGACGAAATTGGGTTAACCGGAGACCAAGATCCTGGATGCAGAGGATGTATGGAATGGGATTCCTCCAAGCAGGATCAGGATATGCTGGCATTCATGAAAAAATTAATTCATCTTCGCAAGCAATACCCTATCCTCGGTAACGAAGGGCAATTTCGAATTTTATCATACGATGAAAATAAAAACTCTCTTTGTTTCCAAAGAGAAAATAACAAGGAGATTTTAATTGTTGTCATAAATAATCATCCAGAAAGCCAAACGGTTCAGCTTCCTCTTCAACTTAAAGACCGCACCATTCTTGATTTATGGAAATCAGAAGAGTTCGCAGCTCATTCTGATCAACTATCAGTTACACTTAATGGTTATGATTTTTCTCTTTTGCACATTAAGAAATAAGTTATCTTTTTATCTCCTAAGAATAACCTTTCTATATTCAATAGGAGTTAGCCCTTCCATCTTTTTAAACAGTTTTGAAAAATAGGTGGAATCCAAAATACCAACTTCCTTAGAAATATTGGCAATCTTTTGATCTGTTGTTGCTAACAACTTCTTAGCTTGATTCATCCGATATTTGTTCAAATAATGATTTGGTGTCTCACCTACAATTTTTTGCATACAGCGCGTTATATAATCAGGGTGAAAATGAAGGGCGTTCGCAATGTCCTCCATTTTCACCTCATCCTTATAATGTGCTTCAATATAGGCTACTGCCTCTTCTACCACCTTTTCAGCAGCAGAAGGGATTTTACACGCTTCCTTTTGTAAGTGTAAAAGAAATTCTTGAAAATACAATTGTTGTCTTAATTGATAATCTGGTGTTTGATGATCAACATTTAATAATTGATGAAACATTGTTTCCACAAAGCTGGTATTTTCAATCTCACCATAGCATGGAATTGACAGTCTATAAGATGGAGGATGTTCATAATCACCTTGAGACTCGTGAATTTCAGCCCAGTTTGTAATCCCTTCCTCTACAATTTCATAATTAGTCGGAATAACAAAATGAAACCAATAATATTCTGATCTCACTTGACACCCCTTATGACCAAAATGTTCAAAGCCGGGAACTAAGATGATATATTGACCTTTGCCAATGGAGTAAGGAACAGAATCCTCTGTTAGAAATAACTCCCCGGACTTTACATAAATCAAATCAAACACAGTAAATGTTCTCTGAAAATGCTTTTTCCCCTTTTCAAAAATGGCATATCCCCCTTTTATTAAGGTTGGAAAAGCCGGAACATGAAACTCAATATAAGACAACCATCATCACCCTTTAAGTCGTATTTCTCCAAATTATATCGTCATCTTCTCTTTCCATTATACTGCAATCTCTGTAAACTTATTAAGTATTATCGACATGTAGTAAGGAGGTAGATGAAAATGTCGACAACAAGACAAGATCGTAAAATGACATTATTTGCATTAACATGGCCAATTTTTATTGAAATCATGCTTCACATGTTAATGGGAAATGCTGATACATTAATGCTCAGTCAATATTCAGATAATTCTGTAGCAGCTGTCGGTGTTTCAAATCAAATATTATTTCTATTGATTGTGATGTTTGGGTTTATTGCAACAGGAACAACCATTCTCGTTGCTCAATATATAGGTGGAAACAATTATAAAGACGCCAAAGAAATATCATCTGTTTCTCTTTCGGCAAATCTTTTATTTAGTATCCTCATTAGTGTCGTCATTGTCATTGCTAGTGAAGATATCCTTCAACTGATGAATTTACCACAGGAGCTAATGACAGAAGCGACTTTTTATTTGAAGGTTGTTGGAGGGTTTTCTTTTCTTCAAGCATTAATTATGACAGCTGGTGCTATTCTAAAAAGCTATGGTTATACAAAGGATTCGATGTACCTGACAATCGGGATGAATTTAATTAATGTTATAGGAAACTATTTATTTATTTTTGGACCTTTTGGTATTCCGGTATTAGGTGTTCAAGGTGTTGCAATTTCGACAGTTGTATCGCGATTTATTGGGTTACTTGTTATTCTTTATATTTTAAAGCAACGTGTTCACTTTACTCTTAATCTAAGAACTTTGTTCAAACTGCCAGCGCATCATATCAAAAATCTCCTTCATATCGGAATACCAACTGCTGGCGAACAATTGTCTTATAATACATCTCAAATGGTGATCACATTTTTTATCACAATGATTGGAACAGAAGCATTAACAACAAAAGTGTATGCACAAAATCTTATGATGCTTATTTTATTATTTAGCTTAGCGGTAAGTCAGGGGACGCAAATTTTAGTTGGCTATATGGTAGGAGCAAAGGATTATGATTCGGCATACAAAAGATGCTTAAAGAGCTTGCATTACGGTATCGTTATTTCTACATTGATGGCGGTCGTCTTTACCTTGTTCTCCGATCAATTGCTTGGCATCTTTACATCAAATGAAAGAATACTAGAGGTGGGGGGCACACTTATTTTACTCACCATCCTACTTGAGCCTGGTAGAGCCTACAATATGATTATCATTGGATCTTTAAGAGCGGCTGGAGATATTCGTTTCCCTACCTATATTGGGATTCTGTCAATGTGGGGGATAAGTGTTCCAATCGCTTATGTACTTGGTATTCATTTTGACCTCGGACTTGTTGGAGTATGGATTGCCTTTATATCAGATGAATGGGCTAGAGGAATTATTATGTATTACCGTTGGAAATCTAGAGCTTGGCAGGGGAAACGATTTTCTCAGGAAGCTGCAGTTTCTTAAAATAGTAGAAAAAACCACAAGGAGTCATTTTGAACTGAACCCAAAAAGTTAGACATAGAAATTCAGGCTGCTACTTGGGCATGTTTTCGGTACTGAACCGGACTCATGCCTTTTAATTTTGCCTTAATCCGTTTGTGGTTATAGTAATATATATAAT
>Ga0180220_1000099_pt1 | contig 156678 bp, 129 predicted proteins | sample eDN5th37CBELigBY_FD_151335 | JGI IMG/M metagenome (GOLD analysis project Ga0180220, IMG submission 151335) | Enriched backyard soil microbial communities from Emeryville, California, USA - eDNA 5th pass 37_C BE-Lig BY (version 2) (version 2) | ecosystem: Environmental > Terrestrial > Soil >... | reverse complement strand
GAGAGGAGGATCCGCCGAAGCGGAGAAGGGGCCGCCGGGAGGTGCCGACGTCCTGAGGCTCGTCACCCCCGCCCGAGTGGGACATTTTCAGTCGCCACATGTGGGACATTTTCATCCGCCATTGACAGCGGACGACGGGGGGCGCGGGATCATCCGCGTTCCGTCGAAGACCGGGTATGGTGGAACTGTCGGAACCGCCACCGCATGGCGGCCGGCCTGGAAGGGGGCGCACGCTGGGATACAGGGCGTTGATCGTAAAGCGAAGGGCCTACGGCCGCCCCGGGGTTGCGGATCGACGACGAGGTCCGACTACCTGCGTGCAGGCCCGCATGGCGCGGGACCGCCAGGAACCACCTACTGACAGCATCATGGAACTCTCGGACCACGAAATGATCGCAGCGGGGCCGCTGCGGGAGCTATACGAGAAGGTGAGGGCGCGGCTGGACGAAGCCCGTGAGCTGCACCCCGAATCGCCGGTGATTCTATCCTATGCCCGGGACGAGAAGGCGCTGCGCGAGGCCATCGAGGCGGGACGGCGCGAGGCGCCTGAGTGCGACAGCGCGACTGCGGCCGAGATCCTGGGTGTGAGCGAGAGGCAGGCAACAAAGCTCGCGAGGGCCCGGAAGGTCCTGGCTCGGCAGCGCGTCCCCGGCGGCCCCTGGACGTTCGACGTCCGCAGCTGCTACGAGCTCGCCCGCCGGAAGGCTGCGTAATGCCGCTCGATCGCAAGACTCAGCGGAAGATTCTCGACGCGCACGCGCGGGCAAGAGCGGCGGCGCTGGCTGCGGGCGAGGACCCGACACGGGCGGCAGAGAACGAATACAGTTTCCCGTGGTCGACCACCGCGTTCGGCTCGGACGGGCGCGCGCTCTACGTCCATGAGCGCAGTGACCGGCCGGGCGAGGTGCGCGTGCGATTCCAGGCGACGCCGGAGGAGGCGGCGAAGCGTGAATGCCCGAGGCGGCCAAGGCTCGCGATCCCCGTCGACCTGCGAGACGAGCGCGGCCGGCTACTCAGGCGCGCAACCGACCGCGCGGTGGACGCAGCGAAGCAGGTGTACGAGGACTGGCTCTCACCTGCGCAGGCCCAGCCCTCGGCAGGGCCCTACTTCCGGACGTATCGCGAGGTCTTTCAATACTACCTCGACACCTGCGAGATGGGCGAGCGCCACCGGAAGGGGAACGTCGGCAGCCTCGACGACCCGCCGGAATCCAAAACCGCGATCGCTGAGTGGAGGAGGCGTGTCGGGCTTGACGAGGACGTGAGCACGTTCGGCTTCGACCTCATGCGCCGCGTCACGCTCGAGCTGGTCGGGGAGTACGACAATGGCCGTGGGGCCACGAAGGCGGTCCGAATCTTCAAGGTCGTGCTGGCCGCGATCAATCACGCGAAAGCGAACGGTCGCTTGCCGGCAGACGTCGCCGTCGCGCCGCCGCGCTGGGAGAAGACCATCCGCGAGACGTGGTCAAAGAGGCACGGCGTCAGCGTGACGCGCCCCCGTCGGCCGCGCTACAGCGAGCACGAGGCCATCCGGCTGCTGCAGCACCTGGACGAGGCCGAGCCGCGGCTCAGGCTCGCGATCGAGCTGACGCTCGGCTACCGGGTCGAGCAGGTGACGAGACGCGCGACGCGCAAATCCCTCCTCGAGGGAGGTGCGTTCGGGCTTCAGCTGGTATTCCTGGACCAGAAGTCCATGCGCGAGATCAAGATCGACCTCTCACCGCGGCAGCAGCGGGCACTTCGTGAAGCATGGGCGCCGGGCGGCGTGCTGAATGAGCTCGAGCACGCGTATCAGCATGGCCACCTCGAGGACTACCACCTCGTCCCGTCGGGACGCCTGCGAAATGGCGTTGCCCAGCGGCACGGCGCGGCCAGCCCCTACACGGACCTGCTCAAGCGGTTGCGCGAGCTGGAAACGATCGCCGGCGTGCCGCACGAGACACGGAGAGCCTTCCACGGCCTCCGGCGCACCGTCGCACGTCTCGTCAATAGGGAGACCGAGGACGACACGCTGCGCGACCTGGCCCAGGGTTGGACTCCGGGGTCGGGTGCGCGCGAGCTATACGACGATGCGCTGGAGGACGAAGAACAACTGGCCCTGGCTGCGCAGGCGCGCGCTCGCGCGATCGAGTCTGTGGCTCGCTCGCTTACACCTGCCGAGCAGGTCGAGGACCTGGCCGCCATCGCGCAGGACGTCGTCGGCAGGATCGAGGGGACGAGAGGGGCGGACGACCGGACGGCTGACGCGCTGACGGAGGCGGCCTATCTGGCCACGTGTCTCACCGACGCGCTGCGCCAGGCGGCGGGCGCTCTCGAGGGATTGCCGGCGCGTGAGCGAGTCTCACACCGTAGGACCAGACGCGAGCAGCATGAGGCGCTGGAGGCGGAGGTGCGGGGACACTTGGACCGGCTTCGCCTGACGGGTGTGCGGGCAGCCCAGCTGCTCATGGTCAGCGACTCGGACATCAGCGCGATCCGGCGGGCAAAGTCCTGCGGCCTGGTGTCGTTTGAGCGCCTGACCGCGATCCGGGACCAGCTGGCCGCGCTGCCAGAAAGCTGAACCGAATGGTCCCACAGATGGTCCCCAGACAGTTCCGCGATCTGCTAAGTCGTTGAAAATAAAGGCCTCCCAACCGGGAGGCCTTTAGCTTGGAAGGCTGACGCTCTAGCCAACTGAGCTACGCCCGCAGAGTGTGACCTGAGCCGTAGAATTTCGCGGAACTACCGGCACAGATCAAGCCTTCCTCCGCCCGTCAACGCTCCCTCGCCGCTGCATCGGCCTCGCCGGGTCAAGGCTCCTTCGCCGCTGCCTCAGCCATCGCCGGGTCAAGGCGCCCTCGTCGTCGCATCAGCGTTCGCCAGTTTCGGTGCCTTGCTCCTTTCCGTTCCCGTCCTTCCACAGGTCCGTCCCCTCCGGCCGCCGAGGCCCGGTCGACCCGGCTGCTACAGGGACTTCAGGTACTCCATCAGGTCGCGCCGCTGCTGCGGGGTCAGCTCCAGCGAGAGCACGTCGATGTAGTGATCGACGACGTCGTCGAGTGTGGCCGCACTGCCGTCGTGGAAATACGGTGGATGCTGCCAGACGCCGGCGAGGGGTGTCGTCCGGTAGAGCCCGTTCACCGTCCGGGCGGCGTAGGCGGGGTCCATCCCGGTCTCGGACGGCGCGTGCAGCGTTCCGTCGTTCACGTCCGTGAAGAAGCGGTTCGGATCGTGACACCGGGCGCAGCGCGCCCGTCCGTTGAAGATGCCCCGGCCCCGTGCCGCGGCGGCCGCGTCGAAGGAGCCGACCGGCGGTGCAGGCGCCTCGAGGCTGAACTGGTACTCCCGCAGCGCGGGCAGCCTGGACGTGACCCGGTCCTCGGCGTCGGGCACGTCCACGAAGATGCCGAGCGCCGGTTCGCTGAAGTCACCACGCCCGTGCATCTGCGTGACCGCAACATAGGCGTTCCAGTAGGACACCACGCCGTCGGCCGTATACGTCTCCCGCGCTACCTGCCGGAGGCCGTAGGCGGGCGGAATCATGATGGGCGTGTTGAGACCGTCGATGTTGATGCGCGGATCGCCCAGCCGTTCAGGATCTGCTTCAGGTCCGCATCGATCGCGGGAGAGAGGGCGACGATCGCGCCGACATTGAGATCGCGATTCGGCCAGCCGTCGAGGCGTCGTCCGATCCCCGGCGCGAAGCTGTTGTCGACGGTCGAATGGCACAGCGCGCACGTGATCCCCACGCTCGTCAGCCGCCGCACCCCGTTCACCTCCTCCACCTCGCCCATCACGCCGAGCACGGCGTCGAGCTCGAGCAGCGCAAGCGTCGTCGCGGGGTCCGTCAGGTCGACGTCACCGGCAGCGATCGCATCCTTCACGGATTGCGGCAGCGCGTCCGAATCCACCTTCAGCCCGACCTGCAGCGCGAGCTCCGGACTCACCGCAGACTCGATCACCTCGTGCATCCGAAGCGTGTCCGTCCAGTACGCCTCGTCGCCGAACGTGTCGTATCGGAAGATCTCCCTGCCGTCCGCGACCAGCGCCGGGTCGAGCGGCGGCGGCGGCCGGTGCGAGGGGCCGAGCCGGTCATCGCACCCGGCAGTAAATACCATCAGGACGGCAACCGGCAGGAGTCGGCGAAGAAGGGCTGTCGCTGTCAGATCGGTGCCCAGGCGGGTTCGGCCGACGCGGCGAGCGGGCAGAACGCGGTCAGAGGGAAAGGGCGCGGCGGGCGACGACTCCGGGGTGCCCGGGGTGAGAGCCGGTCTCGGCGCGCCGCCGGCGCCTGTCGGAATAGCCATGGTTCCTCCTACGCGCAGGGTGGCGAACCGGTTTGCGACCAACGATGCAACGCCGGTTTGAATATATCAAGAATTATATTGACTTATTGCATAAATCGAGCCCGGACGGGCGGCTCGGGGCGCCTTCAGGCCGCCACGCGGTCGCGCGTCTCAGCCCTGCTCCGCTACCGCCTCTGCGAGCGCGAGGGGTGCGACGTCATGACCGGACGGCCGCTGGTAGACGCGCAGGCCGAACTCGGGGACCATGGCGAGGATGTGGTCGAAGATGTCTGCCTGGATGGACTCGTAGACCGCCCAGCGCGTGTCGTTCGTGAACACGTAGATCTCGATCGGCACGCCCTCGGGTGTGGGTGCGAGCTGCCGCACGAGGAAGGTCATTTCCTGGTGGATGCGCGGGTGCTGACGCAGGTACGCGATGATGTAGGCGCGCAGTGTACCGATGTTGGTGAGGCGCCGTGCATTCGGGACGATCGAGCCGTCGTTTGCATATCGGGCATTGTACTCCTCCAGCTCCGCCACCTTCTGCTTCATGTAGTCGCGGAGCAGCGCGAAGTTGGAGAAGCGCTCGATCTCCTCGGGGGTCAGGAACCGGATCGTCGAGGTGTTGATGTAGATCGCGCGCTTGATGCGGCGGCCGCCGCCCTCGAACATGCTCCGCCAGTTCTTGAAGCTGTGCTCCAGGAACTTGTGCGTGGGGATGACGGTGATCGTCTTGTCCCAGTTACGGACCTTCACGTTGTTGAGCGCGATGTCGACGACGTCGCCGTCGGCATCGAACTGCGGCATCTCGATCCAGTCGCCGACGCGCACGAGGTCGTTGTTCGTGAGCTGCACACTGGCGACGAGGGAGAGCAGCGTATCACGGAAGACGAGCAGGATGACGGCCATCATCGCGCCCAGGCCGCTCACGAAGTACCACGGCGTGCGGCCGGCCAGGCGGGAGACGATGAAGATGATGGCTATCGCATAGAGGAAGATCTTCGCGAGCTGTACGTAGCTCTTGATGGGCCGGCGATCGGCGAGCGGAAGCCGCTGGTAGAGGGCGTGGCCGGCGGAGAGCGCCGCATCCAGGATGAGGGCGCCGGCGAGTATGAAGGCGGCGCTCAGCAGCCGCAGGGCCAGGTCGAGCACGAGCGGGCTGATGCCGGGCACGAAGCGCAGGCCGGCCTGCAGCACAACCAGCGGAACGAGTGCGGACGCGCGCAGCAGGACGCGCCTGTCGAAGACGATCTCGTCCCATTCCGCCCGCGTGCGTTTCGTGAGAGCGCGCACGAACCCGAGCACGAAGCGCCGCGTGATCAGGTAGAGCGTACCGGCCAGCGCGAACAGCAGCGCCAGCCCTGCGAGCGTTCCGGTCCAGCCGAGGCCGAACGTACGTGTCCAGAAATCCTGCATCGTCACATCCGCCTGTTCGAACATTTGTGAGAGCAGGAAGATAACATTTGTGCAGATCGCGCAAATCGCGCGTCCCGCGTCGGTGTTCCTTCCTCATCGCAGTGCGGGACGCGATCGTGCAGTCACCCGTGTCGTATCCTGGCGGATTCTCTCGCGATTCCGGTGTTGTGAGCGAGGCTCGTGCGGGCGCGTCGGCCCTGTGGCGGCAGATGCCGCGTGGTGCGGGCGCGAAAGTTGAACGCGACGGCGGCGTTCCCTCGGAAGCAGGACGCGGCGATACCGTCAGACGGAGTGAGTGAGCTGGTGGAGGCAGTGGACGAACCCGGCCGGTTGTCGGAGGTCCTTCGTGCGTGGGCGGAGGCCATCCGCGAGGACACGCCCGCCTCCGTCGATGCGGAGCGTGCGGAGCGCAACGCGGCGATGGCCGGGCTGCTCGAGCGCGCCTCGCAGATGCTGCTCGAGCGGTATGCGGCGGAAGGCCTGCTCCAGGCCATCCGTCGCGCGAATGCGATCCGTGCGGACGGTGTTCCGGGGGGCTACGACCTGGCGCAGGTCTACACGGACGGCGACGAGGTCGTCGTCGTGGGTGAGCCTCTGCCGGGCGAGCCGCACGACTGCGGGGTGATGGGGTGTGGCCCTTCCGCCCACGTGATCTTCCGGACGCGTGGCGGGCTGCGGGCAGAGTCGCGAAACGAATAAGAGCCGCCGGCGCGGATCGCGTCGGCGGCTCCAGTGCATGTAACGGCAATCCGAGAAGAGCCGGCGGTCGGGATTGAACCGACGACCGCCCGATTACAAATCGGGTGCTCTACCGCTGAGCTACGCCGGCAACCAATGAAAGATCGTAAGAATCGCCAGCGGTTGCAACGGTCGGCGTCGTTCGAGGGCTGGCTGCCGGCGTCGCCGTTACGGGGCAACCAGCGTGCAGGTGACGACGCGCACCGGCTCGCTCCAGCCATTCTCCGCGCGCGTGACTCGCTCACTCACGCTCACCCAGGGCCGCGGCGCACCGGGCCGCACGGCCGGTGGTGCACAGAGCGTGGGCGAGGCCAGCCCCGCAGCACGAGCTGCGACGTGTCGCGGACCCTGCCCGACTGCGGTCGCGTGGTTGACGGAATCGCTGGCGTCGAATCCGGACGGCGCGACCCCGATGCGCTGGCGATCGCGCGGCTCCCCGGCCGCGTCCGGACGTGCGCGTGTTTCCGCGCCTTCCGGCCGGAGCCCTCCTCCGGCTTCGTTCGCATCATTCCCGCCCGCTTGCGCGCGCGACAGTAGCTCCGCGTCTCTCAGGCCGGGCGGGATCGTATCGAATCCGACCCGGTGAACGGGAGCGACCTCGATCCGCACGGAGATGGCGGCCGACTGCTGTCCAGCCGTGGGTGCGGGATGCGCCAGCACCGAGGTACCGAGGAGTGCAGCTGCCAGGATTCTGCCGACCACGCTCTTGCCTGCCGTAGGGGTTCTTCCAGCCATGCCGGAAGTATCGGCAGCTCAGAGCGAAACCCGTACCCGAATCACTCGAGGCGGGGAAACAGGGGACGCCCGCCGTGCCGGGCCGCAAAGCCCGACCCCGGGGCGGGATCAGGCCTTCTTCCAGCGCACGCCGGCCGGGGTGTCCTCCACGACGACGCCCGCGGCTGCGAGCTCGTCGCGGATTCGGTCCGCGGTTGCGAAGTCGCGACGCTGGCGCGCCTCCGTGCGTGCTGCGATGCGCTCCTCGACCCACTTCGCGAACCCTGCCTCCACGCTGGTCGCCTCGGCGCGGGCCAGTGCGAGCACGCCGAAGACATCGTCCATGCTCTCGAGCGCACTACGTGCGGCCTGGACGTCCGCGACCTCGATGCGCGGCCGCGCACGATCGAGCGCAGCATTGGACTCGCGCACGAAGTCGAAGAGGGCGGCGAGCGCAGCCGGCGTATTGAGGTCGTCGTCCATTGCCTCCTCGAATCGCTGCAACGCGCGCGCTGCGATCGCCTGGAGCGATTCGCGGTCGGCGTCCTGCGATTCGGAGGCAGTCTCCTGCCGCGACGCCGCCGTATCGGACGATCCGTCCAGCGCAGCCGCGGTGTCCGCGAGTCGGCGGTCGAAGTCGAGCAGACGCTGGATCGCGTTCTTCGCGTCGGCCAGGCCGGCGAACGAGAAGTTCAGCTCCTTGCGGTACTGCGCGCCGATGAGGATGAAGCGAATCGCTGCGGGCGAATGGCCCATGTCGACGAGCTGGCCGATCGTGAAGTCGTTCTGCTTCGACTTCGACATCTTCTCGCCGTTGACGAGCAGATGCTTCACGTGGAGCCAGTAGCGCACGAACGGCTTTCCGGTCGCACCCTCCGACTGCGCGATCTCGTCCTCGTGGTGCGGAAAGATCAGGTCTTCACCGCCCGTGTGGATGTCGAACGTCTCGCCGAGCTCCGCCATGCTCATGGCGGAGCACTCGATGTGCCACCCGGGCCGTCCTTCACCCCATGGCGTCTGCCACGCTGCGCCGACCTTCCGGTCGCTGTCCTTCGCCGCCTTCCAGAGTGCGAAGTCGCGGGCGTCCTCCTTCTCGTACTCGTCCGCATCGATCGCGCGTGTGGCGAGACCTGCGCCTGCGCGTGTGTCCGCCAGCTCGATGCGGCTGAGCTTGCCATACTCGGGGAAGGAGCTGATCGCGAAGTAGATCGAGCCGTCCTTCTCGTACGCGTGCCCGTTCTCGATCAGCCGCCGGATGATCGCGATCATGTCGTCGATGTGATCCGTCGCACGCGGGTAGGCATCCGCGGGGCGGATCCCGAGACGATCGAGATCGCGCTTGAAGTTCTCGATCTGGGGCGCCGTCACCTCCTCGATGGGCACGGAGCGCGCTACCGCATCGTTGATGATCTTGTCCTCGACGTCCGTCAGGTTCATCACGAAGCGCACACCGTACCCCTTCCATTCGAGGTAGCGGTGGAGCAGGTCGTTGAAGATGAACGTCCGGAAGTTGCCGATGTGCGGCGGCCGGTAGACGGTCGGCCCGCACGCGTACACACCGACCCGTGACGGGTCGGCCGGCTCGAAGACCTCGAGGGAGCGGGAGAGCGTGTTATAGAAGCGCAGCGCCATGTCGCATCCTGTATGAGTCGATCGGGCGCCGCCATGGCCGGCCGTGCCTGCGGGCACGAGCCGGCACCGCTGTGCGAGACGTCAGGGCATGACGCGGATCTCTGTGACCCTCCAGCCCTGCTCTTCGCGGACGAGCGCAACGAAAACCGTGCGGCGCTCGGGTATGGTAGTGCCTCGGGGACGCGTGATCCACTCCAGCTCGCCGAATGCGCGCTGGGGCCTGCCGCCACTCACGCGTGCCACGCCGGGCTTTACGGAGACGGTCTGCTGATCCTCGAAGAGGCGACGCAGCGCAGCTGCGGCCTGCCGTGAAGCGACGGGCCCGCTTCGGCCGGACTCGAGCTCGAGCGCGAACCCTGCGCTCGCTGCGCTCTGCGTGATACCGCGCACATCGCCGCGCTCCCACATCCTCGCGACGCGCTGCATCGCGGTGTCCAGATCCTGCTGTGCGTGCGCAGGCGCCGCCACGAGGAGCAGCGCGACCAGTGCGGCGAGCCGGATCATACGCCCTCCGGAACAGCGATCGCCTGGCGGATCCGCTTCACGACGTCGACCGGGTCGGCGGCCTTCCAGATCGGCCGGCCGACGACGAGGTAGTCGGCGCCGGCGCGCGCAGCCGCCTCAGGCGTGGCGACCCGCGCCTGGTCACCCGTCTCCGCGTCGGCCGGTCGGACGCCGGGCGTAACGACGAGGAAGTCGGGCCCATGGCGCCGCCGCATGAGCTCGGCCTCGAGGGGCGAGCAAACCACGCCGTGCACACCGGCCGCTGCGGCCAGGTCGCCGAGGCGCGAGACCTCGTCCCGCACGGAAAGCAGCTCGCGGTTCCAGACCTCCTCGACGCCTGCCGGCGTGAAGGACGTGAGAATCGTGACCGCGAGGATCCGGGGACCATCGCGGCCCGCAGCCTCCGCGGCCGCCTGGAGCATCTCCGTGCCGCCCGTCGAATGCACGGTGAGCAGGTCCACGCCGTGCGACGCCGCCGACTCGACGGCGCCGGCGACCGTACTCGGGATGTCGTGGAACTTCAGGTCCAGGAAGATGCGCTTCCCGCGCGCGGCAAGCTCCCCGAGCAGTGGGGGCCCGGACCGGGTGAAGAGTGGGGATCCGACTTTGTACCAGCCAACCGTGTCGCCCAGTCGATCGACGAGCCCCAGGGCTTCCTCGCTCGAGGGGAGGTCGAGCGCAACGATGAGGTCGGCCATGTCTTCAGCAATCTTCCGGTTCAGCCGACGCGGCCTGCCCCGATCAGTTCGCTCAGGTCCGCAATGCCGGCAACGTCGCCGTAGCGTTCAAGTTGCTGCAATACACGGATTCCGGCGCGAGGGTCCGCAAAGCTGGCGGTTCCGACCTGGACGAGGGATGCGCCCGCCAGCAGGTACTGTACCGCGTCCTCGCCGGAACGGATCCCGCCGACGCCGATGATGGGGACGTCCACGCGCTTGCGGGCCTGCCAGACTGCGTGGACGCCGATCGGCAGCAGCGCCGGTCCGCTCGTCCCGCCGGTCCCGGCGCCCAGCACCGGCCGGCGCGTCCGGACGTCGAACAGGAGGCCGGGCACCGTGTTGATCAGCGTGAGTGCGTCGGCGCCCTCGCCGACGGCGACCGCGGCCATGGCACCGATGTCCGGCACGTTGGGCGCGAGCTTCACGACGAGCGGGCGCGACGTCGCCCGACGGGCACAGCGGACCGCCTCGGCCAGGAGGTCCTCGCGCGAGCAGAAGATCGCGCCGCCCTCCTTCACGTTGGGACAGGACACGTTGAGCTCGAACGCGGCGAACCCCTCGTCGCCGTCCAGCGCGCGCACCAGCTCGCCGAACTCCTCGGCCGTGCGCCCCGCGACGTTCACGAACACACGCGCGCGTCGCAGCCGGTCTCGCAGCCAGGGCAGCTTCTCCCGCCGGAACGCCTCGAGCCCCACGTTCGCGAGGCCCACGGAGTTCAGCATACCGGCGGCGAACTCTGCCACGCGCGGCGCCGGGTTGCCCGCGCGCGGCTCCGCCGTCACCGCCTTGACCGACAGGCCGCCGAGCCGATCGATGTCGAAGATCCCGTCCAGCTCCTCCCCGTAGCCGCAGGTCCCGCTGGCGAGCATGACCGGGTTCTGGAACGTGGTGCCGAGAAGCTGCTGCGAGAGGTTCACGGCGCACCCTCCGCCCAGAGGTGCTCGTGCTGAGCGAAGAAGCGGTCCACCGCCTCCGCGATTCCCTGCGCGAGCTTCTGCTGGAAGTCCGAACGCGCGAGCAGCTCCGCCTCGTGCGGATTCGAGAGGTATGCGGTCTCGATCAGGACGGCCGGCATGAGCGCACCGACCAGCACACGGAAGCCGGCCTGCTTGACACCGCGGTCGGGGCCGTCGTGGAAACCGGCGAGGCTGCGCTGCACGACCTCGGCGAGGTCGTTCGAGGCGCGCACGTAGAAGTCGTTGCGGAGGCTGTTCAGGATCATCTCGGCGACGTCGTCGCTCTCCCCGACGTCCTCGTCGTACTGCGCCGCGGCGTTTTCCATCTCCGCGACACGCCGCGCGTCTTCCGTCCGCGCATCGGAGAGGAAGTACGTCTCGAAGCCGCGTACGGATGGCCGCCATGAGTTTGCGTGGATCGAGAGGAAGACCGCACGCTGCCGCCCGTTCTTCCACGCGTTCGCCATGCGGGGTCGGTCCGCGAGCGCGATGAGTGTGTCGCGGTCGCGCGTCATGTAGACCTCGTAGCCTCGCTCGGTCAGCAGGTCCCGCAGGCGCAGCCCGATGGCCAGCACGACGTCCTTCTCGCGCACGCCGTTCGGCCCGATCTTCCCCGCATCGCGACCGCCGTGTCCCGGGTCGATGACAACCACGCGCGTGACGGGCGCGGATCGCTTCGCCGCGCCGGGGGCCGCGAGCGGCGTCGTCGTGCGGAGCGCACCGCTGCGCCATGCGACCTGCTCGCCGTGCTGCCTCGGCAGCCACTCGAGGAAGAACTGCTCGGGCAGGTACAGGGTGCCGCTCGACCGACGCGCGGGGAGCGCGAGGGCGTGCACCGCGCCACCCGCGCGGAAGAATGGGGAGCCCGCCGCGAAGGTGAGCGTGTCACCGTAGACGACGACGCGCGTCTCGGTCACATCGTCGACGACGCTCGCGCCGAGGCGCTCGAGCACCGCCACCGGAAACGCGGCGGCGCCGTCCAGGACCATGCCCTCGACGGCCACGTCGCCGTCCGCTCCGACCAGCCGCAGTGATGGCGCTTGCGCGTGCGCCGCAGATGCGGCCAGGCCTGCGACCAGGGTGGCGATCAGCGCACGTCGCACCGGCTCACCCCCTGCGCATCGCGCGACGGATCTCGCGCTCCGCATCGCGCTTCTTCACGTCCTCGCGCTTGTCGTGCACCTTCTTGCCGCGTGCAAGCGCCAGCTCGACCTTGATGTGACCGCGCCTCGTGTGCAGGTCGAGCGGTACCAGCGTCAGCCCCTTCTCCTGCGTCGCGCCGATCAGCTTGCGCAGCTCCCGCTTCGAGAGCAGCAGCTTGCGCGGCCGCGTCGGATCGAGATTCCAGCGATTCGCGGGGTCGTACGGCGTCACGTGCATGTCGTAGAGCCATGCCTCGCCGTTCTCGATCCGCGCGAATGCCTCGGTCAGACTCGCCTTGCCCTGCCGGATCGACTTCACTTCGGGACCGGCCAGCACGATGCCCGCCTCGAAGCGCTCCAGCACGTGGTACTCATGGAGTGCCTTGCGGTTGCGTGCGAGCGTCCGCTGTTCGGGTGCGTCGGTCATGGCGGGGAATCTAGCGGCGGCGCGACGCGTCAGGGAGTGGATCTTTCACCCGAGCCGCTCCTTCTGCTGCCGGCGGATCCGCAGCAGCGACCACACCTGCGCCACTTCGCCGCCCAGGATGAACAGCACGGCCGAGTAATAGATCCAGAGGAAGATCACGAACAGGTTCGCGAGGTTCGCGTACGCCGAGCGATAGCTCGCAATGTTCGCGATGTACCAGGTGAACGCCTGCTTGAGCAGCTCGATGAAGACCGCCGTGAACGTCGCCGCAACCGTGGCCGTGCGCCACTGGATCCGGCGGTACGGCAGGAACCGGTACACGAGCAGGAACATGAACCAGATCGTCAGCAGCGAGCCCGCACGCAGGTAGAGCTGGTTGATCGTCTGTACCCGGTCGGGCCCGACACCGAGGATCGCGTAGCCGTACTCCGCGAGCACCTCGACGAGCACCGTGAGCGCCACGTTGATCGTGAGCAGCAGCCCCGCGACGAGGACCATACCGATGTCGAAGAACTTTCCTGCGATGATGCCGCGATCCTGCTGGATGTCGAAGACTTCGCGGAGCGCCGTGCGCAGCGTCCCGACGAGGCGCGTCGCGAACCAGGCGAAGATCAGCGTACCGACGCCCAGGAAGCCGGACGACTGGTCGAGCAGGCTGCGGATGTAGTCGCGGACCTGTGCGGTGAACTCGGCACTGACGGGAGGCAGCGCCTCGAAGAGGTACCGGACGAGTGTTTCCTCGGCGCCGGCGCCGTACCGGCTCTGGAGCAGCAGACCCGCGACACCGAGCACCGCGAGGATGAGCGGGACGACGGCAACGACGACGTTGAACGCGATTGCGCCCGCCATGAAGAAGATCTGGTCCTGCTCCGCCTTCTTCCAGACGCGGCGGACGAAGTCGCCGGCCGTGCGGCGCGCTCGTGCAAAGCGCGATGGCGCCTCCGGCTGCAGAGACGACGAGCCCCCGCGCTCCGCGTTTGCGGGGACGGGGGCAGCGCCTGTCGATGGCGTGGCGGCCACGGTGGCCCGGCCGCCCCGGCCTAGAGCTCGCCCTCGCCGACGCCGCCGCTCGTTCCGGCGTCGCGCGGATGCCGCGCGGCCTCGTACCCTGCACGGGCGCGCGCGCTCACCTCCCTGACGCGCTCGGTCGCGGTCTCGCGGCCCCGCTCGAACGCTTCGCGCGCAGCGCCAACGCGATCCGTCACCTCGTGGCGCACCTCGCCGTAGCGCTCGCTCACGTTCTCCTGCAGCGACCGAAGCTCCTCTTCCGCCCGCTCGCGCAGACGGTTCAATCCTGCACGCAGCTCCGAGCGCGTCTCCTCGCCCGAACGCGGCGCCAGCAGCAGCCCGGCGGCCACACCGATCAGCGCACCCACCAGAAAGCTGCCGATGCCCGCTTCACGCTCGATTACGATGGTCGCGTATTCGTCCCGGTCGGCCATAAGGCTCCTTTCTATTTCGACGCCGTCGACCGCGGCTTCGTCGCATTCGCGCCGAGGTAGGTCTGCAGTTTCGCCTTCAGATCCTTCTCCGAAACGCCCAGGATCTTCGCGGTCTTCTTCTGGTCGCCGCCCGTGAAGGCGAATGTCTTGAGCGTGATCGCCTTCTCCGTGTCGGCGATGCTGGTCCCCACGGGGATGTGCACTTCGCGTTCCTCGAGACCGAAGCGCTTCGGCGACAGGTCACGCACCTCGATCACATCGGTCTTCGCGAGGATGACGGCGCGCTCGACTGCGTTCTTCAGCTCGCGCACGTTGCCCGGCCAGCGATACGTCTGGATGAACTCGAGCGCTCCCTCGCTGAAGCCGGTGATCTTCTTGCCCTGCTCGTCCGCGAACCGACGCAGGAACTCCTCGGCGAGGAGCTGCACGTCGCCGGTCCGCTCACGGAGCGGCGGCAGATAGATCGGGATCACCGCGAGGCGGTGGTACAGGTCGTCGCGCAGCTTCCCCTCGGCCAGCGCCTCCTCGACGTTCTTGTTCGTCGCGGCGACCACCCGGATGTCGACGCTGATCTCCTTCTTGCCACCCAGGCGACGGAAGCTGCGCTGCTCGAGCGCGCGCAGGAACTTCACCTGGATGTCGGGCTCCATCTCTGCGACTTCGTCCAGGAAGAGCGTGCCGCCATCCGCCTGCTCGAATGCGCCCGGCTTCTCGTTGATCGCGCCGGTGAATGCGCCCTTCTCGTGGCCGAACAGCTCGTTCTCGAGGATCTCGCGCGGGAATGCGCCGCAGTTCAGTGCAACGAACGGCCCCTTCGTGCGCGGCGACTTGTTGTGGATCGCGCGTGCGACGAGCTCCTTGCCGGTACCGCTCTCGCCCACGATCAGCACGCTGGCCGACGACGGGGCGACCGCCTCGATCATCTTGTAGATCTGGGTCATCTCCTCGGACTGACCCAGCATGTCGCCATAGCGTGTCAGGCTTTCCAGCCGATCCTGCAGACGGCGATTCGCCGTGCGTACCTCGTACTTCTCCAGCGCCTTCGGGATCAGCGCCTTCAAGCGATCGATCTCGAGTGGCTTGGTCAGATAGTCGTAGGCACCGTTGCGCATCGCCTCGACGGCGCTGTCCACGGTGCCCTTGCCTGTGATGATGATGAACTCGCTGTCGATGCCCGCATCACGCATCTGCGCAAACAGCGCCAGCCCGTCCATCTTGGGCATCTTCAGATCCGCGAGGACCAGTCCGTACTCCCCCGACTGGACCTTGTCCCACGCCTTCTGACCGTCGTTGGCAGTGTCGACGGTGTACCCCTCCTCCTGGAGGAGCATCTGCAACCCGTCGACGATATGCTTCTCGTCGTCAGCAATCAGGACCTTCGTCATACGCTCAAGTTAGTCCTCGCGCGAAGTGGGGGTCAAGCTCCCGTAACTCGCGGCAAAACAATGTAGATAGAAGATTGTGCACGCCTGGTTTCGACGCGTCCCCCACCCGCCTCGAGAAACCGTCTCGCAACCCTTCGCGCGCCCGCGTCCGGCAGCGCTTCCTGCTCCGATTGCAGCCTGATCCGTACCGCCGTCTCGTGCGCCACGCTGAGTCGCAATGGTGACGGATCCCCGCTGCCCCGCGGCGTCTTCAGTGCATCGATCATCGGCATAGCCAGCGCCAGCAGCGCGAACTTCAGATCCGGCGCAGGCACCCCGATCGGTGCATCGATGTCCGTGTCTTCCGCCTCCAGCGGCACCAGTGCCAGCTTCGCCTGCAGGCGAAGCAGCGGCAGAATCTCCTCCAGCGCGCCCGACAGCGAGTAGGCGTGCTGGTCACGCTGACGCTCGGGCCGCAGCAGCTTGAGCAGCAGATCGACAAGCTGGTGCGTGCGCTGAATCTCCTGGTCGATCACCGCAGCCCGCTCCAGCGCGATATCCGGATCCCCGGCGGTGACCCTGCGCCGCAGCACCTCGAGATTGATCACCATCGCGTGCAGCGGGTTCTTGATCTCGTGGGCCAGGTCATCGGCCAGCCGGCTGATCAGTCGGTAGCGGCTGGCCAGGAGATCCCGCCTCGTGTCGGGCGTTGCGTTCAACCGATTTCCAGGGTGTTGCTCGATTCGGATGTACCACCGGCCTCGACGGCCGACAGACTGTTCTGCCGACCGGTCCATTCCGGCAGGCGCACCCAGTTACGCAGGTTCTGTTCCCGCTGGCCGCCCTGTCCTGCGCCGCACGGCGGGCCATTCAGCAGGCATACCTGTCTATACCCCCGCTCAGGGCGATCCGTTACCTGCAGCGGAACTCCGTGCCGCCATCCGGTGTGTCGGGCGCGTTGTAGCCTTTGCGTCCCATGAGCCCGTACGTGAGCTGCTTGCCGAGCTCCACGCCGGGCTGGTCGAGTGGGTTCACGTCGTAGAAACCACCGCCGTAGACGGTGGCGATCTGGAGCATCATGATCAGCTCGCCGACCGCGTGCGCGTCCGCGCGCGGGAGCGTGATCGTCATGTTCATGCGGCCGTTGGTCGCGAGCGCATGCGTCGTGGCGACCCGTTCCGCGTCGAGGAGTCGGCCGAGCGAGTTGCCGCCCAGGTAGGAGAGCGCGTCGAGCTCCGGGTGCACGTCGGGGATGTTGAGGTCCGTACCGATTTCCTCGACGGCGAGGATCGTCACGGTCTTGTCGAATGGGCCCTCCATGTAGAGCTGGACCTGTGAGTGCTGGTCGGTGGGTCCCAGCGCCTTCACGGGTGTCGGTCCGACGAACACGTCCTCACCGGCGCGGTTCACACGCTTGCCGAGGCTTTCCGCCCAGAGCTGTCGGAACCAGTCGGCGAAGCCGAACAGGCGGTCGCCGTACGCCATCATCACGTGGATGCCGGCGCCCTGCTCGGTGTGTGCGGCGTACTGCAGTGCGGCGAAGAGCGCCGCGGGGTTGTCGCGCAGCACGTCCGTGCGGCAGCGCTCGTCCATCCCGGCGGCGCCGGCCAGGAGTGCGTCGATATCGATGCCGACGAGTGCTGCGGGCAGCAGCCCCACGGCGGAGAGCACGCTGAAGCGGCCTCCGACGTTGGCAGGCACCGGCAGCGTCGGGATGCCCTCCTCGTTCGCCAGCCTGCGGAGTACGCCCTGTTCCGGATCCGTCGTGAAGACGAGGTGACGCCGCTCGCCGTCGGGATCGCCCTCGAACGTCGTGCGCAGCATGTCGCGGATGATCAGGTACTGCGCCATCGTCTCGGCGGTCGAGCCCGACTTGCTCACGACGTTGAACAGCGTGCGACGCATGTCGAGCCGCTCGAGGAGCGGCCCGATGGTCGTCGGATCGATGTTGTCGAGCACGTACAGCCGCGGATAGTAGTCGCGCTGCTCATCGCTCAGCTCGTTCCAGTACGGCTTCAGCAGCGCCTGCTGCAGGGCGGTCGTGCCGAGCGCCGAGCCGCCGATGCCGAGCACGACGATCGTGTCGAACGACTGACCGACGCCCTCCGCAAAGGTCCGGATCTCCTGCGTGATGGTGCGCTCGTACGGAAGCGCGAAGAAGCCCAGCTCTCCGCTCTCGCGGCGCCGGACGGTGTCCGCATGGATTGCGCGGAAACGGTCCGCCATGCGGTCGAGCACGTCCGGCTGAAGGCCGCGGCCGCCCAGCCGCGGCGCGAACATGTTCGCGTAGTCGAGTGTCAGGCGCTCCGCCATTTCCCAGCTCCGTTGAACCCGGTCCTTACGCCTCCGGCACGTCGACGACGAGGCCGTCGTGGGCGGGACTGATACCCGCGGGCAGCGACGCGGCCAGGTCGGCGTGCCGCGCGCGATGCGCGAGGTGTGTCAGGAACGTCTGCTCTGCACCGACCGTGCGCGCGGCGTCGACCGCTTCCTCGACGCTGAAATGGGTCGGGTGGGGGTTGCCGCGCCAGAGTGCGTTCAGGACGAGCACGCGCACGCCCCGAAGCGCCTCGATCGCCCTGCTGTCCAGGCGCTTGGCGTCCGTGATGTAGCCGAGCGCGCCGGCGCGAAAGCCGAACACGCGCTGGTCGCCGTGCGGCACCTCGATCGGCAGCAGCTCGAATCCGGCGATGCGGACCGGCTGCCACGCCTCGAACTCATGGAGCTCGAGGTTCGGCCGGCTCGTGCCGGCCGGCGGGCTGTACGCCGCATCGAAGATGTAGTCGAACCGCCTTCGCAGGAGAGATGCGGTCTCCGGGTGCGCGTAGACGGCGAGCGGCTCGCCGCTGCGCCCGGCGAAGACGCGCAGGTCGTCGATGCCGTGCACGTGGTCCGCGTGTGCGTGCGTGAACCACACCGCATCGATGTGCCGGACGCCCTCGCGCAGCAGCTGGATGCGCAGTTCGGGCGGCGCGTCGATGAGGAGGGCGCGACCGTTGCCCTCGAGCAGCGCGGCGTGCCTCGTCCGTTTGTCGCGCGGGTCATCCGACGTGCACGTGGCACACGTGCAGCCGATGACAGGCACACCGAACGAGGTGCCGGTCCCGAGGAAGCGCAGCCTCACAGCACTTCGACGCGCAGCATGTTCGTGGTCCCGGGCACGTGGAACGGCACGCCTGCCGTCACGACCACGCGCTGCCCCGGTTGTGCCATGCGCGTCCGCAGCAGGTATTCGCGTCCGGCATCGAGCATCGACTCGTAGCTGATCTCACCGCTCGTGCAGTGCACGGGCTGAACGCCCCATGCGAGTGCGAGCTGGCGCCACGTCCGCTCCTGGTCCGTCACGGCGACGATCGGCACGGGCGGACGGTAGCTCGAGACGAGGCGTGCGGTGCCGCCCGTGCGCGTGATGCAGACGATCGCAGGGGCTCCCAGCAGACGCACGGCCTCGACGGTGCCCGCCGCGATCGCGTGCTCCGTCGGTGTCGCGCCGATGCGCAGGTGATCGAGAATGGGGACGTCGTACTTGGGACCCTCCTCGTACGCCTGCGTGCGCTCGATCTCGGCGCCGATCCGCACCATCGCCTCCACGGCGAGGAATGGATACTTCCCTGCCGCCGTCTCGCCCGAGAGCATGATCGCGTCCGTACCATCGAACAGCGCATTCGCGACGTCGCTCACCTCCGCGCGCGTCGGCCGCGGGTGCTCGATCATGGACTCGAGCATCTGCGTTGCCGTGATGACGGGCCGGCCGTACAGGTTGGCGAACTGGATGATCCGCTTCTGCGCGACAGGCACCTGCTCGAAGGGCAGCTCGACACCGAGATCGCCACGCGCGACCATGACCGCATCCGTCTCTGCGAGGATCCCCTCGATCGCTTCGAGCGCGGTGTCCTTCTCGATCTTCGCGCAGATCAGCACGCCGCTCGGGATGCGACTGCGCAGGTCGACGATGTCTTCGGGCGACTGCACGAACGACAAACCGATGTAGTCGACGCCCTGCGCAATGGCGAACTCGAGGTCGACGAGGTCCTTCTCCGTCAGCGCGGGCGCGCTCACGCGAACGCCGGGCAGGTTCATGCCCTTGTTCTGCTTGAGCAGCCCGCCGCGCACGACGCGGCAGTACACCTTCTCCCCGCGTACCTCTTCCACGCGCAGCTCCATCAACCCGTCGTCGAGCAGGATGCGATCACCGTGGGAGACGTCGCGCGCCAGGTCCGCATACGTCGTCGGCAGCTCCTCGTCCTCGTTCCGTCCCTCGGGCGCGAGCACGACGTGCGACTTGTCCGCGAGGTCGACGGGCGTTGGGAGCGCACCGATGCGGATCTTGGGGCCGGCCAGGTCGGCGAGCACGGCGATCGGCTTACCGATCTGTGCGCATGCCTCGCGCGCCCAGCGGATGACCTGCGCGTGCGACTCGTGCGTGCCGTGCGCCATGTTGATGCGGAACACATCCGCGCCGATCTCGGCGAGCGCATGCACCTTGTCGCGCTCACTCGTCGCGGGACCGATCGTGGCAACGATCTTGGTACGCAATGGCGTTGCTATCCTCTCATGCGTCGCGCCACACCAGCTGACCGCCAACGACCGTGGCGATACAGCGCATGGCAAGCAGTTCTGATGCTGGGACCGCCAGCGGGTCACGGTCCCAGACGGCAAGGTCGCCAAACATGCCGGGCGCCAGCTGCCCCAGCTCGGCTTCCATCCCTGCGGCAATGGCCGGGCCGCGCGTGAACGCGGCGAGCGCGCTACGGATGTCGATACGCTGCTCGGGGTACCAGCCGCCGGCCGGCTCGCCCCTGCAGTCCTGCCGCGTGACGGCGGCGTAGAGCGCCAGGCGCGGGTCGACCGGCTCGACGGGTGCATCCGACCCGAATGCCAGCGTTGCGCCGCCCGCGGCGAGCGAGCGGAACGCGTACGCGTGACGGGCGCGCCGACCCCAGTGCCGGTCCGCCGCCTGCCAGTCGCTCAGGATATGAGACGGCTGAACACTGCAGACGATACCATGGCGGCCGGCGTCCGCCATGCGCTCGGGCGGACAGCACTGCACGTGCTCGATGCGGTGCGGCATCGCCAGCATGCTGCGCTCGGCGCGTCCCAGCACGTCCAGGGCGAGTGACACGGCGGCGTCGCCGATCGCGTGTACGACGCTCGCCAGACCCGCCGCTGCTGCGCGCGTAACGAGCTGCTCGAACAGCCTGGGCTCGAGCACGCGCATGCCCGTGTCACGGGTGCCCTCGTACGGCTCGCGCATCCACGCCGTGCGCGAGCCGAGCGCGCCGTCGAGGAACATCTTGATGCCGCCGATGCGCAGCAGTCCGTCGCCGAAGCCGCTGCGCAGGCCGATGCCGATGATGTCATCGAGCTGCTCCACCGGCATGTGCTGGAGCACACGCAGGTCGAGGCGGCGTCGCGCGCGCATCGCCTGCAGCACGAGCAGTGGCGGCAGGTTGCGTGCGTGCACGTTCGGAAACGCGTGCACGCCCGTGATGCCGAAGCGGTGAAGCGCCTGCTGTGCGTCCGCAACCGCGTCGATCACGACATCGAGTGAGGGCGCTGGCGCGACGCGATTTACGAGCTGCGTCGCGTACTCGAGCAGCACGCCGGTCGCACGCCCGTCGTCGTCCCGCACGATGCGACCGTTCGCCGGGTCGGGCGTCTCGGCCGTAATGCCGGCGCGCTCGAGCGTCACGCCGTTCACCCAGAGCGCGTGCAGGTCGTGGCTCAGCAGCACGACCGGCCGGTCCGGCAGCACGCGGTCCAGCACCGCACGATCCGGATAGGCACCACCCCAGAGGTGCGGGTTCCAGCCGGTTCCATGCACCCATGCGTCGTCCGGACGCTCCGCCGCGTGCCGGGCGACCGCGTCTGCGACCGCCTCGGGCGTCTTCGCGGCGGACAGGTCCGCCATGGTTCGACTGAGCGCCCACTCGATGAGGTGGATGTGCGCGTCGGTCAGGCCGGGCGTGATTACGCCGGGCAGGCGCAGCACCTGCGTCGCATCCAGCCCCGCGCGCAGCTCGCCTGCACGCCCCGTGCGAACGATGCGATCGCCGCGCAGCAGGACGGCGTCGGTGTGCGGATCCGAGTCCGGCGACAGCGTGTGCACCCGGTCGGCGATGAGAAGTCGCACACGCGCCTCGACCATCGACAGCTCCGCTCCTTGCGCGACAGGTCCCGGGGACTCACAGTTGGCGGCCCAATCCTACGAACGGGCGGTGCAGCGCGCAAACCAGCAGCGACGGGCGGTGCGGGCGCGTTTACAGAGCGGAATACGATGGAGTACATTCGCAGCGACGAGAGACTGGAAGCGCTCGCCGTACAGCTGAGCGGTGCGGCCCTCCTGGCGATCGACACGGAGGCCGCCGGCTACCACCGCTACCACGACCGGATCTGTCTGTTTCAGGTTTCCACCCGGACGGACACCTGGGTCATCGATACCCTGGCCGTCTCCGATATCGCGCCACTGACGCCCCTGCTCGCCAGTGACGCGGTCGAGGTCGTCCTGCACGACGCCGATTACGATCTGCGCCTTCTCGCCCGCGACTACGGCGTACGCGTCACGCATCTCTTCGACACGAAGCTTGCCGCGCAGATTCTCGGTGAGCCGCAGATCGGGCTGGCGAGTCTGCTGGAGAAGCACCTCGGCGTGAAGCTCGACAAGAAGCACCAGCGCGCCGACTGGGCGCAGCGACCGCTGCCCGACGACATGATCGCATACGCGGCGGAGGACACGAAACACCTGCCCAGGCTGCGCGATGTGCTGCGACGCCTGCTCGAGCAGACGGGCCGGCTGCACTGGGCGGAGGAGGAGTTCCGGATCCGCGTCCAGGTCGACGCGGCGTCGACGGGCAGCGATCCGGACGCATGGCTGCGCCTCAAGAACACGCGCGACCTGAAGCCGCGTCACCTGGCCGCATTGCGGGAGCTGCACGGCTGGCGGGAGGCGACCGCCGCGGAGCGGGACGTCGCGCCCTTCCGCGTCATGGCCAACGAGACGCTCGTGGAAATTGCACGCAGGCTGCCGGAACGCCTCGACCAGCTGCACGGTATCCCCGGCCTCAGCGAGGCACTGATCCGCCGTCGCGGCAACGCGATCCTCGACGCGGTTGCGCGGGCGCGCGCACTCCCCGAGAGCGATCTCCCCGTGCGACCGCGCGGACCGGGCCGCCCGCCGCCGGACGCGGCCTTCGACGCGTGCGTCGAGCGGCTCAAGGCGGTCCGCGACCGCGCGGCGGAGCGACTCGCGCTCGAGCGCGGCTTCCTGATGCCACGCCAGCAGCTCGAGGACATCGCGCGTGCGCGGCCGAAGACAGTGGAGGAGCTGCGGGCGGTGGGCGATGTGCGGGCGTGGCAGGTGGAGGCGCTCGGCGCGGAGCTGCTCGCCGCCGTGAAGGAGTGCTGACCGGATCGCGGCTCGAGCCGGGACCCGGCCGCCCGGCCTACAGGCGCTGATCCCCCACTATATCAGGCGGCTACCCCTGCCAGGGATCGAAGCCGAACGTCAGGTAGTCGTTGCCGCGGGCGTTGACGTCTTCGATCATGCGGTCGATGTCCGCAAGTGTCTCCTCCCGCTCGCCGGCGCCCGCTGCCGCGGCGCGGATCGCCTTCAGCAGCGGCTCGATCTCCTTCGGCTTCAGCAGGACGTACGCGCGCGGCGCGTTCTCGTCGCCACGTGCCAGGATGACCAGGTCGACGAGGTCCGTCTCCTGGGATATCTTCCACACGTCGGCGGTCTTCTTGAGCAGCTTGTCTGCGACTTTGACGTCGCCATGCATTGCACGGACGAGCTTCTGGACCTCGCGGTCGCCCGACTGGCCACGTTGCCTCGCGAGGCGGCGGGCAAGCACGTCCGCGGCCGCGTCCTCGCGCTTCTCGACGGCACGCGCGAGCAGCTCGCCGACATAGGCGTAGATGCCCAGCACGAGTGGGACGGGGTCGAGGACGATACGCATGTGTGACTCCGTTCGAGTTGACTGCGACGCTTTCGCGCGTCGACCGCGAACCGTAGGATGTGGCAGGTCGTAACGCGCGTCAAATCCGGATGGAGGAGGAATGTCGAGAAGCTGGCGGATGGGAGCCGTGGCGCTCCTGGCAGTGATGAGCAGCGCATGCGTGGACTCCGGGCTGCCCGGGAAGAATCTGCCGCTGGATGTCGCTCGGTTCCGCGAGTGGAGCTACCCGCTCTACGAGGCGGCCGTTACCCCGTCGGGCCTGCCGGACCTGGTCAGCTTCGACGACGCCACCTGGGCACTGCAGGCGGCAACCCGGACGGAGGCAGGCCTGGAGAGTGCGCTGGAGCGCAACCCGCAGTTCCTGCGGCCCGTATCTGGCGGCGAGGCACAGTTCCTTGCGCTGACCTGGGACCAGTCGCCGTACAACCGGCTGTTCCTGCGCGCACCGTCCGGGCTGCGCACGTACGAGCGAGTGTTCTGAGCGCCGACGCCTCCGGAAACCCGCTCGCGTCCCCACGCGTAGGGTTCAGAAACAGGAGGCATCATGTTCGAGCTGATCGGTTTACTCGCTGCGGGCACCGCAGCCGGTTTCGGATACGTAAAGTCCCGCGCGTTCGTCAGTGAGCGGCTCCGCTACGTGGACGCAGCACACAAGCCGTCGGCGCCGCTGCTCGCAGGTCTTGCGGCGACCGCAGTCGCAGCGCCGGTCGTCTGGCTGCTGCCGATCGTGGGTACCGGGACCGCGCTCGCGTTCGGTGCGGCGGTCGGGCTTGGGACGCGGGCAGGAGCGAAGGAGACCGAGCTGGCCTAGAGGCAGCGACCGGTAACGGAAACGGGCGGCGTCCGCGGTGCAGGCGCCGCCCTCCCGTTTGTGCCCCACTCAGATCGCCTGCTGACGCGGCTTGAGAACGGGGGCCCGTGTCGCGTCGTCCGCCCACCCGTCGAAGCGGACCGGATCGCCCACACGGATCACGCCGCCGACCACGATCGTCCCGAACACGCCGCCGTTCCAGTCCGGCTTCATGGCATCCCGCAGTCCGGTCAGCGCCTCGTCCATGCGTTCGCACGGCCGGGTCTCGCCGCGGATGTCGATCACGCATTCCCCGATGCGCAGCAGGCGGTCGCGGCTGTCGGCGAGTCGCACGCCGGAGATCATGAGGTTCGCCCTGCGTGCGGATGGATCGAGGTCCGCACCGAGCTGTGACATCAGCTGCTGCCACACCTCTTCCTCGATGAGCGTCACCTGCCGCCGACCGTTCTGGTTCGCATTGCCGAGGATCCCGCGGTTCTCCACGAGCGTCGCCTCGCCCACGGGGTCCATCGGACCGAGCCGCACCCGCTTGATCCAGATCGCGCGCAGCACTCCCACATCCTCACTCATGCCGGCCTCCTCACGCACGGCGCAGGCGGTCGAAGAACTCCTTGCGCACCTTGGCCACCTTGGGCGCAACGACGAATGTACAGTACGGCTGATTCGGGTTCCGCTCGTAGTACCGGTTGTGCTCCGGCTCGGCTGGATAGAAGGCGCGCAGCGGCACGACCTCTGTCACGATCGGATCGGACCAGACCTGCTCCTGCTCGAGCCGCTCGATCGTCCTGCGCGCCGCCTCTGCCTGCGCCTCGTCATGGTACAGGATGATCGAGCGGTACTGCGGCCCGACGTCGTTGCCCTGCCGGTCCGGCGTGGTCGGATCGTGGATCGTGAAGAACACGTTCAGGAGATCGTCGTACGTGATGCGGCCCGGGTCGTAGGTGACCTGCACGACTTCTGCGTGCCCGGTCGTTCCGGTGCAGACCGTACGGTAGTCGGGGTTCTCGACGTGCCCGCCCGCGTACCCGGACTGCACCTCGAGCACGCCGTCCAGCTCGAGGAAGGCAGCCTCCAGGCACCAGAAGCAGCCGCCGCCGAATGTGGCGACCTCGGTCGTCATGATTGCCTCACTTGTGGCAGGTCCGTCGCCCCGTCCAACTTACCGCCTCCCGGAGGCGGATGCACAGGGCGGCACGGATGCGAAACGACGCAGCGCACACCCCGCGCGGGACTCCACTGAAGCGCTACGCCTGGCTCTCGATCGCAGCGGCCCTTGCAACGATCGGGCTCAAGGGCGGGGCATGGCTGATCACGGACTCCGTCGGCCTGCTCTCCGATGCTGCCGAGTCGCTCGTCAATCTCGTCGCGGCCGTCGTCGCCCTCTACGCGCTCGATGTGGCCGAGCGGCCCGCCGACGACGAGCACGCCTACGGCCACACGAAGGTCGAGTACTTCTCGAGCGGATTCGAGGGCGCGCTCATCCTCGTCGCCGCGGTGGCAATCGGTGTCGCCGCCATCCGGCGACTCCTGGACCCCCAGCCCGTCACGGATCTCGCCATTGGCGCGACGGTGGCGCTCATCGCCAGCGCGATCAACCTCGCGGTCGCGAGAGTGCTCCTGCGTGCCGCACGCACGCACGGGTCGATCGCACTCGAGGCGGACGCGAAGCACCTCATTACGGACGTATGGACGTCGGTGGGTGTCGTCGTGGGACTGGCTGCGGCTGCATTCACGGGCTGGGAGATCCTCGACCCGCTGCTCGCACTCGCCGTTGCCGTCAACATCCTCCACATCGGCGTCTCACTCCTGCGCCGCTCCGCCATGGGGCTGCTCGACACCAGCCTGAGCAACGAGATGCGTACCCGTATCCTCGATGTCCTCGACGAGTACGAGCAGCGCGGCGTGCACTACCACGCCCTGCGCACGCGCCGCGCGGGTGCGCGCCGCTTCATCTCCTTCCACGTGCTGGTGCCGGGCCACTGGACCGTGCAGGAGGGACACGACCTGCTCGAGGACATCGAGGAGCGCGTGCGAACCGTGGTGCCGAACAGCACCGTGTTCACCCACCTCGAGCCGATCGAGGACCCCGTCTCCTTCGAGGATACACGGCTGGAGCGGAAATAGCCGCGCTCGATCAGGGCGAGAAGCCCGCCCGCAGCGTGAGCAGTGGCGTGTGCTCGATCGCGGGCGGCACCGTGCGTATCGAGCCGGTTGCGTCGGTGACGGCCACCGGCGGGAAGCCGCCGTCACCAAACACCTTCGACCAGGTCATCGACGGCTGCACCCAGAAACGGCCACTCGCAACGCGCACGCCCGCATGCGCGAACCAGCCCGCCGTCGACGCAGCATCCTCCACGTCCGCCACATTCCACTGGCGGTGCGCCGCGCGGTTGTCGTTGCGCAGCGCGACGCCGCCGCCCACGAACGGCTGGAGGTCAACACCGCTGATGCTCTGCGTCGCGCGCGCCGTCAGCCCGCTCGGCGCGCTCGTGCGCGTAGCACTGTTCGCCGTGGCGTGATCGGCCTGCACGCCGACGACCAGGTCCAGGCCCGTGCGTGCGTCACCTGCCAGCGTCCAGACGCCGAGCACCGACGCGCCCACGTACCAGCCGCGCCTCTGCCGCTGCAGCGCGTCCGCATCGGGGTCCGGCCGGCCGACCGCCGCCTGCGCGACCAGCCGCACGCGCGACAGCAGGCCGAATGAGCCGCCGGCGCCCACGGCGGACACGCCGTTCTTCGGGCGCACCAGCAGCATCTCCAGGCTTCCCGCCGGCGCCACTTCGTCCACCGGGAAGAGCAGCATGCTCGGCGACTGTGCCGGCCGCTCCTCGATGATCGACTGGGCCGTGGCGGGCGCACCGACGGCGAGCGCCAGGAGAACGGCGCAGATTGATCGAATATGCATCATGGCTCACGCAGGCGACGGATGAAGCTTGAGCGCCGGATTCGCCCACCAGGGCGACTGCGTGGGTAGCAGGAGAGACCTGCGCAGCGGCTGCTGGTTGGGAACGCCTGAAGCCGGCTCGCCGTGACAATGTGGGGTGTGGGGCGGCAGCCCGGGCCCGGGCGTGCGCCCGCACGATCTACGGAGCCGCCAACGACCTGCCCGTGGCGGCGTCGAACAGGTACAGACGGTCGAGGTCGATCAGGAGGCGGATCGGAGTATCGGGCGGAGGGAGGGGCTGCGGCGGGACGCGCGCCACGAGCTCGAGGGTGTCGGCCCTGGCAGAGAGCACGATCTCGGCGCCCATGGGCTCTACGACATCGAGCCGTGCATCGATGGGCGTCGAGCGTGCGGGCGTGATGGGGCCGCCGTCGACGTGGAGCGATTCGGGGCGCAGGCCGAGGACGACGTCGCGGGCACCGCCTGCGGCGTTCGCCAGTGGCACGGCGAGGGTGCCGTTCTCGGCGCGGAAGACGGTGCCGCCCCCTTCGTGGTGCAGGATCCCGCGAATGAAGTTCATCGCGGGACTGCCGACGAAGCCGGCGACGAACTGGTTTGCCGGCCGCTCGTAGAGCTCGAGGGGTGTGCCGATCTGCTGGATCTCGCCCGCGTTCATGACGACGATCCGGTCACCGAGGGTCATTGCCTCGACCTGGTCATGTGTCACGTAGACCATGGTGGTGCCGAGGCGGCGGTGCAGTCGTGCGATCTCCTTGCGCGTCTGCACACGGAGCTTGGCGTCGAGGTTGGAAAGCGGCTCGTCGAACAGGAACACCTGTGGCTGGCGCACGATCGCGCGACCGAGCGCGACGCGCTGGCGCTGACCGCCCGAAAGCTGACGCGGCTTGCGATCGAGCACGGGCGTGAGTCCGAGGATGTCGGCAGCCTCGGTGACGCGGCGCTCGATCTCGGCCTTCGTCTCGTTGCGGAGCTTGAGTGCGAAGGCCATGTTGTCGCGCACGGTCATATGCGGATAGAGCGCGTAGTTCTGGAACACCATGGCGATGTCGCGCCGGGCCGGCGGGATGTCATTCACGATGCGCTCACCGATGCGCAGCGTTCCGGATGTGATCGACTCGAGTCCGGCGATCATGCGCAGCGTGGTGCTCTTTCCGCAGCCGGACGGACCGACGAGGACGACGAGCTCACCGTCCTCGATGTCGAACGTCGCGCCTGCGACGGCGACGAAGCCGTTGTCGTAGACCTTCCGCACCGCGTCGAGACTCACCCTGGCCATACCACCTCGCACCCATGAGCGAACTGCAGTTTCCGAAAGGCTTCCTGTGGGGGGCGGCGACATCCGCGCACCAGATCGAGGGCTCGCCGCTCGCTGACGGCGCCGGTCCGAGCAACTGGTACCGCTTCGAGCATACACCGGGCAACACCGCGTTCGGCGAAACGGCGGACATTGCGTGCGACCATTACAACCGGTGGGCCGAGGACGTCGAGCTGATGCACGACCTCGGGCTGAATGCGTACCGGTTCAGTGTTTCCTGGAGCCGCGTGTTCCCCGAGGGTCGCGGCCCGCTCAACCGGCGCGGCCTCGATTTCTACGAGCGGCTGGTCGACGCGCTGCTCGAGCGTGACATCACGCCGAACGTGACGCTGTACCACTGGGACCTGCCGGCCGCACTGGATGATCGCGGCGGGTGGCTCAACCCGGACGTGGCGCACTGGTTCACGGACTATGCGAGCGCGATGTACCGCGCGCTCGGCGACCGCGTGCCGATGTGGGCGACGCTGAACGAGCCGTGGGTGGTGATGGACGCCGGGTACGTGCACGGCACGCACGCGCCTGGCCATCGCAGCCACTTCGAGGCGCCGATCGTCGCGCACAACCTCCTGCGTGCGCACGGCCAGGCGGTGCAGGCGTTCCGCTCGGAGGCGAGGACGGGCGCGATCGGCATTGTCGTGAACCTCGAGCCGAAGGTACCGGCGACGGACCGCGCGGAAGACATTGCGGCGGCGCGACGGGCGGAGGCGTACATGAACCGGCTGTTCCTGGAGCCGGTCGTGCACGGTCGCTACCCTGCCGAGCTGGCGGAGATCTTCGGCGAGGCCTGGCCCTCGCACAGCGATGAAGACATGGCGCTGATCCGCGAGCCGCTCGATTACATCGGCATCAACTACTACAAGCGAGGCGTCACGCGCCACGACGATGGCGCGCCGCCCGTGCGTGCTAGCCTCGTGCGCCAGCCGCAGAATCCGCACACCGTGCTGGGCTGGGAGTGGGAGGTCTACCCGTCCGCACTCACCGACGTGCTGCTCTGGGTCCGGCAGCACTACGGTGAGATACCGCTCTACATCACGGAGAACGGCTCGGCGTTCTACGACCCGCCCACCGCGCGCGACGACGCCGTGCACGATCCGCTGCGAGTGCAGTACCTGCGCGACCACCTGCTCGCGGTGCACGCGGCGATCGAGCAGGGCGTGGACGTGCGGGGCTACTTCGTCTGGTCGCTGCTCGACAACTTCGAGTGGGCCGCCGGCTATGGCCCGCGCTTCGGCATCGTCCACGTCGACTTCGAGACGCAGAAGCGCACGCCCAAGACGAGCGCCAGGTACTACACGGAGATCATCCGCAGCAACGGCGGCGCGCTCGCTCATGCGGGCCGGGGCTCGTAGCGCGGGCCGACATCGCTGCCGAGCCGCACGTGCACGCGGTGCGTGCGACCGTCCAGGTGGACCGGTATGACGACGGCGCGATCGCGCACGGTGAGCGCTGCGTCGTCCATCGTCGCCTCGGAGCGCACTGCGCCGTTCTCGACGCTGATGTCGTACGTCGTGGCATGATCGGGCAGACGGTACCGGATCCTGAAGCCGGGCCAGTCGGCCGGGATGCACGGGCGCAGCCGCAGCTCCGTCCCCCGGTGCACGGTCAGTCCCAGCACCGACTCGAGCGCAACGCGGAACATCCATCCCGCCGACCCCGTGTACCACGTCCATCCGCCGCGACCGACGTGGGGCTCGACGCCGTACACGTCGGCAGCGATCACGTATGGCTCGGTCTTGTAGACGTGAACCGCGTCCTGCGTTCTGGCGTGACTCGCGGGGCTGAGCACCTCGAGCAGCCGCGCAGCGCGATCGTGGCGGCCCGCCTCTGCCAGCGCGCGCACGCCCCAGAGCGCTCCGTGCGTGTACTGCCCGCCGTTCTCACGGACGCCGGGAACGTACCCCTTGATGTAGCCGGGATCGTGCGGCGTACGATCGAACGCGGGCGTGAGGAGCCGGATGATGCCGTCATCCTCCGAGACGAGGTGCCGCTCCATCGCATCGAGCGCCATCTCAGCGCGCTCGCGCGACGCCGCTCCCGACAGCACCGCCCACGCCTGCGCGATCGTATCAATGCGACACTCGTCGCTGCGCGCCGAGCCGATGGGCTCGCCGTTGTCGTAGTATGCGCGCCGGTACCACTCGCCATCCCAGCCGGCTTCTTCCAGCGCGCGCGCAAGGTTGCGGTGGTACTCCCGATACTGCTCCGCGCGCCGTGCCTCGCCGCGCGCCTCGCAGAGCGGAATGAAGGAGTGCAGGATGTCGTAGAGGAAGAACCCGAGCCAGACGCTCTCGCCCCTTCCCTCCCTGCCCACACGGTTCATGCCGTCGTTCCAGTCGCCGGTACCCATCAGGGGCAGCCCGTGCGCGCCGGTCGTGAGCGATCGATCGATGCTGCGGCAGCAATGCTCGAAGACCGTTGCCGCCTGGTGCGATCGCTCCGGGACGAGGAAGACCTCGTCCTCTCCCTCCTCCAGCGGCCGCGCCTGCACGAACCCGACGACCTGGTCGAGGACAGTGTCGTCGCCGGTCGACTCGACGTAGAACGCCGTGATGTACGGCAGCCAGAGCAGGTCGTCGGAGAAGCGCGTGCGGATTCCCTTCGAGAGAGGGGGGTGCCACCAGTGCAGCACGTCGCCCTCGACGAACTGGTGTGCCGCGTGCAGCAGGATCTGCCGACGTGTGTACGCGGGATCCAGGTAGAGCAGAGCGGACGCGTCCTGGAGCTGGTCGCGGAAGCCGAACGCGCCGCCGGACTGATAGAACGCGGTGCGCCCCCAGACACGGCAGGCGAGGTTCTGGTAGGAGAGCCAGCCGTTGACCATGCGGTCGAGCATCGGCGATGGCGTCTCCACCTGTACACTGGCGAGCAGATCTCGCCAGAACGCCCGCACGTTGTCGAGCGACTCATCGACAGCCGCAGCATCCGTGAACCGGTGCAGTACCGTGCGCGCTGCTCCCGCTTCATCCCCCTCGCCGAGCAGGAAGGCGCATGTCGACGTCTCGCCCGGGTCGATGCGAACACTCACCTGCCACGCCGCACAAGGGTCCTCACCCGTGCGTGACTCCAGCGAATCGCCGGTGAGCGCCGCCGGTGCCGCGATATCACCCGCGTCGCCGAAGAACGATGCGCGGTCCGCGCACCAGCTCTTCGTCGCGCCGTCGGCGACCGCCGCGGCGAATGCGACGCGGGCACTGAACTCGCCCCGCTCATTGTTGCGTGCGAGGAGCGCACCGGTCGCCTCGTCGTACGCGACGCTCACTTCCCCGCGCGTCGCGGCGGCCTCGCCGCCGAGCACGAGCTGCGCATAGCTGAACACGGAAACGGCACGGGGCCGGTCGGAATCGTTGCGGATGGAGACGCGCACGATGCGCACGGGCTCGTAGCGCGGCACGAACACGGTGGCGTCACACGTGAGACCGCCGTGCTCGTGGCGGAAACGCGTGTAGCCGAAACCGTGACGGACCTCGTACCGCGTGGGTGCGGGTGTCGGGCCGGGCGTCAGGGAGTGATACGCGCCGGTCTCGTCATCGCGGACCCAGAACGCCTCGCCGTGCGGATCGGAGACCGGGTCGTTGAACCACGGCGTCAGGCGATTCTCGCGGCTGTTCGCTGCCCAGGTGTGGATGCTGCCGCGCTCGGACACGATGCAGCCCGCGTGTTCGTTGGCGATGACATTGACCCACGGCATCGGCGGCAGGCGCACGCTGTCCGCATCGCAGTCGACGCGGATCACGTACTCGTCGCCATCCGGCGTGAACCCGCCGTAGCCGTTGAACATCTCCAGGCCGTCCGCGTCCTGACCGTCTGCGTTCCGGGCCGACGCGACTGCACCGGCCGCCGCGGGTAATGCTACCTGCGCGCGGCCGGACCCCGGGAATGCGGCGCCTCCGCTCCATGCCTCGTCGAATGCGACGTTGCGCAGCCAGCGCTCGGGCAGACCGAGTACGTCCAGCGCATTCGCATCCCGTGCCGGGCTCGCGATCACCTCATCCGCGTCGGCTGCCGAAGCCACACTGTCGAGCGCCCGCTGCAGTGAGATCGGGTCACCGGCGGCGCAGTACACCGCGTGAACGGAGCGCTCCGCTTGCGGCTCGACGTGCAGCGTCGTGCGTAGCGCGAACACGGGGTCGAGCACGCTGCCGGTGGTGCCGCTCAGCCGCTCACGCGTGCGGAGCGCCTCCGGATTCCCCGCCGAACGACCGCGCCCGATGAAGCGCGCACGATCGGTCTCGTACTCCACCTCTGCGTCTGCACCGGCGAGGAGGCGATGTCCGAACCAGAGCGGCCGATCGCCGGGACTGCGGAGCCGGCGCCAGGCGAAGAGTGCGCGTCGCTCCTCGTCGAACGCGGTCTGCACGAAGAGACGTGAGAACGCCGGGTGCGCCGCGTCTGCCGCGGGCGTATTGAGCACGACCGCAGCGCACGTCGTGATCTCGAGCCGCCGCGGCTCACCCGACGCGTTGCGGATGGCGAGCCTGCGGACCTCGACGTCACGATCGGCCGCAACTGCGACCTCCAGACGGAGCTCGATGCCGCTGCGCGCGCACTCCCAGTGCGCGACGCCGCCGTCGAACACAGCGCTGCGCAGCTCTGCCCCGTACGGCGCAGGGCGCGGCGTCGGGCACCACCATTCGCCGCTGTCGAGGTCGCGGACGTAGATGAAGGTGCCGTCCATGTCGCGGACGGGATCGGCGTCCCAGCGGGTGAGCGCGTAGCCGCGGTGGGCGGCCATGCCGCCGCCGCGCGCGGTGAGGAGCACTGCGTAGCTGCCGTTCGACAGCACGCGTGCGGGTACGCGTGTACGCGGCGGTGCCGCGGATGACTTCAGTGATTCCATGTCAGTAGTGCAGTACGAGACGGCGCGGCAGCGATTCGAGCACGATCTCCGTGCCCGACGCCTCGCGTGGCGTCCCGTCTGCGGTCAGGGAACGTATGGGTTGATGGAGTGGCGAGCGCACGACGATACCGGCGGGCGGCGGCGTCAGTGAGGAGCCCTCGAAGTCGATGGCTACCGCATCGCCGTTCTGCTCCATGCGGTAGCCGACCACGCCGAACGGCGTGTGCAGTCCGCGCACTGCGACGGGGCCCATGGCGAGCCACTCCGGCAGCACGCCAGCGCCCAGCACGAGCTCGCCCGTCGCCTCGTCGTGGTACACGAACATGTCGGTGACGGAGCGGATGAAATCGGAGCTGACCCAGCCGTGCGGCATGTCGCCGAGGAAGCGGGGCTCGCGCTCCTCGCTCGAGACAACTTCCGCCCAGTGGTTCCACCCGCGCGGGCGGATGTGCCCGATGAACCAGTCGAGTGCTTCGTGTGCCCGCTCCCGCTGTCCCAGCCGTACGAACGTGCCGACCGTCCGCAGCTCGTAGGGGGTGTATGCGTCCCACGGCTTCGCGCCGGTCGCACGCGCCTGGAACTCGGACCAGTAACGCTCGAACGTGCGGTGCAGCGCGCGCTGCGGCAGGATGTCCGTTGCGCCCGCAGGCGTGATCCCGACCGTCGTCGATGTCGCGTCGAAATCACCGAGCTCTGCAGCGCCGGGGAGGTAGTCGATGCCGTGGATCTCCATCGCGCGCTCGAGCGACGCGACGAGGTGGCCCCCGAACTCGTCCCGCATCCGCGACCAGCGCGCGGCCAGGTCATCACGGCCGAGCTGCTCGGCAATGTACACCGCGTCCTTGAAGCCCTTGAGCGCGAAAAAGTCGTCCCAGTACGAGTGCATCGGCTTCGCCGAATAGCCCTCGTGACTGATCGATTGCGGCATGAGCCCGTAGAACACCGCGCTGTCCGGCGTCTCGTAGACCGGTGTCATTCGACTGTGACGCAGCGAATCCATGTATTCGACGGCCGCCTCGACGTGCGGCAGCATGCGCGCAAGGAACGCGTCATCACCGATGAAGCGATGGTACTCCGCGATCAGGTAGATGAGCTGGCCGTGGCTGTCGTTTTCGGGGACGGCGCCCGCACCGACCTGGTCGACGCAGCACGGCACCTTGCCGTCGTCGTACTGGTACGGCGCGTACCATTCGGCGAACTCGCGAACGACCTCGTCGTCACCGAGGCGGAGCAGCGCAGCCGACGTCAGCGAGCCGTCGCGAATCCAGGACCGCTGGTAGGAGCGTGAGCCCGGCTGGATCGCGGGGCCGTCCCGGTTGATCAGCACGTACGCGTGAATGCTCCGCACCAGGTTGCCGAGCGGAGGGGCGTTCGGCGGCAGTGAGATATCGTAACCCGAGAGCGTCTCACGCCAGTGCTCGAGGGTGCGAGTCAGGCTGTTGGTTGCGACGGACTCGGCCTCGGCGGCAGTGCGCGCTGCGGGGCCGTGGGGGACCGGTGATGCTCCGTCACGTGCGATACCTGCGTAGTAGGGTACGGCGACGTAGACGTCGCGCGTCTCGCCGGGCCGCAGGTCCAGGTCGTACTGCAGCGCCGCCGACGCGGCGACGAAGCCGTCCAGCGCAGTCATGGCCGCCGGAGTGAACGCAGCAGGGTGCGGGGTGCGGCCGTCGGTGATCGCCCGGTCGGGCGGCACGGTCCCGCGCTGCATCCAGCGCAGCGCTCCGCCGCCGTCGAAGGTCGCGGCACCGAACGAGTCGGGCGGCGTAACAGGGACCACGACGTACTCGTCGTTGACGACAACCCCCGCATCGGGGGTCATCTCGATCGTTCTCACGATCGCGGAGCCGCCCGGGTTGTTCAGGAACTGCGACGTCGGGTTGACCTGGAACGGCCGCAGCGCGACGAAGAGCCGGGTGCGCTGCGGCGCGGACGTCGTGTTCTGCACACGGTAGCGCGCCCACAGCGTGGATGCGCCGGGCTCGCCGTCCGCCCACGACGTGGTCGTGAGAACGAGGTCGCCGTGGTCGCGCCGCACGGACGGAATCGGCAACGCATCCTCCTCGAGCGACTGCTCGATGGAGCGGGCGTCCGCCCATGTCAGCAGGCGCCCGTCGTGGTAGAGGAACGGCTCGAGCGAGAAGCTGCCCACGTCCGGCTCGAGTGCGCCGTCCTCCGAGACGAGCGCTTCCTTCTCGTCGCCGTCCACGCCGACGATCGTCCAGTACAGCTGCTGTCCGAGGTAGTAGCGCGGGTAGAGTCCCGGCGCGGCCGTCGCCGCGACGGACTCGAACACGTTGTTGCGGTTGTTCCCCCACTCGACCGGCTGCACGTCGAGCGACCGGATCGCATAGCCGTCCAGGTCCGCGCCACGCGCCATGCGCAACCGCAGGAAGCGCGACTCGGTCTCCGGCAGGAAGAGTGCGTCGTGCGCACCGCCGCCGCCGCGCACGCGGCGCACGGTCTGCCACGTGCGGCCATCCGCCGAGATTTCGACGTCGTAATCGAGCGCGCGGCTGTCCTCGACCCAGTGCACGATGATGCCGCCGTACTCGCGCGCGCGGCCGAAGTCGACCCGGAGCTCCTGCGCGCCGCCGCGTGCGCTGCGCCAGACACTCGCGGTATCGGCATCAATCACCGCAGCGGGATCCGCGCCGCGTGCCGTCGTGCTCGCACTGACGACCGGTGTGAGGTCGTACGGAAGAACCGGATCGAGCGGTGTGATGGTCAGGTCGTCGATCCAGAGTGTGCCCGTGCCGCCGGGGCCCGCCGTGATCGCGATCTCGAGTGCTGCTACATCGCGGATCTCGCCGCCGCCGATCGGGCCCCAGGCGAAGGTCACGTGGCGCCGGCGGAAGGAGATCCGCCGCCAGTCCCCGGCGAACTGGAAGCGCGGCCGCTGCACCCACCAGACGTTGTCGCCCGTCTCATCGATCAGCTTGAACTCGAGCGTATTCTCCGGTGCATCGCCCTTGAGCCAGAAGCTCAGCTCGTAGTTCTCGGGCAGGTGCAGCGGCAGCTCGCGGCGCAGTGCCGCCCAGCCGCCGCTCCCCTGGAAGTCGAAGTCGATGCGAAGTGCGCTGCCACCCTCCCTGCCGGCGTCCTGTGCAAGGTCGAGGCGCACGCCGCTCGCGGGCGCGGCCTGCCAGGCGTCGATCGTCTCGAAGTCGTCGAGCATGCGCGTCTCTGCCGCGCGTGGGTCCGGCGTGGACGTGTTGGTGTCCGCGCCGGTCGATGCACAGGCCGACAGGAGCAGCGGAAGCAGGAGTATCCGGATCGATGCAGTCTTCATCATCATCCCTTCACGCTCCCGAGGGTGATTCCCTCCACGTAGTAGCGCTGCAGCACGAGGAACACGAGCATGACCGGGAGCACGGTGAGCACCGCGCCGGCCATCATCAGCTCCGTGTCCTGGACGCGCTCGCCGGATAGGTTGGCGAGCGCGACGGGCAGCGTGAACATCGAGTCGTCGCTCAGCACGATGAGCGGCCACATGAAGTCGTTCCACGTGGACAGGAACGTCCAGATCGCGAGGGTTGCGAGAATCGGCCGGATCACCGGCAGCACGATCGAGAGGTAGATGCGCAGCTCGCCGGCGCCGTCGACGCGCGCCGCATCCAGCAGGTCGTCGGGAATCGAGAACGCGTACTGCCGGACCAGGAAGATGCCGAAGATGCTCGCCATGCTCGGGATGATCACGCCCCAGTACGTGTTGATCAGCCCCAGCTCGCGCATGAGCAGGAAGAGCGGCAGCATCGAGACCTGCACCGGGATGACGAGTCCCATGGAGAGCAGGCGGAAGACGCGGTCGCGCCCGCGGAAGCGGAGCTTCGCGAACGCGTAGCCGGCCATGGAGTTGATCAGCAGCGAGATCGTCGTCACGACGACCGCGATGAACGTGCTGTTCAGCAGGTAGCGGCCGAGGTTGAGTCGCGTGAAGAGCGCCCGGTAGTGCTCGAACGTCACGGTCTCGGGGAACAGTCGCGGCGGATACGAGTTCGCCGCACCTGCCGGCATCAGCGACGCCGACACCATCCACACCATCGGCAGGATCGCGATCACCGCACCGAGCAGCAGCAGTGCGTAGAGCAGCAGCCGTTGCGCGAGGGGTGCCCTCATGCCTGCTCCTTCTGCAGCCGGAACTGCACGAGTGTCCAGGCGAGGATGATGACGAAGAGGATGAATGCGACGGCGGCCGCAACGCCGAGCCGCCACCAGCGGAACCCCTCCTCGTACATCAGCAGCACGAGGCTGGTCGTCGCCCGCAGCGGTCCGCCACCCGTCATCACGTACGGCTCCGAGAAGAGCTGGAAGTAGCCGATCATCGTGATGACGCCGACGAACAGAAACGTCGGCGCGAGCTGCGGCAGCGTGACGTGCCGGAAGCGCTGCAGCGGCCCCGCGCCGTCCAGCTCCGCCGCCTCGTACAGCTCCGAGGGAATCGTCTGCAGGCCGGCGATGAAGATCAGCATGTGATAGCCGAAGTTCTTCCAGACGGCCATCAGGATGATCGCTGGCATCGCCCAGCGCGGGTTCCCGAGCCAGTCGATCGGGCCGATGCCGACCCAGCCGAGGACATAGTTGAGCAGCCCGTACTGCGGATGGTACAGGTAGCGCCACACGATCGCGACCGCGACGAGCGTCGTCACGAACGGCACGAAGTAGATCGTGCGGAAGAATCCCTTGAAGCGGACCAGTCGCGCGTTCACGAGCAGCGCGGCCGCGAGCGACACCACGACCGTGAGCGGCCCGCCCACCAGCGCGAAGTAGAACGTGTTCCTGACCGCGGTCCAGAAGACCGGATTGTGCAGGAGTGCGATGTAGTTGCCGAACCCGACGAAGCGGGCGTTGTCGGGGGATGCGATCGCGTAGATGTCGAAGTCGGTGAGACTCAGGAGCAGCGAGCCGGCGACCGGCAGGAAGTAGAACCCGGTGATGAGCGCGAGTGCCGGCAGCACGAACCACCATCCGGCCCGCTGCCCCATCGCCGACGTGCTCATTGCGCGTCCACTCCCTGCACTGCCCCGACGGCCTCCTGCTGCCGCGCCAGGATCCAGCGGCGCTTCTCCAGGATGCGGTCCGTCGTGCGATCCAGCTCTCGGAGCGCTGTCTCCGCCGGTGTTCCACCACGGATCGCAGTTTCCGCGTGCTGCAGCACGGCCGTCATGATCGACTCGATCTCGGGCACCGCCGGCAGCGGCTTCACGCGCTGGAGCTGCTCCCAGAACGCGCGCGCGTGCTCGTCGTTCATCAGGTCCGTCTGCGCCCAGGTCTCCATGCGCGCAGGCAGACTGCCGGTCAGCTCATAGAAGCGACGCTGCTGCTCGGGCCGGGAGAGAAACTCGATCAGCTTCCACGCGGCGTCCTTGTGCCTGGACCCGTTGAACATCACGAGGCTGGACCCGCCGGCGTGCGAAAACCCGCTTTCCGGTCCGGTCGGACCCGGCATCGGCGCCGTCGCCCATTTGTCCTGGTTCTCCGGTGCAAGCCGCCGCTTGAATTCACCCATCTGCCAGGGCCCCGTGATCCACATCGCGAAGAAGCCGCGCTCGAACTCCTGGTGCGGGTTCGCGACGTCGAACTGGCCCATCCTCGGCGCGAGATCCTGGTCGAAGAGCGAAAGGTAGAAGTCGAACGCCTCGCGGAAGGCAGGCTCACGGAACGCGCCGCGTGCGTCGTCCGTGATCAGCTGCGCACCGGTCTGCAGCCCGAGGATCACGGGCTGCGCCCACTCGTTGGTCGGCAGGAAGATCGCGTAGCGGTTCGGGCCGACGACGCGCTTGACGGCCTGCATCGCCTCGAGCCAGCCGGCCCAGCTCTGCGGGACCGAATCGTAGCCGGCCGCGGCGAGGATGTCGGAACGGTAGAAGATGAGACGGGTGTCGACGTACCAGGGAACGCCCCACGTCGTATCGTTCATCCGGTTGGTCGCCCAGATACCGTCGAAGAACGACGATGGCTGGATCGACGGCGTCGCAGCGATCCGGTCGTCGAGGGGTTCCAGTGCGCCGATTGCAGAGAACTCCGCGATCCACGTGTTGCCGAGCTGTGCGACGTCGGGGGTCGCATTGCCGACGTGGGCGGTCAGCAGCTTCTCGTGCGCTGCAGTCCACGGGATCTGCTGGACGCGCACGCGGATGTCCGGATTCTCCGCCTCGAACTCCTGGATCAGCTCCGCGACGACCTCGCCTTCCCGGCCCATGCCCCAGAAGCGGATCTCCTGCGCGTCACTCGCCGACGCATCACCGCCGCAGGCCGCGAGCACGACAGGCAGCAGCGGCAGGAGAAGCGGCAGGAACGCGCGGCCGGGACGTCGCATGCTACGGCCTCACTCGTTGCGCGGCTCGGTGTCGGGATCGCGCGGGCCGGGTGCGCCGCGCCGGTGTCGCAGGAGCCACTCGTACAGCGCCGGATTCTCGTACGTGCGCGTCCACGCATCGTGCCCCGCGTCGGGATACAGCGTGAACCGGACGTGGCCGTCGCAGCCGCGCAGTCGATCGACGAGCTCCTGCGAGCGTGACGCCGGGACCACCTCGTCCTGCGCGCCGTGAAAGACCCAGACGGGCAGATGCCGGATCGTACAGGCGCCCGTGATCGTGCCACCACCGCTGATCGGTGCGATCGCTGCAAAGCGGTGCGGATACTCGAACGCGAGATGCCAGGTGCCGTAGCCGCCCATGGAAAGGCCGGTCACGTAGATGCGGTCCTCGTCGACTGCGTAGCTCCCGGTCACATGCTCGAGCAGCGCGTCGAGGTACGCGATGGACCAGATGCGATCCTCGGGGACCTGCGGTGAGACGACGATGAACGGGAACTCCATCGAGCGCTCGCGCAACAGTCGCGGCGGGCCGTGAATCGCGACCTTCGAGAGGTCATCGCCACGCTCCCCCGCGCCGTGCAGGAAGAGCAGGAGCGGGTAGGAGCCGTTCGGATCGTAGCCGTTCGGGAGATGCAGCAGATATTCGCCTGCGAAGCTGCGCTCGACCGTGCGCTCGAAGGATGCAGGAACCTGCGTGCCCGGCTGTACCATGGGAGTGGCGGTTCGGGGTGCGCACGCGCCCGTCGTGAGGGCGACAAGGAAAAGAGCGGCGAGGCGATTCATGAGGCTCCGGACACCTCCTCCAGCCAGCCGCCCGTGAACCCCGCACGCCGCAGGCCCTCGATGACGTACGGGCTGCGCTTGAAGTACTCCCAGATCAGACCGGAGCGGTAGTTCTCCGCCATCAGCAGGATCGGCCCCTGGTCGATCCCTAGGTAGTCCGTATCGAACCAGCCGACGCCGGGCACGATGTGTCCATGCCCGAGGCGGATCCCCGGCTCCGTCAGCGTGGGGTTGAACGAGTCGAGGAAGCCGTACTCGCCCCAGAGATGCTCCCCCCACTGCTCACGCATCGCGCGCAGCGTCGGGATTGCAACCTCCGGCGCAAAAGGAATCGAGCCGCCAACCGCCGTGGGCACCAGCGTGCCGTCGTCCCGCGTCTCCGTGAACGACGTGCCCCGCGCAGCATACGTCCAGAACCGACGCTCCTCGCCGTTGATCACGAGAACGGTGTCGGCCGGACCGTCGGCGGCACTCAGGCCCCACGCGTCCGCACCGTAGCCGCGCCAGCCCATCGGGTTGTCGATCGCGTACGCACGCTGCGCGAGCGCTGCACGCCGCGAGTTCTCGAACCAGTCGATGCCGTGCGCGCGGATCGTGGGGTCCTGGATGCCACGGAAGTCGACGAAGATGTGCGAGTACTGGTGCCCGAACATCGGCGCGAAGCCGATGTGCTCGAAGCCGTAATAGTCGCCCCACTGCGCGCTGCTCATGTACGTCGGCCAGACCGCGTCATCCACCGGGTGCGTCGGCGAGCCCAGGGCGAGGATGAGGAGGATCATCGCCTCGTCGTAGCCGTGCCAGTCCGACTCGATGTACCCCGTCTCCGGGTGCCACCCCATGGAGATGCGGTTCGGATCATCGACCATCCATGCCCACTCGACGCGGCGGTAGAGCGAATCCGCAATCGAGCGAATCTCGATCTCCGCGTCATCGGTGCCATCGAAGTACTGCTGCGCGAACAGGACACCCGCCATCAGCAGTGCGGTATCGATCGTCGACAGCTCCACCTGCGCGAAGCGGTGGCCGGTGTCCATGTCGAGGAAGTGATAGAAGAAGCCGCGGTGGCCGGCGACGCCACTCGGCTCGGGCCCCTGCGGCGCATCCCGCAGGAAACGCAACGTCGTCAGCACACGGTCGGCCGCCTGCCCGCGCGTGATCCAGCCTCGCTCCGCTCCAACCGCGTAGCCCGGGATCGCAAAGCCGATCGCGGCGACGCTCGAGAACGATTTCGTCGGCCAGCGATCCGGCACCAGGCCGTTCGCCGGGTTCGCCACGTCCCAGAAGAACCGGAATGTCCGCTCCTGCAGCGTGTCGAGGAATGCGACATCCGCGTCCGACAGTCCGTCGCGCGCGTCCGCTTCGGGTGCGCCCGGCGACGCGCACGCCGCCGCGAGCAGGGTCAGGCAGAGGAGGAACACGGGGAAGCGTCGCATGCACCACCTGGCCGGCAGGAACGCAGCGCCGCGCGGATCGCGGCGAATGGAACCGTTTACAGTGTGGGCCGGGCGGGTGGGGGTGTCAACCATAGCGGGGCCGGGACGGGGCCGCCGGAGGGCCGGAGGACACCGCCGGAAGCGACGGCTCCGTCACGCGCGCGACCCGCCTTGTGCCTTGTGACAAATGGACTTGACCGTGCGCGCGTGCGGATGAGGATTGCAGGAAGCGGCACTCTCCATGCAGCCTTTGCCTCACCACTCTCCCGGAGCACCCGCATGGCTCGGCACACCTTCAAACCGACAGCGCTGGGGGCGATGAGCCTGGCGCTGGTTCTCGGCTGCAGTCTGAACAGGTCAGGAACGGGAGCAGGTGTCGAACAGGAAGGGCAGCTGATCACGGCGGAGCAGATCCGAGCATCCGGTGCCTCGACGGGCTGGGACGTGCTCCGCCGCTTCGGCGAGCATCTCAGCATCTCGGACCACGCGCGTGGCCCGGTGCGTGTGACCCGGCGGGGTCGCGAGAGCATCTACATTCCGGAGTCGCCGATGCTGCTCGTCGACGGCGTGCGCGTCAGCAACTTCCGCGTCCTGACACAGCTTCCTGCGCGGGACATCGCTTCGATGAGAATTCTGACCGGTGCCGAGGGTGCCACGCGCCACGGAATCCACGCGGCGAGTGGTGTGATCATCGTGCAGACGATCTACATGGAGCCGACGCTGACCGACACGGCGTCCTCGCACAGAGTCGGGCACCTGCACTGAGCCTATGCGAACGGGCCCGGAGCGTTGCTCCGGGCCCGTCGTGTTTACGCACGCTGCGGCTGCGATCAGTTGCCGAAGTTCGGGTTGTTGTCGACTTCCTGCTGCGGCGTCGGCATGCAGGTGACCGGACCGAACGCCGCACCGAACTGCACCGCATAGTACGGGCTTCCTGCCGGCGGCACGTAGGGCGTGCTGTCCGGATTGCGCCGCCAGTCGCCGAGGTGCGTCCCGCGCAGGAACAGGTCGCGCGCCTTCTCGTCGAGCAGCTGGACGAGCGTACCCGTATCCTCGACGAAGTCGATGTCGTCGCCGCTCTCGGCGTCGGGGTTGGAGCGCTCGGCAATCAGCGCCTCGGCGGGGCCGGGATCGCCGTTCTTGAGCGCGGCCTCGGCGGCGATGTAGCGCGCCTCGAGACCCGACGCGAGGATGAGCGGTGCATCCCATCCCGGGTAGACGTTCTGCGCATAGAAGTCGAATTCATTGCCCTGGCTCTTGATCGGCTGACCCGAATCGTCGAGCCACAGCTCGTAGGCAATGCGGTCGTCGTTGAGTGCGCGGTAGTACGGCGGCACGACGAGCGACGAGCGCGCAAGCGTGAAGTTCCAGACGGTGTTGCCCAGGCGGCCGCGGAAGGACGGATCGTCGATCTTGGGCACGATGAACTCGAAGTCGTCGTCGACGTTGCCCGCTGCCGTGATCGCCTCGACGTATTCGCCGCGGAAGAGGTGGGCGCGTGCCTTCCCCACCCACGCGGCCTGGGCCATGTCGGCGAGATCATCGTCGCCTGCGGCGGCCGCGATCGCTGCATCGAATCGCGCGATCGCCTCACCCATTGCCTCGGCGGGCGGGATCGGGCGGCCGAGGTTGTGCAGTCCGCTGCTGATCACGACCTCGCAGAAGCTCTCGGCCTCGAGCAGGATCGCCCAGCCGGACCCGAGGTTCGCCATGGTGCGGATCTCGTCGTTCTCGATACCGCTCTCGTCGAGCAGCTCCAGAACGCGCTCGTTGGTCGAGATCGCGGCTGCGATCGGCTCGTAGACCTCGTCACGCAGTGTGCCGTTCGTGTACTCCACGACGCGGCGACCGATGTCATTGCGCGTCGGGAACGTATCGCCGACCCATGCCTCGCCCGAGAACCACGCGGCGTAGACGATGATGTCGTCGAGAGCCGCGAACAGGTCCTGGAGCGCGGACGCCGCGAACGTGGGCAGGTCGTTGACCGGATCGATCGTGCCGGCATCGATCACGGTCGGATCCTGCACCTCCAGGAAGTCATCGCACGCGGCCGGCAGGGCGACCACTCCGAGGAGGGCCGCCATCCGGACGTAGCGGTTGTTCTTGATCTTCATCATTCCATCCTCAGAAGGTCAGGTTGAGCTTGGCGACCCAGCGGCGCGGCGAAGGCACCGTCAGGAAGTCCTCGCGCTGGAACGTGGCCGCGCCGGTGTTGCGCGTGGCCTGGGCGAGGACCTCGGGGTCGTGGCCTTCGTAATCCGTCCACAGCTTCAGGTTGCGCACGCCCAGCGTGAGCGATGCGCCCTGCGCGCGCAGCGCGGCTGCCATGTTGTCGGGCAGCGTGAACGTGGCTGCGACCTCGCGCAGGCGGACAAAATCACCGTCCTGGATGTACGCATCCTGGACCTGCGTGAACGGGATCTCCTCGCCGTTCTCCGTGAAGAACGGACCGAAGCGTCGCATGACCTCCTCGCGGGTGAATCCCGGCGTGTCGAACCGCTTCACGCCGAGCTCCGAGTTACCGAACGACCGGTCACGGAACTGATCCGTGTTGTTGTAGATCTTGAAGTTCTGCTTCCAGTCGAGCTGCGCACTCAGCGCCAGGGTGTTGAACAGCGTGAGCGTCGTCGCGAACGCGCCCTCGAAATCCGGCAGGAAGTTGCCGAGCATCTCGCGGTCGTTGCTCACGATTACGCGGTCATCCTCGACGCGCAGGATCCGGTAGCCGTAGAACGCGCCGAGCGGCATGCCCTCGTCGAACCGGTTGAGGGTACCGAACGGCTCCACGCCGCCGAGATCGATCAGCTCGTTGTGGAGCGTACTCGCCGCGAGGTTGAAGTCCCAGCGAACGTTGTCCTCGATGACCGGCGAGCCGCGCAGCGCGACCTCCCAGCCCTTGTTCAGCACCTCGCCGATGTTGCGGAACGGGAACTCGGCAAAGCCTGACGACGGTGGAACCGGAACCGTGAGGATCAGGTCCGTCGTCCGCTTGTGGAAGTACGTCACGTCCAGGCCGAGCCGCTGGTTCAGAAAGCCGGCCTCGAACCCCGCCTCGTACTCCGTCCCCTTCTCCGGCTTCAGCTCGAAGTTGCCGGGGCGGGAAGGCGTCACGCCGCTGCCCGTCTCACCCGGAATGATCGAGTACGGGTTCGCCGCGTACGTCTCGAGCGACGCGCCCGCGCTCGGTGCACGTCCCGTCGTGCCGTACGCCACACGCAGGCGCATGGACGGGATGATGTGCGCGATCGGATCCCAGAACGACTCGTCCGAGATCACGTACGAGATGCCCGCCTGCGGGAGGAAGAACGGATCCGCCTCCTCACCGAAGGAGGAGAACTGGTCGACGCGCGCGCCCAGCTGCACATACAGGCGGTCCCAGAAGGACAGGTTCGCCTGGCCGAGGTAGCCGACCGACGTCGTCTTCTGCCAATCCTGGTCCGCGGAGATCTGCACCGCGTCACCGACCACGCGGTTCGCATTCGTCACGAAGTCCACGCCGGTCGCCTCGAGGTTGTCGAGCACTTCCGCGATCGCCTGGAACCCGACCGAAAAGTCGGCCTTGAACTGGTCGTTCGAGCCGAACAGCGTGCTGAACGTGCCCAGGTAGTCGACCGTGTAGACGTCGAAGTTGATGCGCTCCTCCTCCAGGCTGCCGAGGTTCAGGTCACCGCCGTACCACTGGCGGTTGTTGCGCGGGAAGAACTGCTTGCCGAGCGTGCGCGAAACGTCCGCACCCAGCGTCAGCCGGTTCGTGAACCACTCCGCAGGCGTGTATTGCGCCGTCAGCGACGGCGTGTAGCGGAGCGTCTCGATGGTGCTCTCGATGCTGCGGATCGCCTCCTGGTCACGCGTCGCGATGTACCACCCGCCGATGAGTCCGCTCTCGGACTCGCGCACCGAGCGCGGGTTGCCGAGCAGCCCACCGCCGAGGAAGCCGTAGATGTTGTTGTCGTTGATCGGGAAGGCCGACTCCGTGTTCGCGATCGCGAGTCCGGCCTCGAAGCGCAGGTCGGAGCGCGGCACGAACGTGAAGTTCACGCGGCCCGAACGGCGGTCCAGGCTGTTGTTCGGGAGCGTCGCCTCCTCGTCGTCCCAGCCGAGCGAAACGTAGTAGCCATAGTTGTCACCGCCGCCGCGACCGCTGTAGCCGATCGAGCGCAGATGCCCGCTCTGGAACGTGTTATTGCGGACCAGCGGCTGGTCGGAGATCGGGGCACCCGCCGTCAGCCCGCGGCACAGCACCACCGGGCTGGTCGGCGCGACGTCATCGGCCGTGCACGCCGCAAAGTTCATCGGCGGCGTCCAGTTCTGGTCGATGTGGTTGTACTCCAGCGAGATCGTCTGCGTGTAGCGGTTCGCGCCCGGCCGGCCCTGCTTCGTGATGATCTGGATCACGCCCGCCGATGCGTCGGCACCGTAGAGCGTTGCCGCAGCCGGACCCTTCACGACCTCGATGCTCTCGATGTCCTCGGGGTTCAGGTCGAAGAGCTGACTCACGCCCTGACCGCCGATGTTGATGTCCGTCAGCGTGCGGTTGCTCGCCTTGACGCCGTCGATGAACACGAGCGGCTCATTCGACAGCGTGATCGACGACGCACCGCGGATGCGGATCTGCTGCGCCGTGCCCGTCGTGCCCGACGAGGACGTGACGGTCATGCCCGGCACGCGTGCCGTCAGCAGGTCCGTCACGTTCGTCGACGTGCCGCGCTCCGTCTGCTGCGCGGCGTTGATGGTCGCGACGACGGCAGGCTGCTCGCGGCGCTGGACCGCACCCACAGTGCCCGTGACAACGATCTCCTCGAGCGCGACCGCGGACGTCTCGAGCGAGAAGTCGACGGTCGTCGTCTCACCGGGCCGCACTTCGACCGATGCCAGCCCGGCCGAATAGCCGATCGACGTCGCCCGCACCTCGCGGGTACCAACCGGCACGTTCACGATCAGGAAACGGCCTTCATTGTTCGTGATCGTCCCGAGCTGCGTGCCCGTAATCGAGATCTGGACACCTGCGATCGGTGCGTTCGTCGTCTGATCGGTTACGGTTCCCGCCACGGTCCCACGTTCCTGTGCCGCCAGATCGAGCGGCACGAGCCCGAGGGCGAGCAGTACTACCGCATACCAGCCGACCTTGCTCTTCCTCATGGTCCTCTCCGGTTCAGTCTCTTCTGGGAACAGGACGGCCGAACTCCGTGGTCCGTCCGCTCGCTGTGGAAACGCGCAATCGCGGACCGATTTAGACAGGGCAGCCGGTGATTGTGATGAGCAGTTTACGGAAGGCGGATCGAGCCACGGACAATGGGCAGGAACTGCGAAAAAATCAGTCACGGGTGGGGGGCAACGCGGCCCGATTGCCGCCGTGCCGCGGGTGGCGGCACTCAGCCCACCCGCCGGAGCAGCACCTCCTCGTAAGCGTCGATCATCGTCTCCAGATCGAAGCGACGTGCCGCGCTCGCGAGGGAGGCCGCCGCGAAGCGCTCCCGCTGCTCGTCGTCCTGGAGCAGCCGGATGACCGCCTCTGCGAGGGCGAGCGAATCGCCGGGCGGCACGAGGGTGCCGGTCACGCCGTCCTCGACGGCTTCGATCGGACCGTCGACCGTCGTCGATACGACCGGGAGGCCGGCGGCCATCGCCTCGACGATCGAGTTCGGGAAGCCCTCGTGGTGCGTCGGAAGGACGAGCAGGTCGAGCGCCTTCATGATCGCCGGCGCATCGAGGCGGAACCCCAGCCAGTGTACGCGCGGGGCGTCGGCGAGGGCTGAGCGCAGCACGTGCTCGTGCTGCCCGGCGCCGGCGATGACCAGGTGTGCATTCGGCACTGCCCGCGCGATGCGCGGCCACGCCGTACCGAGCTCCTCGATTCCCTTCTCCCGGTGCAGGCGCGCGATGAAGCCCACCGCCAGCGCGCCGTCGGGCAGGTCGAGCGCGGCCGGCTCGATGCTGCGCATCCGCTCCAGGTCGGTGCCGTTCAGGATCGTCACCGGCTCGGGCGCGTCGGGAACGGCGGCCTGCAGCTCTTTCGCGATCGCGCGGGACACGCCCACCCACTGGACCTGCTCGAACCATCGCCGGCGCTGCTCGTCGAGCGTTACGCCGGTCAGGCCGCGTCGGGCGACGATCGGGATCCCGAGCCGGAGTGCCGGCGGGACGGCGAAGTCGATGTCGTTCTCGCGGGCGACGAAGGCGAGGAGGACGTCCGGCCTGCGCCGTAGCAGCGCCTGCCATGACCAGACCCACGCGAGCGGCCGCACGTCCCTCCCGACGAGCACAGGGGCAACGTCGAAGCCGAGCTTGCGCGCGCGCGGACGCAGGTCGGACAGCGGGTGCGCGAGCAGGAAGACATCGTGGCCACGGTTCCGGAGTCCCTGTGCGATCGCGAGTGCCATGGTCGTCCCGCCGCCGGGGCGCTTGCGGGGCTTCGCGATCGCGATCCTCAGTGACCTCCGCTCAGTCATACAGGTCGTCCGGATCCGCGGCCACGAGGTCACAGAGGAAACCGGCGATGCGCTCGGTCACCGCGGCAAAGAACACCGCTCCCTTTGCAGCCGTTGCCGCCTGTGGATTGCCGATGCCGGTGTCCTCGGATGCGGATGACCACATGCGCGGTGCCCATGCCCACCCCTGGCGGAGCGCCGCGATACGGAAGCGGTGCTCCACACCCGATCCTGCCTGCTCGAGCGGCAGTACGAGGTCGGGCGCCAGGTGCATCACCATGCTCGTCTCCATTTCGCCCGCGTGGTCGCCCGGCTCGTCGAAATACTGCGACGGATCGGCTGCGGCGTACCAGTTGACGACGCAGAGGAACGGCTCCACGTCCGGCTGAATTTCCCGCACGATCGTCTTGAAGTCGTTGCCGCCATGACCGTTCAGGATGACCACCTTGCGAATGCCATGCGGCTCGAGCGACGCGACGACGTCAGCGAGCACCGCTCCCTGTGTGCTCGGATTCACGTTGATGCACAGCGGGATATCGAGCTGGTTGGTCTGCACACCGAACGGGATCGTCGGCAGCACGATGACACGCGCGCCGGCCTCCCACGCGATCCGGCCGGCCTCGGCAGCCACGTGCTCGGTCTCGATCGTGTCGGTGCCGTACGGCAGGTGGTAGTTGTGTGCTTCGGTCGCGCCCCAGGGCAGGACGGCGACCTCGAAGTGAGCGTCGCGAACGGATTTCCAGTTCGTCTCGGCGAGTATCCACGGGCGCGGAGGCACGGCGACTCCTTTGTTCACTCGGTTGCGCCCACAAGATAGAGCATGGTCACCGGAATGACGAAAGGGCCCCGGCTGGATGCCGGGGCCCTTCGTTGTCGCGGGACCAGGACGAATCAGGCCTGGTCGACGTTGCACATATCGGCCGTGAAGTGCGGGTTCTGCGTCTCCTGGAAATGCAGCGGGAACGTCACGTCATTGCCGTAGGTCCCTCCGCGGTGGTGAGCACCCGTGGGGAAGACCTGATCCTGCGTGCGGCCGTACTGCCGGATCAGGCGACGCATATCACCGTGGCGGTGTGCAGTGCTGAACAGCCAGAACGCACGCTCCTGGAAGAGCAGGTCCACGCGTGCCGCATCCGTGCCCGGATCCGTCAGGGGCGGCAGCGTGGTGTTCGGGTTGTTCGGCCCCGGCACGACGGCCTCGTAGTTCTCAACGATGTTGCTCATGAGGTCGTAGACATCGGCCCTCAGGTCGTTGAGGATCGTGAGCCACTGCGTCCCGCCGGCCTGCAGGTCGGCCTCGGCCTCGATCAGGCGAGCCTCGATGCCGCTCGCGAGCAGCACGTCGGCGTCGCGCGACGGGTGACGCAGGTCGATGTAGAGCGGAACGTCGGAGTCGAACCCACCGCCGGCGTGAATCCACGGCAGACGCGGGTCCTGCGAGGACCGGTACGGCAGACCGTTGATGCCCTCGTTATCCGACATCGAGTAGCGCCCATTGTCCTGCAGCGAGAACAGCGGGTTGTTCTGCCGCGTCGAGTTGGACGAGTGCTCGATGAAGAACGTGAAATCCGTCGGCACACCCGATACGGCGGCGGCCGCTTCGGCGAACCGGCCGTTGTTCAGGAGCGCGCGCCCCTTGCCGACCGCGGCCAGGTGGTTCGACGCACCCGCCAGCGACTCGTCGAACTTCGTGACGGCCAGGTCGAAGAGCTGCTCGGTCGACAGCGGCACGCCGGGCTCGCCCGGCGCGCTGTTCGCGGCCTCGCTGATCGGCACCGCACCGCAGAAACCCTCGCCGAGCGCCACGATCGCGAAGCCCTCGAGCGCCTTCAGGTGCGTGTAGCGCGAGTCCGCAGTGCCCTGCGGCGAGATCTCGGCGATGATGCCGGCAACCTCACCCGCCGCACGACGGGCATACTGCAGACGCGAGTACGCACCGTCGGACGTGTTGCCCTGCGACATCGGGAACTGCTCCCGCTGGTCCGTCGCGTTGCGGGTCGTGAACGTGTCGGAGACGTGGTACTCGTCCGAGAAGTTCGTCGAGTTGGACAGGTACGAGTCACCGCCAGAGCCGCTGTAGGCGATCTGGAAGTCACCGACAGCACCCGCATAGAGGACGGGCAGACCCGCCTCACCGGACAGCGCCGGAGGCGTTGCGAAGCTCGGCTCGTCGACCTCGAGCGCGGAGTCGCACGCAGCAACCGGTAGTGTCAGAGCGAGCGCCAACCCGAGCGACCGCTTTGCGGTACGGGTTCGGCCTGCGCCCATGTATCGAATCATCATGTTCATCCGTTCCCGCATCAGAAGGAGTAGTTGACGCGAACCGTGTAGTACCGCAGCGGGGGCTGCGTGTTGAACTCACCCTGCGTGAAGTTTGCACCACCGCCGCTCTCGTTGATCTCCGGATCGATGCCGGTGTAGTCCGTCCACGTAGTCAGGTTACGGCCCGACAGCGTGTTCATGGCGACGGACACCGCCGTCTATATCGGGCCCAGCATCCTCGATCTCGTTGCTGAGCGTCGTCGCGGACAGACGCATGTCGAGGCTGACCGGGCGGGACTCATAGATCCGCGCATTGAGTGCGAGCTCGGTTCCCGAGTTGCGTCCGGTGCCTGCACGCCGAGCAGGACCATACACGAGACCCACAGGGCCAGAAGCACGTGCGCCGTCACCGGGAAGGGTGACGGCGCCAGCACCGCTGTCTCGCGCGTGCTTCGCGACGTCGCATCGCGTGCGAGCGTCGCGGCACGTTCATTCATCATCCCCTGTCGCTTCCCAGCATGCGGCGTCCATCAGTTCACGCGACCCGAGGCCCGCCCGGCGCCGCCTCGCGGGCGCGAATCATTGCGTATGTCCCGACGCGCGCGATCCAGCTCCCTCCGCATCCGGTCGAGGTCCCTGAGCAGCTCCTTGTGTCGGCGATCCCATTCGCGGGTGCCCTTGTAGCGGTCGTTCCGACGATGCCAGTCCGCATGGATGCGGTCGATCTGCCGTGCGCGATCGCGCGTGCGTCCGAGCAGGACGTCACGGGCGGTGGTCGGGTAGCGGTTGCGCGCGCGATCCGGATGGCGATCCCGGACGCTGCGGTTGCGACGGTACCTGTCCGAATCGGAGTCCGAATCCCGATCGTCGTGACGCGTCCAGCGGACATCACCGCGGGTCCACACGGTAGCGGGCACATGCTGGGCCTCGGCGGCCGCGCTTCCGATGACCAACAGACCGAGCGCTACGAAGGTGGGGCGAAGCAGAGACATCATCGACTCCTGTGCTGCAGACTCGTGGTGCGCCGATGGCCGCGCACACAACTCCTGACGCAGGAGTCAATCCGCGTACCAGCACCGCCCCCTGCGGAAAAGCGTTGGCATTCCGAGCCCCGGCGTACGGCACGGTCGGGAATACCGTCCTTCGCAGGACACACGTCCCTGTTTGCAAATCAGGACACTCTCAGAACCAGCGGTTGATGCGCCGCGATCGTCGCGGGGATTGGGTGCGGGTGTGCGCTCAGCGGATCCGTCGGACCAGCGACAGCAGGAGCGACAGCACGATGGAGACGAGCAGCATCGAGACGATCGGGATGTACACGCGCGTGCTTCCGCGCTCGATGCGAATGTCGCCGGGCAACCGCCCGAACCATGACAGCAGGCCGGTGTTCGCGAGCACACCGGCCAGGATCAGACCGGCGCCGAGGATGATCAGAAGTGTGCCGAACGGAGTTCGCATACAGCTCAGCTACAAGTCGACGGAAGCGCGGACGTACGTTGCTGCCGCCCCGACCCGCCGGCGCGGCACGAGGCACCCCTCCAGGCAACAGAAGCGCCTTCCCCGGCCTCGGGTGAAGGCGCTTCCCTTCGACGTGCTACGAGCGGACCAGCGTCGACCCGCCTTCAGGCTGGCACCTGGATCAGCCGCACTCCGAGTAACCGCAGGCGAGGCACTTCACGCAGCCCTCCATGAACTGCAGGCCGCTCTTGCACTCCGGGCACGTGCCGATGAAGGTCTCACCGGGGTCGTAGCCGCCCAGGTCGAACGTCTGCTGCGGTGCAGCGGCACTACCTGCCGATGGCGCGGCCGATGCGGGTGAGCTGACCGGCCGCGGCATCGGCAGTTCCTGCTGCACCCCTTCACGCTCCTGCATGTGCTGGCCGATGGCCTGCGCGATCGCATCCGGCACGGACAGCACCTTGTTCGGCCCGATGCCGACCGCACGGTCGCACGAGATGCCGCGCAGCTGCATGTGAATGTCGCTCAGCGAGATTCCCGAGCGCAGGCCGAGCGAGATCAGGCGGCCGATCGCCTCGACGTCGGCCATCGCGGCGCCGCCCGCCTTGCCGAGCGTCGCGAACACCTCGAACGGTCGACCATGCTCGTCCTCGTTCACCGTGACGTACAGGTCGCCGAGCGGCGAGGGCATGCGACGCGTGGAGCCGCGGAGCACCGGCGGACGCGTGCGCTTGATCCGCCGCTTCTGGTTGCGCGCCTCCTCTTCCGCGAGCTGCTGGCGCAGTCCGTCGATCGTGTGCTCCAGGCGGTGAATCGTCTCACGCGCGTCCGCGAGCTGGGCCTCGAGGTCGGAGACGGCCGGCGACGTCGCCGTGGAGGGCGCAGCAGTACTACTCACCTCCTTCGCCGTCTTACCCGTGGACAGCACCTGCTGCGGGCGCGATGCGTCGCGGTAGACGGTCACACCCTTGCAGCCGAGCTCGTGCGCCATGAGGTAGATCTCGCGCACATCCTCTTCCGTCGACTCGCGCTTGAAGTTGCACGTCTTGCTGATCGCGCTGTCGACCCACTCCTGGAAGGCGGCCTGCGTGCGGATGTGCCACTCCGGTGAGACGTCGTGCGCGGTCACGAACACGCGCTGCACCTCTTCCGGCACCTCGTCGAAGTGGATGTGGCCCTCCTCGGCGATGCGACGCATCAGCTCCTCGGAGTACCAGCCGCCCGCCTTCGCGGCCGCAACGAAGTCCTTGTTCACGTCCGGCATCAGCACGCCCGCCTGGTTGCGCATGAACGCAACGGCGAAGAGCGGCTCGATGCCACCCGAGCAGTCCGCGAAGATCGAGATCGTGCCCGTCGGCGCGACCGTCGTCACGTTGCAGTTGCGCAGCCGGCGCATCGGCCGGATCCGGTTGCCCTGCGCATCCCGCGCGCACGTCTCGTCCGGGCCCCAGATGCTGCGCTCCCACTCCGGGAAGACGCCGCGCGTCTCCGCCAGCTTCTCCGAGGCGCGCTTCGACTCCTCGTCGACGAAGCGCATCAGCTCGTTTGCGACCTGGATGCCCTCCTCGCTGTTGTAGGGCACGCCCACACGCACGAGCAGGTCCGCGTAGCCCATCACACCGAGACCGATGCGGCGGATGCGGTGCGCCAGGTCCGTGATCTCCGGCAGCGGGTAGTTGTTCGCGTCGATCACGTTGTCGAGGAAATGCGTCGACATGTGAATCACGTGACGCATCGCGTCCCAGTCGATCCGGTCGGACCACGACGCCGTAGCCGGAGCATCACTCTTCACGAACGCACCGACGTTCACACTGCCGAGGTTGCAGACGTCATACGGCAGCAGCGGCTGCTCGCCGCACGGGTTCGTCGCCTCGTAGCTGCCGAGGTGCGGGACCGGATTGTATCGGTTGGCCGCGTCGATGAAGAACACGCCCGGCTCGCCCGTCGCCCATGCACCGTGCACGATCAGGTCGAAGATCTCACGCGCATCCTCCTCGCCGACGACCTCACCCGTCCGCGGCGAGCGCAGCTCGTACTTGCGACCCGCCTTCACCGCCTCCATGAACTCGTCCGTGACGGCCACGGAGATGTTGAAGTTCGTGATCTGCGTGACATCGAGCTTGCACGTGATGAACTCGCGGATGTCCGGATGGTCGACGCGCAGGATGCCCATGTTCGCACCGCGACGCGTGCCGCCCTGCTTCACGACTTCCGTCGATGCGTCGTAGAGCTTCATGAAGGACACCGGCCCCGACGCAACCCCCATCGTCGACTTCACGACGTCGTTCGACGGACGCAGCCGCGAGAACGCGAAGCCGGTACCGCCGCCCGACTGGTGCACGAGCGCCATCGCGCGCAGCGTGTCGTAGATGCCGTCCCGGCCATTCGACAGCGCGTCCTCGACCGGCAGCACGAAACACGCACTCAGCTGACCGAGCGGACGCCCCGCGTTCATCAGCGTCGGAGAGTTCGGCTCGAACAGCCGCTGCGTCATCAGCCGGTAGAACTCGCGCGCCAGCGTGTCGATCGCACCCTCGCTCGCGCCGTACTTCCGATCCTCCTCCGCGATCACCCGGGCGACGCGCCAGAACATCTGCTCCGGCTCCTCCACCGGACGACCCCGCTCATCCTTCTTCAGGTACCGGCGCTGCAGTACGATGCGCGCGTTCTCCGAGAGATCGGCCGGCGGGAGATCGTCCGGCAGCACGTCGGCCGCCGCGAGGGGATTCGGGCTCGAGCTCATGTGGCAGTTCTCCAGCAGCTTTGAAAAGAAACAAAGGGGCTCAGGCGCCCCGGGTCATTCGGATCAGCGCGTTCACGTCGAAGGTAAGCGCCGCCTCACGGCGGGCACCACAATATGTCGTGGGGCTCCCACGTTAGCACCCCATATCATGGGGGTCAAGCGGAAACTTTTGCACAGTTGTGGATACCCCGAAAGCCGCTGGGAGATGCGTGATTCCGGGGTTTTGCACGTGCGTTGTGGAGAGCTCTGTGGACAGGTCCGGGGGCCAACCGATCGGCAGCATTTCCGGGTGGCCCACCGGGATCGAGGTGGCATCAGGTACAGGCCGAGCGACTCCCGCCCCCGGTAGTCGCGCGTCGTCCGGGCTGCGGCAAGCGGCGACTCAGGCCCCGGACGGATCCTCCCCGCCGGTGCGCGGGGCGCGCTCTGCGACGTCGGCTTCGTCGCGTGACTGTGCGTCGCGGTTGAATGCCGCGTCGCGCGGATTGAGCGGCTCCTCGCTCTCGATGTTCTGCTGGCTGTCGAGCGCCTCGCTGCGACGACGCGCGCGCTCGTCGCTCGCGCGCTCGTCTGCGTTCCTGATCCGGTACTCCTCGGGTCGGTTGCCTGCCATGTGCTCCTCCCGGTCGCGGTGGCTCTGCGAGCGTCGGGTTCAGGAAGTGTGCCGCACGGGAGGCGACGGCAGAGACGACCGGGTGTTCAGAAGGCGTGGCCGAAGCGCAGATAGAAGGCGACGCCCTCGTCCGGCCCCTGGAGCGGCACGGCGGCTCCGAGGCGCGTGCGCAGGGAGCCGTACCCGAAGAGGCCGACGTCGAGGTTCAGCTCCGCACCGGCGGAGACGAGAGGGGATCCCGGGTCGGTGCGCGTGCATCGAACGTATCGGGCTGCGATGTCGTCTGCGCACCATGCATCGCCGGCATCGGCGAACAGTGCACCGCTCACCCGATCGACGAAGAGCGGGAGCAGTCGCACGCCGCGGCCCACTGCAGCGATCGGGAAGCGGTACTCGGCGGTGGCGGTCCACGCGCTGGTGCCTGCGCGCACACCGCGCGCGAATCCGCGCACGGGCAGGAGCAGCGTACCCGGTCCGAGATCGATGTCGACCGGCGCAGCGATGAGGATGCCGCTTGCGCCGCCGATGGAGGACGGCGTTGCACCGCCGCCCCTGCGGTGCAGGCCGCTTGCGCGCAGGCCGAGCACGTGCCTGGCAAAGCCCGGCAGATCGAGCGACGTGTAGAGCGCGTTGTGCGTCGTGAGCTCGGTGTACGTCGCGTCGCGGCTGTCGGGTGAGCGGTCCCAGCGGCGGCGGGCGGTGACGCCGAGCGTGACACCGTCCTCGCGCGAGATCGAGAACGGCTGTGCACGCGACGTCGCGATGCCGAGGCTCGCGATCGCGCCGACCAGGTCATCCGTGCGATCGACGAGTGAAGCACCGAGCCCATCCTCGATGGTGCGGCTCCGGCGTACGAGCTCGCCACCTGCTGCGGCGCTGAGGGAGCTGCGCGCACGCTGCCGCACGAACGTCAAGCGTGCAGCGAGTGCATCCTCGCGCTCGGTGACCGGTCGGATGAGGGACGTGTCTTCCGGGAGCCGGACGAAGCCGATACGGTCCCAGTCGCGGCTGACCGATGCGCCGAGGAGCGGACTCCGCCAGCCGGCGTACGACCATGCCACGCTGCCCGCCGTCCTCCCGTTCGACGGAGCCACCGCGAGCGTCGCGCTCCACGCGTGTTTCCCGACGACGTCCGTGCCGAACGAGGAAGCGCCGACGAAGGTGCCCACGTCCTCCTGCGCCCACGCGAGCGGCAGCCAGAAGTACGGCCGAAGCGTGTGCCGCGCGCGATACGGCCCGTCGTCGTACACGGAGGTATCGGCTGCTGTGACGACCGCGTCGTACATCGTCGCATGCGCACCCGGGCCGGACGCATCCGGCGCATCCACGCTGCCCGTAACCATCTGCACGGTGAGCGCAGCCCGGACGGGTTGCAGGACAGCTGCAGGCGCGAGCGGCCAGTCCTCCGGCTCGAACGGGATGCGAACGATATGGAAGCCGTCCGCGCGATACTCGCTGTAGGCGATCGTGCTGCCGTCTGGCGAGATGTCGGGCTGGTATGCGCCCCCGAGGACGTTCGTCACCTGGCGGAGCGGTGCGTCGGGATCCTGCAGGTCCACCGCGTAGAGGTTGGCGATACCGGAGCGGTCCGAGCTGAAGACGAGCCATCGCCCGTCCGGCGAAAAGGTCGGGCCCATGTCCAGCGCAGCATCTCGCGTGATCTCGCGCACCACGCTCCCGAGCGTATCCAGCAGCACGACCTGGTAGATGCCACCGCTGCTGCGTGAGACCGCGATGCGGCTGCCGTCGGGTGAGAAGCGCGGGAATGCCCACTGGACATCCGGTGTGAAGGACGTGATCGCGCGACGTGTGACGACGGCGCCGTCCCTATAGTCGAGCAGCACGATGCCGGTCGTGCCGCCGTCGTTCCGAATCGCGACGATGCGGCTGCCGTCACGCGAGGCGTCGGGGTCCTGCAGCCGTGCCCCCGTGGTCAGCCGGTGCTCCTGCCCGCGCCCGTCGATCCGGTACAGGTCCGAGAACAGCCGCGCATTGTCGCGCCATTCCAGCTGCGATGTGACGATGCTGCCATCGGGAAGCCACCCGAGGGACGCGATGCTGTTGCGCCGCGCGGCTCGCAGCTCCACACCGGTCTGCGCATCGATGACACGCGTGCGGGCGACGGAACGACCATCGGCGGCGGCGTACGCTACATGGCGGCCGTCGGGCGAGAAACGCGGGTGCGCTGCGCGGTAGCCGTGCGTGGTCAGCGCCGTCGACCGGGTGAGTCCGACGCGCGCGAGGGAGTCCGCGAGGCTCGCATGATCGGCGCGCAGCGAGTCGAGCCACACGTCGTAGAGATTCGTGAACGTGTGGCCGGTCATACGGCGCGGAATGCGGTCGAAGAAGAGCGCGGGCGGCAGCCACGCGCCGGCCGTCCGGTTCACGAGGAGGGACGGCACGGAGTCCCCATACGTGCGCCGGACCCAGTCCAGGAAGAGTGAGCCGTAGATGTACACACGCTCGTCGCCGGGCCAGATCGGTGTGGAGCCGTTGACGCGGTCGATCGGATCGGGGCGGCCGGCGAGGACTGCCGTGCGAACGACCGCGTCGTGCCAGGTGCCGTGGATCCTGCCGAATCCCGTGAGCGCGGACTCGACCTGCACAGCGAGTCCCTCGATCGACCAGAGGGGCGTTCCGAGTGCCGGAAATACCGGCCACGTGAACGGCACACGGCCGAATACGGCGCGCAGGACGCGTCCCAGCGGTCCGTGCGCGTCGAGGTGAAACGCGTGCGCGAGCTCGTGGATGATGACGAGGTCGAGCCAGTCCTCGTTGAATGCGAGGGATGGCAGCTCGACGGGCGGCTTCGCGTAGATCCAGATCCGATTCGACGGCAGCGGCGTCGTCATCCCGTTCGTGTAATCGCGATCATCCGCGATGACGATGTCGATCGGGAGCTGGGGCGGCCGCGTCAGCGTGCGGGAGAGAATCGCGAACGCGACCTCGGCCCGCTGCGCTGCGTGGCGCGCGAGCGGCTCGAGGTCCTGCTGGTAGGTGACGCGGAAATGCGAGGTCGTGAGGGTTCGGTAGCGCGCACCGGGATCCACCTGCGCCCGCGCGCTCCCCGCCATCGCAGCCGAAAGCGCGCAGACGACCAGTGCGCACAGGGCGGCACGACGCGACCGCGTGGACACGATCCGCTACTGCACGCCCGCCCGTTCGCGCAGGAACGCCTCGAGCGCGCGCACGTGGGCCTCCGCGATGCGACGCTGCACGTCGGGATTGCGAAGTGCGGCCTCCTGCTGCGGAATCATCAGGAACATCGTCTCCGTCAGCACCGCTGGCATCCACGTCGGCCGTACGAGCGCCAGGTCCGCGCGGCCGATACCGATGTCGCGCAGGCGCAGCTCGTCGAGCAGCTCGCGCTGCATGTGTGCCGCCAGGCGCGCCGAGCGCGGGTGGAAGTAGTAGGCGCTGGTGCCGTTGTTCTCGAACGGGTTCACGCCGTCCGGGAACGCGTTGTTGTGGACGGAGACGAGCACGTGCGCATTCGAGTCGGCGGCCATGCGCGGCCGGTCGCCGAGCGCGACTGCGCCCGTGTCGGTACGGATCATGATGACGTGCGCACCCGCGCGCTCGAGCAGCGGCGCCAGCGCACGGGCGATACCCAGGTTCGCGTCCGCCTCCCTGAGCCGCGTCGGACCCGTTGCACCGGCGGGTGGATGGCCGGCATCGACCGCGATGCGCAGTCCGCGCAGCGGCTGGTCGGGATCGATCGCTGGCGGCCGCCGCACGCGAACGACGAGGTCGCCGTTCGGCGCGCGCCAGGTCGCATAGCCCCACACGGGCTGCGCGAGGTGCAGCGTTATGCGGTAGATGTCATCGTCGGGCTGGCTCCACTCCGCACGCCGGATGAGCGGATCGAGCCGACCGTACTGGAAGAAGTTCGACGTGCTCGTCGCGCCGTACACGTCGATCGTGAGCGTGCTGTCGTGTTCGTCGACGCGGAATGGCAGTGCCTCCGCCATCGGGATGTGCACGTCGATCGCCTCGTGCCGGTGCACCATCCGGACGCCGCCGATCGTCGAGAACGGGATCGGCGTGCCGGCGGGCAGCAGCCGCACGTCGCTGACGGGAACCCACGCGGAGAGTGTGGCCGTCAGCCGCGCGCGCAGCATATCGCCACGCTGCTCGACGATCTGCAGGCGCGTTCCGTGTGGCCAGAACCAGTGGAACGGACCGGCCGTGTGCGGCCGGCCGCGCAGCTCCCAGTCCGCACCCGCCTCGAGGGGTCCGTTCGCGACGGCAATGCGCGGAGCGACCGGATCGAGCAGCCGCAGGTTGAGCCGCAGGGGCGCACGCACGGTATCGGTGCCGACGATCAGCTCGAAGTGAGCCCCATCCGCGCGGGCACCGCCGATGCCGTCCGCGGCAGCGGCCACGGGCTCACCGAGCCCCGTGTTCGGAGCGGCTGCAACCCGTGCGGCCGCGTCCCGACCGGTCAGCCCCACGCTGCCGATGATGGGCTGTGCAATGCTCGTGTCCGGACTCGAGAGCGGCTCCGGCACGAGCATGCCCTCGTAGCGCGACCACGGCGCAGCCTGCGGCGTACCGCTCGCCGGGTCCGCGATGAAGTCACGGCTGTCGGGCCCACGCGTTCCGCGCACCTCATGGAGTGGCACACGGCGGCCGCCCGGCAGCACCAGCCATGCACTGCCACCGGGTGTTCCGCGGAATCCGACCTCGATCGCCTGATCCGGTTGCACCGCCCATGCGCCACCCGGGTACGTGCTCCCCGCGACAATCGCGGGGCCGCTCGCACGCATCTCCCGGGGCGGCACCTGCACGCTCCGCTGCAGGCTCGCCGTCGCCCCGTCCTTCAGCGCCTCGAGCCGGTACACCCCGTCGCGCGGGACAGGCAGAAACGCCAGGAACGCGCCGTTCGCGGCGACCTCGACCGCGACGCCGTTGATGGTCAGGCGGGCCCGCCCGCTGCCCGTGCTGCCGAAGATGAAGTTCGAGTCGGTCGGGATCGGCTGGCCCTCGGCAGGATAGACGACGTCGAGCACGAGTGGCCCGTCGACGTCAGGGACCGGCGGCAGCGCGTTGGGTGCCTCGGTCGTCGTCGTGTCGATCGTACCGGGCGCCGGGTCGGTTGCAGGCCGCGTGGTCGCACCCGGCGCGCACGCACCGGATGCAACGACGATCGACGCCGCCACACCGACATTCACCAGAGAGGACACCGGGAACACAGAGGCGAGTGGTTGAAGCGGCGAACGATGTAAACGTACCCCGACCTTCATTCGCGGGTCTCCTGATCTCCTGTTCGGTGACCGATGCTGCTGCCGACTCGACACCAGCGGTCATTGGCCTCGAAGACTCGAGCCGCACCGAGATCGCCATGACGCGGCGCTGTGTGCTCTGCGTTCTCCGCGGCGAACGCCTATGACCGCTACGACGGATGCGTCGGGGCTTCCGTCGTCGCCGGCGCGATCTGCGGCGCGCCGAGCCTCTTCAGCCAGAGCAGCCCCACGGCCAGCATGATCGTCATGGCGATCGCCGTGCCCCAGCGGAGCAGCAACACGCCGCCGACGGCGAACATCGCACCGAAGAGGATCAGCACGCCGGCGAAGACACGCTGGATGTCGGAGGCGAGGTCCTGGGCCGGGGCGATGCCGGTGCGCTCGCGCTGGCGGCGCCAGCCCGGGCCGCCGGGCCGTACGCGCGTGTAGAACGCGTCGAGCTTCTCGTCGCTCTCCGGCTTCGTCAGCAGCATGACGGGCACCCAGATGAGCAGCGTGATGCCGGCCGTGACCATCAGGCGGATCCCGAAGTCGTCGATGACGAGCGAGTAGATCGGGTTCTCGACGGACGTGAGGAAGCCCACGATGAAACCGGCGACCATGGATGCGAGCTCGGCCCACGCGTTGATGCGCCACCAGTACCAGCGCAGGATCAGCACGAGGCCGGGGCCGGTACCGATCGCCAGGATGAGACGGTAGACGGTCGCAATCGAGTCGGACTGGAACGCCGCGAAGCCCGCGATCACGGTGACGATGACGGATGCGACGCGCGCCGCGAAGACCAGCTCCTTCTGGGATGCCTTCGGCCGCATGAAGCGCGCGTACAGGTCATTCGTCATGTAGCTCGCGCTCCAGTTGATGAGCGTCGACATCGTGCTCATGAACGCGGCCAGCAGGGACGCGACGACCAGGCCGAGGACCCCCGCCGGCAGGAAGTCGAGCATCAGCCTCGGATAGCCGAGCTCCCTGTCCTCCAGGTCCGGGTAGATCGCGAGTGCGACGAGCGCGACCAGGATCCACGGCCAGGTGCGCACGACGTAGTGCATGATGTTGAAGAACCAGGCCGCCTTCTCCGCGTCCTTCTCGGTCGGCACGGAGGAGAGACGCTGGATGAACTCACCGCCACCGTCCGAGCGTCGGAACGCCCACCAGAGCACAGTCACGTACGCGAAGAACGTCGTTGCCGTGATCCCCGCGGTTCGGGACCAGCTGATCAGGGTGTCGCCGCCGAGCTTGAACGGTGTGAAGGAAAGGGCGTCGAAGCTCGTGTTCTGCTGCGCCAGGCGGACGACCTCGCCCAGGCCACCGGCGTGAGACACGGCGGACCACGCGACGATGATGGCGCCGAGCAGGGCGAGGACGAACTGGAAGAAGTCCGTCGCGACGACGCCCCACAGCCCTGCGGCACTCGCGTACGCCAGTACGAACACGCTGATCAGGATGATGGCCCAGAGCTTCGCATCGTCGCCGAGGTCGAGCCCGAGCGATGGGAAGATCTGCAGCGCGTCGACGACCTTCACCATCGCGAGCATCGCATAGCCGGCACCGATCGAGCCGATGACGACCGCGAACAGGAAGCCCTTCACGGCACGCAGCGTGGCCGCGGGCGTGCCGCCGTAGCGCAGCTCGGTCAGCTCGTTGTCGGTGATGATCTCCGCGCGTCTCCAGAGTCGCGCGAACATGTAGATCATGATGACGTGCGCGATGCCGTACGCCCACCACTCCCAGTTGCCCGCGATGCCGCGGGTGCCGACGACGCCGGCGACGTAGAGGGGTGTGTCGATGGAGAAGGTGGTCGCGGCCATGGACGTCCCGGCCAGCCACCAGGAGATGCCGCGGCCGCCGACGAAGAAGTCGGCGAGGGAACCGGACGCGCGCCGGCTGAGCCAGATGCCCAGTGCGAGCGTGGCGAGCATGTAGACGATGACGACGGCCCAGTCGATTCCGATCATCCGCGCTCCCCTCCCGGCTCCGCTACTGGAACGTGCCCGCGGTCCGCGCAGGCAGGCGCAAGGCGTGTGCCCTGCGCGTTCATCGCAGGACAGTGCTGTCGTGCAGCCCGATGCGCTGCATCGCTACGCGGCGAGTGCCGCATCCACCTCTGCGAGGTCCTGCTCACTCAGGCGCCAGCCGGCGGCGGCTGCGTTTGCCCTGACCTGCTCGGGCCGGGTCGCGCCGGCAATCACACTCGCGACCCGATGCCGGTGGAGCAGCCAGGAAAAGGCAAGCTCCAGGATCGTGTGTCCACGGGCCTCGGCGAACGCGATCAGCCGCTCCACGCGTTCCAGGTTTTCCGCGGTGTGATGCGCGTCGAGCCAGCCGCTGGAGATGCGGGTATCCTGCGGCAGCGGTTTCCCGAGCCGGTACTTGCCGGTGAGGAGTCCGCTGGCGAGCGGGAAGTACGGCAGCAGGGCGAGGTCGTAACGCTCGCACGCGTCCAGTACGCCGTCGTGCTCGGGATCGCGTACGAGCATGCTGTACTCGTTCTGAACGCTCACGAAGCGGGCGCCGCCCGACTGGCGGGCCGTACGCTCGGCCTCCTCGATCTGCAGTGCGGAGAAGTTGGAGCACCCGATCGCGCGCACCTTGCCGGCGCGCACCAGCTCGTCGAGCGCGCCGAGTGTTTCCGCGATCGGAACCTCGGGATGCGGCTCGTGGATCTGGTACAGGTCGATGTGATCGACGGCGAGCCGCCGCAGACTGGCTTCGACCGCGCGTTGAATGTACGCGGCGGTCGCGGATGCGGGTGTGTCGCCCACCGGCTTGCCGAACTTCGTTGCGATGATTGCCTCATGCCGCCGGCCGCGCAGCGCGCGACCGAGGTATTCCTCGCTCGTTCCGGCCGCGTACCGGTCGGCCGTATCGAAGAAATTGATCCCCGCGTCGAGCGCGGCGTGCACCACGCGCTCCGTCTGCGCTGCATCGAGGCGCGTCCCGAAGTTGTTGCACCCCAGACCGACGACGGACACCGTGAGCGGTCCGATGTTGCGTGTCTCCATCCGCTGCTACTCGGCTGGGCGACGATACGAATCGTCGCAGACCTCGAAGTTGATCGGCCCGCGCTGCGGCGCCTCGTACGTCTGCCCGCGCGCGTCCTCCCGGATTCCGAAGAGTGCGGTTCCCGTCGGCCCGGTCGCGTCCATGATGCAGAACGCGTCCGGTCGCCGCGTGAGCACCGGCACGAGGTAGTTCTGGCTCAATGCGCCGAGCTCATCGAACAGGAGATAGCGTGCGCCGACGGAGTCTGCGAACGCCAGGAAGGCCTCCGGATCCGGCGTGAACGGATACGTAATGCTGTACGCCCTGCCATCCGCCAGCACGTGGGTCAGCCGGGGCTTGCGGCTGAGCACGACCGCGCGCTCCGGCAGCAGCTGCGGGATGCGCTCCGACTGCGCGAAGTAGTTCCGCCACGGCTGCGGCAGGCACGGATAGCGTGCGCCGGCGATGTACGCATCCTGGCACTGGCGTCCGAGGCGCACCGCGACTGCCGCGGACGGCAGCTGCAGCAGCATGATCAGCGCAACGGCCGCGGCACCGACACTGAACGCGAGCGGCGCGCGCAGTCGCCGCACGAGCTGGACGAGCGCGTCAGCTGCGAAGAACAGGATCACGCCGTACACGGGCAGCAGGAACCGGTCGCCGGCCCACACGGCAGGCCAGATGAGGATCAGCCCCATGTATAGCGGCAGCACCAGCTCCGCGGGGCGCAGCCGACGCCACGCGGCGACGCGCCATGCCCACCCACCGACCGCGAGGAGCGTGACGGCAACCGACACGATCAGGCCGAGCGTGTCGGCGCGTGCGGTCAGCAGGAACGGCAGGTGTGTGGTCACGTACGCGACCAGGTTCTCGCCGATGCGTGGGAAGAGGTCGGGCACACCGATCGTGCCGGCCGCCGGGTCGTACGGGTTGCGCATCCACAGCTCGCCCGTGTAGTCGATGCCGCCGGCACTGCGCGCGCGGATCATCCACCACGCGGCGAGCGGCGCCGTGACCGCTGTAAGCACACCCAGCAGCGTCCACCGCCTGCGCCACGCCAGCCAGATCGCGGCGGCGAGCAGCAGAGGCAACCCCGCGGAGCGCGTGAAGTACGCGAGCACGATCGCCGCGACTGCGAGCAGTGCGCGCGCGTTGATGCGATTGCGCGGCGCGGTCTCGACCGCCCAGAGCGCGAGCATCGTGAGTCCCCAGAACGGGACGTCGGACAGCACCCAGTGGTTCTGCAGCAGGATGCCGGGCGACAGCGCGACGACCGTGCCGACACCGGCCGCGAGAGCCGGGCGCCCGCGCGATCGGATCCAGAGGTACGTGAAGGCAACGCCAAGCGCACTGAACGCTACGACGATCAGCTTGAGCGCGACCCACGGCGCGAGCCCGATCGCCATCGCGGCCGCGAGGACGAGCGGGAACACCGGCGGATACTTCGTGTGGATCGGCTCTGCGGGATCCCAGAGCTCCAGGTACGCGCCCCGCTCGAGCAGTGAGCGGGCGAGCGTGATGTAGCCGGCGTTGTCGCCTCCCGTGTGTGGCGTGGGATCGAGCGCCAATAGCGACAGGACGGCGTGAACCGCGACGAGCGCAACGAGGAACGACGTCGCGTGCCGGTGGGCGACGGCGCGAAACCGCTCGGTTGCGCCGGTGCGCTGCGGATCGGACGTCGTGCCTGTCGTGCGACCGGCCGCACGTGGCGGCTGCTGCCGGCGGCGCCCCTGGCGCTGGCTCATCTGCCCGGCGTCAGGCTGCCGAGTACGCGCGCACCGGCCGCTCCCGTCGCTTCGGGAACGTTGCCGGGCAGCCCGTTGAGGTGTGCCCAGGCGAGGGCGGCGAAGGCGAGCGCCTCCTTGGCGTCGGGATCGACGCCGAGCACGGTGCCGTCGTGCACGGGGACGGGGTCGAGCGCCTCGCGCAGCAGACGCATGAGGAGGGGGTTCCGCGCGCCGCCGCCGGTCACGATGACCTCGTCGTAGCCGAGCGGCTCGACCCACCGCTCGATGGCATCCGTGATCGTGCGCGCAGTGAATACCGTGAGCGTCGCAATCAGGTCGCACCAGTCCGCGCGCGACGCGGGCGGTCTGCGCGCGACGATCCGCTCGACGAATGGCCGGCCGAACACCTCCCGTCCCGTCGACTTGGGCGGCGCCGCATCGAAGAATGGATGCGCGAGCAGCTCCTCGAGGAGCGCATCGTCCACGCTGCCGCTGTTCGCCAGCTCGGCATCGCGGTCGAACGACTGTCCGCCGTCCGTGGCGAGCTCGGTGGCAGCGTCGATCAGCGCGTTGCCGGGGCCCGTGTCGAATGCGAGCAGTGGCTCGTCGCTGCCCTTCGGTGGAACGCGCGTGAGGTTTGCCATGCCGCCGATGTTCTGCAGCACACGCGCGCGCCCGGGAACGGAGAAGAGCTGACGGTCGAGCCAGGGCACGAGCGGTGCGCCCTGCCCTCCCGCTGCCATGTCGCGCGCGCGGAAGTCACTCACGACACTGATGCCGGTGCGCTCCGCGATCGTGGCCGGATCACCGAGCTGCAGTGTGGCGCCACGGCGCTCCGCCGTGGGTGGCTCGTGCCAGACGGTCTGCCCGTGCGAGCCGATCACGCGCACGCTCTCGGGCCGGACGTTCGCCGTCCGGCACACCTCGAGCGCGGCCTCTGCGAGCCATTCGCCAAGCTGCGCGTGCAGCATGCAGATGCCCGGCGCACCGCCGTGCACGATCGCGTCATGGATCAGTGCACGCTGCTCCGCGCTGTAGGGCACACTGAGGAACGCCTCGACCTCCCAGTGCAGCGCGTCGGGCGGCCCGGTGAACCGGACGAGCGCCGCATCGACACCGTCGAGCGACGTGCCGGACATGAGTCCGATCGCGCGGAAGCCGTCAGCCACCAAGATCTCCGACGACGCTGGCGATCACGCCACCCGCCTCCTGCAGCCGCCGACGCGCCTCGTCACGATCGATGTCGAGGCTGCCCATCACGATCGCAGTCTTCACGTGACCGCCCGCACGCTCGAGCAGGTCGGCGGCCCGGCTGCGATCGACGCCCAGCGTCTCCATCAGGATGCGCTGCCCGCGGTCACGCAGCTTCTCGCAGGTCACCTGAAGGTCGACCATCAGGTTGCCGAACACCTTGCCGAGCTTCACCATCGCCGACGTGGTAATGGTGTTCAGCACCATCTTCGTCGCCGTGCCCGCCTTCATGCGGGTCGAGCCGGTGATCACTTCCGGCCCGACGAGCGGAGCGATCACGACGTCGTGGGTGGCGATGAGCTCCTGTGACGGGTACGTGCAGAGCAGGAAGCCGGTGCGTGCGCCGAGCTCGCGTGCGCGGCGAAGCGCGCCGTGCACGTAGGGCGTCGTACCGGACGTCGCGATCCCGAGCACGAAGTCGCCCGCACGCACACCGCGCTCGTCCATGGCGGCGGCGCCGTCGTCGGGGTTGTCCTCCGCGCCTTCCTGCGCACGGACGAGCGCGGCGTACCCTCCGGCGATGATGCCCTGCACCATCTCCGGGTCGGTGCCGTATGTGGGCGGCATCTCCGCCGCGTCGAGCACACCGAGCCGGCCGGACGTGCCCGCACCGACATAGAAAAGTCGACCGCCGGTCCGGAAGCAGTCGACCACCATATCCACAGCACGCGCGATCGCCGCACGCTCCTCTCCGACCGCCTCGGCGACCATGCGGTCCTCCGCGTTGATCAGGTCGACGATCTCGATCGTCGAGAGCTGATCGATACGCATGCTGCGCGGATTCCGCTGTTCCGTCAGCCGCGGGTCGAGCGGTTTTCTATCAGCCACCTGGGACCTTGCCCCCTCTACGGATCACGACCAGATTGCGCGACCAATCTTACCGTGGACGCGCCGCCATGACCACCCTGCTCGAGCACGCCACCGCGCTCCAGCCGAAGCTGACACGGCTCCGGCGCGACATTCACCGCCATCCCGAGCTGGGCTTCCGCGAAACACGGACCGCGGCGACTGCAGCCCGTCACGTCGCGGAGCTGGGCTTCACCGTACGGACCGGGGTGGGCCGGACCGGTGTCGTGGCCGAGCTCACGAGCGGCACCGGACCCACCGTGGCCCTGCGCGCGGACATGGATGCGCTGCCGATCCACGAGGAGAACGACGTCGAGTACCGCTCGACCATCGCCGGCGTCATGCATGCGTGCGGTCACGACGCGCACGTCGCCATGCTCATCGGCGCTGCCGAGATCCTCGCCGGGCGCCACGGACGCGGCGAGCTGCCGGCCGGAACCGTGCGGCTGCTGTTCCAGCCATCCGAGGAGATGTCCGACGAGGAGAACCGGAGCGGCGCGATGCGCATGGTCGAAGACGGCGCGATGGACGGGGTCGATGCGGTGTTCGGCCTGCACGTCGGCGCACACCTGCCGTTCGGTCGCTGCTTCCTGCGCGCGGGGCCGTACATGGCGGGCTCCGTCACGATGCGCGGGACGGTACACGGGCAGAGCGCGCACGCCGGTCGCCCCCACGAGGGCGTGGACGGGATCGTGCTCGCGGCGCACGCGATCCTCGCGGTGCAGAATGCCGTGGCGCGTCGCATCCCACCCGGCTCGGCGGCCGTGGTTCATTTCGGACGAATCCATGGCGGCAATGCCGAAAACATCCTCGCCTCGCGCGTGGAGCTGGGAGGCACGATCCGTTACTTCGACAGGAACGTGCTCGCGATGCTGAAGCGCGAGGTCACGCGTGCGTTCGAGGTCGTGGATGCACTCGGCGGGCGCGGCGAGATCGAGTTCCGTGACGGCTATCCGCCGGTGCTGAACGACGAGGCGATGACGGCACTCGCGCGTGAGGCGATCACGGCGACGCTCGGTCCGGGCGCAATCGGCGAGCAGGAGCCGTCCATGCCGTCCGAAGACTTCGCAGTCCTGCTCGAGCGTGCACCGGGCACGTTCTTCTGGCTGGGCGCCGCACTCGAGCATCCCCGCGAACACCACAGCCCGGACTTCGACATCGACGAGCGCGTGCTGCCGCTCGGCTCTGCAGCGCTCGCTGCGTGCGCTGTCGAGCGGCTGCGTCGCGGATGAAGTTCACCGATCGGAGGTATCACTTGAAGCGCAGTCCCGTACTCGAGGAACACGAGACCATGCACCCTGCGGCTGCACGTCCCGCCAGCGACAGGCACTGGTACAGCGGCGCGCTGAAGCGCGTGGTCGCCGCCGGGGCACTCCTGGCGTCGGCGTGCGCGCCGTTCGCAGAGGCACCGCCCACACCGCCGTCCGAGGTAACGCAGTCGGTCCCCGCGGACTGGCGCTTCCCTCTCGATGCGACGCCGGCGGTGGCCGAGCGCGGCATGGTCACGAGTGATGCACCGCTCGCGACCGACGCGGGTGTCCGGATCCTGCGCGACGGCGGCAACGCGATCGATGCTGCCGTGGCAACCGCGTTCGCACTGGCCGTCGTCTACCCGGAAGCGGGTAACATCGGCGGTGGCGGCTTCATGGTCGTGCGCCTGGCCGATGGCACGACCGCGGCGCTCGACTTCCGCGAGAAGGCGCCGCTCGCCGCGACGCGCGACATGTTCCTGGATGAGCAGGGCAACCCGACCGACAAGTCCGTCGTCGGCTACCTCGCGTCGGGCGTGCCCGGCGCGGTTGCGGGCCTGTACGCTGCACACGAGCGCTTCGGCAAGCTGCCGTGGAAGGACGTGGTCGCCCCCGCGATCCGCCTGGCCGAGGAAGGCTTCATCGTCGATGCGGAGCTGGCCGCGTCGATCGCCGCGGCCGCCGACCGGCTGGGCCGGTTCGAGGGCTCGCGCGCGCTGTTCCTGCCGAACGGGCAGCCGATCGCCGAAGGGACACGCTGGCGCATTCCCGAGCTGGCCGCGACGCTGCGCCGCATCGCGGAGCGCGGGCCCGCCGGCTTCTACGAGGGCGAGACCGCGGACCTGATCGTCGCCGAGATGCAGCGCGGTGGCGGGATCATCACCCACGAGGACCTGCGCCGCTACGAGGCAAAGTGGCGCGACCCGGTCGTCTTCAGCTACCGCGGTCACACGGTCATCTCGATGCCGCCACCCAGCTCCGGCGGCCTCACGCTCGCCTTGATCGCAAACATCCTCGAGGGCTACGACCTGCGCGCCCTCGGCTGGCATTCCCCCGAGGCGCTGCACTACACCGCGGAGGCGATGCGCCGCGCGTTCGCAGACCGGAACCACTATCTCGGCGATCCCGACTTCGTCGACATCCCGCGGCCGCAGTTCCTCTCGGAGCAGTACGCGTCGCAGCTCCGCCGCCAGATCACGCCGGGCCGCGCGACGCCGTCAGCGGAGGTGCAACCCGGTTCCCTGCAGTTCGACGAGCCCGAGCACACGACACACTTCTCGGTCGTGGACGCCGAGGGCAACGCGGTCGCACTCACGACGACGATCAACGACCTCTACGGCTCGGGCGTCACCGTGACCGGCGCGGGCTTCCTCCTGAACGACGAGATGGACGACTTCACGTCGAAGCCCGGCGAGCCGAACATGTTCGGCCTGGTGCAGGGCGAGGCGAACGCGATCGAGCCGGAGAAGCGAATGCTCTCCGCGATGACGCCAACGATCGTGCTCGAGCCCGAAACCAATCGTCCGATCATCCTTGCCGGCGCCCGCGGCGGCCCCCGCATCATCACTGCGACGTGGCAGGTCATCTCGAACATGATCGATCACGGGATGGACGTGACCACCGCCGTCGCCGCGCCGCGCATCCACCACCAGCACCTGCCCGACGTGCTGCGCTACGAGCGCGGCGGCTTCCCGCAGGACGTGCTGAATACGCTGCGCGGGTATGGCCACCAGCTGGAGGAATTTGGAGCGATCGGCACGTCGCCGGCGCTGCTGCGGCGGGACGGCCGCTGGCGCGGTGCATTCGATCCGCGCACCGGCGGTAAGGCGGCCGGATACTGACGGTGGTTTTCTACCACGGAGAACACGGAGGAACACGGAGGCCGGTGGGAGGGATCGCACCGCAGAGGCGCGGAGGGCGATCCTCCGCGCGCTCCGCCTCTGCGGTGAATAGACTCCGTTCCTGATCAGCGGTGTGCACGCGGTCTCCGCAGTGAAAAGCTCCGCTCGATGCACGAAAAGGGTGCTGCCCCACACGGGACAGCACCCTTTCCTTGTATCGCCGGAACCGAACTGCCTTACGTCGTCCGGCGCACCTCGATCGGAGCGTCGAGGCGGATCACCATCCGGGAGCCGGCCGGCAGCACCGCGTCGACGTCGGCCGTACCCATTGCGATCGCGGTACCTGCGGCGGCACCGATGACGGCGCCCTTGATGGTCGAGCTGGTGCTCTTGCCGAGCACGCGACCGAGGACCGCACCGGCGGCGGCGCCACCGGCTGCCTTCGCGACCTGCTCACCCGCGGGCGTGCGGTTGCGACGCTCGGGGTTTGCCTCGACGACGGTCGCCTGCAGCGGGTAGCTGCGGCCGTTGAAGCTGACCGCCTCGAACGCGACCGTGATCACGGCGGTCTCACCGACACGGCCCGACTTCGCGGACTTCGTCACGCGGCCGCGCACCGTGGCGCCGGCCGGGATCGCAACGTCGCCGTTCGCGTCGAGGATCGGCTCCGCGAGCGTCGCCGTGAACCCGTCGCCCGCCTGATTACGCTCCGTCGACAGCTCCTCGTTCAGACGCAGCGCGAAGGTCGTACCTGCCTGCACCGTCGGCGTGGTCGGCCGCGGGGCCGGACGCGGTGCGGGCGCGGGCGTGTTGTTCGACGGCGCGGGCCGCGGCGTGGACGCGCGCGGTGCCTCCTGCCGCGGAGCGGCGGGTGCCGGCGCTGCCGGCTCGGGCACCGTGTCCATCGCCTGCGCAGTGTCCTGGAAGGTGCCGTCGAGCGAGTCGCCCTGGAGTGCGAGGTCCAGCTCACGCTGAAGCTCGTCCTGCTCCAGTGCGGCGCGCTCGTCTGCATTGTCGCCGCACGCTGCCGGCAGCATCGCCAGCGGAATCATCAGGGCCAGCGCGGCCCATCGGTTCGTACGCGGCATGAGCATTCTCCTGAAATGAGTGCCGGAGCAGCTTGATTGCATCCGCTCCGTCCAATACCGTCTGCCTGTCGTGTCGTTTTTCTCGCTCCGGAAAGGTGCAACCGATATGCCATGTCCGGGGTGCCGCACGCACCCGCGTAGACCCTCGAAAACCTGCGTCCTGCCGGGCTTTATTTGTACCTCGCAGCGTTTGACCGTCCGGGCCGGTGTGCACTCCGTGGGACCGTTGGCGACCTGAATGAAGGACACTCCGCAACGCGGTTCCATCCGCACGTTTCGGTCGATGCTGCCGTATGCGCGACCCTACGCGGGGGGCATCATCGCGGGGATCGTCCTGATCGTGGCCGCCGCGGGGTTCGCGGCACTCGTCCCCTGGACCGTCGGCCGCGGGATCGACGCCCTGGCGGAGCCCGACATCACCACCGGGCGCATCGCGCTCCATGCCTTCTCCATCGTCGCCATCGCGGCCGTCGGCGGCATTGCGCGCTTCGGCATGCGCCAGCTGCTGAACGGCATCAGCCGCCGCGTGGAGAACGACCTGCGCGACGACCTGTTCGACCACCTGCTCCGCCTGGACGCTGCGTTCTACGACTCGGTGCGGACGGGCGACCTGATGAGCCGCGTGACGAACGACACGAATGCGGTCCGCATGGCCATCGGTCCGGGCATCATGTACATGGTGAACACGGTCGTGGCCACCGCGTTCTCCCTGTCGTTCATGCTGCGCTACGACGTCCGCCTCACGTTTGTCGCGCTGCTGCCGCTCGTCCTGCTCGGGCCGGTGATGCTGTACTTCTCGCGCCGGCTGCATACCGGCTGGGAGGCCGTGCAGGAGCACTTCGGCGTCGTGCAGACCATGGTGCAGGAGAATCTGAGCGGCGTGCGCATCGTGCGCGCGTATAATCAGGAGGAGGCGCAGGAGGAGGAGTTCGACGAGCTGAACGCGGGCTACCTCGAGAAGAACATGGTGGTCGCACGGATCTCGGCGGTCTTCCATCCGACGCTCTCGGCCCTGACCGGCGTCGGGATGCTCATCGTGTTCTGGTACGGCGGCACGCTCGTGATGCGGGGCGCGATGTCGCCCGGCGATTTCGTCGCCTTCGGCATCTACCTGGCCATGCTGATCTGGCCGATGATTGCGATCGGCTGGGTCACGAACCTCTTCCAGCGCGGTGCCGCGGCGCTCGCCCGCATCGAGGCCATCCTGTCGCGCCGGCCGGCGGTCGAGAATCCCGCCGAGCCGACCGTGCTGCGCGAGGTCCGCGGCGGAATCGAGTTCCGCAACGTCTCGTTCCGCTACCCGAAATCGGATCGGCTCGTGCTGGAGGACGTGAGCTTCCGGATCGAGCCGGGGCAGACCGCGGCGCTGGTCGGACCGACCGGCGCGGGCAAGTCGACGATCGTGGCGCTGCTGACCCGAAGGTACGACCCGACGAGCGGTCTCGTCCTTCTGGACGGCGTGCCGCTTCCCGAGCTCTCGCTGTCGCAGCTCCGCAATGCGATTGGCGTCGTGCCGCAGGATCCCTTCGTGTTCTCCGAGACGATCGCGCAGAACATTGCGCTGGGGCTGCCCCGCGACGAGGGCGCCGACGACGCTCCGCCCACGCCGCTGCTCGCGGACGTCGATGCCGAGCGGGTGGATCGACGCATCGAGGAGGCCGCCCGGATCGCACGGCTGACCGAAACGATCGCGTCGTTTCCGCACGGCTTCGCGACGCGCCTCGGGGAGCGCGGCGTGAACCTGTCCGGCGGCCAGCGGCAACGCGCGACACTCGCCCGCGCACTCGCGCGGGACCCGGCGGTCCTCGTCCTAGACGACGCGCTGTCCGCCGTCGACACGCAGACGGAAACGCAGATCCTGGAGGCGCTGCGCGACGTCGTGCATGCCCGCACGGCGCTCATCATCAGCCACCGCGTGAGCGCAGTCATGAACGCGGACCGGATCTTCGTGCTGGATGAGGGGCGGATCGTCGAGGAGGGAACGCACGCCGAGCTGATCGCCCGCAACGGCCTCTACGCGCAGCTCCTCCACCGCCAGCTCCTGGCCGAGGAGCTCGAGGATACGCCGCTTGCCGCTGCCGAGGGGGATATCTAGCTTCAGCCGGAATGACGGAATCCCCCAGTTCGATCCTTCTGGTCGAAGATGATCCCCTGCTCCGCCAGGCCTTCCGGCTGCTCCTCGAGGACGCCGGCTACCGGGTGCAGGAGGCGGGAACGGCGGCCGAGGCGCTGAAAAGCGTTGCGGCCGAGCCGCCGGATCTCGTCCTGCTCGACCTCGGCCTGCCGGACCGGCCCGGACTCGAGGTCGCGCGGGAGGTGTCCGGCAACCCGGCGACGTCGCACATCCCCATCGTCGCCCTGACGGGACGGGTCGGCGTCGCCGAGCAGCGCGCCTGCATGGAGGCCGGCTGCACGCAGTACCTCACGAAGCCCGTCGAGCCGCGTGAGCTGCTGCGACGGCTGCCCCACCTCCTCGCCGGAAACGACTCACCGGCCTGAGCGCCCGCCACTACGGACCCGGCCGCGCTCCGGGCGGGTACGCACCACCAGCCGGCGGATCAGATCCGCTCGAGCAGGAACTCCGGCGTCAGTCGCACGAAATAGGTCGACAGCCAGGTGAAGGTGCCGCTCACGAGCAGCAGCCCGACGAACACGAGCACACCACCGGACACCTTCTCGAGCGTCGGGATCCAGCCGCGCATCTTGCGGCTCGCCTCGAGGAATACGCCCGTCGCGAGCGCAGCCAGGAGGAACGGCACGGCGAGGCCGGCAGCATAGCCGCCGAGGAGGACCATGCCGGAGCCCAGCGTCTCGCGGGCGGCCGCGTACGTCAATAGGGCACCGAGCACCGGGCCGATGCAGGGTGTCCACCCTGCCCCGAAGACGAGCCCGGTCGCATACGCCCCGAGGCGGCCGGCGGGCCGGTCCTTCATCTGGATACGGCGCTCGCGCATGAGCGGGGCGAGCCGGAGCACACCGAGCAGGTGCAGCCCGAACAGGATGATGAGGGCACCACCGACCCGGCTGATCCAGTCCTGGTAGCGCAGCAGCAGCTGCCCGAGGAAGGTTGCGGACGCGCCGAGCAGCAGGAAGATCGTCGCAAAGCCCGCGACGAAGAAAAGGGCTGGCACGAGGACTGCGCTTCGACGGGGGTCCCCTTTCAAATCATCCAGGGACATTCCGGTTATGAAGCCCAGGTAACCCGGCACCAGCGGAAGGACGCAGGGTGAGAGAAATGAGAGTACGCCCGCGAAGAACGCGACGGCGAACGACACCGATTCCATGTCGGCTCCAGATCGATTGAAGCGGCTGCGCCGCGGTCTGTACCGCCTGTATTACCGCGTCAAGTATTTTCCGTTCGCTGCTGAGCGGCGGGCGGGAAAGGACGCGGACGCTGCGGCGCAGGAAAAGCGCGGTTTCATCGTCGTACAGATCGACGCGCTGGCGCATGATGACTTCCAGCGTGCGCTCGAGCAAGGGTACTGCCCGCGGCTCAAGCGCCTGATCGAGCGTGATGGCTGGGAGCTGCGTCGCTACCCGGCGGGCCTGCCGAGCGCCACGCCAGCCGCGCAGGGTGCGATCTTCTACGGGACGAAGGACGACATTCCCGCCTTCCGCTGGTACGAGAAGCGGGACCGCCGTGTCATCATCGGCTCACGCCCGGCGGACGTGCAGTACGTCCGCGACCGGCTGCCACAGGACGGCATCCTGAATGGCGGCACGAGCTACGTGAACATCTACGATGGTGGTGCGGACCGCTCGTACTTCACGCTGTCCGCGAAGACGCCGCGCCGGTTTCTCGAGAACATCGGCGGCGGCCGCCTGTTCCTGCTGACGCTGACCCACCCGATCCGCACGACGCGCATGGTCCTCGCCTCGGTGTGGGAGTACCTGCGGGAGGAGTGGAACCGGCTCGTCAGCCAGGCGAAGGGCGAGGCGACGTACTACTGGTGGTACCTGCCCTTCATGCACATCGGCAGCAACGTGATGCTGCGCGAGCTGCAGACGATGGCAGTGCTGCTCGACATCTACAATGGCGTGCCCGCGATCTACACGACGTACAACGTTTACGACGAGTTCGCGCACCATTTCGGTCCCCAGTCGAAGCCGGCGTACGCGTGTCTGCGCGCGCTGGACCGTCGTATCGGCGAGATCCTGAAGATGCTGCGGCGTGTTCCGGGACGTCCGTACGACCTGTACATCCTGAGTGATCACGGGCAGACGCCGTCGGTCCCCTACCGTGTCGAGTACGGCGAGACGCTCGGCGAGACGATCGACAATGCGGTCGAGCACGGCGTGCTCGTGATGGCAGGCACCGGAGACTACGCGCCTGAGGCGCGTGAAGTGATGGATTTCCTGGTGCAGGAGCTCGAGGAGGTCTCGCAGACGTCGAGCATGCCGGTTCGCCAGGGAGGCATGCGCCTGGGCCGCTGGCTGCGCAGGCAGTACAACATCTTCCCGCTGATCGCGGAGGTCGTGCGCGCGGACGAGCGCATGGTCGTCACGTACTCGTCGTCGCTTGCGCACGTATACTGGACGGAGCCGGACCGCCCGCTCTCCTTCGACGAGATCCGGGGCGACCCGGAGCGGCGCGCGCTCTATTATTTCCTCGTTGCACACAGCGGCATCGGTCTCGTGGTGACGCGGATGCTGGACGGCGCACACGTCGAGTCGCTGACGGGCCGTGCGCTCATCACGCCGACCGGCGAGGTGGAGGTGCTCTCGGGTGACGACCCGCTTGCGGACTATGCGCCAACCGCGGTCGAGCGGCGCGCGCTCGCGCGGCTCGTGCAGTACGAGAATTCCGGGGACCTCGTGCTCGTCGGCGCGTACGACCCCGAGCGCGATCGCTGCATCTGCTTCGACGACCAGGTGGGGGCGCACGGCGCGATCGGCGGCCGCCAGTTCTGGCCGTTCATCCTGAGTCCGCGCGGACTGGTCCCCGCCAGCTTCCCGATCGACGATCCGCTCGACCTGCACCTGCTCTTCCGCCGCTATCGCGAGCAGCCGGAGCTGGACGTGCTCGATTTCGTCGGGCGGGAGCAGCGCGTCGCGGCGCAGTCGTAACGCGAAGCGAGCGGGCCGGGATGGCGGCGCCTATATTCCGCGAAGAACCCGCACCTCACACGGATGTCGTCCGCATGCGTTTCGCCCGCCTCGCGCTCGCACTCCTTCTGATCGGCTCCTGCAGCGATCCGTCCGGCCCCGGCGCGCCGCAGTCGATCGTGCTGACAGGCGGGGCCGATCAGGTCGGCGTGGTGGGTACGGCGTTCGAGCAGCCGTTCACGGTCACGGCGTACGACGCGAACGATCGTCCCGTGCCCGGCGTCCTGGTAACATGGGCCGTCGAGGCCGGCGGTGGCTCAGTCGACCGCGTGCAGACCTCCACCGACCGGGACGGCCGTGCCTCCGTCGTCTGGACGGCCGGCAGGACGCGCGGCGTGCAGCGGCTGCGCGCAACGGCGGAAGGACTCACTGCGGTCGAGATCGAGCTGGCCGTGCGCGCGGGCCCGCCCGCGAAGATCCAGCCGTTGAGTGCGAGCGGCATCGTTGCGGAACCCGGCTCCGACCTGCCGCAGCCGCTGCGCGTGCTCCTGCGCGACACCTATGACAACCCGGTGTCGGGCCACGCTGTGCGGTTCAGCGCATCGGCCGGTGAGCTGTCGGACACGCTTCCGCTGACGGACAACAACGGCGTGGCGCGTACGCAGTGGAGGCTTGGAGATCCCGGCGACCACGTGGTCGTTGTCTCCGTCCCGGGCACCGCACTGGCCCACACGTTCACTGCCCTCGCGATCGCGCCGGACGCCGTGCCGGTACTGCAGAACGGCATCCCTGTTTCGGGGCTGTCCGCGGAAGCCGGTACACCCCGCATGTTCAGGATCCCCGTGCCGGCTGGCACGACCCGCCTGCTCGTGCGCACGCAGGGCGGGAACGGCGATGCCGATCTGTACCTGCGCTTCGGCAGCTTCGCATCGACCTCCTCGTATCACTGCGCCTCCACCACACCGCAATCCGTGGAGCAGTGCCTGATCCGCCAGCCGACGGCAGGCGAGTGGTTCGTGCTCGTCGACGCATGGTCGACATACACGGACCTGACGCTCACTGCAGAATGGGTGATCGGCGGCAGCCTGCGCGTCACGGTCAACGGGATCCCGGGCGCCGCTGACGTCTCGGTGAGCGGACCGCAGGCGTACGAGCGCGCACTCGTCGAGACGACGTTGCTGAGCGATCTCGATCCGGGCACGTACACGGTGACCGCGGGGCACGTGCAGCTCGACGGCTCGGTCTACGTCGCGACGCCCGCGTCGCAGCAGGTGAAGGTCGGCCCGGGCGAGCAGGTGGATGCTGAGGTCACATACGCGGTGAACACCGACGGGCTGAACTTCGACGTGCTGCAGGTCCACCTCACGCAGTCCGTGCAGCGCTTTGACGGATCGATTCCCCTGGTCGAGGGCCGGGACGCGCTGCTGCGCGTATTCGGGCGGGCGAACGCGGAGACGGCGGAGCGGCCGCGCATTCGCGCCCGCATCTACCACAACGGCACGCTCGTTGACACACGCATTGCTGACGCACCACTCGCCGGTGCGCCGATCACGCCTGACGCGGAGTCGCTCGCCGGCAGCTGGAACATCCGCCTCCCCGGCGACCTGATCCGGCCGGGCCTCTCGCTGCTGGTCGACATCGACCCGGACGACGAGCACCTGGAGACGGACGAGGGCGACAATGTCTACCCTGCAGATGGCCAGGCGCTCATCGTCAGTGTGCATCCCGTCGCCCCGTTCCGCGCGCGCCTGGTGCCCGTGCATCAGACCGGGACCGACTCCGTCGGCGATGTCACTCCCGCGAACCTCGACTCATACGTGGGCCGCGCGTACGCGATGTACCCGTTCGCCGAGATGGACGTCGACATCCGGAGTCCGTACACCTTCACCGGACGGCTGTCTGCGCAGTACGACAGCACGTGGGACCGTCTGCTGCAGGAGATCCGGCTTCTCCGGCTGCAGGACGCAAGCGAGCGCTACTACTACGGTGTGTTCAAGCCGTCGTACGACCGCGGCGGATCCGGCTACGGCTACATCGGTCACCCGGCAGCAGTCGGTATCGACTGGGCGCCGTACCGGCACGAGACGCTCGCACACGAGTGGGGACACAACTTCGGCCGTTACCACGTTGCGTGCGGCGGTCCGTTGAGCCCGGATCCGGCCTACCCGCATCCCGGTGGGCGCGTCGCGCATCCGGGATGGGACGTCCGCACGGGAGAGCTGCATGCCTCCACGTTCCGCTTCGACCTGATGAGCTACTGCGACCCCACGTGGTCCAGCGATTACACGTACGAGGCGGTGATGCGCTACCGCGAGGCCGAGGCCGGCATCACGGCAGCCGGGGAGCCGGTGCTGGTGGTGTGGGGGCGTGTAAGCGATGGGGCGATCACGCTCGAGCCGGCGTTCGAGACCGTGGCGGCACCCAGCCTGCCGAAACGTGGCGGTGACCTCATGCTCCGGGTTGCAGCGGAGGACGGCGGGACGCTGACGACGCTGCGCTTCAGCGGCGACGTCGTGGATCACGCGCCCGGCGCCCGCCACTTCGCGTACGCCGTACCGCTCCGGATGCTGGGCAATCGTGCACCTGCAGCGCTGCACCTGACCGGGCCGGGCCTCGATATCGTGCGCACCGCGCCGCCGCGGACCGGCGTGGCGCCGGATGTGCGTGTGACGCGCGTCGACGGATCGCGCGTACGCGTGGTATGGGACGCGGCACAGAGCCCACTGGCAGTCGTGCGTGACGCACGCACCGGTGAGATCCTCTCGCTTGCGCGTGGCGGTGCAGCCGTCGTCGAGTCACGCGATCCCGAGCTGCAGATCGAGCTCTCGAACGGCGTGCGCAGTCACCTGCGCAGGAGGGTAACGGTTCAGTGAGAACGGATCGAGTGCCGCCTCGCGTGGCGGCTGCTGCCGCGCTTCTGCTTGCGGCGTGCGCGCCCGCCACGAACGGCAGCGCGGAGCAGAACACCAGCACGGTCGACGACGCTGCCTACGTCGTGATGGAGCGCGGGCCCTGTTTCGGCACATGTCCGGTGTACGAGGTCCGCGTCGACGCGAAGGGCCTCGTGACCTTCGAGGGACGGCGCTTCGTCGACGCCACCGGCACGGCGACAGCCGAGATCACGGGCGACTCGGCCGCCGCGCTCATGCGCAGCATCGAAGCCGACGGCTTCTTCGACCTCGACCCGCGCTACATCTATGGGGAGCGCGGGTGCGGCGCGTACCACACAGATGCACCGCACGTTACACTCACGCTGTCGCTCGGCGGACGCACCCACACGGTGCAGCACGACTACGGGTGCACCGGCGCGCCGGACGTCCTGCGCCGCATGCACGACCGCGTCGATGCCGTCGCGGGTGTAGGTCGCTGGATCAGCCGCTGATCCTCAGCTGCGTCTACTCCGCGCGCATCGTCTCCATCGGCCCGACACGCATCGAGCGCAGCGCCGGGATCAGGCTCGCCCCCCACGCAGTCAGGCCGAGCACGGCCGCGGCCGATGCGTACGTCAACGGATCCGCGGGCCGCACCTCGAACAGCAGGCTTTCCAGGACGCGGGTGAGTACGAGCGCGGCCGCGACACCGACGGCGGCACCGATTGCTGCGGGCAGCAGCGTGTCCCGCTGCATCGCACGTACGACGGCCAGCCGCGGTGAACCGAGCGCGAGACGGATACCGATCTCGCGCCGACGCCGCGTCACGGCGTAGGCTACCACGCCGTACACTCCGATTGCGGACAGAAGCAGCGCCAGCGCCGAGAACGCGCCGATCACCATGAGCACGAAGCGTCGCTGCACGAGTGTATCGGCCAGCCGCTGCTCCATGGTCGCAAAGCGGACCGGCACGTTCGGGTCGATCGCGGCTGCTGCCTCCCGTACCGCGGGCACCAGGCCCGCCGCGTCACCGGCGGCCGGACGGAGCGCTGCGGTCATGCTCCATGTACGGAAGGGCCGCTGTCGATAGGACAGGTAGATCGTCGGCCGTGCCTCGCGGGTCAGGTCGAGCTGGCGCACGTCCTCGACTACGCCGATCACGGTCGCCCACCGCACGCTGTCCTCCATGCCGCCGCTCGACACCTGGTGGCCGATCGGATCCATGCCCGGCCACGCCTGGTCCGCGAACGAGCGACTCACGACGACGACCGGCGTACTGCCCGCGCGATCACGCTCGTCGAACGTACGGCCGCGGATCACGCCGATGCCGAGCGTGCTGAAGTAGCCGTCGCTCGCAATCTGGTAGTACGCGCTCAGGTCGGTCGCCGGCCCGCCGCTCACCTGCAGCAGCCCGTTGGCGAGGGACGAGAGCGGTGGCCGCGCGACGAGGCCCACCTCCGCCACGCCGGGGATCTCCGCAAGGCGTGCGTGCAGCGCCTCGTAGTAGCGCCTTCGATCGTCTGCCGTCGGATAGAGCGACTCGGGCGGATCGACGGTCGCGGTCAGCACACCGCTCGTGCGGTAGCCGGGATCGACGTCGAGCACGCGCATGAAGCTGCGTACGAGGAGCCCGGACGTGACGAGCAGCAGCAGTGCAGCGGCAAACTCGGCGCCGATCAGCACCCGCCACGCGCGCTGCGACTCCCGTCCTGCGCCGGTACGCGCGCCGCCGCGCAGCGAGCCCGCCATCCTGCGAGTCGCAAGCAGCGCGGGCCACACACCCGCCAGCAGCGCAGTCGCGACTGCAAGCGCCAGCGTGAACAGCGCTACCGTACCGTCGAGACCGACACTGTCGAAGCGGACGAGCTCACCGGGAGCGGTCGAGCGGACGACGTGCAGCACGAGCGCCGCAACGCCGAACGCGAGCAGCGCCCCGGTTCCTGCGAGCACTCCCGTCTCGACGAGCTGCAGTCGGACGAGGTCTCCCCGGCTCGCGCCGAGCGCGTGGCGCAGCGCGAGCTCACGCTGACGGTCTGTCACACGGGCGAGGGTCGTGCTCGCGAGATTGACGCACGCGACGAGGAGCAGGATCGCGGACGTGCCGAAGAGGATGACGAGCGGACGTCGCATGACACCGACCATATCGTCGTGCAGGGGCGTGACGGCGGCGTCGAACGGGAAGTAGTCGCCGATGTCGGCGCCGGGCCCGAGCTCCTCGCGGAAGGAGCGCGTGATCGCGTCCAGCTCGGAATGCGCCGTGGCTGCGGGCACGCCGCCGCGAAGGCGACCGATCACGATGTAGTTGTGCGCGGTGCGGCTCTCGTACTGCTCGATCAGCTCGAGCGGGTACCAGACGTCCGTCCCGATCGGGTACTCCATTCCCGGCGGCAGCACGCCGACGACCTGGATGTCGTAGCCATCGATGCTGAGCAGCCGCTCCGTGCTCCCACCCAGACTGTTCACCCAGAACCGGTGACTCACCACGGCGGCGGGCGCCGCGTTCCTGCGGTGGTCGTCCGACTGCAGCGTGCGGCCGTGGACAGGGGCGATCCCCAGCAGCGGGAAGAAATCCTCGCTGACGGCGGCGACCTGCGCACGCAGCGGCTGCACGGTACCGAGGATCGTCGATTCCCACGCATTGTATGCGGCGAGTCCGCTGAACGAGCGCGCGCGATCCCGCCAGTCGACGAAGTTCTTCCACGCGACGTTCATCTCGCGGCCCTGCCGGTTCCGCTCCTTGACCACGACGAGTGCGTCGGGATCGGGGTATGGGAGCGGCGCGAGCAGGACGCTTCGCACGAGGCTGAATGCGGCGGTATTCATCCCCAGCCCGAGCACGAGCGTGAGCAGTGCGATGATGGAATAGCCGGGAGAGCGCAGGAGCGCGCGTCCGGCCAGGCGGAGCTGAGTCACGAAACCTCCCGGGTTGCAGGTGTCGTCTTGGACACCCACAACGCTCGGGAGGTTGGAAAGTTTCGGAGTGAGTCGCGCGGGCCTTACGCGTCGATCAGGCGCGGCGCCCTGCCTGCCAGTAGCCGATCATCTTGTAGACGAGCTTTGCCACGAGGAAATCGGCTGCGTGATAGCCGGGAATCGGCGCCAGCTCGACGACGTCCACGCCATGCACGCGACGTTCGGCGAACACGCGCCGCAGCAGCTTCATCACCGGATACCACTGCAGTCCGCCGGGCTCCGGCGTGCCGGTCGCAGGCACGAGTGACGGATCGAAGCCGTCTACGTCGAACGTGATATAGACGTCGTCGCCGAGGGTTGCGATCACGTCATCGATCCACGCGGTGCCCTCGTGGATGTGATCCGCGTAGAAGATGCGGATCGACTCGCGCTCCCGCGCGAAGTCCGCCTCTTCCTTCGTCAGCGCGCGGATCCCGACCGCGGTGATGTCGCAGGCATCCGCCACGCGCGCCATGATCGACGCGTGCGACCAGGGCGAGCCCTCGTACTCGGGACGCAGATCGGTGTGCGCATCGACCTGCAGCACGCTGAGGCGACGCCCCTCGCGCTCGAGTCGCTCGGCGTGGGCCAGGATCGGCGCGCTCGAGATCGAGTGCTCGCCGCCGAGGGTGATCACCAGCTTGCCGCGCGCTGCATCCAGCACTGCATCGTACGCCTCGCGCAGCTCGGCAACCGCCTGCTCGGGGCCGGCGCCGGAGAGCTCGAGCGCTGGCAGCGTCGCGATGCCGACGTCGCTCGGCAGCGTGTCCAGCTCCTGGTCGTAGAGCTCGATGTACCGGCTGGCCTCGACGATCGCGGCCGGCCCGTTCGCGGTGCCGCCGCCGTAACTGGTCGTGGCCTCGTAGGGCACCGGCAGGATCACCACGCCGGCGCGGTCGAAATCGCTGGCCTCTTCCTCCAGCCCCATGAACGTGTGGGGCAGCTCCCAGGCCAGCTTCTGCAATCCCGCAGGTAGACGCATCGTGTTCTCCAGCATTCTCGTGGCTCGGTCCATGCCCCACGCCCATGGGCACGGCCGCGGAGGCGGCAAGATACGCGCGCGCGGGCGCCCGGCAACGGACGGGACCGGAGCAGCCCGCGCCGCGCAGCACCGCCCTCGCGGGCGGCGGAGCCGGGCAGGCGTCGCGCCCCGGCACTTGAGACGGTGGGTCAAATGCGCCAGACTATCGCGCTGCCGCATCCTGTGGCGGCCACCACTTCGGAGCTGAGATGGGCTGGACGATCGAGGACTCGCGCGAGCTCTACAACATAGACGGCTGGGGCATCGGCTATTTCGACATCAATGACCGGGGGCACGTCACCGTGCACCCGACCAAGGATCCGGCGCGCGGCCTCGACCTGTTCGAGCTGGCCATGGATCTGCAGGCGCAGGGCGTAGGCCTTCCCCTGCTCCTTCGCTTCTCCGATATCCTGCGAACGCGCATCGAGACGCTCTCCGAGAAGTTCAAGACCGCGATCGACGAATTCGAGTACACGGGACGCTACACGACGGTCTACCCGATCAAGGTGAACCAGCAGCGTCACGTGCTCGAGGAGATCGTCGCGTTCGGCGAGCGTCACGGCGTCGGCCTCGAGGTCGGCAGCAAGCCGGAGCTGCAGGCGGTGCTCGCGATGTCCGAGCGGACCGACCACCTCATCGTCTGCAACGGCTACAAGGACGAGGAGTACCTCCGCCTCGCGCTGATCGGCCAGAAGCTCGGGCACGAGGTCCTGATCGTCATCGAGAAGCCGAGCGAGGTCGAGACACTGCTCAAGATCGCGCAGCGGACCCACGTCAAGCCGACGGCGGGCGTACGCATCAAGCTGTCGACGACCGGCGCCGGCCGCTGGTCGGAGTCCGCCGGCGAGCGGAGCAAGTTCGGTCTGAACGCGTCGCAGCTCGCGCGCGTGCTCGACCGCCTCGAGTCCGCCGGCCAGCTCGACATCCTGAAGATGGTGCACTTCCATCTCGGCTCGCAGATCCCGGACATCCGCAACATCAAGGCGGCGATGACCGAGGTCGCGCGGTACTACGTCGAGCTGCGCAAGCTCGGCGTGGGCATCGAGTACGTCGACGTCGGCGGTGGCCTGGGCGTCGACTACGACGGCTCCCGCTCCACGGGCAGCGCATCCGTCAACTACTCCATCCAGGAGTACGCGAACGACATCGTCTACGGACTCGGCGAGGCGTGCCGCGAGAACGAGGTGCCGATGCCCAACATCATCAGCGAGTCGGGCCGCGCACTCACCGCGCACCACGCACTGCTGCTCGTCAACGTGATCGACGTCGAGACGCAGAAGCACGAAGTGCCCGAGCCCATCGACGAGGGCGCCCACTCCGTGCTGCACGAGCTCGCTGCTACCTACAACGAGTTCGATGAGCGCTCCGTCCGCGAGGTGTACCACGACACCTCGTACGCGAAGGAGCAGGTCATGCAGCACTTCAACTCGGGGACCATGTCGCTGCGCGAGCGCGCACTCGCCGAGCGCTACCACCTCGCGATCATGAACCGCGTCGCCGACGTGGTCCGCAAGGATCCGGAGGAGTTCGAGGATATCATCCCCGAGATCGACGCGATGCTCGTCGACCGCTACTTCTGTAACTTCTCGCTCTTCCAGTCGCTGCCCGACTCCTGGGCGATCGATCAGCTCTTCCCGATCATGCCGATCCATCGCCTGGGCGAAGAGCCGACCCGCCGCGGCACGCTGCAGGACGTGACCTGCGACTCCGACGGCAAGATCGACCACTTCGTCGACTGGAGGAAGCCGAAGCCGTCCCTCGAGCTGCACCCGTTCAACGACGACGAGGACTATGTGCTCGGGATCTTCCTGACCGGCGCGTACCAGGAGATCCTCGGCGATCTCCACAACCTGTTCGGCGACACCAATGCCGTGCACATCCGCCTCACCGACGACGGCTACGAGGTCGGCGACCTGGTCCACGGCGACACGATCACGGAAGTGCTGAACTACGTGCAGTTCAACGTGCAGGACCTCGTGACGACCTTCCGCCGGAAAGTCGCCAACGCCCGCGGACTGACACGCGAGGAGGCCAACGCGTTCATCGCGGACTACATCAGCGGGCTGGACGGGTATACCTACCTGGAGGGCGAGATCGCGTAGGCGGTCATAACAAAAGGCCTGCGCAACTGCGCAGGCCTTCGTGTTTGCCATGTCGTCCGCGCCAGAGCTCAGCGCCCTCCGCGCCTCAGCGGTGAAACATCGAGGCGGCGACCGTCCCTAGTCAACCAGCACCGGACAGCTCAGCCCCTCCCACTTCAGCTCGACGCCCGCCGCCTGGCAGGCCGCACAGAGGCCGTAGATCTGCAGACGGTAGCGCGCCGGCTGGAAGCCTCGCTTGCGCGCCTCGGTCTCCTGCAGCCGCAGCAGCTCCGCGCTCGCGAACTCCTCGACCTTCCCGCACTCCGTGCAGATCAGGTGCTCCCGCACGGGCTGTTGCCCGAACAGATGCTCGTAGCGCTTGAAGCCCTCGCCGAAATCGTGTTCCGCGACCAGGCCACTCTTCACCAGCATCTCGAGCGTGCGATAGATCGTCGCCTTGCCGATCCGCTCGCCCTGCTCACGCAGCCGGGACTCGATGTCCTCGACGGACAGGTGCTCCGCACTCGAGAAGACGACCTCGGCGATCGCCTCACGCTGCTGCGTCACGGGCAGCCCCTGGTCGCGCAGGTACCGTCGGAAGAGATGCGTGAAGCTCATGCGGAACTCAGGATGGAGAATCGTTATCAACAATGACTATTGATAGCAATACGAGGGCGGCGGCGCAACTGGATCCGCCCGGGAAACCTGTGCGGAGCTGCCCGACAGTGGAGTGAGCGTACCCGCCTGCGTGCGGCGTGCTCCTTGCCCCTCTCGCGTCTCCCCGACGACGGGGCCGGAACCCAGCGACAGGAGGAGAGCATGAGTGAGGAACGGAAGGATCAGGGCGGCCTCGAGGGGATGGGCGAGAAGGTCGGCGGGTTTGCGGGCCGGATGGCCGGCAGGGCCGGCGACGCTGCCGTGGACGCGACGGGCGCGATCTTCGGCTCCATGGCGTCGATGCTCGGGTCGTGGTGGTCGGGCGACGAGGCGCGCCAGACCGCACGGATGTTCACCGACCGGGACGATCGGGAGTGCCGGCGTCACTTCGATACGGTCCGCCCGCAGCAGCGCTCGCACGCGGCATCCGACTACGCGACCACCCGGCCGTACTACCAGCTCGGGTACGTCGCGCGGCACAGTCCCGAGTACAGGAACCGCCGGTTCAGCGACGTCGAGCCGGAGCTCCGGCGCGCGTGGTCGTCGTCGCCGCAGGGGCGCGAGCGGAGCTGGGACGAGGTGCGGGACTACGTCGGGTACGCGTTCGAGCGGCGCCCGACGGGCAGCTCGGGCGAAGTGCTGGGGCTCTAGGGCACGGGTGCCGGCTCGCCCGTCTCGGGGTCTTCGCCCTGCGCGCCGTTCTCGGCCGCGTCGCCCATCTGGGGCTCTTCGCCGTGCGCGCCCTTCTCGTCCGCGTCGTCCGTCTGGGGCTCTTCGCCGTGCGCGCCCTTCTCGTCCGCGTCGTCCGTCCCGCGCTCTGCGCCCTGCGCTCCGTTCTCGTCCGCGTCGTCCGCCCCGGCGAGCGCGCCCTCGGGGACCTCGCCGCCCACGTCCGCGTACAGCTCCCACCACGCGGACGCGGTGCCGCCGATCTCGACGCGGCGCGGCGCTTCGCGGCCGACCTCGTCGCCGAGGCGACGCAGAACGCCGTCGACGACGCGCTGCGTTGCGCCGATCGGTGCGCTGCCGTGCTCCTGCATCTGCAGCGCGACGGTGGCACGGCCGCGGCGATCGCGGGTGACGCGAAAGTGTGCGGTAGCGACGGTACGCCGCTCGGCGTCCTCGTCGAAGCGTGCGATCACGATGACCGTCGATTCGACTCCGCCGGCAACGCGTGTCGGGAAGATCCAGAGCACATCGATCTGTTCGCGCGGCACGTGCTCGACGATGCGGTCGAGCAACGCGTGCAGCGCGCCCTCGTCCGGTCCTGCATTGACCCACTTCTGCGGCGGCGCGATGGCCGGCGCCGTTCGCTCACTGTCGTTCACTGCGTTCATCCGTTCTGCGTTGCTCATGCGCCGACTCGACCGCGGTCACTGATCTCGCGGGGCGGCGCATCGATTCGGGCGGGCGGCGGTCCGGGCGCGGGCTCGCCGCTGCCGGGCTGGAGCTGCTCGACGAAGTAGCGGAGCACGTGCAGAAAGTCCTGCGCGTTCGTGATGACGCCGAACGCCTGGTGCGTGCCGCGGTCCTTCAGCTTGCTGACGACGAACTCGGAGGAGTCGACTGCGATCGTGGTCAGCGGCCGCAGCTGTGTCTCGCCCTCCTGCACATACGCGGGCAGCATGTTGCCGAAGGCGATTGCGTGCAGGGCGGTCGCGATCATGATCGCCATGGTTGCCTTCTGTGCGTGCTCGCGCATCAGCTCCTGGGCGCGCACCACGTCCGTGATCGTATCGGGCAATGGTCCGTCGTCCCGGATGGACCCGGCGAGGACGTAGGGGACGTTGTGCCTGACGCAGGCGTGCATGATGCCGTTGTCGAGCAGCCCCTGCTCGACGGCGTTGCGGATCGAGCCGGCGCGCGCGATCTGGTTGATCGCGCGCATGTGGAATGCGTGCCCGCCGGACACCGGACGGCCGGTGCGGTCCATGCCGAGCGTCGTCCCGAGCAGCGCCTGCTCGATGTCGTGGACGGCGACCGCATTGCCACCGAGGAACGCGTGCACGTAGCCGTTCTCGATGAACCAGGTGAGGACGTCGCGACCGCGCGCGTGCAGCACGGCCGGCCCGACGACCCACACGACGTGACCGCCGCGCTCCCGCTCCGCGTGCAGCAGGCGTGCGAGCTCCGGGTAGTCGACCGGCTTCTCGCGGCTGACCTCGGAGCGCATGAATGCGAACTCGGCCGAGTCGCCGCTCTCCATCAGGGCCGCGGTGTGCACGAAGATGCCCTCACTGCCATCCTCGGCGTAGCCGGTAGCGACGGGCTGACCGGCGTGCACGTAGCGCGGCTCGAGGATGCGCACCGAGCCGTCATCCTCGAGCACGAGGGCGCCGTCCATGCGCGGGAAGCGTGGCAGGCGCCACGTACCGTTCACGCGCACGTACGTCGGCAGGTTCGTCGTGGCGAAGAAATCGTCAGGCAGCACCCCGTCCGCCGGCGCCGGCACGAAGCGGGCGTCGGGTGCATCGCGGAGGGGCGGCTCGTCGAATGCGGGTGGCGTGTAGACGAATGACATGCGGTTCTGCTGCCTTTCATCAGACCGGTCGGCGCCGAATCTACCGGCGGACCGGCAGCCGGCAAAGCCCGCCCGGCTCAGGGCGCTGTTCGTCCTGCCTCTTCCGCCTGCGATGCGCTGTCGCCCAGCTGGTTCCGGACGGCTTCGCGCACCGCTTCCAGGACGAGGTGCCGCGCCTCCTGCAGCGGCCTGCCCATGAGCGCGCCGGATGCCTTCGCGTGACCGCCACCGCCGAACCTGCGCGCGACCGCGTTCACGTCGACCGAGCCACTGGAGCGGAGTGACACCTTCGTCGCGCCGTCGGCAGTTGCACGGAACAGAAGCGCGACTTCGGTGCCCTCGATGGAACGCGCGTGCTCGATGATGCCGTCCAGGTCATCGGACGTGCAGCCGAGCGATTCCATGATCCCGGACTCGATCGTGATCCACGTGATGGGCAGGACCGGGTCGACGTCGAGCCGCTCGAGCGCGTGCCGCAGCAGCGCGATCCGGCGGAGCGGCACGGTCGCGAAGATGCGCCTGTACATCTCTTCCGGATCGACACCACGATCGATCAGGTCCGCTGCGATCGCGTGCGAGCGGGGCGTCGCATTCGAGAACCGGAACGAGCCGGTGTCCGTGAGGATCGCGGCATAGATCCCGATGAGCGCCTGGCGCGACCATTCGGTTCCGGCCGCAGTGAACAGGTCGTAGACCAGCTCGCCCGTGGCGCACGCGGTGGGATCACGCAGGTCCGTTCCCTCGACCGGGTCGTCGCCCGGGAGGTGATGATCGATGACGATGACGCGGCGGTCGCCGAGCGCGCGCCCGACCCGTCCGATGCGCGACCACTCGCCGGTATCGAGAACGCAGAGCGTGTCGCACGCGGCAAGCACGCCCTCCGCCCGGCTGTCGTCGAGGTCGACGATCATCTCATTATCATCGACCAGGTAGCGGAACGCTTCCGGGTATGCGGTGGGGTTCACGATGTGCACGCGCTTGCCCCGGGCCTGCAGTATCGCGGCAAACGCCGCCTGCGAACCCGTCCCGTCCCCATCAGCGTTCACGTGCGTGGTGAGCACGACGTTCTGCGCTTCCTCGAGCTCATCGAGAATGCGACGGATCGGCTCCTCGCGATGGGACGGCGTCCGGAGCCACTTCATGACACACCTCCCGGCAGCTTTCTCCTGAGCTTTGCCCACGTGCTGGCGAGGTGGACGCGGCGCGGTGACTCAGTGCCGTGGACGCTGGCCTGACGCAGTGCCTCGAGAAATGACGCCGGCGTGTCCTCGAACGGCGGCAGCTCCACGAAGGCACGACCGACCTCTGCGAGCGTGTGTGCGTCCGAGCCGGCGCCGGTCGGCAGACCGTTCTCGCGCGCCCATTCCGCCGCGCGCTCGTTGAGCGACTGCGAGTGAAGGCGTGCGTTGAAGGCCTCCACGGCATCCACGAGGTCCCCGATCTGTTGGAGGATGCGACCGCCGCCGCCCTTGCCCGAAGCGAACGGATGGGGAACGTAGACGACGCCACCCTGGTCGCGAATTCGCTCGCACGTCTCGCGCGCGGGTGTACCCCTGGGAATCTGCTCCTCGATGAAGAAGCCGATCACGTCCACCCCCTCGGCCGTCTTCACCTCCTCGCCGACCACGATGCGATCCGGGTAGCGCTCCTTGAGCATGAGCGCGTTGTACAGCTCGTTGTGATCCGTGACGCCGATGCGGTCGAGGCCGATGGAGAGCGCGTGCTCGACGAGGCGGACCGGGTCCGTAAGACAGTCGAAGGATGCGTCCGTGTGAATGTGCAGGTCTACGCGGATACGCCCGCGCGCCGCTCGATCTCCCGCCATGCTTCCACCGCTCTCTGCTCCAGGTCCGCGAGCGTGCCGTCGTTCTCGATCACGAGGGTGGCGCGCTCGCGCTTCTCCGCTGCCGGCATCTGCGCAGCGATCATGCGCTGTGCCTCGTCCTCCTGCAAATTCCGGATCTCCACCAGCCGCCGCAGCCGCTCCTCCTCCGGCGCATCGACCAGGACGACGACGTCGAATGCGTGTTCCATGCCGACCTCGAAGAGTAGCGGGATCGCGTGCACGACGATGCGGACGCCCTGCTCGCGCAGCGCGTCCTCGCGCGCCCGGCGGAGCTGCTCGACCTCGGGGTGTACGATCGACTCGAGGGTTACGCGGGCGGCTTCGTCGCGGAAGACGATGTCGCGCATGGCGGCACGGTCCAGCGAGCCGTCGGGCTGGAGGACCTCCGGGCCGAAGTGCGCCACCACGCGCTGAAGGCCCTCACTTCCGGGCTCGACCGCCTCGCGCGCGAGCACGTCCGCGTCGACGACGTGCGCGCCGAGCGACGTCCAGATCGCTTCCACGGCGCTTTTGCCGCTCGCGATGTTGCCGGTCAGTCCCACGCGAAACAAGCCGTTCTGCTCCTCCGCCGGCGTGTCTCCCCGGCGCCGGCGCCGCAGGTATACGACGAGCGCGACGATCGCAACGGCCGTGAGAATCGCGAGCGTCGCAGATCCGAGCAGCGTCGCCAGCGCACGCCAGCCGCGCCCCGCAACATACCCGAGCGTCACGTGGCCGATGCCCCAGACGAGCACGCCCGCGACATCATAGAATACGAAGCGGCCGTACGGCATGCGGCTCATGCCGGCGAACCAGGGCATGATCGTGCGCACGAACGCGATGCAGCGCGCGAGGGAGACGGCCACGACGGAGTGGCGGCGGAAGAGCGTTACGGCGCGGTGCTCGTAGCGGTGCCACAGCCGGCCGACGCGGCCGCCGTGCACGATGCCGCGCACGCCGTACGCACGGCCGAGCCCGTATCCCAGCTGATCACCGCTGAACCCGCCGAGCAGCGTCGCCAGGAGGACATGCTCGAACTCGAAGAAGCGGGTCGTCGTGAGAAACGCCGCGAACAGGATGGTAGGGCCGGACGGCACGAACAGGCCGATGAACGCGGCAGTCTCGAGCATCGTGACCAGGTAGACGATCCATGGTCCGAACTCGATGATCCACTGCTGGATCAGCTCGAGGAGCGAGCCGTCCACTCAGCGTCCGAAGTTGCGGGTGACCCTTACGTCGTCGGCCGTGCCGCGCACGCGGTCGGGGCCGGCGGATATGACCGTTACGGTCTCCCGCGAGACTTCCAGTGTGTATGGCTGCCCCCACGGGTCGAGTCCGTCATGCACGGCGTCGACGCTGGAGGCGACCCATTCGGAGAAGGTGGCCGGGTTCGGGAAGCCGCGGCCCGTCTGCCGGTGGGTCTCGATCGCACGCATGATGAAGTCGAGCTCCCGTCTCACCCCGGCGCGGCGCGTGGGGTTGAGGGCCCAGTCGAGCACGGGGTCGAGGCGCTCTGCCACCGGCTGAAGCACGCCCTGGATACGCTCACGGCCGGCGGGCACCGACCAGGCGAACCCGAGCAGGATCAGAATCACCAGCAGCCACTTCATCGTCGCATCGACTCCGTCCAGTGGAGGTAGCGCGCCAGCAGGTCCGGCGGCGTCCGGGCGTCCGGCGCGCCGAACGCCGTCTCGTTGCGCCAGTCCACGTACGCCTTTGGCGGCAGCGGGAGGAACGGCGGGCGACGCCACCAGTCACGCGCGCGGAACCGCCAGCTCGCCCGCAACAGCGACGGGATCAGCGTCGGTCGGCGCAGTGCCATGGCCGCGTAGCCGCGAATCGTTGATGTGGACACGCCGGAGCTCCCCTTGAAGCGACCGCACGAATCTACCTGCGCGCGCGCGGGCGTGTAAACGCCGACACTGGCCCGCTGGAGCAGGTACGGATATAATAGGCCATCGTCGCGACCGCCCTCGATGACTTCCAAGTCGTTGCCGGTCGCAGGTTTATCGAACCAACCCGAGCTCCCATGGCAACCAGGACGAAGACGGTCCGGCGCAAGCAGGAGAAGACTACGCTCGATCGCGAGACGCTGCTGCGCTTCTATCGAACGATGGTGGCTGCGCGCCGGACGGACGACCAGGAGATCCTGCTCAAGCGGCAGAACAAGATCTTCTTCCAGATCTCGGGCGCAGGCCACGAGGGCGTGCAGGTTGCCCTCGCGGAGCATCTGCGCCCCGGCTCCGACTGGTTCTTCCTCTACTACCGCGACCGCGCACTCACGCAGGCGCTCGGTATGACACCCTACGAGCACCTGCTCCAGGCGGTTGCAGCGGCGGACGACCCGTCGAGCGGTGGGCGGCAGATGCCGGCGCACTGGGGGAAGCGGGAGCTCCGGATCACGAGCACGTCGTCGCCGACGGGCACGCAGTTCCTCCAGGCGGTCGGCGCAGCCGAGGCCGCGATGCGCGCGACCCGCGACGACGCCATGCGGAACGCGATCGAGGAGTTCGCCGACGATGAGATCGTGGTCGTCACCACCGGCGAGGGCCAGACGTCGGAGGGCGAGTTCTGGGAGGCGATGAACACGGCGTGCAACCTGAAGCTGCCCGTCCTGTTCGTCGTCGAGGACAACGGCTTCGCGATCTCGGTGCCGGTCGAGGTCAACACGGCGGGCGGCAGTATCAGCAGGCTGCTCACGGGCATGCCGAGCCTCCTGATCGAGGAGTGCGACGGCAACGACGTGCTCGAGAGCTATGAGGCAGCGCGCCGCGTGGTCGACTACTGCCGTCAGCGGAAGGGCCCTGCCCTGCTGCACGCGCACGTCGTGCGGCGCTACTCGCACTCGCTCTCCGACGACGACCAGATGTACCGGACGCAGGCGGAGCGCGAGGAGGATGAGCGGCGCGACCCGATCAACCGCCTGCGCGCGCACCTCATCGAGAACGGCCTCGCCACCGAGGCGGAGCTGCAGGCGATCGACGAGGAGGTCACCGCCGAGGTCAAGGCCGCGAGCGACCGCGCACTCGCGCAGCCGCAGCCGGTACCGGAGACCGCAACGCGCTGGCTCTACTCCGAGGAGGTCGATCCTACGGCGGAGCCGTTCGACACGGAGGACGATCCGCAGTACCGCGGCACCGAGACGACGATGGTCGATCTCATCAATGCGTGCCTGCGCGACGAGATGGAGCGCGACCCGCGCATCGTCGTCTTCGGCCAGGACGTGGCGGACGCCTCGCGCGAGGAAGTCCTCGAGGAATGCAAGGGCAAGGGCGGCGTCTTCAAGTGCACGTACGGGCTGCAGCGCCGCTTCGGCAGCAACCGGGTGTTCAATTCGCCGCTCGCGGAAGCGAACATCGTCGGCCGCGCGATCGGCATGGCGCTGCGCGGGCTCCGGCCGGTCGTCGAGATCCAGTTCTTCGACTACATCTGGCCGGCGATGATGCAGATCCGCGACGAGCTCGCGACCATGCGCTACCGCTCCGCGAACGCATGGGACGCGCCGGTCGTGATCCGCGTCGCGTACGGCGGCTACCTCAAGGGCGGTGCGATCTACCACTCGCAGACGGGCGAGACGCTGTTCACGCATACGCCCGGCCTGCGCGTCGTGCTGCCGGCCACGGCGGAGGATGCCAACGGTCTGCTGCGCACGGCGATTCGCTGCGAGGATCCCGTGCTCTTCCTGGAGCACAAGCACCTGTACCGCCAGGTCTACAACAAGGGGAAGGATCCCGGCCCGAACTTCATGATCCCGTTCGGCAAGGCCAAGGTCGTGCGTGAAGGGTCGGACGTCAGCGTGATCGCGTGCGGCGCCCTCGTGCAGCGCTCGCTGAACGCGGCGAAGCAGGCGGAGGAACAGGGCATCAGCGTCGAGGTCGTGGACCTGCGCACGCTGAACCCGCTCGACATGGAGACGATCGCGGCGAGCGTGAAGAAGACCAACCGCGTGATCATTGCCCACGAGGATGCGCTCTCGTGGGGCATCGGATCCGAGATCGCGGCGCGCATCGCCGACGAGATGTTCCCGTGGCTGGACGCACCAGTGAAGCGTGTGGCGTCGCTCGATACGTGGGTCGCTTACTCGCCGCAGCTCGAGGACGCGATCCTGCCGCAGACCGAGGACGTGCTGAGCGCCATCGAAAGCATCGTCAGATACTGAGCCGCCCTTGGACGCCGAATCGGTAACACTCGAGGCGCGACACCCCGCACGGCGAGGGGTGTCGCGCCTTCTCATTGGGGATGGGCGAAGCGGCGTACGGCGCTTCATTGTGCCCGCCGGCTTCTCGGCGTTCACGATCCTGCTCGGCGTTGCCTTCGAGCAGGGGGCGACCATCGAGTCCACGCCCTTCCGCCTCGCCTACATCGCAGCCGGCATCATCGTCGGCTTCCTCGCCTCGGTGCTCATGCAGCGCCAGCTCGAGCTGGAACATGCATTCGAGGAGCAGGCGCGCGCGCTGCGGACGGCCGCGGAGCGGCTCAAGCGTGAGGAGGAGCAGGTCCGCATCGCGATCGAGGCGACGGGCCTGTACCTCTGGGTGTGGGACCTGCGCACGAACGACATGGAGATCGCCGAGGAGCTGCGCCGCGCACTCGGCATACACCCGACCGAGCGGATTACGGTCGAGGGGTACCTGCACTACGTGCATCCGGAGGACCGCGAGCGCGTCCGCAGCACGCTCGACCGTCTGCTCGAGCACGGCGGCCGGGCGCAGGTCGAATACCGGCTGCAGCTCCCCGGCGGCGCCGAGCGCACGATCCACGCGACGGCGATGATGCAGCGGAACGCTGCGGGCGAGCTGGTGCGGCTGATCGGTGCGCTGAACGACGTCACCGAGCGACGCGAGCTGGAAGCGCGACTCCAGCAGTCGCAGAAGATGGAATCGATCGGTACGCTGGCAGGCGGAATCGCCCACGACTTCAACAACCTCCTCACCGCGATGATGGGCCACGGCCAGTTCGCGATGTCCGCGCTCCCGCCGGACAGCGACGTGCGCCCGGAGGTCGAGGCGATGCTCATCGCGGTGGATCGTGCGCGCCTGCTGACCCGCCAGCTCCTCGCCTTCTCGCGCCGGCAGATCCTGCAGCCGAGACTGCTCGACCTGAACGACGTGGTGCGCGACATTGCGCGCCTGCTGCATCGCATCATTGGTGAGGACATCCGGCTGGAGCTGGATCTCGCGGACGCGCCGCTCAAGGTTCATGCGGACTCGGGCCAGCTCACGCAGGTGCTGCTGAACCTGGCGACGAACGCGCGCGATGCGATGCCGCGCGGCGGCCTCTTCCAGATCCGAACGACATCGGAGACCGTGACGCCCTCGCGTGCGCTGGAGATGGAGATCAACCCCGGACGCTACGCGGTCGTGCAGGCACGCGACACGGGTATCGGAATGAATGCGGGTACGATGGCGCGCATCTTCGATCCCTACTTCACGACGAAGCCGGTCGGCCGCGGCACCGGTCTGGGGCTGTCCATGGCGTACGGCATCGTGCGCCAGAGCAATGGCCACATCCGGGTGGAGAGCGAGCCCGACAAGGGGACGTCCTTCTTCGTGATGCTGCCCATCGCAGCAGGAGAGACTGACTAGCGTGCCATCCACGCTCCGCTTCCTGCGAGCACACCAGGACCCGGAGCGCGCGCGAGTGCGCGTGGTCGAAACGTCGTACCTGCGCGGCGGCGAGGCCATGCCGGCGGACCTGTACGTGCCGCTGCGCGCGAAGCGGAAGCTTCCGGGCTACGTCGTGCTGCACGGCCTCACGCGCACCGGCCGCGCGCACGTCGGCCTGCGCACCTTTGCGCGCGCCGTGGCGGCGAGCGGGCACGCGGTGCTCGTCCCCGAGATCCCCGAGTGGCGCGAGCTGCGGGTGGCGCCGGCGATCACGATCGAGACGATCCAGGCGGCTGTGCGCGAGCTGCACGATCGACCGGAGGTCGACCCGGAACGGATCGGTCTGGTGGGCTTCTCCTTCGGCGCGACGCAGGCGCTGATCGCGGCCAGTGACCCCAGCACGGCCGGACTGCTGCGCGCGGTCGTCGCATGGGGCGGCTACGAGGACCTGGACCGCCTCTTCGTGTTCGGCCTGACCGGTGAGCACAGTCTCGACGGCGTCGACTACCACATCGAGCCGGATCCGTACGGCCGGTGGATCATGCTCGGCAACTATCTGACGTCCGTCCCCGGACACGAGGCGTACGGCGGCGTCGCCCGCGCCGTTCACGCGCTCGCCATCGAGGCGGGCGAGCTCGGCGCACCGGCGTGGGACGCAGCACTCGACCCGTTGAAGCAGCGCCTGCGTGCGTCGCTCGACAGCGTCCAGCGTGAGCTGTTCGATCGCGTCGCGCCGCCGTCGAGTCGCCCGGCGGAAGGCACACCGGAGAACCGGGCACTGGCGCATGCACTGGCCCGCGCTGCACTCCAGACGGATCCGCTGCTCGACCCGGCGCCGTACCTGCCGCGGCTGCGAGTGCCGGCGCTGCTCGCGCACGGTCGTGACGACCGCCTGGTCCCGTTCTCAGAGACGGTGCGCCTGTCGCGCGTGCTGAAGGACCGGCTGGTACGCTGCGAGATCACGGCGCTCTTCGCCCACTCGGGCGGCGCCCGGCACGGCCTCGGCGCGATCGGTCTGGCGCGCGAGGGGTACAGATTTCTTCGACTCATCCGCGCTCTGCTGCACACGCTCTGATGCGCGGACCCCGGAAGAAAGACCCGGGTAATGGACAGTCGCTGGCTCCGCACCACTCGTGCGGCTCACTTTCAGGCGCCGGGAGCTGATGATGGATTCTCCGCCGGTACCGGTATTTCTCGCGGGTCCGTTCCCTGTGATCCACAGTGTGACGATCAATCGCGAGGAGCGTGACGTCGACCTCGACGTTGCCCTGCTGATCGCCGGGCAGCCGAACATCCTCGCGTCCACGAGGTTCCCGCTGGACGATACGTGGGAGCGGATCGTGACGGCGCTCGAGAGCGGTGATGCCCGCCTGGGCGTCGCGGGCGTGCCACACGAGGTCGACACGATCACGGACGGCGTGCGCGTGTACCCGTCCGCGTACATCGGGCTGGAGTGCGCGAACGGAGAGCGGCTCGTGCTGTCCCACATCCGCGGGCTGGATGCCGACGTCGATGCCGAGAGCTACGCGCGCGAGGTGATCGACTCCCTGCTCCAGGGCATGGGACCCGACGAGCTCGGGGAGTGTGTGGACGACTAGCGCAGCGTCTCGAGTGCGGCGATCGCGGCGCTGAGCAGTGTGCGCGCGGGGTCGTCACCCAGCCATTCGCGGCCACGATCACCAGGCATTGAGAAGCGTGCCATGGTATCGTGGCCGCCGCCGTTTCCCTCCTGCCCTGCGAGCTCGCGTGCGAGTGCCCCCGCGCCGGGCGGCGGGCCGATGTGCCGGATCGAGACGGTCAGCTCATCCGCCACGAATCCGGCGGCGAGTGCCCATGTTGCCGTCTCGATCCCGAGGCAGAAGTCGCCGAGGTCGGCGAGGATGTGCGACGCTTCAGGCGTGAGCTCGCCCGCAAACGCGACTACGACGTCGTCCTGCTGACACAGCCTGTGGAGCGCCGCGCCGAACGCCCGCGCAGCATCGACCGGGTAGGCGGGGCGCTCAAGCCGGCTCAGCACTTCCATGTCCGCGCGCTCCTGGAGGAAGGCGTACGCCTCCACGTCCTCGGGCGTGACTTTGCGCGTGAGCCCGTCGGTGTCAGTCTTGATGCCGAAGAGCAGTGCGGTCGCGAGCACCTTGCCGACCCGCTGCTCGTCCATCGCGCGGAAGTACTGGGTCAGCATTGTCGCGGTCGAGCCGAGATGCGGCCGAACGTCGTGCAGGATCGCGCTCCGGCACGCCTCGAACGGGTGATGATCGATGATGGCCAGCTCGGGTCCGCCCGGCACGCACAGGTCGCCGGGCTGCGTGTCCACGGCAACGATACGGTCGAAGGCGAGCAGCTCGTCGTGGCCCACTTCCACGACGCGGATCCCGAGCAGCTCCGTCATGCGACGGTTCTCCGGCCGTGTGATCGCGCGCCGCGTCACGATCGGCATGCTGTCGGCGGTGCGCTCGAGCAGCGCGCGCACGGCGAACGCGCTGGAGACCGCGTCCGGATCCGGATCGGGATGCACGAGGATCGGGACCGTCTCGACCGCTGATACGAAGTTGCGCAGGCAGTAGACGCGCCGCTCTGCCTCCAGACGCAGCAGCTCTTCCTCGATGTCGATGCGCAGCACGTCGCGCAGCTCGCCCGGCCGTGCGAGGGTGCCGTCTCCCGGTGCATCGGGGATCCCGCTCGCCAGGATGAGCGCGGCGGTGTCGCTGCGTACTTCACGGATCGCGCGCACAACCCTGCGCGCACGATCGTGATCGCGCAGCATTACGACGGTCGTGACCGCACGTGCACCGCGCACCCATTCGTAGGTCGCGGGATCGGTCGGGTCACCGTGGAAGCGCTTGCCGTCGCGCCTGTCGGCGCCCGGCTCCCCCCAACGCCACACCTCCCGCTCGCCCGCGCGCAGGCTCGCTTCGAGGTCCGGCCCGTCGCTGACCACGACGAGCATCGGCGGGCCGATGTCCGTTTCCGCTTGCGTTGCCAACCTGTTGTTCCCTCGCGTGGGCGTGTGTCCGTGCCCCGAGCTCAGGCGGAAGGTGCAACGTCCGTTCCGCGCAACGATGCGCGGTGCGAGGTCAGGTGCCAGACACGATCGCCGATGACCCAGGCCACGACGGCCGAGGTCACGACGTCGCTGACGAAGTGTGCGCCATCCGCAACGCGGGAGAGCGCACACCCCCATGCGAGCCCCCAGAACACGATGCGCGCACGCGGGAACAGGCGCGAGAGAATCGCAGCGGCGCCGAACGCGATGATCGCATGACTGCTCGGCCAGGCCAGCCCGCTGCTGGAGAAGGGACGCTCGGAGAAGGAGCGGAACACATACTCGCCTTCGTGCGCCCAGGGCCGCTCGCGGCGCAGCAGGACCTTGAGCACTTCGCCCGTCACGCCGGCCGCGAGGATGCCTGCGACCAGTGTGCCGCCGCGCCGCCAGCATGCGCGGCCGAGCGGACGGTCGTGCAGGATGAAGGCGGCGGCAAGCGCGAGCCAGACGGGGACGTACCCCATGACACGCAGCATGCGGCCGAGGTCGTCCGAGTAGACGCCGTCGACGTTGAGGTAGCGCCAGCCCAGCGGGTCCAGGAGGTGGGAGAGGGCGATGACCGAGACCCCCACCAGCAGGACACGGAGCGGCTGCGACAGCGCGGCGGCCGGGCTGAGATTCATCGACGTAGCAGTCGTCGCAGGTCGCTGGTCATCTGCTCGGCTGTGAGCTCCGGCCCCCAGAGCATGGCCAGGCGACCCTCACGGTCGAGCACGAAGACGTGGGTGGTGTGGTCGATGAGTGCGTTCGCGGGAGGCGTATGGCCGGCGTGTTCATCCGGCGCTGCGGCGCGCGCCTTCTCTGCATGATGAACGCCGTACGTCTTCGCGAGCGCCTCGATCGCAGGCGCGTCCGCGCTCAGGCCGAGAAACGACGAATCGAACCGGCCAACGTAATCGGCGAGAATCTCGGGAGTGTCGTGCGTGGGATCGACGGTGACGAGCGTGACCTGCACGTCCTTCGCTCGGTCACCGAGCGCCTCGTGAACCCGGTGCAGCTTCTGAAGTGTCAGCGGGCAGGCGTCCGGGCAGCGCGTGTAGCCGAAGAACAGGAGCGTCCAGCGGCCGTGCAGGTCGCGCGACGTGACCGGACCGTCCGCGGAGAGCAGCTCGAAGGGCTGCTCCGTCATGGGCGGGTCGATCAGCGTGCCGTTCCATTCGTTCGCGCCGGCACGCATCAGCGTGAAACCGAGTGCGGCGATCAGAACCGCATTGACCGCCGCCAGTGCGATCAGGATCCTGCGGATGCGCACGGCTCAGGCCTCGGGCTCCTCGACGCGGCGGCGAGCCGTGGCGAGATACCCCGGCTCCAGGTCCAGCAGGCTCGCGATCTTGCGCAGCATGTAGCTCTCGTGCCGCGCGATCTGCCCGTCCGTCAGGACGAGTCCCCACATGATCTCGGCGAGCAATGTCTTCTGGCCGAGGTCGTAGTTGTTGCGGATCAGCGTCGTGAACTGGAACAGGTCGATTGCGTTCGCGCGCTCGTACTCGGCCAGCTCCATCAGCTCCTTCGCGACGCGCGGCTCGAGCCCGAAATGACGCTGCAGAACCGCCTCGATGTGCGTCCGCTCGATGTCGGCGAACTCGTCGTCCGCATGCGCCAGCTCCAGCAGCAGCGCGCACGCAGCCACGTGCAGCTTCTCCTGGGCCGCCGGTGCGGGACGCGCGTGTGCCCCGCCGCTATCGATGTCGATAGCAATGTTACGCTGGAAGAAGGTCCGGATGGGGTCGAGCATCGGGCGCTCCAGGCATCGGCTGAGGAAGCGGAAAACTGGGCCCCGCACGCGGTTCGGGCAAGGCTGGGCCCCGCGCGCCGCGGCGGGCACGGTTCTTTCCCTTCTGCGATGCGGCCCCTCACGGAGAGTGCAATGGGCGACAGAATCACGGTCCACGTGATACCGGCCGGCCCGGACGAGTGGGAGCTGCTGCGCACGAACGAGCGGCGCGGGCGCCTGTTCGCCAGCAAGCGCGAGGCGATCCAGGAAGGCCGCCGCATCACGGGCGCCTTCCCGGAGAGTGAGCTGGTGATTCACGACGAGCGCGGCGGCGTGGAGCGCCGCAGGGCGTACCGCGGGCCCGACCGACGCGTTTCGCGGTAGGCCCGGCTCACCTCAGGAGAAGAACCACCACAGCGCGGCGACGGCGAAGAGCAGGACCGCCGTCCAGATCCGGTCGATCCGCCGCCCCCGCACGGCCGCCTCCCCGGTTTCCGCCGCTGCCGCCGTCTGGTACGTCAGCCGCGCCGTCTTCGCCTCAGGCGGCGCCGGCGTGAGCAGGCTCACGACGATCGCCAGGGCGACGCAGAAGACGAAGAGCAACGCCGCGAAGTGGAGGAAGTTGATGTTCGTGAAATCCAGCAGCCAGCCCGGCGGCAGTGACGCTGCATTCAGCTCCGCGATGAGGCGGGCCGCGCCGAGGACGAAGCCGCCCAGCAGCGCCGCCATCGCACCCTGCGCGTTGACGCGCTGCCAGAAAACGCCGAGCAGGAAGACGGCAGCGATCGGCGGCGAGATGTAGGACTGCACGCTCTGGATATACTGGTAGAGCTGGCCGGAGATCAGGTCCATCAGCGGGATCCAGAGCAGTCCGAGCACGACGAGCGTTCCCGTCGCGATCTGTCCCACGATGACGAGCTGCCGCTCCGTCGCGGCCGGTCGCAGCCGACGGTAGACGTCCCACGTGATGAGAGTCGACGTCGAGTTGAACACGGAGGAGAGCGAGCTCATCAACGCGGCAAGCAGGCCGGCGACCACGAGCCCGCGCAGGCCAACCGGCAGCAGCGCGGCGACAAGGCTCGGCAGCGCCTGATCGGGGGACGCGAGCTCGAGATCACCCGACTGCACCAGCGCGTACGCGATCACGCCGGGGAGCACGAAGATGAAGAGCGGCAGCAGCTTCAGGAACCCGGCGAAGATGGTTCCGCGGCGCGCCTTCGTCTGGTTCTCGGCGGCGAGCACGCGCTGCACGATGAACTGGTCGGTACACCAGTACCAGACGCCAAGGATCGGAGCCCCCAGGAGGATGCCGGTCCACGGAAAATCCGGATCCGTCGCGGGCTTCCACAGGCTCATGAATCCTTCCGGCACGCTCGTCGTGAGCGCACTCCACCCGCCTGCCGCGGAAAGACCGAGCGCCGTCACCGCGATCGCACCGCCGATCAGCACGAACATCTGGAACAGGTCGGTATACAGCACCACGCGCAGCCCGCCGAAGATCGTGTAGACGCCGGTGATCACCACGACGATGAACGCGCCGGTCCAGAAGTCGATCCCCATGAGTGCCTCGAACACGATGCCGCCCGCCGCGATCGTGACGGAGATCTTCGTCAGGACGTACCCGATGATCGAGATGATCGCGAGGTACCAGCGCGCGGCCGACGAATAGCGACGCTCCAGGAACTCCGGCATCGTGTACACGCCGCTGCTGAGGTAGAACGGCACGAACACCCAGCCGAGGATCAGCAGGATCAGCGATGCAAGGACCTCGAACTGGGCAACCGCGACACCGCTGGCGGCGCCGGTCCCGGCCAGTCCTACCAGGTGCTCGGAGCCGATGTTCGAGGCGAAGAGCGAGCCGCCGATGACGAACCAGCCCGCGTCGCGTCCGGCAAGGAAGTAGTCGGCGGAGTCGCGCGCCCCTTTGCGGCGTTCGCTCAGTGTCGCCCAGATCGCGACACCGAACACGAGCACGAAGTACAGTGCGATGACGATCCAGTCGGCTGCGGCGAGCTGATTCACGTACCCTCCCCCGTCAGTGCAACATCGGTCGGATCTCGGACTGCATATGTGCCGGGAATGCCGTCTACGGAATACGACGCTCCGCGCCCTGCCATGGCGTGGCCCGCTTGAGCGGGATCGTCATGCCGCCGGTTGCCTCCAGGCGATCGAACAGTGCCTCGCGCATGGCGGTCACGTGCTGCGCATACGCAGGCACGTCGATGAGATTGTGCTGCTCGAGCGGATCCGTCGCGAGGTCGTACAGCTCCTGCCTGTCCCAGACACCGTGGTAGTAGATGTACTTGAAGCGTGGGCCACGCAGGGCGAACGTCGTGGGCGTGTGCGGGAACGCGTGCTCCCAGTAGTACTCGTACAGCAGCGCGGGCTCTCCCGGCAGCGCTGTTGCAGGCGGCAGCGGATTCCGCGCATCGACGTCGGCCGTACGTGCGCGAACATCGCGCGAGCCCGTGAGCAGGCCGAGGAAGCTCTGTCCGTCCATCTCGTGGCGCGCGCGCACACCGAACAGCTCCAGGACCGTCGGCGCGACGTCGATGTTGCGAACGAGCGCCTCGATCGTCGTGCCCGGCTCGATCATACCGGGCGCCCACGCCAGCATCGGCACGCGGATCGATTCCTCGTACGCGTGCCGCTTGTCGATCAGCCCGTGCTCGCCCAGCAGGAACCCGTTGTCGCCCATGTAGAGGACGAGCGTCTCGTCAGCGATGCCGGACTGCTCGAGGTAGTCGAGCACGCGGCCGACGCCTTCGTCCATGGCAAGCAGTGTCTCCGCATACGCGCGGTAGAACTCGTCGAACTCCATGTCGCCATGATACATGAAGTCGACCCCGTGCCAGCTCTGCCGCTGCGCGCGTACCCAGTGCGGCTTGTCACGGTAGTTCGACTCCGTGTTCGCCATCGTGACCGGGTACGGGATCTCGACGTCTGCGTAACGCCCGGCGTGGCGCGGCGCGGGGATGAACTCCGCGTGCACGGCCTTGTGCGAGAGAACGAGAAAGAACGGCTTGCTCCCGTCACGGTGCCGCAGCCAGTCGAGCGCCTGCTCCGTCAGCACGTCCGTGGTGTAGCCCTCGAATCGGCTGCGCGTACCGTTGATGTTCAGCTCGGGATCGACGTAGACGCCCTGGCCGCGGAAGCTGACCCAGTGGTCGAAGCCGGGCTGCGGCGCGTCATCCGTCTCGCCCATGTGCCACTTGCCAACGTACGCCGTCGCGAACCCCGCCTGCTGCAGGTATTGCGGGAAGAACACGGTTCCCTCCGGGATCGGCGAGGTGTTGTCGACGATCCGGTGCCGATGCGCGTACTGCCCGGTGAAGATCGATGCGCGGCTCGGCGAGCAGAGCGCGGTGGTGACGAATGCGTTGCGCAGGTGCGCGCCCTCCGCTGCCATGCGGTCGAGGTTCGGTGTCTCGAGGAAGTCAGGGGCTTCGTCCATGAAGCCCATGAAGTCGTACCGGTGGTCGTCGCTCAGGATGAGGATGACGTTGCGTCGCGCGTGCTCTGCACTCGCCCCATCCGGCAATACCATGGCGAGCGCGACCGCGAACGCGGCAGCAACCCGGGAGAGCGCGCGACGTCGACCGTGCCGGCGCATCGCCGGTACGCGACGTGCCCGCATCACGAGCACCGCCCCTGCAGCCAGCCGCCGGTGAAGCCCGCCCGGCAGAGGCCGCGCACCACGTACTCGTTGTTCCGCATCAGATTCCAGATCATGCCCGTGCGATGGTTCTCGATCATGAGCAGGATGGGACCCTGGTCGATGCCGATGTAGTCGTCGTTGAACCAACCGATGCCCGGAACGACGCGACCGCGCGGCGTGCTGCTCGCGCCGGCGAGCGTGAGGTTGAATGCATCGCGGAAGCCGTACTCACCGTAGAGCCACGTGCCGAGCGTACGGTGCATCTGCCGGAGTGCGGGAATCGCGACCTCGGGCGCGAAGGGGACGGAGCCGCCCGCCGCGGTCGGTGCGATCGTGCCGTCGTCGCGGATGTCACCTGATGCTGCGCCGCGGGCCCAGTAGCCGTGGAACTGGCGGTCGCGACCGTCCACGTTCGCTGTGAATCCGCCCGGCCCGTCGCTGGCGGTAAGGCCCCAGATGTTCTCGCCGTAGCCGTGCCAGCCGCCGGGGTTCGCGATCGCGTACGAGCGCTGCGCCAGCGTTGCGCGCCGCGAGTTCTCGAAGTAGTCGATCCCGCGACCGCGCATGTACGCGTCCTGGATACCGCGGAAATCGATCCAGACGTGGGAGTACTGGTGGCCGAAGAGCGGTGCGAAGTTCACGTGCTCCTGGCCCTGGAACGTCGCCCACTGATACGTGCTGGTGAACGCGGACCACGCTTCCGCCGGAACCGGGTGCGTCGGCGATCCGAGCGCGAGAACGTAGAGCAGCATCGCCTCGTCGTAGCCGCGGTAGTCCCAGTCGCCGAAGCCACGCTCCGGCCACCACGCCATCGCGATGAGCGGGGGCCGCACGAGGAACCGGTCCCACTCGACGCGTCGGTAGAGGGAGTCGGCAAGTGCGCGGATCTCCGCCTCCGCCGCGGTCTCCGCCTCGAAGTACTCCTGTGCGAACAGCACGCCCATCATGAGGAGGCCGGTGTCGATCGTCGACAGCTCGTTGGTCTCATGACGAAGGCCGCTGTCCATGGACAGGAAGTGGTAGAAGAAGCCCCAGTGGCCCGCCCGCCCGGTCGGCTCGGATCCCTGCGGTGCGCCCCACAGGAAGCGGAGCGTCGCGAGTGTCCGCTCGGCGGCCTTCTCTCGCGTGACCCACCCGCGCTCCACGCCGACCGGGTAGGCCGTCAGGCCGAACCCGATCGCGGCAATGCTCGCGAACGGCGCGGACGGCCAGCGGTCGGGCACCATTCCGTTCGACGGATTCGTCGTCTCCCAGAAGAAGTCGAAGGTGCGCCGCTGCAGATCGTCGAGAAATGCCTCGTCCGTCAGGGTGGTGTCCGGCGGCACGGCCGGCTCACTGGGTGAGCCGTTCGTCGCGCAGCCGAGCGCTGCACCCGCGATCAGCAGAGACAGGACAGCGCGGTGGACCGGGCGGGTCCGGTGAGACGGGAGTGTGCTTCGCTTCATCGATTCAGTCGTCGATGCGAATCTCCCGCGCACCGGGCGTTCCGGTGCGCGGGAGCCGCCTGATCCGCGGTGCTGCGCCCCGCGGGACACACCCGCTAGTTGTAGCCGGGGTTCTGCTGCAGTCCCGTGAGCGTGATTTCCTGCAGCGGGATCGGATACAGCTCGTGGACGCCCGTCTGGAACGTCTTGCCTGCCGCAGCCATCACCTCCGCTGCCCGCCCCTGCCGGATGATGTCGAACCAGCGGTGCTGCTCCATCGCGAGTTCCACGCGACGCTCATGCCAGATCGCGTCGAGCAGCGCCTGCCCGGACGCGGTGACATCCGGCAGCAGCTCCTGCGCCGTGACGTTGGCAGTGAAGGTCTGCGTGCTGACTGCATTGTTGGCGTCCATGGTCACCCGCAGCACCTCGACGGCAACCTGCGAGCCGGGCGCCTGCGCGTCGACCGCATCGAAGTAATCGTCGATCGTCTGGATATCGATGCCACCGACCGACTGGATGATGTCCATGTTGAGCACGCGCACGGGCGGGACCTCCTGCTGCGCGCAGCTGCCGTTCGAGCACTCGAAGGTGAATTCGCGCAGCCCGGCGTTGTCCGCCGGGGAGCCTTCCGGTACGTAGCGCACGAACACGCGCGAGTCATCCGGGCCGAGGCCGATCACGTTCGTTGCAATCGACTCCGCGAGCGGCTCGGGCTGGATGCCGAGCGTGACTTCGCGATTGCCGCGGGCGCGGGCGCGGACCTGGTTCAGGAGCGTCCTGGCCTCGGCCTCACGGCCGGTACGGTAGGCTGCCTCCGCTGCATTCAGGAGCACATGCGCGTAGCGGATACGGCGGATGTTCACGCCGCCGTTGCCCGCGCCGCCGGGGGTCTCGGGCGAGATGAACACCTTCTGGTTGTACTGGTTGTTGAGCATCTGCGGGTTGTAGTAGACAACCCGGCCCGAGCCGTCGGGGAGCAGCTCCCACGCATACAGGATCGTCGCCTGCTGGCGCGGGTCGCCGGGCTCGTACGCCGCCTCGAGGTTGTCGGACGGTGTGTTGAAGCCCCAGCCGAGGTTCGGCGTGCCACGGACACCCTGCACCTCCTGGTACTGCGAGCCGCCGCCGCCCTGCTCCAGCGCCACGCTCTGCACCTCGAACACCGTCTCGACCGAGTTCTCTCCCGCACGCGTGAACAGCGTTGCATAGTTCGGGAACAGGTCGTAGCCCGTCACCTGCTGTGCGTGCTCCCACGCATCCTCGTACTCGCCCTGGAACAGGTGTACCTCGGCGAGGAGCGCGTGCGCGGCGCCGCGGGTCGCGCGGCCGATGTCGTTCGGGCCGTAGCTCTCGGGCAGCACGGCGATCGCGTCGTTGAGGTCCCGCTCGATCTGCGCCCAGACATCCTCCGCCGGCGCACGGGTCTGCGTGCGGGACTGGCTCGGTGTCAGCGGCTCGGTGATCAGGGGCACGCCGCCGTACGCACGCACGAGGAAGAAGTAGAAGTAGGCACGCAGGAACTTGTTCTCGGCGATCAGGCGCTCCTTCAGCTGGCTGTCACCCGCGACCTGCGGGATGCCCTGGATCGCGATGTTCGCGCGGTAGATGCCCTGGTAGTAGCCCGTCCAGGTGTCGAGGAACGCGTTGTTGCCCGACGTCCAGTTGAGGTCCTCGAAATCCGACAGGAACGCGGCGTCGCCGGGTGTGCTGCCCTTGGTCGCATCGTCGGACGCGATGTCGGTCATGCCGAGCCACGCGAACACGTGGACCGACCAGTTCCGCAGCATGTTGTATGTCGCGTTCGTTGCCGCGATCGCCTGCGACTCGGTCTGGAAGAAATTGCCGGTCGTCAGCTCGGCCTTGGGTTCCGTCGCGAGGAAGTCGTCGCATGCGCTGGTGCCCAGCACAGCGAGCCCAACCATCGTCGCGACTGCCCAGCTCCTGGTTCTTTTCATCATGGTTCGAACTCCCTGGAATCAGTCGCTCAGAACGTGACGTCGAGACCGATCGTCAGCGTGCGCGCCGGCGGATAGACGCCGGCGAAGAAGTCGATGCCGGCCGAGGTCACGTTCGTCGCGTGCGTCAGCTCGGGCGTGTAGCCGCTGTAATCGGTGATCATGAACAGGTTCGTGCCGTTCACGTACAGCCGTGCGCTCTCGACGGGCAGCCCGCCGATCACGCTCGACGGCAGCTGGATGCCGAGCTGCGCGTTCTGCAGCTTGAAGTACGAGCCGTCCTCGATGAAGCGGTCCGACGCGACGTAGTTGTGCCCGGCGTTCGTCACGCGCGGCTCCCGGTTGCTCGTGCCCTCGCCGTGCCAGCGATCCAGGTACGAGCGCTCGAAGTTCTCGATCCCGAAGCGTACGGCCTTCTTGCCGTTGAACACCTCGTTGCCGCTCACGCCCGAGAACTGCGCCGAGAAGTCGAAGATCCCGTAGCGGAAGCGGGCGTGGAAGCCGTACGTGAAGTCGGGGATCGGCGAGCCGATGAACGTCATGTCATGCGAGTCGACCACACCGTCCGGCACGCCGTCAGGACCGCTGAGGTCCTTGAACCGGAGGTCACCGACCTGCTCGGGACCGCGCCGCGGGAACTGCGCGAGCTCCGCCTCGTTCTGGAACACGCCATCGACCTGGAAGCCGAAGAACGAGCCGATCGGCTGACCGACGACCGTCTTGGTGACGAAGCCGGTCTCGTTGCCGAGGCCGCCGCCGAAGATCTCCGAGCGGCCCTCTGCGAGCGCGAGCACCTCGTTGTTGATGGTCGCGCCGTTCACGCCGATCTCGTATCCCCAGTTGTCGCGGTCCAGGCTCCAGGTGAGGCTCGCCTCGAATCCCGAGTTCTTCACCTCGGCGGCGTTCACGAACGGCTGACCCTGGGCGCCGATGAAGCGCGGGATCGGCACGTCGATCAGGATGTCGTCGGTGGTGCGGCTGTAGTAGTCGAGCGTTCCGCCCAGCCGGCCCTGGAAGAGGGCGAAGTCCGTACCGATGTTGAACTGTGTGGTACGCTCCCACTTCACTTCGGGGTTGGCGAGCCGGACCGGCGTTGCGCCGAAGTTCAGCGACTCGTCCTCGCCGAAGACCGCATTGAGGTTGCCCGTCACCGTCGCGACGGCAGGGTACGGCCCGATCTTGTCGTTACCGATCTGTCCCCAGCTTGCGCGCAGCTTGAGGGCGGAGACCCAGTCGACGTCCTGCATGAACGACTCCTGGTCCATGTTCCAGCCCAGCGCGAACGACGGGAAGTAGCCGTAGCGGTTATCCTCACCGAACCTCGAGGAGCCGTCGATGCGGAGCGAGCCGGTGAACAGGTAGCGGTCGTTCAGCGTGTAGTTGGCGCGGAACAGGTACGACAGCATCCGCCAGTCTTCGGCCCTGTTGAAGTTCGTCTGGCCCGCCGCATCACCCGCGTTGAGGAACCAGAGGCTCGGGTCCTCGCCGGCGATGTTGATGCGCGTTCCGCCAATCTCCTCGAAGAAGAACGACTGCGCCGTGATGCCTGCCAGCGCGTTCACGCGGTGGTTCTGGTTCGCCCAGTTGTAGTTGAGCGTGTTCTCCCAGAGCCAGCTGTTGTGATTTCTGAACTCGACCCGCAGGTCCGACTCCGGGTTCTGCTGGACGGCCGAAACGAAGTAGACGGGCACGAAGTTGCGGAAGTCGCCGTCCTGGTAGTCGAGACCGAAGCTCGAGCGGAAGCTGAAGTTGTTCAGGAAGCTGACGTCCGCGAACAGATTGCCGACCAGTCGACGCTCCTCCCGATCATTGTTCGTGAACTCGATGACCGCCGCGGGGTTGCCCGCCGAGGACCGGACGTTCATGTCCGCGAACGAACCGTCGGGATTCCGTGCAGGGATCGTGGGATCCGCGCGGTACAGCGCGCTCAGCACGCCTGGCGGGTCCCGCTTGTCCGTGTACGAGAAGCTCAGGTTGTGACCGAGCGAGAACGCGTCCGTGAGCTGGTACTCGTTGTTCAGGCGCAACGTGAGCCGGTCGAACTCGGAGCGGTCGATGATGCCTTCCTGACGGATCAGGTTCCCGCTGAAGTAGTACGTGATGCGGTCCGTGCCGCCGCTCGCGCTGAGCTGGTAGCTCTGGATGGGGGCACTGCCGAAGATCTCGTCCTGCCAGTCGACGTCGGCCGTCACTGCGCCGGGATCGGGGAACGGCAGCGGCTGGCCCGTGTTCTGGGCGAGCTCGTTCGCCAGTGTCACGTACTCCTGCGCGTTGACGAGGTCGATCGTTCGCAGCGGCTCCTGCATCCCCACCCACGCGTTGAGCGAGAACCGCGTCGGACGATCGATCGTGCCCTGCTTCGTCGTCACGATGACCACGCCGTTCGCGCCGCGCGAGCCGTAGATCGCCGTCGCGGACGCGTCCTTCAGCACGTCGATCGACTGGATGTCGCTCGGGTTCAGGAAGTTGATGTCGTCGAGCAGCATGCCGTCGACGACGTAGAGCGGCGATGCGTTGTTGAGCGTGCCGACACCGCGGATGCGCACGACCGCGCCGACACCCGGCTGACCCGACTCCGGTGTGACCTGCACCCCCGCCACACGTCCCTGGAGCGCCTGCACCGCCGAGGGCGTCGCGACTTCCGCGATCTCCTCGCCCGACACGCTCGCGACCGCGCCCGTCACGTCGCGGCGCTGCTGTGTGCCGTAGCCGATCGCCACGATCTCCTGGAGCGCGATCGCCTCCGTCTCGAGCGAGACGTTGATCGTGCTGCGCCCCTCGATCGGAACGCGCTGCTCCGCGAAGCCGATGCTGCTGAAGACGAGTGTGCCGTTGCCGTCCGGCACACGCAGCAGGTAGCGGCCGTTCGAGGCAGTGATCATTCCGATGTCCGTGCCCTCGACCGTTACGGCCACACCCGGGAGCGGCCGGCCATCCTCCGCGGATGTGACCAGTCCCGAGACCGTGAGCTGCTGGGCTGCGGCCAGTGCGGGCGCAAGTATGAACAGCAGCGCGGCCGCCACGGCTCGAACGACGCTCCGTCGGGCCTTGCCGCTTCGCACGCGCACGGCCGCGCGCGCTCCCGCACAGCGCCAAACGCCACGCCGTACCTGCATTCGGGTCATCTGTCCACTCATGGCCTTCACCTCGATGTTGACGGAACCAGCGTTGCCAGTGGATCGGTTGCGAGAAATGATCGGCCGGCGCTGCGCTGGCGCGCGCGCCGGCCATGGATGCACGACTACGGGCCCAGCTCGAACACCGGGCCCGTGACCTGGAACTGCACCTGCTGTACGTCCTGCGAGTTGCCGCCGACCATCACCGTGAACGAGCCAGGCTCGACGACGAGCCGCATGGCAGCATTCCAGAACGCGAGGTCGCGCGGATGGAGCGTGAACGAGACCGTGCGGGTCTCGCCGGGGCGCAGCGTGATCCGCCGGAAGCCGCGAAGCCTGCGCACGGCCGGCGTGATCGATGCGACGTCGTCGCGCACGTAGAGCTGCACGACCTCGTCGCCCTCGCGCGGGCCGGTGTTCGTCACGTCGACGGTGACGACGATCGAGTCACCAGCCTCGATGGATCGCGCCGACAGTCGTGGCGCGCCGTACGCGAACGTCGTGTAGCTCAGGCCGTAGCCGAACGGGTACTGCGGCGTCCAGTGCACGTCGATGTACTTCGACGTGTATCGGTCCTCCGTCGGCGGACGCCCCGTGCTCTTGTGGTTGTAGTAGATCGGCACCTGGCCGGTCGCGCGCGGGAACGTTACCGGCAGCCGGCCCGCCGGGTTGTAATCGCCGAACAGCACGTCCGCGACCGCCGGTCCCATCTGAATGCCGAGGTACCACGCCTCGACGAGCGCCTGCGCATTCTCCGCCAGCCACGGGATTGCGAGCGGCCTGCCGTTCGTCAGCACCGTCACGACCGGCGTGCCGGTCGCGTGCACCGCCTCGACGAGCTCCTGCTGCACACCCGGCAGCCCCAGGTCGGAGCGATTGCGTGCCTCCGCACTCATCTCGCGGTCCTCGCCGACGACGAGAACGACAACGTCGGCCGCACGCGCGATGCGGAGTGCTTCCTCGAAACCGGAGCGGTCGATCTCCTCGACCGGCGCTCCCGGTGCATACAGGACCTCCGTACCCGGCGACACCGCCTGACGGATCCCGTCGAGGATCGGTACTGCGTCCCGCGGCCGCCCCGCACCCGCCCATGACCCCAGCGCCGACACCGAGTCCGCAGCGAGCGTGCCGATCACCGCGATCGTGCCCAGGTCCTTGCGGAGCGGCAGCAGCGGACTGCCGTTCACCGGCTCATTCTTCAGCAGCACGATCGACTTGCGTGCGAGGTCGCGCGCGTGCTGCACGAACTCCGGCCGAAGTGTCAGCGAATCCGTGCGCGCGGGGTCCGCATAGCGGTACGGATCGTCGAACAGGCCCAGGTCGTACTTCGCGCGCAGCACGCGACGCACGGCGTCGTCGATGATGCCTTCGTCGACGCGGCCGTCCGCTACCAGCGCCGCACCGTGACGCAGATAGATGCGGCTGATCATGTCGACGTCCACGCCCGCCCGCAGCGCGAGAGCGCCCGCCTCCGCGCTGTCCGCGGCTACCCGGTGGTTCAGCAGCTCCATGATGCCGGTGTAGTCGCTGACGAGAATCCCGTCCCAGCCCCACTCCTCGCGCAGGAGTCCGTCGATCAGCCCGTCGTGTGCGTGCATCGGCGTGCCGGCCACCTCGTTGAACGCACCCATGACGGAGCCGACGCCGGCCTCGACGGCCGCGTGGAACGGAGGCAGGTAGATCTCGCGCAGTGTGCGCTCCGACACGTCCGCTGCGTCGTAGTCGCGTCCGCCCTCCGCCGCGCCGTACGCGACGAAATGCTTTGCGGTCGCGAGGATCGTGTTGTCCGCCGACAGGTCATCGCCCTGGAAGCCGCGCACGCGTGCGGCCGCCATCACGCTGCCGAGATACGGATCCTCGCCGGCACCCTCGACGACGCGGCCCCAGCGCGGGTCGCGCGCGATGTCGACCATCGGCGCGTACGTCCACGTGATGCCGTCCGCCGACGCTTCGATGGCAGCGATGCGCGATGCGCGCTCGACCGCCTCGGGATCGAAGCTCGCCGCTTCCGCGAGCGGCACCGGGAAGATCGTGCGGAAGCCGTGGATGACGTCGTAGGCGAAGAGAAGCGGGATGCCCAGTCGCGATTCCTCGACCGCAATGCGCTGGAGGCTGCGCGTGTTCGCGGCGCCATGCACCCCCAGGAAGGAGCCGATGCGCCCCGCGCGCACGTCCTCTTCGCTGCCGGCACGCTGGGCCGGCCCTGTATCCGCGCCGGGCCCGCCCGGCTGGTTCAGCTGGCCGAGCTTCTCCTCGAGCGTCATCAGCGCGAGGATCGAATCCACGAGCTCCTCACGACGCGCGTCCGCGGCACGGTGGCGGGCCTGGAAGTCCGGGCGGTGATCGGGAACGGCGGTGGTGGAAACGGAGGCGCGGGAAGGATTCGGGGACGTCTGTGGTACTGCGGTGGAAGACGCACAGCCGACCGCAAGCAGCAGCAGGAACGGGCGAAGTCGGGGACGACGCTCAAACATGCACTGCATCCTTCTTCGGCGACCGCGGCGCCCCGCTCGACGCCCGCACGACGAGCTCCGTCGGGAGCACCACGTCCCACGCTTCGTCGTCCGCCTCGCCCGCGAGCAGCTCGAGCAGGCGCGCAGTCGCACGACTGCCAAGCTCCTGAATGGGAACGCGTACCGAGGTCAGGGAAGGACGGAGGTAGCGCGCCATCGGGATGTCGTCGAACCCCGCGAGCGAGACGTCCGCAGGGATCGTCAGCCCCGCCTCGACGAACGCGTGCAGCGCGCCGATCGCCATCGCGTCGTTCGCCGCAAACACCGCGGTCGGTCGCTCCTCCAGGCGGAGCAGCGCCTGCGCGGCCTCGTGGCCGCCCGCTTCCGTGAAGTCGCCGTGGAACTCCAGCTCCGGCACGACCGGCAGACCCGCTGCCTCCAGCGCCGCCCGGTACCCGCGCCTTCGCGCCTCGGCATCGAGGTTCGCGGCCGGCCCGCCGATCAGGGCGATCCGCCGATGCCCCGCCTCGACCAGGTGCTCGACCAGCGCACGCGCACCACCCTCGTTGTCGATGTTGATGCGGTTGACCGGCCCACCATCCACCGTGCGCTGGTTCAGCAGCACCGTCGGGAGTGGCTTGGCGAGAAGCGCAGCGAGCTCGTCCACGTCGCGGTCGGGCGCCATCACGATCAGCCCGTCGACGCGGCCTCGCATCGCCTGGAGCGCGGCTTCGACCTCGGGTCGCTGGTTGTGTGAGGTGGAGACGAGGATGTGGTAGCCGGCTTCGCGGGCAACCCGATCGATGCCCCGGATCAGCTCCGAGAAGAACTCACCGTACAGGTCCGGCAGGAGCACGCCGAGCGTCTTCGTCTGCCGTGTGATCAGGCTCCGGGCAGCGCTGCTCGGCGAGTACCGCAACCGCGCAGCCGCTGCCAGAACGCGCTCCCGCGTGGCCGGCTTCACCGGTCCGCTCTCGTTGAGCACGCGCGAGACCGTGGCTATCGAAACGTCCGCCTCACGCGCCACGTCACGGATCGTCGCCCGCATCTCGACCTTCTGGCTGGAGTCCCGCCGAGTCCGTCCGACCCGCCGACTGCCGGGTGCCGCGCCGGCGGAGCTGCGGTCCCGCTGGCGCTGGAAACGTTTACAATATTACGTCACGGAATGCAAGCATTTCGTTACAGCACGGCCGAACGGTCGGCCCCGGTACGGGTTGGCCTGATCGGTTACGGGCTTGCGGGACGGTACTTTCACGCGCCACTGATCGCGGCCGTGCAGGGACTCGAGCTTGCCGCGGTGGTCACCCGCGACACGACCCGGGCGGCACAGGCGCGCGCGGAGTATCCGGGCGTACGGATCGTCGACGGCCCGGATGCGCTCCTCCACTCGGACGACATCGAGCTGGTCGTCATTGCCACGCCGAACCGGACGCATGCGCCGCTTGCGCTGGCGGCCCTGGACGCGGGGCTGCACGTCGTCGTGGACAAGCCGCTTGCGCCGGACGCCGCGACGGCCCGGGCGGTGATCGAGCGGGCGGAGGCGCGGCAGCGGCTGCTGACAGTCTTTCAGAACCGGCGCTGGGACGGCGACTTCCTGACGGTGCGTCGCCTGGTTGCGGACGGTCGACTCGGCGCGGTGCTTCGTTTCGAGTCGCGCTTCGAGCGCTGGCGGCCGGAGCCGAAGCCGGGCTGGCGTCAGTCGCCTGCCCGGGAGGATGCCGGAGGTCTGCTGTACGATCTCGGCTCGCACCTCATCGACCAGGCGCTCGTGCTGTTCGGACCGGTCACGAGCGTGTACGCGGAGCTGCGTGGCCGCGGCCCGGAGGTCACGGTCGACGCGGATACCTTCGTCGCGTTACGCCACGCCTGCGGTGTGCGTTCTCACCTGTGGATGAGCGAGCTAGCCGCGCAGGCGGGTCCGCGCTTCCGGGTGCTCGGGACCAGCGCGGCGTTCACCAAATGGGGACCGGACGTGCAGGAGGCGCGGCTGCGCGCCGGTGTGCGTCCGCATGCGGGATGGAGCGCTGAGCCGGAGGACGCGTGGGGTCGCCTCGGCGACGATGCCCGCACCATTCCTGTTGCGACCGAGCCAGGGCGGTGGGTTACGTTCTATGAGGAGCTGGTCGCAGCCGTGCGCGCCGGTGCGCCCGTGCCTGTGGACCCGCGCGATGCCGTCGCCGTCCTCGAGGTAATCGAGGCGGCGCGTGCAGGAAACGAGGAGGTTCCATGAGGACGACGTTGGTCGCGGTTCTGATGCTGGGCGTGGCCGGGTGTGGCGCTCGCGAGCCTGAGCTCAGGCCCCGCGCTCCCGTCGAGAACACCATCACGATCACCGGTGCGGACGGCACGGTTGCCGGGGAGATGCGGCTGACCCGCGAGGACTACGTCGCGGAGAACATGGTGAACGCGACCCCGGCCGAAGTGCTCGACGTCCTCCCCGCCGCATTCGCGGCCGTCGGTCTGCCGACCCCGGAGATCGACCCATACCAGCGCCTCGCCGTTGTCCAGCCACACATCGTCACGCGTCGCCTGGGGGGAGTCCGGATGTCGACATACTTCGACTGCGGGCGCGGCCCCGCGGGGCTGTACGCGGACCTCTACCGGATCCACCTCTCGGTCGCGACCCAGGTCGAGCCTGCCGGTGAGAGCGGCAGCGTGGTCCTCACACGTGTCAGCGCGATCGGGCAGAACACCGGTGGGACATCGGGCAACACCGGCTGTTCATCCCTGGGGCAGCTCGAAGCCCGGATCGTGAAGGCCCTGCGCGAAGCGCTCGGCTGAGCGACGCAGCACGAGAACGACGCCGCGGCCGCCGGGAAACCGGCTGCCGCGGCGTTCGTTTTTCCGCGAGTCACGATACGGATGGGCCGGGTGGGGATCGAACCCACGACCCTGGGCTTAAAAGGCCCCTGCTCTACCACTGAGCTACCGGCCCGCGAAAAGCTAGCCGTGATCGGGGGTGCGATCAACGCGGTGCGGGCCCTGTCAACGGTTACTCCGGCTGCGACGCGACGCCCTCGGGCGGATGCTCCTCCAGGGTCGGCCGTCCGCGGAGCGCCATGTTGTACCCCATGAGTGCCCCGACGACGGCCGCGACGATGTGTCCGAGCAGCAGCCCAGCGGTCAGCGCCGGGGTCAGCGCCTCCCAGCGGAACGTCGGGAAGAAGAGGGATGCAACGAGGTTCAGCAGGAACCAGGCGAGGATGGAGGTGAGGCCGAGCGCAATGCCGTGGAGGATGGGCGCCTGCATCGCCCGGAAGCCGGCGAAGTAGCCGCCGGTCCAGAATCCAACGATCAGTGCGAGACTCACCCACAGCTCCTCGCCGCCGTCGGGGCCGAGCAGCCCGCTCGCGATGAAGACAAAGACGAGCAGCGACGTAGCGCCGATCGCAACGAGCCAGCCGCCCAGTGCGGGCAGTGTTCGCACGTTCTGCAGGTGTTCGGTGTGCACGAGGTCCCTCCTCCAGTCTGCGCCGGTCATGTTTTCCGACGTCGGGTTCGGCCGGCGCCATCGACCGGTGAGGATCGGCCAGATCCATGCCGGCATCGCAGCTTGACACGCGAAGCCGTCGACCCGTACACTGCCCGGCGTTTCCTGCCACAATTTCGACACCAACGGCCCCAGGCCGTTCACTGCATGCGCCTCCGGCTCGCGCAATAGCCGGTGGTGCAGCTGCGCCGAGAGTTCGTCTCGGCCTGCCTTACCCCGCGGCCCGACGCCGGGACCGCTCAGCACGCAGCATCAGATCGGTTTCTGGAGCGGCGCTTCCCTCCCGGGGGGAGCGCCATGCAGGGGCATACCATCCACCCGGTGCACCCGGAGGTGAGAATGCACGCCCGATTCAACCGCATCACGTTCGTGCTGCTGTTCCTGCTCGTGCCGCTCGGGCTCAGCGCCCAGGAGAGCGCCCGGATCGCGGGGACGGTCACGTCGGAGGTAGGACGCCCGCTCGTCGGAGCCCAGGTATTCATTCCTGGCACGGGGATCGGGACACTTACGAACGAGAGCGGCAGCTTCCTCCTTCTGAACGTCACGCCGGGAACGCACACCCTGCGGGTCCAGCTGATCGGCTGGAGCACCTCGGATCGGCCGGTCACGGTTACCGCGGGGGAGTCCGTGACGATCAACGTGCAGCTGAGCGAGTCGGCGATCGCACTCGACGAGGTGGTGGTTACGGGCGCCGGGCAGGCAGTCGAGAAGAAGCGGCTGGGGAACACGGTCGCAACGATCAACATGGACCGCCTGGAGGACGCCCCGACTGCGAGCATGGCGGAGGTGCTCCAGGGCCGCGAGCCGGGCGTGATCGTGCAGCAGACCGGCGGCATGGCGGGTGAGGGTGCGAACATCCTGATCCGCGGCGGCTCGTCGCTGTCGCAGGCGAACCAGCCGATCATCTATGTCGACGGCGTACGTATCAACTCGGAGGGTGGTCAGGGCGGCGTCGGCGCGGCATCCCGACTGAACGACATCAACCCGGAAGCGATCGCACGCATCGAGGTGCTGAAGGGCGCGGCCGCGGCCACGCTGTACGGCACGGAAGCGTCGAACGGCGTCATCCAGATCTTCACGAAAAACGGTCACGCCGGCGCACCGCGCTGGGAGCTGCAGACGGAGTGGGGCTTCTCGTCGCAGCCGGACTCACGCTACGTACCGCTTGCCGGCTTCGCGCGCTCGGACACCGCGGCTGCGCGGCTGAGCGAGTTCTGGGGGAAGGACATCCGGCCGTTCGAGGTGTTCACCACCCCGCTCACGCCGTTCGTCTTCGAGACGGGCAACTTCCAGAGTCACGCGCTCTCGGTGAGCGGCGGCTCCGACGCGATCAGCTACTTCGTGTCCGGGCGCTACGCGAAGGAGGACGGCCCGTTCGGCGGCACCGACCAGGTGCCTGCGCCGTTCGAGGCGGAGCGCGACCTCGACGAAAAGAAGCAGGCGAACGCGACGCTCTCGATCTACCCGCTCGAGAACCTGCGCATGCGCCTGACGACGAACTACACGGACAGCTTCCACTCCATCCCGTCGAACGGCAACGACACGAACGGCGCGTTCTCGCTCGCGATCATGTCGAAGCCGGAGCTCGCGCGCGGGCCGGTGGGTGACTTCCCTGCCGGCAACCCCTCGGGCGCCTACGCCTTCTCGACGATCCCGGAGACGATGGCGATCCTCCGTCGCGAGAACGTGCGCCGCTTCGGTGGCGGCCTCACAACGACGTTCACGCCCATCGCGGACCTCGCGATCGAGGGCACGTTCGGCATCGACGTGACGAGCACGCTCTACGAGAACTTCCGGCCCTACGGCTGGAACGTAAGCGGCGTCTCGAGCACCGACGTGCAGGGTCAGCGCTTCGTGCGCGACATCCAGAAGCGCGACCTCACGTTCGACGCGAAGGCGAGCTGGAACCACGAGCTGAATGCGACGTGGTCCTCATCGTTCGTCGCCGGTGCACAGCTCCTGATCAGCGACCGGCACACCTCGGACAACAACGGCGACCAGTTCCCTGCTCCGGGCCTGGAGGTGACCGGTGCGGGCGCGAACCAGAGCGTCGACGAGTTCGTGCTGAAGACCGTGAACGCGGGTGTGTACGCACAGGAGCAGGTCGGCTTCCGTGACTGGCTGTTCGCGACGGTCGGTGCGCGCTTCGACCGCCACTCGGCGTTCGGTGAGAGCGCGGGCGGCGCACTCTACCCGAAGGCGTCGGTGTCCTTCGTACCGAGCGACATCGAGGGCTTCTCGCTGCCCCTCGTCAGCACCCTTCGCCTGCGCGCGGCGCTCGGAAAGTCGGGACTGCAGCCGGGCGCATTCGACAAGTTCACGACGTTCGGCCCACTCGCGTCGTCGGAGGGACCCGGTGTCTCACCGGACAACCTCGGCAACGACGATCTGAAGCCGGAGGTCTCGACGGAGCTCGAGGTCGGCGGCGAGATCGGTTTCTTCGATAACCGGCTCGGCCTGAACATGACGTACTGGAACCGCGTGACGAGTGACGTCCTGGTCAACCGCCAGTTCGCGCCGTCCGGTGGCTTCCTCAGCACGCAGCTCGACAATATCGGCGAGATCAAGGCGCACGGGTTCGAGATCGGTGTGAACGCCGCAGCGCTCACGCGCGAGAAGCTGTCGATCAACCTGTTCGCGAACGCCGCATACCTGTCGCGCAAGGTGACCGACATGGGCGGCGCGCCCGACCTCAAGGTCGGATACTTCCGCTACCTCACCTGGATCAAGGAGGGCTACGCGCCGGGCGCCTTCTTCGGCGCGATCCGCTCGCCGGATCCGTACCCGATCGACATCGGCGGCGACCACAACGCGGAGTCGGAGGCGGAGCTGCTTGCGTTCTTCAGCCAGCCTCGCTCGCCGGATGCGTTCCGCGTGGCCGTGATCGACGAGGACGGCGACGGCGATCTCGTCGACCACTACCTCGGCAAGCCGCTGCCCGACTGGTCCGGCTCGTTCGGCGCCGACGTCTCGTTCCTCGGCAACTTCCGGCTGAGCACGATGTTCGAGTTCAAGGCGGGCAACTTCTCGGTGCACAACCTGTCGCACGAGTTCCGCTACAACCACTCGCTGCTCGGTCGCAACACGCCGGAGGTCGCGGCGCTCGAGGCAGTCCTGCTGAACCCTGCGAGCACGGCGCAGGAGCGGCTGGAGGCCGCGCGCGAGTACGTGACGAACTGGGGCGGCGGCCTCGCACCGTACGCCGGCATGAACGCCGTCGAGAAGGGCGACTACATCCGCTGGCGCGAGCTGAGCCTTACCTGGGACGTCCCGACGCACTTCGTCGCCGGCATCGGCATCGAGCACATGTCGCTCACCGGCTCGGTGCGCAACCTGACACTCTGGACCGGCTATACGGGGATCGACCCGGAGAACAACGTGATCTCGCCCAACCAGAACGGCGTCGATCAGTACATCTACGGTACCGACGGGTGGCGGCCCGGCGTTCCGCGCCGGTTCACACTGTCAGCCCGCATCGGCTTCTGAGGAGGCGAACATGAACGCATATGCGAAGCTCTGCACCATCGTGCGCCGCGCCCGCGTCCTCGCCCTCGTCGGGGCCATCACGCTGGCGGGATGCGACGGACTGCTCGAGGTCGACAACCCGAACAACGTCGGCGAGGGCGACCTGCAGGAGCCGGGATCGGTCGCGGCACTGGTTAACGGCGCGCTCGCGACGACCGCCGAGGCGTACACGACGATCACGCGTGCGCACGTGACCCTCACCGACGAGTACGACTGGGCCGGTTCGTGGGACGCCGCCGGTGAGCTGGATCGCGGCGCGCTGAACAACACGGCAAACGACTTCACCAAGGAGGGCTTCAACGACGTTGCGCGCGGCCGCTGGATGGCAGCCGAGGCGTACCGGCTGACGAGCGAGTTCGATGCGGCAGGCACACTGCCGAACCGGATGCTGCTCGCACGGTCCGCGCTGTACCTCGGCATCAATTACCTGCTCATCGCGGACAGCTATGAAGACTTCGCGCTGTCGGACAAGCGGGAGGCCGCGCAGCCGATCGGCCCGGCGAACATGCACACGCTGTACGATCAGGCAATCGCGCTGTTCGCGGAGGCCGAGTCGATCGCCAGTGCGGCGGGCAATACCAATGTGCGGCTCGCGGCGATCGCACTGACCGCGCGGGCTCACTACGCGAAGGCGCTCTGGCAGATGCTGAACGCCGGTGGCACGCCGGCCCAGCCGCTGATCAGCGTCGCCGCGGCGGATGCGGCGGCGAGCCAGCTCATCGCACTCGCGCCGGCGGACTGGCGCTACGAGTTCTCGTTCAGCCCGACCACGACGACGAACGTCGCGGCCGCGTGGATCAACGATCGCAACGAGATGATCGTGGGTGCCACGTACGCGCAGCCGGACGCGTCGGGCAAGAAGATCTGCTCGCCGTACAACCCTGCCTGTACGGACGACGGCATCCTGTACCAGGACCCGATCGACGGGATCCCGGATCCGGCCCTCAAGCGCATCGTCTACGACTTCATCGAGGATATCCAGTACTCGTCGCAGACGGTGATCGGCGTGCGTGAGATGCGACTGATCCTCGCGGAGTCCGCGCTGCAGCAGGGGGACACCGACGGGTTCGTGACACAGATCAATGAGGTTCGTGCACTGGAGGGGCTCACGGACTACGACCCCGACGTGCACGCGATCACGCCGCGCGACATGCTCATCCACACGCGGCTGGTGAACCTGTTCCTCCAGCCCATGCGACGCCTTGCCGATATGTACCGGTTCGGCATTCCTTCCCCCACATGGGTGGAATCGTCGGAGGCGGCGACGCAGCCGGGGACCGTGTTCCCGATCAGCGACGAGGAGCGTCTCGCGAACTGTTACTTCAACGGTACCTGCTGAACGCATGCGCGCCCGTTGCCTAACCCGCGCCGTGGCAGCCGTGCTGCTGACGCTCCAGCTCGCCGGCTGCTACGGCTACGCGGTCACGCAGGAGCCACCGGAGCCGGGTGAGTCCGTTCGCGCGCGACTCACCCCTGGCGGCAGGGTCTGGATGGCGGAGAACGTCGGTCGCAGCCGCGAGACGGTGGACGGCACCTTCGTTCGTGCGCAGGACAATGCCCTCGTGTTCACGACGTGGCGGACCGACCTGCCCGGAGCCACCCAGTTCCGTACATCGATCGACACGCTGCGCATCCCGCAGCAGCATGTCGCGGCATTCGAGGAACGCCGCCTGTCCGTGGGCAGGACGGCGATCCTCGTCGCGGGAATCGCCGGGGTCGTCGCGCTTGCGTTCAGCGAGCTGGGCGGAATCGGCGGCGGTAGTGAAGGTGGCCAGGGGGGCGGCGTCTTCTTCACCGCTCCGCTCCGGCTGCCGTTGAACCGCTGAGTCACGTGCAATCCACAGAGGAGGAGATCGAATGAGCAGCATGGCGCATGCGGGAGCGCGCAGGCTCGCAGTCCTGTGTGTCTCACTGCTGGCGGCACCGGCCGGCGTGTTCGCGCAGGACGCGGACCCGTTCGCGGCGCTCGAGTGGCGCAACATCGGACCGAACCGTGGCGGTCGCTCGATCGCCGTCGCCGGCAGTGACGCACGTCCGCTCGAGTACTACTTCGGCGCCACCGGCGGTGGCCTGTGGAAGACGACGGACGGCGGGACGACGTGGGAGCCCGTCACGGACGGCCAGATCAACTCCGCATCCGTCGGATCGATCGCGGTGTGCCCGGCGAACCCCGACGTGGTCTATATCGGCACCGGCGAGACACAGCTCCGCGGCAACATCCAGGCGGGCGACGGGCTGTACAAGTCGACGGACGCGGGCAAGACCTGGCAGCACATCGGACTGCGCGAGACCCGCAACTTCTCGCGCGTGCGCGTGCATCCGACGAACTGCGACATCGTCTTCGCCGGCGGCTTCGGCGAGTACGGCGTGGAGAACGAGGACCGTGGGCTCTACCGGTCCCGCGACGGCGGCCGCACCTGGGAGAAGGTGCTCTACCGCGATGCGAAGACCGGCGCGGTCGACATCTCGATCGATCCGAAGAATCCGGACGTCATCTACGCGGCGCTCTGGGATGCATTCCGGAAGCCGTGGGCGATGTCGAGCGGCGGCCCGGGCAGCGGCCTCTTCAAGAGCACCGACGGGGGCACCACGTGGACGGAGATCACGCGCAACCCCGGCTTGCCGCGGGACCAGGTGATCGGCAAGATCGGCGTGTCCGTGTCCGGTGCCGACCCGAACCGCGTGTACGCGATCATCGAGGCGGACAGTGGCGGTGTCTTCCGCTCCGACGACGGCGGTGCGACGTGGCAGCTCATGAACACCGAGCGGAAGCTGCGTCAGCGCGCGTTCTACTACACGCGCATCTACGCGGACCCGGTGGACGTCGACCGCGTCTACGTCGTCAACGTCCAGTTCTGGCGCTCCGACGACGGCGGCAAGACGTTCGACACGCAGATCCGCGTGCCGCATGGCGACAACCACGACCTCTGGATCGCCAGCAACGACAACCAGCGGATGATCAACGCCAATGACGGCGGCGGGAACGTCAGCTTCAATGGCGGCCGCACCTGGACCGAGCAGGACTATCCGACCGCACAGCTCTATCGCATCGGCGTGACCGCCCACGAGCCGTATCACGTCTGCGGCGGCCAGCAGGACAACAGCACCGTATGCGTGCCGTCGAAGGGCTGGGATCACCTTGCGGCGACGGACCAGTTCTTCTACGCGCCCGGCGGCTGCGAGAGCGGCTACGTCAGTAACGATCCCGAGGTCATCAACATCTTCTACGCCGGCTGCTACGGCGGCGCCCTGGACCGCTTCGACTACGTGTCCGGCCAGCGCCGTCCGGTCAACGTCTGGCCGGAGAATCCGATGGGCTGGTCCTCGAAGGACCTGAAGGAGCGTGTGCAGTGGACGTTCCCCATCGTTTTCTCGCGCAGCGGGCCGAAGACGCTCTACACGACGTCACAGCACGTCTGGAAGAGCACGAATGAAGGACAGAGCTGGGAGCGCATCAGCCCCGACCTGACACGCGCCGAGCCGAGCACCATGGAGGCGTCGGGCGGACCGATCACGAAGGACCAGACTGGTGTCGAGACGTACCCGACGGTGTTCGCGCTCGCGACGTCGCCTCATGACCCGAACGTGCTCTGGGCCGGCACCGACGACGGCATCGTACAGGTGACGCGCGATGGCGGTGCGAACTGGACCGACGTCACGCCGCCGGACATGCCGGAGTTCACCAAGATCTTCACGGTGGAGGTCTCGCCGCACGTACCGTCGCGTGCATACGTCGCAGGGCACCGCATGCTGCTGGGCGACTACAAGCCCTACGCATACGTGACCGAGGACTACGGCCAAACCTGGAGGAGCATCACCGACGGCATCCCGGAAGGCGACTTCGCACTCACGATCCGCGAGGACGTCGTGCAGCCGGGGCTGCTGTACCTCGGCACGGAGAAGCGCGTCTGGGTCTCGTTCAACAACGGGCGGAGCTGGCGGTCGCTGCAGCAGAACATGCCGATCGTACAGATCGCGGACATCGCCTCGACGCGTGAGGACATCGCGATCGCAACGCACGGCCGTTCCTTCTACATCATGTACGACGTCGCGCCGCTGCGTGCGCTCGCGCGCACGAACGGCGAGGTCGCACCGGTAGCGCTCTTCCCGCCGAACCCGGCGGAGCGTGCGGTCGAGCGCGGCGCATCGATCTACTACTACCTGTCACAGCCGGCCGACTCGGTGACGCTCGAGTTCCTGGACGAGCAGGGGAACGTCATCCGCACGTTCACCGGAACGTCGGCGGATTCCGCCGGCCCGGCACAGGGCGGCGGCGGACGCTTCGCGGGTGGCGACACCCGCCCCTCGACGAAGGCGGGCCTGAACCGCTTCCTGTGGGACATGCGCTACCCCGGCTTCACCGACTTCGAGGGGATGATCATGTGGGCCGCAGGTAACCGTGGTCCCATGGCCGTGCCCGGCACGTACCAGGTGCGCCTGACTGCGAACGGTCAGACGCAGACCCAGCCGCTCGAGATCCGCATGGATCCGCGACTCGAGGGCGAGGTGACGATCGAGGACCTGCGCGAGCGCCACGAGCTCGCGATGCAGGTGCTCGAGCGCGTCAGCGAGGCAAACGAAGCAGTCATCCTGAGCCGCGACGTCAAGGCACAGGTCGACGATCGCCTCGCGAAGACCGACGTGGCGCAGATCGAGGAGGTCGGGCAGCGCGTCAAGACGAAGATCTCCGACGTCGAAGGGCGGATCTACCAGGTGCGCAACCAGAGCAGTCAGGACCCGCTCAACTACCCGATCATGCTGAACAACAAGCTCGCTTCACTGCTCGCGCTCATCGAGCGTGGCGAGTACAGGCCGACCGACCAGATGTACGAGGTCTTCGAGAGCCTGTCGGGCAGACTCGACGAGGAGCTGAACGCGCTCAACCTCATCATCGCCACCGACCTGGCAGAGCTGAACCGGCTGCTCGAGCAGAACGGGCTGGAGCAGGTACGGGCGGAGCAGAAGGGGAAGGTGACGACGTAGCACGGGATGCTGGAGGCGGGCCGTGAGGGCCGGGGGCCGTAAGGCCCTCGGCTGCGCCGGTTGCAGCGTCCCGCTGCGCCGGTTGCAGTCTGCCACTGACCGTGCCGCGCCAGGTCGCGATGTACCTGATGCGCGAGCTGCTCGACTACACCGGACGTAATCTTCCGCTAGGCCGGCTTCGCGGCCTCCATGTACAGGGTTTCTTCGGGCCGGTTGTCGAGGAGCTCGAGGTCGGGCACGCTGCCCTGCTGGTAGCTGCAGCGGCGCACGTCGGTGAATCCTGCCTCGTGCAGAGCGTCGCTGAGCAGGGCCTCGTCGTACATGTAGCGATGCGTGCGCAGCGCGGGTGCGGGCTCGTCCGTGTAGAAGTAGGCAACCGCTTCGCGCCGGTTGCCCTGCAGGTACATCCGCACGGCGTGCTCGAGGTCGGGCACACAGATCCTGACGACGCCGGTCGGCTTCAGCACGCGATGGATCTCGCGCAGGATGCGCATGCCCTCCGCAAGGTAGAAGTGCTCGAGCACGTGCGACATGTAGACGAAGCCTGCAATGCTGTCGGGAAAGGGCAGCCGTCGGGTGATGTCGGCGTGGATGAAGGTGTGCTCGCGGAGCCGCATGACGTACTCGTCCTCGGAGATCCACTTCACCGTGTTGGCGCTGCGGTACACGCGGCGGAGGAGCGGTGCAGGTGCGCCGGCGAGGAGGGAGTGAAGGCTGGCGTCGACATGGATCCAGCCCGGCGCCACGGACAGTCCGCTGCCGAGGTTGAGGCGACAACCGTCCGGCACGTTGCGGCGCACGCGGTTGTGCGCAACCAGCAGCGCCATCCGGTCAGCGAGTCGGCCGAGCACGCCTTCCTAGAGCTCCAGTGTGATCTGCGTGTTCCACTCGAACGAGCGCCGGTGGTGTGGCGTCAGTCCGAGGTCGATGATCGCGCTGCGATGCTGCGCCGTCGCATAGCCGACGTTCGAGTCCCAGCCGTAGCCCGGGTAACGTCCGGCAAGGAGTGACATCACGCGGTCGCGCACGACCTTGGCCAGGATCGATGCGCACGCGATCGCGTGCACCTTCGCGTCGCCATCAATGATCGCCGTGTGCCGGGAGCCGAGCTCCGGGATGGGCAGGCCGTCCACGAGGATGTGCTGCGGGGGCACGCGCAGCCGCGCGAGTGCGCGGCGCATCGCGAGATGACTCGCGCGCAGGATGTTGAGGCGGTCGATCTCGCGCGGGCTCGCCGCCGCTATACCATAACAGAGCGCCTTCTCCCGGATCTCCAGGAAAAGGCGCTCGCGTGCTTCCGGTGTGAGACGCTTGCAGTCGTCGACACCGCGGATCGTCACGCCGCGCGGCATGATGACGGCCGCGGCCATGACGGGACCGGCGAGCGGGCCGCGACCCGCTTCGTCCACGCCTGCAATGTGCTCGATCCCCTCGTCCCAGAGCGCGCTTTCGACTTCCAGCAGCTTTTTCAGCCGCCACGTCTCCGCGCGCTTGCGACCCGCCGCGGTCTTCGGCCGCGGCTTCCGCCGTGGGCCCCGGGCTGCGGGCACGGCGCGACCGGCTCAGCCCTGTTGCGTCTTCTCGCGGATGCGCGCCTTCTTGCCGCGCAGCGCACGCAGGTAGTACAGCTTTGCACGCCGCACACGACCCTGCCGCACCAGCTTGATCGACTCGACCGAGGGCGAGTGGAGCGGGAAGACGCGCTCGACGCCGATCCCGCCCGAGATCTTGCGCACCGTGAACGTCTCGCTGACACCGCCACCCTTGCGGGCGATACAGACGCCCTCGAACGCCTGGAGGCGCTCCTTGTCACCCTCGCGCACGCGAACGTTGACGCGGATCGTGTCGCCCGGGTTGAACGCGGGCAGATCGTCGCGCATCTGCTGCCTGGTGACTTCCTGCATCACATCCATGGTCGCCCCCTTCTGTTCGCCCTCCGCTCACCTCGCCAGGAGGGGCCAGGGTCCGTTCTCTCTGTAAGCCATCATCGGATCGCCACACACGCGGCCGCGACCCGGCTCGACCGGCCGCGGCGAATCGACCCGCAGCCTTTTAAAGTAGCACCTTCCACCCCCGCGCGTCAGTCCGTCGCAGGGTCCTCCATCTGTCGCACGTGGCGCTCCCACAGGTCGGGGCGCCGCTCCCGCGTCAGCCGCTCCGCTTCCGCCCGCCGCCAGGCCGCGATCTTCGCCGCGTGGCCGGAGAGCAGGACGGGCGGCACATCCAGCCCGCGGTAGGACGCGGGCCTCGTATAGCTCGGCGGGCTGAGCAGCGCCTCGTCGTAGAACGAATCGCTGCTGGCCGCCTCGTGCGTCCCGAGCGCACCCGGCAACAGCCGGATCACGGCATCGGCCACTGCGAGCGCGGCGATCTCGCCGCCACTCAGGACGAAGTCGCCGAGCGAGATCTCCTCGGTGGCCAGGTGATCGGCGACGCGCTGGTCCACGTCCTTGTAATGGCCGCAGAGCAGCGTGATCTCCCGCTCGACCGCGAGCCGCACCGCATCGTCGTGCGTGAAGCGCCGGCCCCGCGCACTCATCAGCAGGATCGGTCCGGCCGGCTTCAGGTCGTCGATCGCCTCGAAGAACGGCTCGGGCTTCATCACCATGCCGGGCCCGCCGCCGAACGGGTAATCGTCGACCGTGCGATGCCGGTCATGCGTGTAGTCGCGGAGGTCCACGACGCGAACGCCGACCAGCCCCTTCTCCTGCGCGCGGCCCGGGATGCTGAGTGCGAGCGGCTCCCGGAAGAAGCCGGGGAAGATCGTGATGATGTTGATCTGCATCACGACCGCGCCTCCCTCACAGCTCCAGCAGTCCCTCCGGGGGATCGATCACGACTCGTCCTCCCGCGACGTCGACCTGTCGCACGATCCGGGCGGCGAAGGGGATCAGGTGCAGCTTCCCGTCGGGCGCCTTGACCTCGAGCATGTCCGCGGGCTCCAGCTCGTAGACCTCGCGGATGGTGCCGACAACGGTCCCGTCCTCCTTCACCACCGTCAGCCCCAGCAGCTCGTGGTAGTAGACCTCGTCCGGCTCGAGCGGCGCCAGCGCGGCGCGCTCGGCGAGCAGGTAGCGACCTGCGAGCAGCTCGGCCGTGTTGCGGTCGTCGACGCTCTCGAACTTCACCAGCTCGCCCCGCTTGAAGGGGCGGCTGTGCTCGACGATCAGCGGTTCGGCTGCCTCATCGAGGATGCCCTCCTCATCTCCGAGGAGCAGCTCCATCCCCTCGACGAACACGTCTTCGGGCGCATCGGTGAGGGGCCAGACGAACAGCTCGCCCCTCGTCCCGTGCGCCCTTACAAGGTGGCCGACGACCAGGTGCTCCGGCAGGGAGCGACCCGCGTCCGCCGACAAGCTCAGGCCTCTGCGTCCGCTTCGCCGGCCGCGCCGCGCGGCGTGCCGGGATCGAACGTCTCGGCTGCCTCGGCGACCGTGGTCTGCGGCTCGACCGTCTCACCGGCGGCCGGCTCGACCCTGGCCTCGGCCGCCGGCGCTGCCTGCTTGCGACCCTTCTTCGGTGCGGCCTGCGGCTCGTGCACCTCGACCTGCGGCCGCTCGTGCTCGCCCGAGAGCGGGAAGAGCGCGACCTTGTCGTCGCCGCCCTTGCGCGCCTTCCTCACCAGCGAGGCGACCGTGTCGCTCATGCCGGCGCCCTTGCCGACCCACGCGTCGACCTTCTCCAGGTCGAGGCGCAGCTCCGCCGGCTGACGGCGCGGGTTGTAGAACCCGAGCGTGTCGAGGTACTCACCACCGCGCGGCTTGGCGCTGTCGGTCACCACCACGCGATAGCTCGGCTGCTTCTTCCGGCCAATGCGCCGGAGTCGGATCGTTACGGCCATGTTTGCTAGAACCTCGCTTGCAGCGCCGCGTCAGCGCCGCGTCAGAACATGCCGGGCATACGCGGCATCCCGCGCAGCCCGCCCATCATCTTGCCCATCCCCATCCCCTTCAACTGCTTCATCAGTTTCTGCATCTGCTTGAACTGATCGAGCAGCCGGTTCACCTCCTGAACCGTGCGACCCGAGCCCGCTGCGATCCGCTTACGCCGGGAGCCGTTGATGATTTCCGGCCGCTTGCGCTCCTGCGGCGTCATCGAGAGCACGATGGCCTCGATGTGCTTGACCTGCTTCGGGTCGACCTTCGCCTGCTTCAGTGCCTTGGTGTTCACACCCGGGATCATCTTCAGCAGGCCCTCGAGCGGCCCCATCTTCTGGAGCTGCCCCATCATCACGAGGAAATCCTCGAGATCGAACTTCCCTTCCCTCGCGACCTTCTTCTCGAGCCTCTTCGTCTGCTCGACGTCGAAGGCCTCCTGCGCCTTCTCGACCAGCCCGACGACGTCACCCTGCTGGAGGATGCGACCCGCCATGCGCGACGGATCGAAGACCTCCAGCCCGTCCGGTCGCTCGCCCACGCCGACGAACTTGATCGGCACGCCCGTGACACCGCGCACGCTGAGCGCCGCACCGCCCCGCGCGTCACCATCCATCTTCGTCAGGATGACGCCGGTGAGCGGCACGTTCTCGTGGAAGCCCTGCGCGACGCGCACCGCTTCCTGACCGATCATGGCGTCAACGACGAGCAGCACCTCCGTGGGGTTCGTCACCTCACGGATGCGCTTCAGCTCCTGCATCAGCGCGTCGTCGATCTGCAGACGACCCGCCGTGTCCAGGATCAGTGCGCGGTGCCGCCCGCGTGTTGCAGCCTCGAGCGCGGCCTTCGCCAGCTTCCCGACGTCCTTCTCCGAGCGGTCGGAGTAGACCGGGACGCTGACCTGCCTGCCGAGCGTCTCGAGCTGGTCGATCGCCGCGGGACGCTGCACGTCCAGCGCGGCCAGCATCGGCTCGCGGCCCTCGCGCTTCAGCCGCTTCGCCAGCTTCGCGGCCGTCGTCGTCTTGCCGGACCCCTGCAGGCCCGCCAGCAGGATCACGGTCGGCCCGACCGGCGCGACACGGATCCCCTCCGCCCTCTCGCCCAGCAGCGCGATCAGCTCGTCGTGAACGATCTTGACGATCTGCTGCCCCGGCTGGACCGACTTGAGGACCTGCTCGCCGAGCGCGCGCTCCTCGACCTTCGCGAGGAACTCTTTCGCCAGCTGGTAGTTGACGTCCGCCTCGAGCAGCACGCGGCGAACCTCGCGCAGCCCCTCGCGGATCATCGGCTCGGTCAGCAGCCCGCGCTGCCTGAACCGGCCGAGTACGCCATCCAGTTTTTCCGAAAGTTCCTCGAACATCACGTCTCTACTGCACCGGGCGGTTTGGATCCAAGCCCGGTAGTTTAGCCTGATTTTCGGAGTTACTCAAGGTTGGGGCGGGGGCTCGGGCGGGTTTTCACCGAGGTGAGCCCCGTCATGTTTCCCCTATCCGCCAACCGATGCGTACGCCCGCACCGGGAAGCTCCCCATCCCCCGGACCGGCGCAGGGACGGCCGAGAAGCGGAATCCGCTCTCGGGGAGTGCCTCGAGGCCGTGCAGGTGTTCAACGATGGGGATGCCGGCGCCCAGCAGAGTGGTATGGACGGGACGGCGGCCGTCCGCGGTGTCGTCGATGTTGAAGGAGTCGATCCCGACGAGGGCAGCGCCGGCGTCCCGGAGGACCTCGGCGGCGCGCTCAGTCAGGAAGGGATGCCCCTGGAGGTAGGCTTCGGTCGGCCAGTGGCGGGCCCAGCCCGTGTGGACGAGGACCGCGTGCCCTGCTACATCCACCCTCTCGAACAGGTCCGCATCGAGCCTGCGCCCCCTGTCCCCGGCGCGGATCAGGATCCCGGGCAGCTCCGCGAGCGCGGAGAGGTCCAGTGCGGCGAGGTCGTCTCCGGTCTCGAAGCGGTGGAACGGGGTGTCGATGTAGGTGCCGGTGTTGCCGACCATCGCGACGCGCGCGATGTGAAACTCGGTGCCCTCGGCGTAGTGTGCCCGTGAGTCGGCGCGACTCAGGTGATCCGTAATCACCGGTGCCGGCAGGCCCGGGTACATGAGCATGCCGGGCTCGACCGGATGGCTCAGGTCGATGAATCTGCGCATCAGCTTACCGCGATGATCTGCTCGCGGCGCGTACCCACCGACACGAACGCGACCGGCACGCCGGTCAGCTCCTCCAGCCTGTGCACGTACTCGAGCGCGCGCGGCGGGAGGTCTGCGATTGTGCGCGCGTCGGACGTGCTGCTGTTCCAGCCCTCGAACGTCTCGTAGATCGGCTCTACGCGGTCGAGCACGCCGAAGTCGTAGGGGAAGTGCTCGTACTCCCTGCCGTCTGCGCGGTAGCCGGTACAGATGCGGATCTCGTCGAAGCTGTCGAGGACGTCGAGCTTGGTCAGCGCAAGACCGGTCAGGCCGTTGACGAGTGCGGCGTAGCGCACAACGACGGCGTCGAACCACCCGCAGCGGCGCGGACGGCCCGTGGTCGCGCCGTACTCGCCGCCGAGCTCGCGCAGCCGGTCGCCGAGCTCGCCGGTGATTTCCGTGGGCAGCGGGCCGGAGCCAACGCGCGTCGTGTACGCCTTCACGACGCCCAGGACGGAATCGATGCGGGTCGGCCCGATGCCGACGCCGGTCGCAGCTCCGCCTGCCGTAGTGGATGACGACGTGACGTACGGGTAGGTGCCGTGATCGACGTCGAGCATGGCACCCTGTGCGCCCTCGAGCAGCACACGCTCGCCGCGGCGCAGCGCCTGCTCGATCTCCAGGCCGGTATCGGTGAGGAGCGGGAGGATGCGCTCGCGCAGCGCGAGCGTCCGCTCCACGACGGACGCGGGGTCGACCGGGTCGGCGCCCATCGCACGAAGCTTTTCGTTCGCCCGCTCGGCGGCGGCCGTGATCAGCTGCCGCGCCCGCGTCTCATCCATAAGGTCGGCCGCGCGCACGCCGGCGCGCGCGATCTTGTCCTCGTAGGCCGGGCCGATGCCCTTCCCTGTCGTGCCGATCTTCGCTTCGCCGCGCCGCTGCTCGTGTGCGCGGTCCAGTGCCTTGTGATGCTCGAGCAGCAGGTGGGCGCGACCGCTGATGCCGATCTGCGCCTCGGCGTGGATGCCGCGCTCGTGCAGGCCGTCGAGCTCCTGGAAGAACTGCTCGATATCGAACACCACGCCGTTGCCGAGCAGGCAGCGCGTATCGTCGTAGAGGATTCCGGACGGAATCTGGTGCAGCACGAACTCTTCGTCGCCCACGTGCACCGTATGACCGGCATTCGCACCGCCCTGGTAGCGTGCGATGACCGAGACGTGCGCGGCCAGCACGTCAACGATCTTTCCCTTCCCCTCGTCGCCCCACTGTGCGCCGACGACGACGCGGCAGCGTTCCGTCATTCCCGCTCCTGAACGTGCAAGCCCGCTCCACGCGCAACGGCACGGGAGCGGGTCGATGAAGTCGCTTTTTCGGATTTAGTCTAGGCCCATGACCGGACGGCCGCTACCCCGTGGCAGGACCTGCCGCGGGCCACGTCACCCGATCGGTCGGGTCTCCACCTCGCCGGCGCGCAGCTCCTTCAGGGCGCCACACAGCAGGTCGATGCACTGCATGACGCCGGCGCCGCTGAGGCGTTCCGGCGAGTCGGCCGGTCGGTGGATGCGGTGCAGCGAGCCGAGGGTCCCTCGCAGCACGGTCAGCGCCGGTGTGCCCGCCTTCACGATGGGCATGTGATCGAGCATGATGCCGAAGGGCACGTCGCGCCGCCGCGCGTCGAGCCCCAGCGATGCGGCGGCACGGAGGATCGCTGCGGCGAGGTGTGGCGCGAGTCCGGACGGCCGGGGCCAGCCGAAGCGCTCCGCGACGATGAAGCGCCCTTCGTCGTCGATGCCGTCGACGTTGATCACGCCGAACACCGGCGGCAGGCGCGGCGCGATCGCGCGTGCGCCGGCGAGGCCGAGCTCCTCCGCATCGGTGATGAGGAACGCGACGTCGTCGGCGTCCTTCTCACGCGCCGCTATGCCGAGCAGGGTTGCCAGGCCGCTCGCGTTGTCGAGCGCGCCGGGCGAGTAGTCCGCCGCCCACGATACGACGAGCAGCAGCCCGCAGACGAAGGCGAGAAGTCCCGTGAACAGCACGATGCTGGTGCCGACGTACTGCGCGAGCGAGAGGAACGCGAGGACCGCGAGCGCGATGAAGGCCAGGACGCCGATCACGATGACGGGACCGCGCATCGAGAGCGGCAGGAACTGCGACTTGCTGTCGCGGTGCGCCATGAACACGTAGCGAGGCCGCGCCCCGGGACGCTGGATCCAGAGATTCGTCGCCTCGCTGCGCCCCCACGGCAGGTTCTCGAGCCCGTGACGCCGCATGTAGCCGACGCCTGCCAGCATCAGGATGAGCGTGAGCACGAGCGTCACGAAGGCGGCTGCCGCCAGTCCGCTGATGAGCAGCAGCATCGCGACGAACACACCGAGCGTGTAGACCGCAGCGATGTTGGAAACCGTGAAGCGCCCGGCCGTCATGGAAAACCGGAAGGGGAGCTCGCGGACCTGGTAGCCGAGCGCCTCGAAGCGAGCGCGCAGGTCCGCCTCCACTGCATCGGCACCGGGGCCGCCCGTCATGCGCGGCCGCGCCAATGCACGGATTACCGCGCCTGCATCGAAGCGTACCGGGCTCTGGGAGCTCTGAACCTTCGCTGGTGCGTCCGTCGTTCGGGGTTCCATGTGCTCGTCCACGCGTAACGGGGCCGGCAGGCTGCCGGCCCCGCAGGCGCTTCTGCAACCCCTGTTCCGTACGACTATGCCGCGCTCAGGCCGGCTCCGTCGAGCGCCGCGGTCACCTTCCGCAGGTCTTTCGCGCCAAGCGGCTGCAGTGGAGCGCGGGGCACGCCGCCGCTCCAGCCGAGGTGGTCGAGAGCAGCCTTGACGCCGACGGCGCCGTATGACGCGACGATCTCCTTGTGCAGCGGCGTCAGCTGCTCCTGGGCGCGGCCGGCGCCCTGCGTGTCGCCCGCCCGGAACCGGTGCACGACTTCAGCCGCGAGCCCGGCCGCGAAATCGGCAACGGCGAGGATCCCGCCGACCGCGCCGAGCTCGAGCGCGGTGTAGAGCAGCGTGCCGTTGCCGACGAACAGGCAGCAGCTTCGCTCACACACGTCCGTGTACTCGGCGAAGCGCTTGATGTCACCGGACGAGTCCTTCAGGCCGACGATGTTCGGGTGCCGTGTCAGCTCACCGACGAGTCCGGCGTCGAGCGTGACCTTCGTGTACTTCGGCATGTGATAGATGAGGACTGGCACCGGCGACTCGTCGGCCACGGCGCGGTAGTAGTCACGCAGGGCCGACGGCGCGAGGTACGGTCCGAAGTACGCGGGCGGGTGCGTGAGGATGGCGTCTGCGCCGGCCTCGGCCATCCGCTTCGCCTGACGGATCGTCGCGCGGGTCGATTCCGCGCTGGCGCCTACGACGAGCGGGATGCCTGCCGGCACGACGTCGCGTGCGAACCCTGTGAGGCGGACCTTCTCCTCCTCGTCCAGCAGGGCGCCCTCTCCGGTGGATCCGAACAGCACCAGACCATCGAGCGGCTGCTCACACCAGCGACGCAGGTTGTCTCTCCACGGGATCGGCGCAACGTCGCCGCTCACGCTGTCGAACGGGGTGGTGACCGGCGCGAACACGCCGCGCAGCCGGTCGGCGATCGATGGGTCAGGCAAGCGTCCTCATCTTGAGCTCGAAGTCCGACGGATTGTTCGCGGCCGCCTTGGCGACCTCGAACGCGACCAGGTCCTGCGCGACCAGGTCCATCAGGTGCTGGTCGAAGGTCTGTGATCCGTACTGCTCGCGACCTTCGGCCATGAGATCGTAGATCTCGTGCATCTTCTCGGGGTCGAGGATCGCGTCGCGGATGGTCGCGGTGACGACCATCACTTCCGCGGCGACGATACGACCCTGCCCATCCTTGCGCGGCAGCAGTCGCTGGCTGACGACTGCGACGAGGTTCTCGGCGAGTCGCACGCGCACCATCTCCTGCTCATGCGGCGGGAAGACGGCGATCACGCGCGAGATCGTCTGGACCGCGTTCGTCGTATGCAGCGTCGAGAACACGAGGTGCCCGGTCTCGGCTGCCTTCATCGCGGTGTCGATGGTCGTCGTGTCACGCATCTCGCCGATCAGGATGACGTCGGGGTCCTCGCGCAATGCCGCGCGCAGACCTGTCTCGAACGACTCCGTGTCCTGCCCGACGTCGCGCTGCGTGATCGAGCTGTTGACGTCGCGGTGCAGGAACTCGATCGGGTTCTCGAGCGTGAGGATGTGCTTGCGCTTGTTCTGGTTGATGTAGTTGATCATCGCGGCGAGCGTGCTGCTCTTGCCCGAGCCAGTCACGCCCGTGACCAGCACCATCCCGCGCTCGGCATGCGCGATGCCCGCGAGCACGCGCGGCAGCCGCAGCTGATCGAAGGTGGGGACCTCGATCGGGATCACGCGCATCACGACCATCAGCGTACCGCGCTGGCGCAGGATGTTGACGCGGAAGCGACCGATCCCGGGTGCGCCCCACGAGCAGTCGTAGTCGGTGATCATGTGGACCTGCTCGCGGTCACGCTCATGCGGAATGAGCTGCTTGCAGATCTGCTCGACCTGATCCGGGGTGAGCCGCTGCTGCGTCAGCGGAAGCAGCTCGCCGTTGATGCGCGCGCGGATGAAGTCGCCCGCCTTCATGTGGATGTCGGAGGCGCCCCGCTGAATCGCGGCCTTGAAGATCTCGATCATGTCTGTCGGGCCTGGGCACTGGGCCGGGGCCCGTGCCAGAGCGCGGGCCAGTCGCGGCCGTGATTCACGATGGGGAGAGCCGGCGGACGCCGGCAGCGTCGGAAAGATACGATGGAAGCGGTGGGCGGACCACTGGCGTGGTCCGCCCCGGCCGGGTCACTCGGTGCGCAGCGCTTCGAGCGGCGCGATGCCGGCCGCCCGCCGCGCCGGGACGTATGCCGCCATCGCACTGGTCAGGAGCAGCACGACCGGGACCACCACGAAGGTCAGCGGATCGAGACGGCTGACCTCGTACAGTGCACTCTCCAGTCCGCGCGTGAGCGCCGCGGCGGCGATCGTACCGATCGCGATACCGATGAAAGCCAGCACCAGCCCCTCGCGCAGCACCATGGTGCGGACCTGTTCGGGACGGGCACCGATCGCGATGCGCACGCCGATCTCCTGCGTCCGCTGCGTGACCACGTAGCCGATGACGCCGTACAGCCCGATCGCGCCGAGCAGCAGCGCAACGATCGCGGCGATCATGAGTACGGTCGTCGTGAACGCCGTGTCCGCCATCGACTCGCGCACGACGGCGGGCATCGTCCGCGCCGTCGTGATCGGGATGGTCGGATCCGCACGTTGAACGGCGGCTCGCGCCGCCGGGGCGAGGCCCGCCGGATCACCGGACGTGCGCAGCACCAGCGTCATCGCCGAGACCTGCATCGTGCCGATCGGCTCCGTCATCGGGACGTATACCATGGGCCGGATCGGCTCACGGAGCCCGAACGTGCGGACGTCGCGGACCACACCGACGATCTCCAACCAGTCGGACACGGTGTCGAACCGGACGCGCTCGCCGATCGCCTCGCCGCCCAGGAAGTCACGCGCAAAGGTCTCGCTCACCCAGACAACGGGGCGACGCTCCTCGATGTCGGCGCGCTCCATCGGGCGCCCCTGCAGCAGGGGTGTACCGATCGCCTCGAAGTAGCCCGGGCTGATCGCCGAGTAGTATGCGACGCTCGGGAGCTCGCCCTCGGCGCGTGGCCGCGACTCCAGCTCGAACGAGCCGCCGTTCATTCCCTCGGGATCGAGCGGCAGCGCATTGATGAGCCCGACGTGCGTCACGCCCGGCAGCGCGGCGGCCTCCTCGGCGATGCGCTGATAGCGGGCCGTGGCCTCGACGCGTGAGACGCCATCGCCTGCACTCACGCCGAGCGTCAGCACACCATTCGGGTTGAAGCCCGGATCGACGCTCCGCAGCCGCTGGAAGCTGCGCAGCATGAGCATGGAACCGGTCAGCAGGACGAGTGCGAGTGCGATCTGCGCGACGATCAGCGTCTTGCGAACGCGCTGCCGATCGCGGTCCGCAGAACCGCGTCCGTCACGCACCAGCTGCTGCAGCGGGGAGCGCAGCTGCTGCGGCAGCGGGAGCAGTCCGAACAGCAATCCTGCGACGACGCTGAGCGCCAGCGCGAAGAGCAGCACCGTTGCATCGACGCTCACCTCGTGCAGGCGCGGCAGCTCAGCCGGCGCAGCGGCGATCAATGCGCGCACGCCGAACGCGGCGAGGATGACGCCGACGACGCCACCGACGATGCCGAGCAGCATGCTCTCCGACAGGAATGACGCCGCGAGCCGGCCGCGTGACGCGCCGAGAGCGAGGCGCAGGCCGCTCTCGCGCTGCCGTGACTCGGCCCGGACCAGGAACAGGTTGGCCACGCTCGCGCACGCGACGAGCAGCAGGAACGCGACAGTGCCGAGCACGATCAGCAGTGCGGGCCGGATATCGCCGGTGATCCGATCACGGAGCGTCTGCAGGCTCGCGCTCCACCCGAACCGGTCGAGCGTCTCGGCCGTCATCTGGTTGTTGGAGTGTTCGGGGATGCGCGCCTGCAGCTGGTCGATCTCGCGGCGCGCAGCATCCAGCGTGACGCCGGGCGCGAGACGCGCCACACCGATCGTCCCGAACCGTCCCATCGGCCCGTTCGGGTCGATGAACATCGGCAGCATCACGGCCATGTCGGGGTTCGTGTACGCGCGCGGCGGCAGGATGCCGATGACCTCCGTGCTTGCGCCGTCGATTTCGACGAGCGAGCCGAGCACGTCGTCGCGGCCGCCGAAGTGCGCCTGCCAGCCCTCGTACGTGAGGATCGCGACCGGCGCGGCCAGCGTGTCGGCATCCGCCTCGATGAATCGGCGACCGCGCAGCGGCTGCACCTGCATCACGTCGAACCAGGAGGGTGAGACCTCGGCGACCTGGACGCGCACGGGCTGCAGCCCGCCCGTCAGGTTGCGGCTGCCCTCCTGGATACCCGCGATACTGCTGAAGCTGCGCGCGTACTGCTGATACAGGCTGAACGTGCCGGGCGAGTTCTCCAGCTCCGGGAGCTGGATGCCCGGCGCGTGGTGCATGACGTTGACGATGCGCTCTGACTCCGGGTACGGCAGTGGCCGGAGCAGGATACCGTTGATCACGGCGAAGATTGCGACATTCGCGCCGATACCGAGGGCGAGTGTCAGCGCAGCAATGACGGTGAAGCCGGGGCGTCGCGCGAGCGAGCGCGCGGCCTGTTTCAGTTCCATCCCAATGGGCATCCGAGAGGCCTCCGCGAGGTCGAGACTCCTGCTACACCTTCATATGACGCAGGAGCCCGCCGGATGGTGGCACGCGCTGCGGACTCAGTCCAGGGTGACCTTGCGGATCCGGGGGTGTGTGTTCAGCGCCGTCCGCATGAGCGTGGGGATCCCGGCACCGCGCGCCCGGAAGAGGAAGAGGCGGTGCTCCTCGCGGCGCTCGACCTTGAGCAGCTCCAGGCTGACGCCGGCTTCGCCGAGGACCCGCTCGATCTCGGCCGCATCTGCCTCCGCGTCCGTCTCCACGGCCAGCGTGTGCTCGGCCCAGCGATTGGGCAGCAGCTGGTCGTCCAGGCGGTGGAGCACGCGCAGCGCGAGCAGGGTGATGGCCGTTGCGGCCCCGGCCATCGCGTAGGCGCCGGCGCCGACCGCCATCCCGATTGCCGCGACGACCCACATCGTGGCGGCCGTCGTCAGGCCGATCACGCTGCCACGGGCCTGCATGATGGTGCCCGCACCCAGGAAACCGATGCCGCTCACGATCTGGGCTGCGATGCGGCCGGGATCCGCGCGGGTCGGCTCCTGCACGATCGTGTCATGCGCGACCGTGATCGAGATTTCCGTGATGAGCGCTGCGCCCAGGCAGATCAGCAGGTTCGTGCGGAAGCCGGCCGGCTTGCCGCTCGCCTCCCGCTCCAGGCCGATCAGGCCGCCGAGCAGCGCAGCCAGCAGCAGCCGCCCGAGGAGCGGCCCCCAGCCGAGCGCTTCGATGCCGATGAGCTCCATGTCAGTCGTTCAGGCGGCGCAGTTCCTTGAGCAGCCCGGTGCGATCTTTGGTGCGCGCATCCACGTCCTTGATGTGCCGCGCGGGCTGCCCGGCGACGACCGTCAGCGGGGGGACGTCACCCGTGACCACCGCACCGGCGGCAACGACGCTGCCCTGGCCTACTCTGCACCCCTCGAGCACCACGGCATTTGCGCCGATCAGCACCTCGTCCTCGATCACGACCGGCGCTGCGCTCGGCGGCTCGAGCACGCCGGCGAGAACGGCGCCCGCGCCGATGTGGCAGTCGCGCCCGACGATCGCGCGCGCACCGATCACCGCGTTCATGTCGATCATCGTTCCCGCACCGATCACAGCGCCGATGTTGATCACGGCCCCCATCATCACGATGACGTGGTCACCGATATCGACCTTCTCACGAATCACCGCACCGGGCTCGATGCGCGCGTTGACGCGCTTCAGGTCGAGCATCGGGATGGCAGAATTGCGTCGGTCGTTCTCGAGATGGTGGTAAAGGATGTGGTCGCGTGAGGCGTCCAGCACCGTTCGCACGGAGTCCCACTCACCGATCAGGATCGTCGTGCCCGCGCCGGTGGGGAACACCTGCAGATCGTCGACGTCGTCGACACTGAGCTCGCCGTCGTGCCGCACGTAGCAGGTGACCGGCGTCCGCTTGCGAGCGTTCGCAATCAGGTCACGGATCTCCTGGTAGTCCATTCACCGGTCTCCTCGGGATCTCGAAGCGCAGGATACTGCATCGTGCAGACGACGATACGATGGTGCCGGAGATCGCGCGACGGACACTCGCCGGCGAAGTCGCACGTCGGGCCGCGCACTGATCCGCGCCCGCTCCACGGCAGCGCGGTGACAGGGACAGGCGTCACAGGCCCAGCACGTCCCGCATGCTGTAGCGACCGGGGCTGCGGCCGGTCAGCCAGCGTGCCGCGACGAGCGCGCCTTCGGCGAAGAGCGCACGGTCCTCCGCATGATGCGCGATCTCCAGCCGCTCGCGCATGCCCAGGAAGTGAACGCGGTGCTCGCCGGCGACGGCGCCGCCCCGCAGTGCATGGATCCCGATCTCGCCGACCGGCCGCTCGCCGGTCTCGCCGCTCCGGCCGTCGCGACGCACGCTGTTCAGCTCGACGTCGCGACCGCGCGCGATCGCAGCCGCGAGCGAGAGTGCGGTCCCGCTGGGCGCGTCCACCTTTCGCCCGTGGTGGGTCTCGACGACTTCGGCGTCGTATGCCTCGGCGCCCAGCACGCGCGCTGCCTGCTCGACGAGCCCGATCATCAGATTCACACCGACACTGAAATTCGCCGCGACGAGCACGGCAGACTCGAGCGCGAGCCGATCGAGCGTCTGCAGGGTCTCGGGGTCGAGGCCCGTGGTGCCGACCGCGATCGCGCGATCCTCGAGCGCATTCGCATGCGTGGTGACGAGCGCGTGCGTCGCCTGCGGGGACGAGAAATCGAGCACGACATCGGCCCTGGCGATCACGCTGCCCGCTTCCTCCATGGCGACGACGCGTTCCACGCCGAGCGCCTTCGCGGCCTCTCCGCTCGCGACGTGCCGATCGATCCCGGCGACGATCTCGATATCCTCCTGATCGCGCGAAAGCCGGACGAGCGTCTGGCCCATGCGGCCACCGATGCCGCAGACGACGATGCGCGTCATGGTGTCGTTACAGGCGCGATACCCACGTCCTCCAGCGCGGCCAGCAGCGCGGACCGGTGCGCGGGATCGATCTCGACGAGGGGCAGCCGCAGCGGGCCGACGTCGAAGCCGAGCCAGGCGACCGCCGCCTTGACGGGGATGGGATTCGGTTCGACGAACAACGCGCGAATGAGCGGCAGGTATTGCAGCTGCAGCATGCGCGCCTCGTCGTGATTGCCGTCGAGCCATGCCTTGACCATGCGGCTCGTCGCACGCGGCGCCACGTTCGCGAGCACACTGATCACGCCGGTACCGCCGAGCGCAAGCACGGGCACGATCTGGTCGTCGTTGCCGCTCCAGAGCGAGATGCGATGGCCGACGAGCCGCGCGACCTCCGCGATCTGGCTGATGTCGCCGCTCGCCTCCTTCACCGCGATCACGCGCTCGTCCTCCACCAGCGTCGCCAGTGTGGCAGGCAGGATGTTCACGGCCGTGCGGCCGGGCACGTTGTAAATGACGGCGGGGAGGTCCGCCGCATCGATGACGTGGCGGAAATGGGCGACGAGCCCCTGCTGTGTCGGCTTGTTGTACGGCGGCGCGCTGAGAAGCAAGGCATCGGCGCCGGCCTCGCGTGCCTGGACGGCGAGCCGTGCGACGGCAGCCGTATCACTCCCGCCGCAGCCGACGATGACGGGCAGACGCCCGTTGTTCTCGTCCACGACGATCTCGGTGGCGCGGCGCTGCTCGTCCGGACTCATCGTCGCGGCCTCGCCGGTCGAGCCGCACACGACGAGCGCGTCCGTACCCTCCTCGTGGTGGAACCGGACGAGCGCACGCAGTGCCGTTTCGTTCACGCCGCGTTCATCGAACGGCGTGACGAGGGCAACGCCCGAACCGGTGAATCGCGGGTCCGGCATGATTCAGAGTCGCTCGAGGTCGTGGAGGTCGCCGCGCGTCACGTCGGTCGGACCATCGTCGGCGTCGGTGTCCCGGGCGGTGCTGTCGTTGAAATCGTCAATGACCTGGTCGCTCCCCGCGACTGCGTGGAAGGAGCGGTAAACCGTGTTGCCGCACTTCTCGCACGGGTCCGTACGTTGGGGCTCGCCCTCCTCGATCAGGTACTCGGTCCCGCATTCGATGCAGACCTGCACGAGCACCTCTTTCGCGTGCCGTTCGCTTCCGGCCATGGGCACCTCTCGTTTCCGGTGGATTCGCCGATCCCGGAGACGGCAAGAATGCTGCCGGACCACCCGCTGTGCGCGCCGGGGCGAGGACGCATAAATTAGGCGGCGTCACCGCAAGACGCCAAGCAATCGAGGGTTCATGGCAGAATCGCTGCTCGCGGTCGCGCGTGAGGCGGCCGAAGCTGCGGCGGCGGTTCACCGCCGTTATGCCGGCAGCGTCAGCACGGAGTCCTGGTCCGAGAAGGGCGCTGCCGATTTCGTCACGCACGTCGACCATGAGGCCGAAGCAGCCGTGGTCAGCGTGATCCGGTCACACTATCCCGGACATGCGATCCTTGCCGAAGAGGCCGCCACCGACGACAGTGCAGCCCTGGCCCGGCAGGCCGAACATCTATGGATCGTGGATCCGCTGGACGGCACGACGAACTTCCTGCACGGCTACCCGATGTACGCCGTCTCGATCGCGTTCGTCGAGCGCGGCCGGCTGAGCGCCGGGGTCGTTCATGGAACCGCCACGCATGACCGGTGGTACGCGACCGCGGGTGGCGGCGCCTTCCACAACGACCGCCGCATCTGGGTGTCCGAGATCGAATCCCTCTCGCATGCGCTGATCGGGACGGGCTTCCCCTTCAAGGTGCTGGAACGGATGGACGAGTACACGACGCAGTTCCGCCAGGTGCTCGCGCACACGGCGGGCATCCGCCGCGCGGGCTCGGCAGCGCTCGACCTCTGCCACCTCGCGACCGGCTGGTTCGATGGGTTCTGGGAGCTCTCGCTCGCGCCATGGGACTTCGCGGCAGGCGCCCTGATCGCGCGCGAGGCCGGCGCCGTGGTCACGAGCCTCGACGGGGAGCTGGACGTGACGCGTGGCGGCTCTGTGGTCGGCGGCAATCCCGTGATCCACCGGGAGCTGCTCGCACTCCTGCACGCCTCGACGGAGCCGGTGCATGGCTGAGCGCAGAGACAGCCGCGGCGCGCGCATGTGGAGCTGGGTGAGCGCGCATTCCGGTCTGGTTACCGGCCTCGCGATTGCCGTGCTCGCGCTCGTGTCACTCGGCGCCGGCGTGGCGCTGGGCGCCTGGAACTACGTCTGCCGCGACTGCCCGTCGATCGCGGAGATCTACGCGTGGGAGCCCAAGCAGTCGACCAAGATCTTCGACCGGGACGGCGAGCTGATCGACGAGTTGTTCCAGGAGCGTCGCACCCCAGTCGACATCGAGGACCTGCCGGAGCACGTGCCGCAGGCATTCGTCGCCGTCGAGGACAAGCGCTTTTACAAACACGGCGCGATCGACCTCCGCGGGATCGCGCGGGCCGCCATCACCGGACGCGGCGGCGGCAGCACGATCACGCAGCAGCTTGCGCGCAACATGTTCGAGGAGCAGATCGGCTTCGAGCGCGCGTACACCCGCAAGGTGAAGGAAATCCGCGTCGCCATGGAGCTCGAGGAGGTCTACACGAAAGACCAGATCCTCGAGGCATACATGAACCAGGTCAACTACGACCACGGCTGGCGCGGCATCGAGACGGCATCGCAGAACTACTTCGGCAAGCCGGCCACCCAGATCAACCCGGCGGAAGCGGCGCTGCTCGCCGCGATCGTGAACCGCCCCGCGTACTACAACCCGCTGCGCAACCCGGAACGCGCCCGCGAGCGGCGCAACCTCGTGCTCTCGCTGATGGCTCGGCAGGGATACCTGAGCGAGGCCGACGCGGAGCGGTGGAAGCAGGAGCCGCTGCCCACCGAGCGCAAGGGCATGGTCGTCGGTGTGAACGCCCCCTACTTCGTGGAGTGGGTGCGCGATGTCCTCGACGATCGCTTCGGGCCGCGTCTCTACTCCGGCGGCCTGCGCGTCCACACCACGCTCGACCTCGACATGCAGCGCATCGCCCGCGAGGCGATGGAGGAGGGCTGGGCCCGCCTGGAGGCGGCCGGCGCACGCGGCCCCAAGTACGCGGACGTCATGGCCGAGGGCGGCACGCAGGGCTCCGAGACGCAGTACATCCAGGGCGCCTTCATCGCGCTGGAGCCGCAGACCGGCGCGATCCGCGCGCTGATCGGCGGTCGCGATTTCGCCGATTCGCGCTTCAACCGCGCCACGCAGGCGGTCAGACAGGCAGGCTCGACATTCAAGCCGTTCGTCTACCTGGCCGCACTCGAGAGCGGGATCCCCGCCTCGCACGTGATGTACGACGCGCCGCTCATGATCGACATGCCCGACGGCTCGACGTACTCGCCCGCGAACTACGACCCCGAGTTCCGCGGCCCGCTCACACTGCGCGACGCACTCAAGTGGTCCGTCAACACGATCGCGGTTCAGCTCGGCCAGGAGATCGGCGTGGAGACCGCGGCGCAGGTCGCGCGGCGGATGGGCATCCGCACCGAGATCCCGCCCTATCCGTCCACGGCGATCGGCGCGGCCGGTGTGATCCCGCTGCAGCTCGCGGAAGCGTACGCGACGATCGCGAACGGCGGAATCCGCGTGCCGGCATGGGCGATCGAGCGCGTGACCGACGCGGAGGGCCGTGTCCTGTGGGAGCCGCGCCGGCCTTCTCCCGAAGTCGTCGTCGACTCACTCGCGACCGCGATCCTGCGTGACATGCTGCGCACCGTGGTCGACAACGGAACCGGCTACAACGCGCGCAATCCCCAGCTCGGCAACCTGCCGTACGAGGTGCCGGCCGCAGGCAAGACCGGCACGACGAACGAGAACGCCGATATCTGGTTCGCCGGCTTCACGCCCGACCTGGTCGCGATCAACTGGTTCGGCTTCGACCGGCGCAAGCGCATCCTCGCCAATGCCACCGGCGGCGGCTATGGCGCGCCCGTCTGGGGACGATTCATGCGGGCAATGTACTACGGCGACACCAAGCAGTTCGAGATCCCGGGCGCGTGGCCGATGCCCGCTGCAATCACGACACGCCGTGTCGACAGCCGCACCGGCAAGCTCGCCAATGAGTGGTGCGAGGCAAACGCGTACGTCGAGTACTACATCCCGGGTACAGAGCCCACCGAGGCATGCGAGCCCGCAGGCCTCTTCGGCGCACCGATCCGTGGCTTCCCGCCGCTGCCGTCGCAGGACACGATGAGCGGTGATACCGCTGCGGCTCCCATACCGTCGGGGTGGCCGCCACCGTCGCGCTAGAGGACTCGGTCCTTCTCGTTGTCCTGGGATTTCCGGCGCTGCCTCATCTTCGATGGTGGGGCAGCGTTCGTACTGATTCACCGCAGCGGCGCGGAGGACGCAGAGGTTTCACGGAATGGTGGAATGCTCGTAATGGTAGTATGCACGCGGCAAAGCCTGCCGACTGATCACGGAACGTCCTCGCCCGAACGCACACCAGGCACGCCTGACATTCGCGCGTTCATCGTTCGTTTTCATCGAAGCGACCACCCCACTCCGCGCCCCACGCGCCTCTGCGGTGAAACACTCTGTATTCTCTGTGTTCTCTGTGTGCTCCGTGGTAGAACAGGAACACTCACCGCATGTGCAGCCGAAACGGCACGCCGGCGGCGTCGAGTGACGCAATGAGCTCGAGCTCGTCCTCCTCCAGAAACGCCAGCGCAAGGTCACACCTGGCGTCGGCCTCCGGAGGTGCGGGGACGACGTCGACGGCGAGGCCTTTGTTGCGCGCGATCTCCTCGGCCCAGAGCGCGTGGTGGGTCGTATCGAAGACGAGGAGCTTCATCCGGTGATGCGCTCGCCCAGCAGGGGGAGAGGTGTGGCGTCACCTTCGCCGATACGGATTGCTGCCTGCAGTCGCCGGGCGGCCTGTTCCGCGAGTGCGTTCGTGCGGGCGTGGATCGTCGCGAGTGGCTGGCCGCGCTCGACCCGATCGCCCGGCTTGGCGGTCAGATGGAAACCTGCGGAGGGATCGATCCTGGCGCCGAGTGTAGCCCGGCCGGCGCCCAGCTCGACGGCAGCGACACCGATCGCGCGCGTGTCCATCGCGAGTATGGTTCCTTCCTGCGGCGCCTCGAACACGAGCTGCACCTCGGCCTGCGGCAGGATCGCGGGATCGTCCAGGACGGACGGGTTGCCACCCTGCGCCTCGATGACTTCGCGCATCTTGTCGAGCGCGCGGCCCTCGTCGAGTGCGGTGCGGGCCCGGGCCGCGCCGTCCTCCAGGCTGTCCGCGCGCCCGCCCAGCATGAGCATCTCGGCGGCCAGCGCCACGGTGACTTCGCGGAGGTCGGCGGGACCACCGCCATGCAGTGCGGCGATCGCCTCCTCGACTTCCAGCGCATTGCCGATCGCATGGCCGAGCGGCCGGTCCATTGCCGTGAGGCGTGCAACGACCGTCCTGTCGTGCGCGCGGCCGATCGCGATCATCGTGCGTGCGAGCTGGCGCGCGCGTGCCTCGTCGTCCATGAACGCACCGTTGCCGACCTTCACGTCGAGCACCAGCGCGTCGATCCCCTCCGCCAGCTTCTTGCTCATGATGCTGGACGCGATGAGCGGGATCGACTCGACCGTGCCGGTCACGTCGCGCAGTGCGTAGAGGCGGCGATCGAGTGGTGCGATCTCCGGCGATGCGGCGATGAGTGCGCAGCCGATGCGCTCCATCTGCGCGCGGTACTCGTCGAGCCCGAGTTCCATGCGGAAGCCCGGGATCGTCTCGAGCTTGTCGACGGTGCCACCGGTATGCCCGAGACCGCGGCCGCTCATCATCGGCACCGGCACACCGAGCGATGCGACGAGTGGCGCGAGTACCAGCGAGACCTTGTCGCCGACGCCGCCGGTCGAATGCTTGTCGACCTTGGTGCCCGGAACGTCGGAAAGGTCGACCACGACACCGGAGCGCAGCATGACGTCAACGAGCGTTGCCAGCTCGGCATCGGTCAGCCCGACGAAAAAGACCGCCATCAGGAAGGCGGCCATCTGGTACTCCTCGATGCTGCCACGCGCGTACCCGTCGAGGAACGCGCGCAGCTCGTCGCTGCTCAGCTCACCGCCATCCCGCTTGCGGCGGATCACCTCGTATGGTGTCATCTCGTTCGCTTCCAGTGGTCCGCCTCCGACAGCGGTGCAGGCTCACCACGCGAGACACGCCCCCACACGTCGAAGATCTCCGCCATCCAGTCGTAGATGCTGCGCAGCGTATTCTGCAGCCGTCGCAGCCGCTCGCTGCGTTCCTCCGGCGACATCACGAGGGCTTCGTGCAGCCTGTGCGCAAAGTCTTCGGGGTCGAACGGATTCACCTCGACCGCGCCGTCCAGCTCCTCGGCCGCACCGGCGAACTTCGACAACACGAGGACGCCCCCGGGCTCATCGATCTGGCACGCGATGAACTCCTTGGCGACGAGGTTCATCCCGTCCTGCAGCGAGCTGACGATGCAGACGTCGGCCATGCGGTAGAACGCGGCGAGCCGTTCGACCGGCAGCGACTCCTTGACGAGGTGAACCGGTCTCCACGTATCGGTGCCGTAGCGATCGTTGATGCCCCAAGCGAGTCGCTCGACCTTCTCGTTCAGCCAGTCGTACGCCTTGATGCCGGTCCGGCTCTCGACCGCAATCTGCACGAACGTGAAGCGCTCGCGAAGCTCGGGGTGAAACTGCCAGAGCAGGTCGAGCGCCTTCAGCTTCTCCTCGAGGCCCTTCGAGTAGTCGACGCGGTCGACACCGACCCCCATCATCCCGCCGTCCGGCACGTAGCGTCGCTTCATCCGCTCCCAGCGGATGTTCGAGACGTTGCGTGCGTGCTCCCGGTATTGCTCGATGTCGATCGAGATCGGAAAGGATCGCACGTAGCAGGTGTGATCCTCGCGCGTTACCGCGCGCTGCTCCCAGTCGACGTCCACCCCGAGCACACTCTCGACACAGCGCAGGAAGTTGTCGCAGAAGAGGGGAAGGTGGAACCCGAGCAGGTCGCTGGCGAGGAGCCCCTCGAGGAGTGCCCGTCCCTGAGTCGCGATGCGGAAGACCTCGAGCGGCGGAAACGGGATGTGCCAGAAGTGTGAGAGCTGCAGGTCGGGCCGCGCGGCCCGGACGTACCCGGGCGCCGTGACGAGATGGTAGTCCTGGAACCAGACAGCGGCCCTGTCGTTCCCCGTCTCCTCCAGCACCGCGTCCGCGAAGCGACGATTGACCGCGTCGTAGCGCTGCCAGTAGCGGTAGCGCGTGCGCGTCAGCGCGGGCCGCAGGTGGCAGAGCGGCCAGAGAAACTGGTTCGAGTACCCGTAGTAGTAGTGGTCGAGGTCCTGCTCGTTCAGCCAGAGCCGGCGCAGGGTATAGCGCGGCTCCTCCGGCGGCACGCGTACGCGGCCCTGCTCGTCGACGACCTCGGGATCCGCCTCCCCGCTGCCCCACGCGATCCAGGTCCCGCCAACCGCCTGGAGCAGAGGATCCAGCGCGGCGACCAGCCCCCCGGCCGGCCGCCGCACCACGATCTCGTGCGCCCCGTCCTCGAAGACGTGCTCGTAGGGTTCACGGTTGCTTACGACGACGAAGCGTTGATCCGGAAACGCGCGGCGCAGCGCGGGTTCGAGGTCGGCCGCACCGAGCGTTCTCCGCCCCTCCCCATCCACCGCGCTACAGCCGGATACGACGCCGCCCCGCGTGGACGGCCGAGCGGACGTCACTGCTCAGGTCGTCGAAGCGGTCCGTGGCCGACTCGACTGCGCCGGACACCGCCTTCATCAGTCGACGGCGCGTCTTCTTGCCGGTGCTGGGTGCCGCAAGCAGTGCGACCGTCGCGCCGATCACCGCGCCGATCATCATCCCGGCGATGAATGTCAGCGCACCGTTCTCGTCCTCGTAGTACATGCCGCGCTCCGTTCTTCCTCAGGGTAGAGAAGCATCCTGGCGTTGCAACGCGCGTGCCGATTGCCGCACCATCCTCTCGATGGCGTCGGCCTCCCGTGGCAGATCCCCGCTGAGCAGCTCATAGCCGCTCTCCGTGACGAGGACATCGTCCTCGATACGCACGCCCAGCTCCTCGTCCGGAATGTAGATGCCCGGCTCGATCGTGAGTACCATCCCGGGCTCCAGCCGGACGTCGTACCTGCCGACATCATGCACGTCCATCCCGAGCCAGTGGGAGAGGCCGTGGATGAAGTATGCGTCGCATGTGACGGGACGGCACAGGTCGCCGGAGTTCGCCCTCATGTGCTCACGCGCCACGCGCGTCAGCTCGCCGATCGTCGTGCCGGGGCGCACTGCCTCGATGGCCGCCTGCTGGGTCGAGAGCACGAGGTCATAGATCGCGCGCTGCCGCTCGGTGAAGCGCCCGGAGACCGGGTAGGTGCGCGTGATATCGGCCGTGTAGTAGCCGTACTCCGCGCCGATGTCGATCACGACGAGGTCGCCGGCCCCGGTCTGCCGGCGGCTTCGGTCGTAGTGGAGGATCGTCGAGTACGGCCCCGAGCCGACGATGCTCGGGAAGCCGACGCGCTCGGCGCCCATGCGCCGGAACGTGTACTCGATGACCGCCTCGATCTCGTACTCCCACACACCCGGCTCGAGTGCCGCCGCCGCTGCCCGATGCGCTTCGGCCGTGATCCGGATCGCCTCGCGCAGGCGCCGCAGCTCGTCGCCATCCTTGATGAGGCGCAGGGCGGCGATGTGCTCGCTGATACTGGCGACGCGTGTGCCCTCCGGAACGCGGAGGGTCCGGAGGATCGGTGCGCACTCCGGCCCGCCCTGCGGCTGCCCCCCGCACTCGGCGCGCCGCGCCATCGGCACGTCCACGAACAGCGCCCCGCGCCCGCCACCGAGCCAGCCCGCAACGTCGTCGCTGAACCGGGCGGCTCCGCGCACGTCGTCCACGCCGGTTACGCGCTGTGCCTCCGGACCGGGACCGAGACGCGGCCCCGTCCACACCTCCGCGGCAGGATCACGCTCGGGGATGTAGAGCACGACGGAGTCCTGCCCGCTGGTATGTGCGATGAGCACGAGCGAGGCGCCCGGCGTCTCCAGACCGGTCAGGTAGAAGAAGTCGTTGCTCTCGCGGTAGTCGCTGTCCTGCGGGTAGTCGCCCTCGACGCTGCGAGGCCGTGCCGCCTGGACGATGGCAACGCCGTCGCCAATGCGCTCCAGCAGGCGCGCTCGTCGCTGCTGAAGCAGCTCCGGCGGTACGGGGCCGGCGGGACTCTCGAGCTGTGCGTGGACACCGAGCGGGAGCAGTGCGAGGCAGCCGCCCAGCAGCACCAGGCGGCGCAAAGAATTCAGCATGTCGTCACTTTCCTCCTGGCACAACACCGGCTGCTTGCCGCTGCTGTCTTCGCAAGCATAGGTTTTTTGAAGCATTTGCGTCAACTTCGCCCGCCGTTCCGGCAGGCGCGCATGGTGCGGGGTGGCACCCGACGTGCAGATCGATCCGGCGCCAAGGTCGATGATCACGACGACCGGGTCGCCCGATCGCGTACGACCGGCTTCACGCTCGAGACATCTGGTTCATGGGGAACGACGCACAGAGCGCCGCGACGGGGCCACGGGGCCGCATCCTCGTGGTGGACGACAACCCGGACAACATCGAGATCATCGCGACGCGGCTGCGGTTCCGCGGTTACGAGATGGAAGAGGCGACGGACGGCCGACAGGCGCTCGATATCGTGCGCACCAACCCGCCGGACCTGATCCTCCTCGACGTGATGCTGCCCGACATCGACGGCTACGAGATCTCGCGGCAGATCAAGAACGACGACAACCTGCCGTTCATCCCGATCATCCTCGTGACCGCGCGCGACTCGACCCAGGACAAGGTCATGGGGCTCGATGCCGGCGCCGACGACTACCTGACCAAGCCGATCAACTTTCCGGAGCTCGAGGCGCGCGTCCGCTCGATGCTCCGCATCAAGCGGCTCCAGGACGAGCTCGAGGAGAAGAACCGGGAGCTCGAGCGCCTCAGCATCAGCGACGGACTGACCGGCCTTTACAACCATCGCAAGATCCACAGCCTGCTGCACGAGGAGTTCGACCGCGCCCAGCGCACCGCGGAGAAGATCTCTGTTGCAATGCTGGATCTCGATCGTTTCAAGGCGGTAAACGATACGTACGGGCATCCAGCAGGCGACAAGGTGCTCCAGGAGCTGGCGCAGATCCTCCGCGAGAACGCGCGCGAGATCGACCGCTGCGGCCGGTACGGCGGCGAAGAGTTCATGGTCATCCTTCCGGAGACGGACATCGATGACGCGACGGTGTTCGTCGAGCGCATCCGGCGCGAGGTCGCGCGGCGCCCGTTCGACATCGGGACCGGTGAGCCGCTCCATATGACCGTGTCCGCCGGCGTGGCGACCTACCCGAACGAGGGGATCGATTCGCCGGAGACGCTCGTGAAGCTGGCCGACAACGCGCTGTACGCCGCGAAGTCCGGCGGTCGCGACCGGGTCGTCCGCTTCGATGAGATGACCGAGGAAGTCGCCACACCCGAACACTGAAGACAGACCGTCCCCGAGAGGCAAGCCGTGACGATTCAGCGGCCCGTCGATGCTGCCGTCGTGCAGCGGATCGATGAGCTGCGTCGCATTCTCGTTGACGCGAATTACGAGTACTACGTGCTCGACGCGCCCACGCTCAGCGACGCGGAGTATGACCGCCTGCTGCGCGAGCTCAAGCAGCTCGAGGAGCAGTACCCCGAGCTGATCACCCCCGACTCGCCCACACAGCGCGTCGGGGCGGAGCCCGCATCGCAGTTCGTGAAGGTCGAGCACCTCGCCCCGATGTACTCACTGGACAACGCCTTCTCCGTCGAGGAGCTGCGTGCCTGGGAGGACCGCAATGCGCGCATCGTCCGCGAGGTGCGCGAGGCCGGGTACGTGTGCGAGCTGAAGATGGATGGCACCGCCGTCTCGCTGCGCTACGAGAACGGCGTGTTCGTGCGCGGCGCGACGCGCGGCAACGGGCGGGTCGGCGAGGACATCACGCGCAACCTGAAGACGATCCGCAGCATCCCGCTGCGGCTGCGCGGGGAGGGCCCCTTCCCTGCCGTCATGGAGGTGCGCGGCGAGGTGTTCATCCCGTGGTCCGGGTTCCGCGAGATGAACGAGCGGCGCGAGGCGGCGGGTGAGCCGCTCTTCGCGAACCCACGCAACGCCGCGGCAGGTGCCCTGCGCCAGCTCGACCCGCGACTGACCGCACAGCGGCCGCTCCGTTTCTTTGCGTTCCAGCTGCAGCTCGACCCGAGCGGCCGCGACCGCCTGCCGATCCGCACCCAGTGGGACGTGCTCCAGCAGCTGTCTGCGTGGGGCTTCCCCGTCAATCCGCGCAATCACGTCGCTCGCAACATGGACGAGGTCATCCAGTTCATCGAGACCGTCGACCACATGCGCGAGGAGCTCGATTACGCAATCGACGGCGTCGTTGCCAAGGTCCGCGACATCTCGCTCTGGCCGGAGCTCGGCGTGATCGGCGAGCGCGATCCGCGCTGGTCGATCGCGTACAAGTTCCCGCCCGACCTGGCAACGACCCGCCTGCTCTCGATCGAGATCAACGTCGGCCGCACGGGCTCGCTCAATCCGTACGCGGTACTGGAGCCGGTCGACATCGGTGGTGTGATCGTGAAGCTCGCAACGCTGCACAACTTCGAGGACGTCGCACGCAAGGACCTGCGTGCGGGGGACACCGTCCTCGTCAAGCGCGCGGGAGAGGTCATCCCGCAGGTCGTCGGGCCGGTGCTCCAGCATCGCACAGGCGCAGAGCAACCGTTCGTTCCGCCCAGCGAGTGCCCGGTGTGCGGCACTCCGGTCGAGCGGCCCGAGGGCGAGGTGATGGTGTACTGCCCGAACGGCTCGTGCCCGGCGCGCATCTTCTGGGGGCTCGTCCACTTCGTGTCGCAGGACGCGATGGACATCCGAGGCCTGGGTGAGCGAACGGCGGATCAGCTGCTGCGCACCGGTCTCGTTCGGGACTACGCGGATCTCTACCATCTGACCGCGGAGCAGCTCCTCACGCTGGATGGCTTCGGCGCGGTGTCGGCCGGCAACCTGCTCGCGTCCATCGAGGCGTCGAAGCAGCGACCGCTCTCGAACCTGCTCTACGCGCTCGGGATCCGGCACGTCGGGCAGCACGCGGCCCAGCTGCTCGCGAAGCGCTTCGTGACCATGGACGCGCTCATGGCTGCATCGGAGGAGGAGATCGCGGCGGTCCACGGCATCGGCGCAACGACCGCGCGCGCGCTCACGGCGTTCCTGGAGGAGCCGCGCAACCGCAAGCTGATCGAGCGGCTGCGCGAGGCGGGCCTCCGGATGGACGAGCCGGTCGAACGGGCGGAGAGCGCCGCGCTCGAGGGCAAGACGTTCGTCGTCACGGGCACGCACCGCATGAGCCGGAAGGAGATCACGAGCTTCATCGAGCGGCACGGCGGGCGCGTCACGGGGAGTGTATCGAAGGCGACCGACTTTGTGGTTGCCGGCGAGAGTCCCGGCTCCAAGCTCGAGCGCGCCAGGGAGCTGGGCGTGGCCGTCATCGACGAGGACGAGCTGCTCGCGATGGCTGCGGAGCCGGCAACGGAATAAGTTGATCGCGAGCGGCGGTCCAGGCGCCGGACCGGGCCCGCGCTACCAACCCCAGGGAGACCCATGAACCGGATCACCACGCGACCCCAGGAGCTGGCACTTCCCGTCGCATCACTCGCCGCCCTGCGCAACACGCTGATCGATACGGTCGGCGAGGACGACGCGGCGGCGGCGCTGCGGGCGGCCGGCCACGCGGCTGGTGACGCACTGCACACGATGCTCGTCGCTGCGGATGGTGATGCCGCGCCGGCGGAGCGCTTCTGGCAGAGGCTGACCCAGCTGTTCCAGTCGCGCGGGTGGGGCGTGCTGCGCCACGAGGATGCGCATCCGGGCGTGGGCGCACTGAGCTCGCACGACTGGGTCGAGGCCGATGCCTTCGCGGGTGCGATGCGGCCGAGCTGCTTCCTGACGACCGGGCTGCTGGCGAACCTGCTCGGCCGCATTGCGGGTCAGGAGGTGGCCGTGCTCGAGGTCGAGTGCCGCTCGCGTGGAGATGCCCGCTGCCGCTTCCTGTTCGGGAGCCCCGACACGCTGGACGCCGTGTACAGCCACGTCGCGCGCGGCGAGAGCGGCGCCGACCCCCTGGCCAGCCTGCGCTGAGTGGCTCGTATCCTCGCCGTCGACTACGGCGAGCGGCGCATCGGGCTTGCACTCAGCGATCCGCTGCGCATGATCGCCACGCCCCTGCCGACGCTGCAGCGCAAGCGTGGCAAGCGCCCTCCCGTGCAGGCGATCCTCGACATCATTCAGTCGAACGACGTGGATGCGATCGTCGTGGGACTTCCGTTGACTCTCGCGGGTACGGACAGCGACTGGACACGTGAGGTGCGCGCGTTCGGTGACACGCTCAGCCGCCGTAGTGGACTGCCGGTGACGTTCGTCGACGAGCGCATGACCTCCGTTGCAGCCGAGCGCGCCGTGCGCGGAATCGGACTGCCAAAGCACGAGCGCGAGCGGAAGGAGCGAATCGACGCTGCGGCGGCAGTGCTCATCCTGCAGGCACACCTGGACGCATTGCGGCGGGACGCACAAGACGGACAGGACGCAACGACCGACGAAGCAGTGGAAGAATGACAGCTACGGATCACGGAACCGACGGCCATACGCCGCAGCGGGTTGGATCAGGCGGACGATCGAGACGGATGCCTGCGCTCCTCCTGCTGCTGGCACTTGCGTGCACCGGGGAAGGCACGGGCGATCCGGTGCGGGTGCACGTGCCGGTCGGCGCGTCGTTCTCGCAGGTCGCCGATTCGCTCGAGGCGAAAGGCATCGTGCGCGCGGCGCCACTCTTCAAGCTGTACGCACGGGCCACCGGGGATGCCGCCCGCGTCAAGCCGGGAACGTACGCCTTCCGTGCGGGCACCGGGTGGAAGACCGTGCTGCACTCGCTGGTCTCGGGCGACGTGCTGACGGACCGGATCGTCATCCCGGAAGGCTGGAACCTTGCCGGCATTGCGCCGCGCATTGCGGCCCTCACGGGGCAGGACGCCGACAGCATCCTCGCGATGCTCACCGACAGCGCGCGTGCGCGCGCGCTCGGCGTCCCGGGCCCCACGCTCGAGGGCTACCTCTATCCTGCAACGTACACGTTCCCCATCGGGGTCCCGGCCGACACGATCATCGCCCGCATGGTGAACACCTATCGCGCCGTCTGGACACCGGAACGGCAGGCACGCGCCGACTCGATGGGCCTCGACGAGCGCGAGGTCGTTACGCTCGCGTCGATCGTCGAGAAGGAAGCGCGCATCGCCAGCGAGATGCCGACGATCGCCGCAGTGTATCACAACCGGCTGCGCATCGGGATGCCGCTCCAGGCGGATCCGACCGTGCAGTACGCTCTCGGTGTCCACCGCGAGCGGCTGCTGTACGCCGCGATCGACAGCGTCGCGGACAACCCGTACAACACGTACCGCAACCGCGGGCTGCCGCCAGGCCCGATCGCCTCGCCCAGCGCACGCGCGATCGACGCCGTGCTCGCGCCGGATTCGGCGCGTTACCTGTACTTCGTGGCGCGCCCCGATGGCAGCCACGTGTTCACGCGCTCGCTCGCGGAGCACAACCGCGCGAAGGCCGCAGCGCAGCGTGAGCGCGCCGCTGCCCGGAACGCGGCACCGCGTGCGGACACGACGGGTACGCCATGAGCTCGCCCCGGTCGGAACGCCCACCGCTCGACCTGCGGCTCATCGTCATCACCGACGTCGCACTCGCCGCGCCTCGTAGCGTACCCGACGTCGTGGCCGCCGCCCTCGATGCGGGTGCGCCCGCGATTCAGCTGCGCGACAAGACCGCGGCTGCCTCCACGCTCCTCGAGGAAGCGCGTGAGCTGCACACGCTCGTGCGTCGCTACGGCGCGCTCCTGTTCATCAACGACCGCGTGGACGTCGCGCTCGCAGCCGGTGCCGACGGCGTGCACCTCGGGCCGGACGACCTGCCTGTTCATGCCGCGCGCAGGATCGCACCGAACCTGCTGATCGGCTTTTCGACCGACGACCCGGAAACTGCCAGGCGCGCACAGCAGGACGGCGCCGACTACATCGGCTGCGGCGCCGTGTTCGGCACGCGGACCAAGGACGTCGGCGAAGAAGCCATCGGTATCGACCGGCTCAACGCAGTCGCAGACGCGGTCTCGATCCCCGTTGTCGGAATCGGCGGTGTTACGGCGGAGAATGTCGGTCAGATCGCAGGATCCCGCGCAGCGGGTGCAGCGGTCGTCGGCGCCGTCATGGCCGCACCCGATCCTGCGAGTGCGGTGCGATCGCTCCTCGCTCCCTTCCGGCGGTAGGCGTTACCTGCACATCCGGGTGACGTCGGTGCCGGCGTCGTCACCGTCGGCTCGCCGGGAGTCGCGTTCCGGCAACATCGTGGCATAGGCATGCGAAAACGCCCGATCAGCGATGCTGGTCGGGCGTTTCGGGTAGAAGAGGCCGGCGACGACGTACTCTCCCACACCGTCTCCGGTGCAGTACCATCCGCGCTGCGAGGCTTAACTTCCGTGTTCGGGATGGGAACGGGTGTGTCCC